>TBL_comb47_HYPODRAFT_10003551_pt1 | contig 18384 bp, 24 predicted proteins | sample TroBogypolimnion_40_FD_10682 | JGI IMG/M metagenome (IMG submission 10682)
TCCATCACCCAATCAAGTTCCGCGAACGCCGCGTGCTGAAACAACTGCTGCCAGTTCAAAACTTCCGCGCACCAGTAATCGGCGGGCACGAGCCGGTCGAGCCAGTGCTGCGTCGGTTTCGCTTTTAGATGCTCGCGGATGAGTGCCTTGATTTCATCCCGCGCGGTGAACCATGTATCCGGATTGGTATAGGTGGCTAGCGCCGGCAAATCCAATAGCTCGGCCAGCTTGATGACCGACCCCATTGCCAGCGCCAGAAAACCGTCCGCCGTGGCGTAAATTCCGTAAGGCGCACCGAGATACGCGTGGCCGTTGTTGACCGTGCTACGCTGCGGCAATTTTCCGCCGTCATTCAGAAACGTTGAAGTCAGTTCGAACTGCAAATCGAGGATGGATTCAAGCAACGAAACTTCCACCTTGCCACCTTTGCCGCTCACGCCGCGCCGGACGAGACACGCGAGAATGCCTTGCACAAGATGCGCGCTCGCCGTGAGATCACAAACGGCGAGGCCCATCGGCGTCGGCGGACGATCCGCGTCGCCGCTCAACCAGACGAGGCCGCTGCGGCTCTGCGCGAGCAAATCCTGTCCCGGCAATTCCGCCCACGGGCCAGTCGCGCCGTAGCCAGTGACGATGCCATAAACAATTTTCGGATTTAGTTTGGCGACTTCGTCGTAGCCGAGGCCGATGCGTTCCATCACGCCGGGGCGAAAATTTTGAATCAACACATCCGCCCGCGCGACGAGTTTTTTCACCTGCGCGAGATGCTCCGGATTTTTCAAATCGGCGGCATAGCTCTGCTTGTTGCGATTGATCGAGTGAAACAACGTGCTGTCGCCGTCAAGCTTGAGGTTGGTGATGTAAAGCTGGCGGCAGATGTCGCCGGTACCGGGGCGCTCAATTTTGATGACGCGTGCGCCGAGATCGGCCAGTCGCATCGCCGCGCTTGGGCCGGCAAGAAACTGGCTGAAGTCGAGAACGAGCAGTCCTTCCAATGGTTTCATGATTTTTTACGGACCAGCAATAAATGTTCGCATGCGAGCACGGTTTCGTTTTTTTGGTTGAACACTTCCACGAGTTCGTTCACGACGCCGTGGCTGGGCTTTTTGTGTTCGCGCTTTTCCTTGATGCTCACGCGCACGCGGATGGTGTCGCCGATGAACACGGGCTTGATGAAGCGTAGCCGGTCGTAGCCGTAAGAAAACGCCTCGGGATTGATCGCGCCCGCCGTCATGCCGACCGCCACGCTGAAGATGAGCGTGCCGTGCGCGATGCGCTGTTGGAAATCCTGCGTCTTGCACCATTCGGCGTCCATGTGATGCGGATAAAAATCGCCGGTCTGTCCGGCGTGCAGCACGATGTCCGTTTCGGTGATGGTGCGGCCGAGCGTCTCGCGGGTCGTGCCCACGGCGTAGTCTTCAAAAAACATGGATTGGATCATGCGTCAATGATGCTGCGTCAATGCGGCGTGGTAAAGGCGGTTCAATTCGCGCGCGGCATCTGCAGGCTTTGTTTTCCCGGCGATGCAATCGTGCGCGACCGGCGTGCCGGCATCTTGAAACACCATGTAACCGGGAAATTGCGGCCGCAGCAACGCCTCATCGAGTGTCTGCAACGTGTCGCGGAAAAAGTTCGTGCTTGCGGCGTTCACGGCGTCGTCGAGCCACGCCGCGCGATGGCCGGGCTGGCCGCCGCCTTGAAAATAAATTCCCCGCTGCGTTTCCGGCGACGCGGTGAATTGGGCGAAGTCCATCGCTGCGCGAGGATTTTTTGTCTTGGATGAAACGGCAATTCCCGCACCGCCAAGCGTGGAGCGCAAGCGTTGGCCATTGAATTTCACCAGTCCGCCGGCTTTCAACAAATATTGCGCGTAGCGCGGACGCGAATAATTCGAGTAGCCGTAAGCAAAGGGACAATACGTCGCACGTTGGTCATCGGCCTGCGACATCCATTCGTGGGTGCGAATCGGATTGCGCGCAAGACACGCCGGATCGCAGAGCGCGACGAGTTTACAGATTTCATCCAAAGCCCGCGCGAGAATTTCATCGGGCGCGACTTGTCCGCCCGAAAATGGTTCGTGCCCCAGCGCCGCGCTGAACATGTAGCTGTGCATCAGCACATCAATCGGAAATGCGGCGACCGTCACGAAACCGTGCCGAGCGAGGTCAATCACTTCCTCCCAAGTTTGCGGCAAAGCGAGCTTGTATTTTTCAATCAAGTCCGGTCGCCACGTCGCAATCGGCGTCGCCGCATCGGTCGCCAGCGTCCATTGCTTGTTCTTAAAGCGATAGCTATTGTGCGAACCACCAACAGAATTGACCGCCTGATCCGCAAGAAATTCCGCCGGCAAAAAATCCTCAAACGGCAGCAGCAGCCCCTCCGTCGCTGCCAGCGCGGTGTGCGGATGGTCCATGATGATGAGGTCAAACTGCGCCGCAAGCTGCGCCAGTGAAGCGTCGGCGAACGCCTGCAACGAGCGTTTCTCCCAGACGATGCTGACGTCGGGATGCATTTCCTCAAAGCGCTGCGCCGCAGCCACGATGGACGTGAAGCCGCGCGTGTGATTCCAGGCGATGCCGCGCAAAATGGTGGGTGTGCTCATTACTTCAAAGTCTCCGGTGAAATGCCGCCGTGTTCGCTGGCGAGATATGCGGCCTCGACCACTTCCATCGTGTGAATGACGTCTTCAACCGAAGTGGGCATGATTGCATCGCTGCCTTCCTTGTGTCGCTGCACGCTGGCCATCGTGCCGACAAATGCTTCGGGAAACCACGAGCCTTCGAGCGCGACGGTTTTCCATTCCGGCTCGCGGCCTTCCTCGCGGACGCAGTATTCAAACACATCGCCGACACCTTTTGGATAATTCATCAACAGTCCGACGCGCGCCCAGATTGCGCCTTTCGTGCCTTCCCATTTCAAATAACTTTCCTGATGCCGCGCGCCGAAATTGTGGTCGTGATTCGTCGTGATGGTGGCGCGCACGCCGGAGGCGTAATTCAAAATGATCGTACTGCGCGTCGAGGACAGCTTGGGTGAATTCGGATGCGGCAACGTCAACGCCTGCACGCCGCGTGGTTGGCCGAGAAACGAGCGAATCAAATCAACGTAGTGCACGCTGTGATACAAGATTTCCATACGCGGCAAACCGTAGACAAACGGAAACAAATGCCACGGCGTGTAGCACGTGAGGCGCATTTCGATGTCGGTCAATTCGCCGATGACGCCGGTGCTGATGAGCTGCCGCGCCGCCATGACGAACGGCGCGAATCGCAACTGGCAGTTGATGGCCGCGTGCAGTCTTTTCTCGCGGCACACGGCCAGAATTTCCCGCGCCTGCGCCAGGGTTTCGCCCATCGGTTTCTGGATCAGCACATGGGCACCGTCGGGTAATTGGCGCAGCGCTTCCGCGAACATCGAGGCCGGCAGCGCGAGGTCAAAGATCGCCTCGCGCGGCGCGTTGGCAACGGCTTCAGCCACGGTGGTAAAAACTTTTTGGACACCAAACTCCGCCGCCAGCGACTCGGCCCGTTCACGCGTGCGGTTCATCAGCGTGTCCACGGGAAATCCCGCCAACCGATACGCCGGCAGATGGGCGTCCTTCACGATGCCGCCGGTGCCGATGATGACAATCGGGAAACGACGGTTCGGCAAGGCCGGTTGATAGGACAGTTTCATGGCTGTGAGGAAAAATGATTTGAGATATTAAACCTCTTGACCGCACCCGCCAGCAATTTCATTTGTCCCTTATTTTAAGCCACTGAGGATGGCAATAATTGACGAAATGGTGACGCTCTGGTTTTATATTCCCAATAAATGAGCCTCGCCAAACCGTTCCGTCACGCTTTGCCGGTCAGTGAAACGCTGTTTCACGATGCACTGTACCTGACGCACGCCGGCTGGGAACGCATCAAGCCGGGTGAGCCGTACCCGCAACGCGATGCGCCGTTTTTTTATTTCGAATGGAAAGAGGGGCGCACGCTGCCGGAATTCTGCCTCGCGCTGGTGCTTTCCGGTAGCGGTGAAATCGAGGCCCACGGACAGCGCGCACGCGTTCGACGCGGCGATGCCTTTTTGTTTCGCCCCGGCGAATGGCATCGGCATCGGCCGTCGCCCAAAACCGGCTGGACATTAATGTGGATTCATTTCAACGGCGACGAGCCGCTGCGTTGGCTGCACGCGAATCTGTTTCAATTGCGGGGGAACCTGGCGGCGATTGAAAATCAAGCTTTGTTCCGGTCCCAGTTTGCGCATTTGGTGGCAACCGTGCACCGCAATCCGTCAGTAAATTGCGCCAATTTTTCACGCCAAGCCATCGGGCTTTTGTCTCATGTTCTCGGCGACCAACCCGGCGGCGCAACGCGGGGGATGCCGGCGACGGCGGACGATGTGGTGAAAGCCGCAGTGGAATACATCTGGAATTTTAGCCACGATATTGTGGATGTGTCGGCGGTGGCGCGGGAGGTCGGCCTCGCCCGCCGCACGCTCGACCGGCGTTTCCGGGCCGCGACCGGTCGCAGTGTGCTGGGAGAAATCCAATTCTGCCGCGTATCGCGCGCCGCCAAGCTGCTTCAGGAGACTACGATGCCCGTAAAACATATTGTGCATCGCGCTGGCTTTCGTAACGATGAACATCTGCGGCTGGCATTCCAAAAGTCTTTTGGGAAATCACCGCAAGCGTTTCGCAGGCAGTCTTGAAGGAGCGGTCGTTGCCACAGCTACGCAGAAGCGAAACCTGACTTGCCGATATTCATGGCATAGGCCGTAATAGAATTAGGGTCTTTCCTAGTGGAGCGGGTGGGAATCTGCTGAAACACCAGGAATGACAATGCGATGAAATCACCACATATCTCACATCATGATAATTATGGGCGCCACCAATGTCATCGCTGAAGTCGGTCCCCAGCAGCGCGACCAAGTTTTCCCCACCGAACTGCCAGTGCCAAGGGCCGCTGGCCATGAACTGACGGCACTAGCGCGACCGGAAGGTGGTTAATCACAACCCCGGAAACCAAATTCCGATCACTGATAAGCTCTGCTGGTAAGCTAGGCGTTGTCGGTAAAACTAAATCATTTCAGATGGGTGCGAATTTGTTTCTTGATCCGTTCGCGGGCTGCGTCTGTAAGCTGTTGCGGAACGGCCTTGGTCACTTCGTCAGAATGTGAAGGTGTGCCATTGTGGACAAAAGCGATCTGCTTGCCGTAACGACTACACCATTTGCAAAGCACGAGATGAATCCGCAGGCCCAAATGCTGTCGGAAAGTCAGCTTGTGGTCGAGCGCCTCGGATTGCAGGCGCGCCGCTGTCTTACAGCTCGGCGATAGTTCCGCCAAGCTGCTGACTAACCTTCTGGTTATGTTAACGAGCCAGTTCATTTAATTTTGCCAATTAAACTTTAATTTTTCTCGAAGCTGAGGTCGCATTATGAAACGACTACATTTCTGCGATACCTGTGTGTCGGGCGAAAGCAGGAATCCTTACAGTTTATTATTGTCGGCGGTTTTTAAACGCTCAACCATGCGCTGGCGGGCTTCTGGCGACAACCCGCGATCAGGCAAGTTTCCCTCCTGCTGGTCGGCATGAGCGCAAGCGCGGTGGAGAAATTGTAAATGTTTGTCATACCGCTCGCACCAGACGCAGATGAGAAAATGCAGCCGCATTTTCAGCCGGGTGCGGAGTGATAGCGGTTTCTCCAACGACTGCGACGCCAGCCGCAAAATCTCCGTGCAGTGCGGCGTGTGCTGCCAGACCCAAATCTCCCAGCGTTCTTTAACGGCGGCGATCACTTTCATTCTGCCTCCTTGTCTTTGCCAAACCAGTTGGTTTCGAGACACCGGCGCAAGGCCATCCGGGCGCGATGCAGCATCACCCACAGATTGCTTTCTGAAATGTTCAGCAAACTGCAAATCTCTTTGCTCTCCACACCATCCACTTCGCGCAGGTTGAAAACGGCGGCGACATTTTTTGGCAGCTTGTTTGAACAGTCGTAGAACGTTTTCCAAAAGGCTTCACTGTCGAGACTCGCACCGGGACTCGACCATTCCAACGGACCGAGTTCATGAATCCAACCATCCTTGAACAGACCCTCCGGCACGAAGCGGTCGCTTTCCTCGTCGGAATAAAATTCCAGATCGGTGAACGAAGTTTCGCGGCTCGCTTTGCGGTAATGGTCGTAAATCTTGTTTTTGAGGACGCCCACCAGCCAGCTCTTTTCCGCCGATTTGCCCTGAAATGATTTTCCGCCTTTGAGCGCGGCCAGGAAGGTTTCCTGAACGGCGTCTTCCGCCTTGGCGGGATCGCGCAGTCGCGTCAGTGCATATTTGAAGAGATAGTCGCCGTGCAAATCCACCCAGCGTTCCGGATCTGAAAGTCCGGGCGAAGCTGGGGCGCTATTCGCTGGTTGGGCTAAGCCTGAATCCTTATCCATGGGAAAATACTGGCGGTTTGTCAGAAAAAAGCAAATCTCGTCGCCGTTGCGATGCCGCAATTATTTTTTGTAAGGTTTTTTCCGACGACACGACTAAACTTACGAATGATTACAATTATCAGCGGAACCAACCGGCCCGGCAGCAACACGCGCAAAGTCGCCATCCACATCGAAGCCATTTACCAATCGCACGGCGTAAAAACGCGTTTACTGGACTTAGCAGAACTGCCGCCGGAAATCTTTTCGCCGAGTTCTTATGCCGCGAAGCCAGCTGCGTTCCAAAAATTCTCCGACGCAGTTCTCGCCGCCGACGGGCTGGTCATCGTGACGCCCGAATACAACGGCGGGTTTCCGGGCGTGCTGAAATACTTCATTGATATGCTGCCCTTTCCGGAAAGTTTCGAGCAGCGCCCCGTCTGTTTTGTCGGACTGGCGGCGGGCATCTGGGGCGCGCTGCGGCCTGTCGAACAGTTGCAAATGATTTTCGGATATCGCAACGCACATATTTTTCCCGAACGCGTGTTCATGCCCGGCATCGGCAAATTGCTCAACGAAGCCGGCCAGTTCACAAATCCCGACATAGAAGAACGTCTAGGCAAACAAGCCAAGGGCTTTGTCGGCTTCGTGGAAAAACTGCGCGCAGAAAAATTGTAAGTAAATTTTTCCTTCGACGCCCCGGCCTAATGGCAACAGTTATTTCCGCAAAAAATTATGGTTCAAAGCTAAAATATGAAAATCAAATCAAACGCACGTTTCCTTTCCGGTCTCGCTTTGTTGCTGGCGATGGCTGTCACCGCTTTTACCCTCCGCGCCGCCGCGCCGCCGCAGATTGGCGCCGCTGCGCCGGACTTCACCCTCCAAACCATGGATGCGAAGTCGGTGACCTTGAGCGCCGAGACCGCCAAACTCCCGGTCGTGCTGGTCGTGCTGCGCGGTTGGCCCGGCTATCAATGCCCGCTTTGCACGCGGCAGGTTCATGAATTTGTTTCCCAAGCGGATGCCTTCGCCGGCAAGGCGCGCGTCATCATGATTTATCCCGGCCGGTCGGAACATCTTGAAACTCACGCCGAAGATTTCCTCAAAGACAAACAGTGGCCCAAAGATTTCAGGTTCGTCACCGACCCGGACTATGCCTTCACCAAAAGCTACGGCCTGCGCTGGGAAGCTCCCGGCGAAACTGCTTATCCGGCCACGTTTGTGATTGATAAAAAAGGCTTGGTGCAGTTCGTTAAAATCAGCAAAAGTCATGGCGGTCGCTCAACCTCGGCGGAAACCCTCGCGGCGCTGGCCAAACTCCAGTGATCGGTACCCTTTTAATCTTTGGCGGCATTTATGTCATCTGCGGATTATTATTCGCGGTGCCGTTTGTGTTGCTGGGCGTTAAGAAAATTGACCCGCACGCGGCGCACGGCTCGTGGGGATTTCGCCTGCTGATTTTTCCCGGCGCTGCTGCATTCTGGCCGGTGTTGCTGCGACGCTGGCGGAACGGCGCTCGTCAGCCGCCTGAAGAACACAACGCCCATCGCCATGCAGCGAAAAGATTCACGCCATGATCCGCCCGTTGCGCCAACGCCATCGCCGTATCGTCATTACACTGGCAATTATTTTGCCGGCAGCGTTCGTCCTGGGCATTGTGGCGCGCAGACCGATTCCAATTACCGAACATCTGCCTTCGGAACTGACAACTACACCGCAGACATGGGAAAGTATCGAATGGCAACGTGGCGACTTGTTCCCGAAATTTCCAATTCAAGTTCGTTTATGGCGCGAGCATTTAGGCGCGGGAAAATTGGCCGTGTCGCTTTCCGCCGCCAAAAATTTTGTTAAGCCTGATTTGCTCGTCTATTGGTCTGCGGGAAGTCAAAACATCACCGACGCGTTGCCAGCCAATGCGATTCTGCTCGGGGCATTCAGCAGCTCGCAATTGCTGCTGCCGGCGGCAGTCGATAATTCTGAAGGTTGTCTAATCCTGTTCAGCCTCGCCGACAACGAAATCGTGGATGTGACGAAGCCCATGCGTTTGAATCCTTCTACCCGGTAACCCTTTAACGAACCCATGTCCGTCAACTACACCGCCGTCCAATGGAATCGCCAAAAGAAGTTTTACGACTTCGCGCTGGTCGGCGGCGTGGCGTTCTATCTGCTGGCGTTTGGCGCGATGACGGAAATTTTATTTCCGCTCGTCACCGAGGAGATTTTGCTGATGCGCGCCTTTGGCACGGCGGCTTTCCTGTTGCTCCATATCATTTTGTGCATCGGTCCGTTGAGCCGGTTAAATCCGAAATTTCTCCCGCTGCTTTACAACCGCCGGCATGCAGGCGTCACTTGTTTTCTGCTCGCACTTATCCATGCCGTGCTGGTCGTGGCGACCTACCATGCGGGCAGTGACCTCAATCCGATTTTAAGTATTTTCGTTTCCAGTCCGCTTACAGGTTCCATCGCGGGCGTGCCATTTCAGCCGTTCGGATTTTTTGCGCTGGTCATTTTATTTCTGCTGGCCGCAACCAGCCACGACTTTTGGCTCACCAATCTGACCGCGCCGGTTTGGAAGGCGCTCCACATGACGGTTTATTTTGCCTACGCGCTGCTGGTGCTGCACGTCACTTTCGGCACGCTGCAAGGTGAGACGAGCTGGTTTTATGTCGCCGCAATGGCGTTGGGTTTAGCAACCGTTCTGACTTTGCATATCACGGCGGCGCGCAGAGAACTTCGACTTGATAACGAATTGAAAAGCAAAGTGACTGACGATTTTGTGGATGCCTGCGCCGTGGCGGATATTCCCGAAAATCGCGCCCGCATCGTCTGCGTGTCGGGCGAGCGGGTGGCGATTTTCAAATACGACGGAAAAATCTCGGCGGTCTCCAACATGTGCCAGCATCAAAACGGTCCGCTCGGTGAAGGAAAAATCGTCGCCGGCTGCATCACCTGCCCGTGGCATGGTTATCAATATGAGCCGGAAACTGGTGCGTCACCGCCGCCATTTGTGGAGAAGGTGCCGACGTTTAATGTCCGCGTGCAAAATGGACGCGTGTGGATTGATTCAGAACCAAATTCTGCCGGGTCGCGTGCCCAACCGGCTTTGATCGAATCATGAACGACGACTTTTACATCGGCTGGGAGGCCAAGTCTCCTCCGGGCATCGGCAAATTTGCCCGCCGGGTGGTCGGCCTGCTGCTCGGCGGCGCAATCGGTTTCGCGTTGGCTTTCGCGGTCGCGCAGCACTCGATCGGCGGGAGTGTTTTTGAATGGGGCACCGTGAAACAATTTTCCGGTATTTTGAAACTTCAGCCGTATCCGCATCTGCTCGTGCCAAGAGCTGGAACGCAGGTCGCACAGAACACGTTTTCGACTTACTATCTAGTCGCGCCGTTTAAGCACGGACTCGACCGCGAAAAATATTCAGCGCTCGATGGCAAAACCGTTTCACTGCGAGGAACCCTTATTTATCGCGGCAACCAGACGATGGTGGAAGCGTTGCCAAATTCCGTCAAAGTCGCCGACAAACAACTGGCTTCGATGACCGGCACGGAAACGATTCCACTGGGACGCCAGACGCTCGTCGGCGAAATTGTGGACAGCAAATGTTTTCTGGGGGTGATGAATCCCGGTCAGCTTTTGCCGCACCGCGCGTGTGCCATCCGCTGCATCAGCGGCGGCATCCCGCCGGTCTTGCTCGTCCGAAATGCGGAAGGCTGCGCCAACTATCTGTTGCTCGTTTCGGCGGATGGAAAACCCGTGAATCAGGAGGTACTCGAATTCGTGGCCGAGCCAGTGCAAATCACCGGCGAAGTCGAGCGGCAAGGTGAACTTTTAATTCTCCGCGCCGACCCCCGAACCATTCTTCGCATCCAATGAAATGTCATCATCATTCAACCGAAGCCATTGGCGTTTGCGTGAATTGCGGGCGGGCGTTATGTCCGGAATGCGCGCCAAGTTCTGCATCGGCACCGCTGACCTGTTCGTCCATCTGCGCCGAGAATGCGATGCAATTGAAGGCTTCCCTAAAACTTCTGCTCGATCGGAGCGCGCAGAACGCCCGGGCTAGTGCGGTCTATTGCTATCTGTCGGCAGCATTGTCCGGCGGCGCGGCCATCGCGGCTTGGTTCTGGTTGCCGTCACCGTTCCTGATGGCTTTCGCCGGCGGCAGTGCACTGGTGCTGGCGGCGGCGGGCTATTGGCATGGAAGAGTGGCCCGAAAAAAAGTTTCCCACCGGGAACCGCCCGAAACATTTCAGAGTTAAAACTCGAATTTCCCCGTTCCCGGCGTATTAGTTATGGGTCTGCTTTCAATGCGCGGAAGATGACCAGCACGGCTGCGACCGGCACAAATAACGGCGTCACCAGCGCGGTGAGTGTGGCAAATCCCAACTTTCGCATACTGCCCAAATCGGCTGGCAAATGACTGAACCGTTTTCCGCCCGCGAAAGGAGCGAACCAGAGTTTCAAAAACAGCCTGAATGACTCGCGATAACGCGAACCAAAACTATTTTTAGTCACATCCGCCTTGGGCGCCGCATCGTGGTGATCAAAATCGTGGACGGCGGTTTGAATCTGCCCAAGGTTTTCGTAATTTTCGAAGCCGGATTTGAAAGTTATCGTATCGGGAAATTCCAATTCCCGGCGAGCGGCTTCAGTGATAAGCAAATATTGTGTGGCCGGAACGGAATTTTTTAGCAAGCGATGGACCAGAATAACGTCCGTGCCCGCCAATTCGTTGAATTGCTGAACGCGGTGGAACAAGACCTCACCGCTGTGGACGACGACTTTCAGCCGCAGTCGCTCGAGATGGGTGCAAGCGTGGCATGTGCAGGTATTGGAACGAGCAAGCTGCGCCAGCTTTTCGCGGAAGCACTGAAAAAATTCCAGCAACTTGCGGCTGATGTCGGCGCGGATTTCCTGCCAGCGTGCCGCGTCCAGAGGCTTGCGGCAGAAAAGGAAAATGGCGTCGCCTTCCAGCTTGGCAACTTCGAGCGGCGCTTCAACTTGATGGATAATGGCTTCCACCAACTCAATAATCAGCGTCTGACTGTGCGCCAGTGTCTTGGCGTTCGCGGTCATAAAGCGCGTGTAGCCGCTAATATCCGCGATGATGAGCAGCGTCGGTTCGGGCGCGCCAGAGGGTGAATGCATGCGGTGCAAGCTTGCCGTTTTAATACAAGCAGTTCAATTCCGCAGGTAGTGGCAGTTGTAGCCGCCGGGATTTTTTTGCAAATAATCCTGGTGATATTCTTCCGCCGGATAAAACACGGTTGCCTTGGTGATTTCGGTGACGACCGGGTTTTTCCATTTGCCCGACTTGTCCACCTGCGCTTTCACGCGTTCGGCGGTTTGTTTCTGCTCGTCGCTGGTGTAGAAAATGCCGGAACGATATTGCGCGCCAAAGTCGTTTTCCTGCTGATTGGGCGTGGTTGGATCGTGCATGCGGAAAAAGTAGCCGAGCAACTGTTCGTAACTCAACTTGGCCGGATCGAAAACGATTTCTACCGATTCCGCATGGCCGGTGAGGTGCGAGCACACCATTTCGTAAGTCGGGTTCGGCACCGTGCCGCCCGTGTATCCGACGGTGGTTTTAATCACGCCGGGAATTTCGCGGAGAATGTTTTGCATACCCCAGAAGCAACCGCCGGACAAAATTGCGGTTTCAATTTTGGGCTGTGGTTTGATCAAGCCGGCTTTTACAAACGGGGCAAGCTGGTCGCCGTAACCTGCGGCGACCATTTGCGCCAAAGGAATGAATTTCAGCGACGCGGAATTGATGCAATAGCGCTGATGCGTCGGGCCGGGTCCGTCGTCAAAAACGTGGCCCAAGTGCGAATTAGCATCCGCCGAGCGCACTTCGGTTCGTTCCATGCCATACGACGTGTCGGTCTTCGCGACAATTTCTTTTTCGTCCACCGGTTTGCTGAAACTTGGCCAGCCGCAACCGGAATCAAATTTGTCGAGCGAACTGAACAACGGTTTACCCGAAACGACATCCACATAAATTCCCGGCGCGTGGTTGTCCCAATATTCATTGGCGAATGGTGGCTCGGTGGCGGCTTCCTGCGTCACGCGGTATTGCATGGCGCTGAGCTTTTGTTTGCGTTCAGCGGGCGGGATCGGTTTGAATTGATTCATCGTAAAATCGATCGAGGGCGATTGAGTGTTGACACTTTTACTCGGGCGGCAACCGGCCAAAGCCAGCGCTAGAACCACCGCGCCGCACAATCCGTAACAGAGTTTTTTCATATCCATACGTCGCGTCAGATGCGATTTCCTTACAACAATCTGTCTTGTGTAAGGATTGCCGCTGCCCGCCGACCAACAGATAACGGCCGTTAGAAAATGTTATTAGCCCACCAAATAAAACGATTTATGCACAGCAACTTTTTCGGAAGAATTCTCGTAGCCTCATCCGTCGCAGCCTTTGCGGCAAGCGCCCAAACCAACGTCATTCGATTTCAAAGCACGCCGGAGCGCGTGGCGCTGTTGGAACTGTACACTTCCGAAGGTTGCAGTAGTTGTCCGCCGGCCGAAGCGTGGCTGTCGGGGCTGAAAGATTCACCGCGCTTGTGGCAGGATTTTGTGCCGGTCGCGTTGCATGTGGACTATTGGAATTATCTCGGCTGGAGAGATGCGTGGTCGGATGCGGAATTTTCTGAACGCCAGCGCCGTTATGCGCAACTTTGGCACGCAGAAAATATCTACACGCCGGAATACGTCCTGAACGGCAAGGAATGGTGTAATTGGTTTGGTGGCAAAAATGGCCCGAAATCCGATGGCGAAAAAGTCGGCGTCTTGACTGTGACGAGCATGGTCGCAAACCGTTGGCAAGCGACGTTTGCACCGGAGAAAAATACGCTGGCCCACTATGAAATCCACGCGGCACTGCTCGGCGGCGGAATTATCTCCGCCGTGAAGGCCGGCGAAAATCGCGGACGCGATTTGCGCCATGATTTCGCCGTGGTCAATCTGGTGCAGATCGGCATGACCACAAGCAATGGCGTGGCGAAAGGCCGATTTATCATCAATCCGCCAAAATTAAATGCGGGAAGTACGTGCGCGATCGCGGTCTGGGTCACACTGGCGGATGACCTACAGCCCATTCAGGCCACTGGCGGCTGGCTTATTCCACCTAGGAAAAATTGATTGTAAGGATTCGTCGGTGACGGCGACGAACGTGCATGAAGAAATTAATTCTTTCACTCGTCGTCGCAACGCTGGCTTTGCCGCTGTTTGCTCAAACCGCCTCCAAAACCCTCCTCAATCTCGACAAAACGGGCGTTGCCATCCAAAGTTATGACCCGGTCGCCTTCTTCACGGACAATAAACCGGTGAAAGGCGACCAAAAGTTTTTACTTAAGCATGATGGTGCGATCTATTTTTTTGCCTCCAAGGAACACAAGGATTTGTTTAAAGCCGATCCGGCGAAATATATGCCCGAATTCGGCGGTTACTGCGCCTACGGTGTTTCGCGGAATAAACTCGTCGAGATTGACGTGAACGCGTTTCAGATTGTGGACGGAAAACTCCTGCTGCAATACAGCAAAGGCGTGCGCGATGATTTCAACAAAGACCCCAAGAGTAATCTAGCCAAGGCCGCCACCAATTGGGTGGGGCTCTTGGAGAAAAACGGGAAATAATTGTAAGGACGCGCTATCTAGTCCGACCAACTCGTGCCACTTATGAACTCGTTGTCCAAAACCCAGAAAATAGCCAGTTGGATTGTGCGCCTCACGGCGGCGGTCATTCTGTTGCAAACGTTGTTCTTCAAATTCACCGGCGCGCCGGAGTCCGTTTATATCTTCACCAAAGTCGGGCTTGAGCCGTGGGGCCGCTATGGCTCGGGCGTGGTGGAACTTATCGCTGCGATTCTGCTGCTGTCCGCTTGTCATTGCTGGCTTGGCGCGCTTTTGGCGCTGGGCATGATGGGCGGCGCAATCATGTCGCATCTGACCAAGCTCGGCATTGTGGTTCAAGACGATGGCGGTCTGTTGTTTGCCCTGGCCATAACAGTTGCCGCTTGCAGTCTCATCACGCTAGTATTGCATCGCCGTCAGTTACCCATCATTGCTAAATATTTCTCCACCCAATAATCATGAACTCCAACCGCGAACTGATTCAGTCGGTGATGGAAACGCTCCGGCAAGGCGAAACGCTCCTCGCCGAGATTTCCGATGCGACCTATACGCGAAAAGTTGCCGTCGCTTTTAACGCCTCCATCGGCGGGCACTATCGCCACTGCCTTGATCATTTCGCCACGTTGCTTGAAGCGGTCGTCGCCGGCGACTTGAATTACGACCATCGGGAACGCGGCACGCTCATTGAAAATGACCGTTTCGCGGCATTGAATGCGACCCGCGACCTGCGCACAACGTTTGAACAAGTGAATCCTGCATTGCTCGCCCGGTCCTTAAACGTGACCTGCAAAACCAGCTACTCAACGAGCGGCTCACAAGTTTCCCCATCCACCGTGGGGCGGGAAGTCATGTATGCCGTCGCTCACGCCGTGCATCACTACGCGCTCATCGGCGTGATGGCCGGCATCATGGGTGTGGAATTACCCGCCGGTTTTGGTGTCGCGCCCTCCACGCTGAAGCATCAGTCGGAAACAGCGCATGCTGCTTGAATCCCTGATGCAGACCTTGCCCATGTCCTCCGGCGCGGTTACGGAATGGCTGCCCTTGTGGAAAGCCGCCGGATTTTTTTTTGCCACTTTCCTGCTGGAAGATGCCGCCGTCATCGGCGCAGGACTGCTGCTGGCGGCGGGGCAAATTTCCTGGCCCGCCGCGTTCACCGCGTGTTTTCTCGGCATCTGGTTCGGCGACGTTGGACTTTACGCGCTGGCTCGTTTCGCCGGACGCAATTGGTTTGAAAATTCTTCACTGAAAAAACACTCCGCCAAAGTAGCCCGCAGTGAAAAATGGTTCGCGCAGCGGGGCACGCTGATTTTGATCTTCAGCCGCGCCGTTCCGGGCGCGCGGCTGCCCACCTATCTCGCCGCCGGATTTTTGCGGCTACCGTTGGCGCGATTTTTATGCGTCACCGGCGCGGCGGCGTTCGTCTGGACATTGCTGATTTTGTGGCTGGTGCAGTTGTTTGGGCAACAAGTCGCCCACTGGCTCGGCCAATACAAATCCACTGGACTGATTTTGCTGGGCGCGGGAATATTGTTGGTGCTCGGTTTGCAATTCATTCGCAAAGTCACGTTGGATTTAAATCCGCGAAAAATTTCCACCGCCATTGCGCGCTGGACGCGTTGGGAATTCTGGCCGATGTGGCTATTTTATCCGCCCGTTGCATTTCATTACCTTTGGCTCGTGGTCAAATATCGCGGGACGATGCTGCCGACCGTTTCCAATCCTGGCATTTTTTCCGGTGGTATGGTGGGCGAATCCAAGATAAAAACGTTGCAGGATTTAATGAACACCAGCCCGGAATTCACCGCCGAAGCCGAACTGCTCGCGGGCGATTCCGTCCAAGCCCGGCTGGTTTCCCTGCGCGAAATTTGTGCGCGCAGAAATATCTCCTATCCGTTCATTTTGAAACCGGACCTGGGTCAACGCGGCGCTGGGATCAAACTGATTCGCACCGCCGCGCAGGCCGAGGCTTATTTAACAAAAACCAGCGCGCCGTTGCTCGTGCAACGCTTTGCCGCCGGCCCGCACGAAGTCGGGATTTTTTATTACCGTTTTCCCAACGAATCGCGCGGGCACATTTTCGCCATCACGGAAAAAGTTTTCCCGCTCATCACCGGTGACGGTAAATCCACCCTCGCCGAACTCATCTGGCGCGATGACCGCGCCCGTTTTTTGGCCGAAAAATATCTGCAACGCCTCGGCGCCCGACAGAACGCTGTGCTCGCGGAAGGCGAAACGCAATTACTTGTGCAGGCTGGTAACCATGCGCAGGGCTGTATTTTTTGCGATGGAATGCACTTGAATTCGCCCGCACTGGCAGCGCGCATTGACGACATCTCCAAAAAAGTCACCGGCTTTTTCATCGGGCGCTACGACATCCGATTTGCGAGCGAGGCAGATTTGCGCGCCGGAAAAAATTTTCAAATCATCGAATTGAATGGCGCAGCAGCGGAAGCCTCCAGTATTTACGACGCACGAAATTCATTGTGGTCTGCATATCGCACGCTGTTCCAACAGTGGGATTTGGTTTTTGCCATCGGCGCCGAAAACCGTCGCCATGGTTGTACGCCCATGACCATTTCCGAATGCTGTCGCGCGTGGCGAAACTATTCGATACTCGCGGCAACCTATCCTGCTGCTGATTGAATCATGTGCACCGTTACTTTTTCGCCGCGCAAACGCGGTTATGCCCTGGCGATGAATCGCGACGAAAAGTTGACCCGCGCCAGCGGTCTGCCGCCGGTAGCCAGTGTGCTTCACGGACGCCGCGTGCTCGCGCCATCCGAACCCAGTGGCGGGACATGGATTTCGGTGAACGACAGCGGCGCCAGCTTCGCGCTGATCAATTGGTATTCAATTCCTTCACGGGCAACGCCGAAATCTATCAGCCGAGGCGATGTCGTAAAGAACATTGGCCCGTTGAGCACGGCGCATTCGGTTGCCCGAACGATGGAGCAACTGCCGCTGGCGCGCATGAATCCGTTTCGACTTATTGGCTTTTTCCCGGAAACGAATCAGGTTTTCGAGTGGCGATGGAATTTGGAAACCCTGTTCGCCAAACAACATCCGTGGCATTTGCAGCAATGGATTTCATCCGGCTTTGATGAGCCACAAGCCCAACGGATGCGCGGTAAAATATTTCAAGCGGCAACGAAACAAAAAGCCGGCGGCAGTCTGGAATGGTTGCGACGGTTGCATCGCTCGCACGCGCCCGACATTGGGCCATTTTCCACCTGTATGCACCGCGCGGATGCGGCGACGGTGAGCTATACCGAAGTCAGCGTTTCCTCGCGACGATGTGTGATGCAATATTTTGGCGAATCACTCTGCCGCTGTGCGCGCGGCCAACTTCAAGTTTGCGAGTTGAATCTGATATGATGGCCGTCCCAGCCTTCGCCAAATTGCAACGGGACATCCGCGCCTGCACGATTTGCGCGGAACATTTACCGCGCGGGCCGCGACCGTCTGTGGGACTGGCTCGACCTCGATCGCGAGACGTTTTACGATGCAGGCTGTGTGGCGATGCTGCCGATGAGATTTTGCTATCCCGGCACAGGGAAATCCGGCGACCTACCACCGCTACCCGAATGCGCCGTCGCATGGCGTGACAAAATTCTCCACGAACTCACCGCCGTAAAACTCACGCTGGTCATCGGCCAATTTGCGATGGCGTGGCATCTCGGCCTGCGCGCGAAAGCCACGCTCACCGAAACCGTCCAAGCGTGGCGTGAATTTTCACCGGAGCTTTTCCCGCTAACTCACCCCAGCCCGCGCAACAACATCTGGCTGAAAAAGAATCCGTGGTTCACGCGCGACATGCTGCCGGAATTGCGAACGCAGGCAATGTGGACTTCTTTGCGGCGGTTTTGAGTGGAGATCGGCGTCTTGGGCCTTCGGTTGTTTACTACGAGCCCGAAATGGCTTGGTATTATAGAGAGCCGCATCTGTAATTATACAAAACCACGTCGGCAGAAAAGCTGATGAACCTGTACCGTGGCTTGCTTCAACGTGCGGCTCAGGAATTGCCCAAAAAAAACAATGTGCTGAATCTGTGCATTGAGTTCCGCAGTGATAAAAACGCCAAAGCCGTCCTGCAGAGAGCCAAGTCGATATTGGCGGCAGATACGTCGTTTTTCAGCGCAACCAGTCCAATTCAACGAATCCGAGGTCCAGAACTGCATGAACGATTGATGCGCAAGTTGGTGGAAACGATGCTGTAAACGGCGGCTGAAAAGTGCGGCGGGGTCATGTGTGTGACGGGGCGGTTCAAAAGTGCGGCATCTTCATTAACAATGAAGCATGTATAGCAATATGAATGACTGGGCCGAGATTCGCAGAAG
>TBL_comb47_HYPODRAFT_10003554_pt1 | contig 18383 bp, 16 predicted proteins | sample TroBogypolimnion_40_FD_10682 | JGI IMG/M metagenome (IMG submission 10682)
ACTTCCATCATGCCGATAGCGTGACACGGTCCGTAAAGCAGGTATTTGCCGAACCCCTGTTTTTTGACCCATTCTTCGTATTTCTTGACAACGGCAGCGGCAGGTTTGCCGGCAGCCATCAAATCCATGGTTTTTTCATGCGCTACCAGCCCGAATTCCACCAGGCGTTTTTTGCGGGCGGGCAGCTTGCCGATGGAGAACGGCAGGCCGACGCTGGAGGAATATCCGCCGACGCGCGCGCCGATATTCAACTGAATAACTTCATTTTTGATCAGTTTATTGCTGGTCGGACGACAAATGGCATTATTGGTGCGGTCACCGCAGAAGCAGTAAAGCGCGTGGCCTTCGTATTCGCCGCCGTGCTTGTAGATTTCACGCTGGGCAATGCCGATAACCTGAAATTCGGTCATGCCTGGTTTGACTTCAGCCAGAATCGCATCAATTGCAAGTTCGCTGATTTCAAAGGCACGGCGCATACATTTCAGTTCATTGGCGCTCTTAATAAAGCGCAACGGCAACAGCGTTTGATCAGCCTTGATCAGTTCGACGCCGGGCAGTTCTTTCTGCAACGACATATAAACCGGCAGGGTCATGACCGAATAACCGGCCAAGCCGAGTTTTTTGAGTTTTTTGCAGCCGGAAGCCTTCACCACATCCGGATAATGCGCTACCGCAATGCCGGGATAGTTCGGTTCGGCGGATTCACGATATTCGACCATCTTCATGATATTGGGAATAACGCTGCGGCCTTTGGCATAGTTTTCACTTTCCGGGCCGATAATCAATATCGCCTTGCCTTCCGCCGGAACAAACACTCCGCCTGCTTCAAAAGTCGGCCAGTATTCACTCAGATAGCGGACGTTGGCGAAATCCGCTTCGTTGCCATGCACCAGACAGGCATCCAGCCCGGCGGCCTTGATGTTCTTCTGGAAGTCTTTGATCCTTTTCAAATACTCTGATTTCGGGATTGTAAACATGATTGATTCTCCTGTTTTTATAGTTAAATACGTTTAAGGTAACTAAAGTCCATTTGCTCTCTTTTATGTTGTAATCTGACGCGCCTGATAAAATTCCGCGCCAAGCTCTTTCAAGCGGCCGATCAGAAGGTCAAACTGCTCTTCCGCATATTTCCCGCAATTCTTGATAATGAACGGATCGGGCATGACCGCGCCTTCCCCGTAATGAATCAGCCCTTCACGCATCGGCCAGAATTCCCACGGGTGAAAATAGAAGCAGAGGAACGGTTCGACGCCCTTTTTACTGCAAAAAGCAATATAGCCGTTAATGTGTTCCATTACTTTATCCGCGCTTTCAGTCCTGAACAGCGGCCACTGATCCATATCGCGGCCAAATTCATCCTTTGACTTCATGGACAGGTCGGCAAAATTCGGCAGTTCAACAATCTTCATCCGACCTTTCTTAGTCCAGTCTTTTTTAGCGGGATGATATGGAACCAGTTGTTCACGGAAATAATACATCGGATAAGTGGCGTCAGTCTTATATCCCAGATTCTCCAGCGCATTGACCACGGCGGTAGAACCGAACAAGCGCGGACAGCGGAACGATACCGGACGAACGCCGGCGACTTCTTCAACCCATTCCGTAGCCAGCCGGATGCGGTTTTCCACCTCCTCCGGCAATATCGGCATCATCCCCGGAATTTCGAACAGCGCTTCTCCGATAGTCTCATGAAACAGCGTATGGCAGCCGATCTCATGTTTGGCGGTTTTCACTGCCTTAACTGCTTTCGGATTCTTTTTGGCGCTGTCGCCGGTGAAAAAGAATGTACCGGTAATTCCGTGTTTTTTGAGGATATTCAAAATAACCGGCGTGCCATTTTTCAACCCGTCGTACCATGGAGTCCAACTGCCGATATCGGTTTCCATGTCAAATCCCAGAACAACTTTAATTTTATTCATATCCATACCTTTTATTTGATTATCAGGTCAGATCTGACCATTATTTCAGAACTATTGAGAAAAGCCGCAAGTTTATTTGCCTCGCCGCGCAATATAAGCGTTTCCGAAGGCAGCCTGCTGCCTTTAACCAAACCGTTTTCCACTATCATGGGCGCTATCGTTTCAAGTTCGTAAAAGCCCAGAGCCCCGCCATTAAAAACGCTGTAAGCATCAGCCGCGGAAAACGGGCCGTGCTTCTGGTCGTTATCCGCGATATTGAAATAAATGCCGTCCTGTAAAACTGTCCGGCGAATAATCAGCAATGAACGGAATTTATCATATGAGCCGATTAACTGCGGCCCGAAACTTTTTTTAATGCCGATCTGCAAACGGTCAGCGCCGCCAAGCTTGAACGTAAAAATGTCTGAATCATAAGCCAGCCGGGCAGAAGCGTCTCCGTAAAAATCATCATTGACACAGCCTGCCGCCGGACAGGATAAACGGCCGAAAGCGATAACGCCGTCATGAAGCGGAAACTGTTCCAGCGACCAGGCTCCGATCATAAACTCAGACGGACTGCGAGGTTCAAGCAGTTCCAACGCGTCTTCGCTGCAATATGCAATCCCTTCCAGTCCATATTTGGACAAAACACTGGAAATGTCTTTAATTCTGACATCCCGGACAAATCGGATACCGGTTGAAACGCCTTTACGGTTCTTCAAAACAATCTCTTTTTCCACGACCGCCGAAGTCTTATCCGATCGGGTTACTCCGGGACAGTCGGAATTTATGCCTTTCTGAACCAGCCAGCCGGAACCGGGCAGATAATTAAATGCAAAATCGCCGCCTTCCGGCGCCGGCCAAAGTGAATTGCCGCCGATATTATTAAATTCTTCCGGATGCGGCCTGGATGCCAGTTTCTCGTCAAATCGATGGATAAGCTCGCCGCCCAAACTACAGAACACCCGTCCTTGCAGGCCGGGGGCAACAAATATTTTACCTGAACCGGAATTCAGTTCCACTATATTTTTATCATTTTTTCTTAACAGTTCTGACATATTTAGTCTCCGCGTTAATTAAAAGATACCTGATGAAATCAATATAGTCAAGACTGTTTTATATTTTTTTTGCTATTTTTAATATATCGATATAAATATTTTTTATATTCATAATTTCTAATACATCTATTTAATAATATATCGATATAATTTAAATTAATATAGTATTCCATTGATTGATTTTCCTTGCGAACGATGTATAATAAGCTGAGTAAAAAACCCCGTCCAGAGGGCGGGGCATTGCTTATAGCTCCCCATAGGGGAGCCGCGATAGCACAGACTTGCGGATCATGGCGTAATTCAGACCAACCGCGTCAACTCAATAACAGAGGAACCAGAAATGACAAATATAGCTTTTAAGCTCTCTTTAAAGATGCTTATCTCCGTCCTGCCTCAAGGCTCAGATTAAAACCGAAACTGACTTTGGTCAGAAAGAATATAGCGAGGATAGCCATTTCGGCAAAGCCTCATAACTATGACCCCGTCCAGAGGACGGGGTTTTTCAGGATGAAATAAACATCATAACAGCGAAGGTGCAAAAGACCCATGAAACGCGGGAAACCAGAAAAATATATCGCCCTGGCAGAGACCATCAGGCTGTTTATCAAAGAAAAACGCCTGAAGAAAAACGATCCCCTGCCCTCGGAACGTATTCTTTCCGATATGTTCAGCGTCAATCACCTGACTCTGCGCAAGGCATTACGACTGCTGGAAATGGAGAATTTGATTTACAAGGAACCAAGCCGCGGCAACTTTATCGGAACCAGGCCGTCATTATCCAGGAAAACCGGAATTGTCGGCTTTATCTTCCCTGATGACGAAGTTTTTTATTACAAGATTTTCGCTGAACTGGAAAAATTTCTCAGTGAAGCCGGCCTGCATCCGGTAGTCCATATCACCAACAATATCAAAGATAAAGAAGAAAAAATACTGGATTTCATGGTAGAGTCCGGTGCGGAAGCCTTAATTGCCGCTCCGAACTCCCAATGTGCCGGCAAATATCGCGAGTTGAAAATCCCTGTGATCTTTTTTGATCTGTTTATATCTGAATTAAACATTCCGCGCATCATTTCCGACGACTATGAAGGAGCGGAAAAGATTGCTGAGCATCTTGTCAGTCTTGGGCATTCCAGAATTGCGCACATCAGCGGAACTTATGAACACACCTCAGCGCTGCGGCTGAAAGGCTGTCTCGACGTACTCGGGAAACACGGCATTGAGGTTCCTGAGAAGTATATCAAATGCAAAGAACCTTCCCGCGAATGGGGATATTATGCGGCTAGAGAACTGTTCGCCATGAAGCGTCCGCCCACCGCAATATTATGCGGCAATGACACCATCGCCGCCGGGGTTTTCAGATTACTTTCCTCAAAAGGCATCAGGGTTCCGGAAGACTGCTCGTTGTGCGGATTCGGCAATACCACGGTGGCCGAAGACCTCGATCTGACCAGCGTCAGCCAGCATACCCCGAAAATAGCCGAGGCCATCCGCAATAATCTGCAAATAATTCTGCGCGGCGAAACGCCTCCCGCCGAAACTATAATCAATACCACGCTTATTGTTCGACGCAGCACCGCCCGTCCTGTAGAATAAATTACTGGAAGGATGCAATGACTAAGAAACTGTTCATTATATTTTTCTGTATGTCCGTCATGGCGGCACATGGCAGTACGCTGCTGCTGGGGGAAAAACGCATTGATCTTGATCTTAGCGGGTTTGAGCTCATCGAATCGAGAACCGCCAAAAACCATAAAACTTATTATGTAGCCGCCAAACTGCCCGAAACCGGAATCAATTTTTCGATAACCGCCGAGTATAACCATCAAATATTCGACAGCGCCCTCCTCCGCGAACAACGGTGGCGCATTGATAAAAAAAATCCGTTGTTCAGTACCTGTATCAGAAAATACGAATGTAATAAATTTGCCATTGTAGAGTGGAATGCCGATACTCCGGACGGAACATATAAACATATCAATGCCTACCGGGCGGAAGGCGGGATATGCATGAATGCGCATCTTTTCTGTGTTAATTCGCCGCTGGCGGCGGGACAGCTTTCAGCCATGCTCAACCTTATAAAAATAAATGATTCCACGCCGGATGAAATGCTTGAATACGGAGTTGAATTATATCGGGGCAAATCATACCAGGAAGCAATAGAATGTCTGCAAAAGTGGCTGGAGCGCGACTACTGCGGCAATTTGAAGAATTCAAAACACCGGATGGCAATTATCGCGTTCGGAATCTCATACAGCAACTACGGCAGACTCAAGGACGCGCAGAAAGTTTTTGAGGAAGCGTTGCTGAAAGATCCTGAATATCCGCTGTTCCATTACAATCTGGCCTGCGCTTGCGCCGGACAGGGCGATTTCCCTAAAGCGCTGGATCATCTCAAACTGACGCTGAAATACCGGGACAATCTGGAAAAGTTTGTGGAGTTACCCAACCCGGTCAATGATCTGTCATTCAAAGGACTCAGCAACAATGCGGAGTTCAAGGCGCTCTGCAAAGAATGGCCTCAATAGATTCCGGCAGGAATACGACTACCGGGCACTTTAAATTAAGTCTCTTCTCCTGAATTCGCTGGTCGTTTTCTGTATAAATAACCGTATCCGTTTTTAGCGGTCAAATAATTTGAATATCCAATATCCAACACGGAATATCCAACATTCAAGGTAAGAAATACCGTTATCGCTCTTGCTTGTTTCTGGCTCCCAGTCTGTTTCGTCCGTGTCACAAATACCGTTATAACTCCTGCTTGTTTCCGCTTGTATTCTGCCTTTCCTTCATCAGTTGGATATTTCCCGCATCTGCGGGATCCCGCCTTGCGGGACGGGATATTGGATATTCGTTTTTTTACCCGTAAATTCCCGTGAAGACCCAAATTTAAATAAAGTTCAGCGGAAACCGACTAGTTCCTTGCGTTCCTCATCCCATACTTTCAGCCGGATGGTTGAAAGACTTTTCCTGAGCGTGAGCGGCGGCCTGGCTTGCAGCGCCGGAATAGCATCGTAGCACTCCTTCAACCGGTAATTTGGAATACGGGAACATAAATGATGGACGTGATGATAGCCGATATTGCCGGAAATCCAACGCAACACCGTCGGCAACTTATAGAATGAACTTCCTTCCATGGCGGCCTGCAATGCATCCCACTCCCGTTTGCGCGACCAGTACACTCCCTCAAACTGGTGCTGCACATAAAAAAGCCAGACTCCCGCCGCCCCGGCAATCCAGATCAAAGGCAATTGGATGAGAAGATACGTCCGCCAGCCGATGTTCCAGGCGGCAATCAGCACCACTGCCCAAATAAGCAGATTGGTAAATAGAACGCTCATACGCTCCTTGTGCGCCGACTTGCGGGTCGGCAGCCGGTAGCGAAGCAAAAAGCTGAACAGCGCGCCCAGTCCAAACAGCACCCACGGGTTGCGGTAAATCCGGTAGAATAATTGTTTCCCCTTTGATGATTCTTCATATTCCGTCAAAGTCATGGTCCAGATATCGCCGAACCCGCGCGCATCGAGGTCCGCATAACTGGCGTGATGTCGAAGATGGCTGAACCGCCAGTCTTCAAACGGAGTAAATACCAAAACCCCGAAACAATATCCGAAGAAGGTGTTCGCTCCCTTACTCCGGAAAAGCGCCCCATGCACACAATCGTGAAACAGGATGAATATCCGAACCAGAAATGCGGAGGCAATTACCACCAGCGTCAGTGTCAGCGCATACGGATAGCCGCGCCGGATCGATAAAATCATCAATACCCAGAGGACGCAGTAAGGAAGAACCGTGTTCAGCAACTGCCAGCAAGCTTTTCTGATACTTGGCTCCTTGTAGTTTGACAGAGTCGGGTACCAGGGAGGCCAGGCGTATCCCTGGCTCTGATCCTTTTGGAGCGTTGGTGAAGATGCCGCTTCAGTCTCCGCCATATTATTCCTCTTGTAGTGATTTATCATTCAATTGATGGTAAAATATATAAATATTTTCGTAAAAAATCAAGTTAAGCATATTTTTTTGTACAGAAAAAATATAAAACTTTAGGCGAAATAGCGAATAAAGGAAGTCCCATGTCCAAAGTTACACTGGTGTTATTCCGCTTGAATTTTGCGCCAACCGATGCCATTTTGAAACAGGAGAATTTTGCGGGAAACCACAGGCACGTCGTGAATGGAGGAGAATAATGGCTAACAGGCTTATCAAGGAAAAAAGTCCGTATCTGTTGCAGCATGCGCATAACCCGGTTGACTGGTATCCCTGGGGAGAAGAGGCTTTCCGCACCGCAAGAGAACAGGATAAACCGATATTCCTTTCGGTGGGATATTCAACCTGTCACTGGTGTCATGTAATGGAAAAGGAATCGTTTGAATACGCGGACGTCGCGGAACTGATGAATAAAGATTTTATCAGCATTAAAGTTGATCGCGAAGAACGCCCGGACATTGACGCAATTTATATGACCGTCTGCCAAATGCTGACAGGACGCGGCGGCTGGCCGATGACGATAATCATGACCCCTGAGAAAAAACCATTTTTTGCGGCTACTTATATTCCGCGAACTTCGATTCAGAATTCAGCCGGAATGCTCCAGTTGTTGCCCGCCATCGCCGAAATATGGCGGAACAAACGCAATGAAATAGATGTCTCAGCGGAACAGATTTGCAACATTCTCCGGCAGGCGGCAGTTGGTCCCGCGGGAGAAGCCATGCCGGTTAAAACCATGATTGACTCCGGATTTGATGAAACCGCCGCCGCATACGATTCGCTGAACGGCGGTTTCGGCAAAGCGCCCAAATTCCCTACTCCGCACAACCTGCTGTTCATGTTGCGTTATGCGTGGCGATATAATTGCAATTATGCGCTGAAGATGGTGGAAAATACTTTAACGAAGATGCGTAACGGCGGAATTTACGACCAGCTTGGCGGCGGTTTTCATCGCTACTCCACCGATGCGGAATGGCATGTTCCCCATTTTGAAAAAATGTTGTATGACCAGGCGCTTACGCTTGAGGCCTATCTGGAGGCGTTTGAAGTGACCGGTAATACACTTTACGCCGATACCGCTCGTGAAATCATTAATTACGTCTTGCGTGACATGCGTTCGCCGGATGGCGGATTTTATTCCGGCGAGGACGCCGACAGCGCCGGAGGCGAAGGACGCTTTTATATCTGGACATTTGCTGAACTGAAATCAGCGCTGACGGAATCCGAACTCAGCGTTCTTGCCGGTTGCACAGACATCACCGAAGCAGGAAATTACCTGGACGAAGCGGCTCAGGCCAGAACCGGCGGCAATATCCTCCGCTCGCGCCGGGATGCCTCCGCCGCGATTCCGGACGCGATACGCAATAAGCTGTTCCAACTGCGGGAACAGCGCATTCGCCCGTCTAAAGACACGAAAATACTGACTGACTGGAATGCGTTGATGATTGGAGCGCTGGCCCATGCGGCGCGCACGTTGAAAGAACAGTCATTTCTTGCGGCGGCGGAACAGGCGATGCGTCACGTCCTGAACCGGGCGGCAGCGGCGGAATATCGTCTTGCGCATTGTTACGCCGAGGACGGCAGTATCGCAATTCACGGCATGCTGGACGATTATTCGTTCGTCATTGCCGCCCTGTTGGAACTGTATCACACGACCCGCGAATTAGCCTGGCTTAACCATGCGGAAAAATTTTGCGCCGTCGTGCGGAAACATTTTACCGCAGCCGGCGAAAACTGTTATTACATGACCGCCGGCGATGCGGAGCCGCTGATTATTCGTCCGCTGGAAGTTAATGACGGCGTCATACCATCCGGTAACTCAATGATGCTGCATAATAACCTGAAACTGGCATGTTACTCCGGTAATTCATGCTATGATGAAATCGCAAGCAAAATGATTCATGATATTACGGCAAAAATCTCCAGGAATCCGTCCGCCTATCTTCATGCGCTGGCGGGATTTATTATTTTCGATACTCCCCATACGGAAATGGCGATAGTGACTTCGCCAACAGAAAATGCGGCGACATCAAAGATTCTCAAGGCGGCGGATTCATATTACAATCCATCCCTGTTTCTGCTGGTAAAAACGCCAAAAAATGAAGCAGAATTGGCGCAATTCGCCCCGTTCACCAAGCCGCTAACCGCCATTGACGGCAAAACCACTGCTTACATTTGCCGCAATAAATCATGCGCCCTGCCCTTAACTTCAGAAAAAGAGATTCTGCGGCAGTTGAAAATATCGCATGAACAGTTTTCCGCCGCCGGAAAAAATAAATCATAGCAGCGGTTGAACAAGCCGGTTATTTGACGCAATTCTTACTTAAAGTGTACGAAAAAAGAATCATCTGATGCGTGAATAATTAGCTCCATATCTTCTTTTTGAACCAAATCCTGATCACAATTCACAAACGCTCTAATCCGTTTTTCAGATTCATAGTCAAGTTGTCCGAATATCGACGGCTTCCCCAATGGCCAAGGCAGATAAATTCCGGACAAAGAATGTTTAACAGGATCGAAGACTTTGTTTGCCTTATCAAGTTGATACGATTTGCGCAAAACATAGCCTGCGCATATTGCAAATTCAAAAGCAAGAGTTATCGACATTACCCAAATTAACGATTTCTTGATCTTATTTTTAAGTATAACGTCTGTATTCTGCGCAGAGCCGTTTTGCTGGATAAAATACGTCCGTATCCGCCAAAAACAGAAGATACCAGGCATACATAACAGTAACGTTCTTCCCACCCTGAACCATAATGGGCTGGGTTGGGGGCAAGTGAGGAGTAATCCTTGAGTAGCTGACTCAACAGGAAATAAAACAATCGCAAACCATGCTAATGTCACACAAGCAAAGACCGCCACGCCACAACTGACTTTGTCACGGCTCACCTTCCCGAGAAACCAAATCGCGCTCAAGCTAATGACGACATAGATGGCATCAATGATTGTTCCTCTATTCAACTCAGGTGACCAACCGAAAAGACTCCAGCGCAAATCTAGCATTAACACAACATATAGCAACACGCCAGTGGCTGCCAACCAACCGATGCTCAACATAATCCCTCGCGTCATTTCACTGTTTTCGTCTACAGCTTCAGAATTTTCTTGTTCCATTTAATTCTCTTCTTTATGTATAAATTCAAGTACATCGTGCGATTCAGAAACCTTGAGGTACCATTCTTGAATAATAAAATCTTTTCTGATAATTCCGCTAAATGCCCCTTTCTTCCAATAATCGACACCTGCCAAAAGCAAATATACATTCCGTAGATTAGGCCATAAAAACTTCGGAGGGGGATCATCTTCTTTGACCCAATTCCCATCAATATGGTACTTGAGTAGAATACTTTTAGCATCTCCGTTTTTATCTAATAAAACAGCGTGTGCCTTCTTTTCAGTTGCTTTATTCAAAAGTAAGGCTGCCAGTTTCTCGAAAGTAGAAATGTCATCCATAATCTTATCCTTTAATATATTTGTCTACAATATCCAACGCTACCAGCTATTAGAATCAACAAACCAAGAAATTCGCCGACAATTCTCCAGGGTGCTACAGAACGCTCCGCTTTGTTGGGCTGACATTGCATATTACCACGACACTACAAATTCGTACTCATCGGCTCCATTCTCTTTGTCATCTATGGCAATTACCAGAGTCTTTTCATTCTCATCGGTCGGGTATTCAGCAATGGCCACAGAACCGCGTCCCTTCAATTTCTTCACTTTGACCGTTGCCTTGGATAAAGGCTGGAAAAGTGTTTCGCAATGCCGTGACTCATTCCCGTTCCATGCCGGATTCCATTTTTTCCCGTCAATTGAAATGTCTTTCGGCCGGTCACAATTCACATGCCGGAACCACAACTTATTATCCTTAAGGATAAGCTTGTCGCTCCCATCAATACGCGCCTTGATTCTGATATTGCCGGAAACGGATATGTCTGCCTTGTCCGAACCGTCACGTAACTTTTCTAATTCTGTCTGTACCGCAATAGCATCTTTGAGATTGTCCTGGCTGGTGTATGTCTTTTTCAGGCGTTCTAATTGCGTAATGTACTGTGAACGAATGGGATTGACGGTTTGCTCAACTTGCCGTTTGTACGAATCGCGAAGCTTTTTGAGTTCTGCCGGCTCCTGATTGCCTTCTTGCGATTCCGCGAAAACACTTCCGACCGCCATAATCCAGAAGCAGACAGCAATATGTGCAATCAACATACTTTTATTCATTCGTTTTTGCCCCCTTCCCGCTTATTCCACATTTTTCTGTATATCATAAATTACAGGGGAAATATAAGCAGATTTTCGTAAACAATCAAGTAAAGGCATGATTTTTAGATTGATTATTCCAGGAGAATTACCCAAATATAAATCCGTCTTTTTCAATTTTATGGGATAGCGGGTATTTTCTGAAATATCTTTGATTTTTCTGTTCGTAGAGTTTATATTTAGTTATTTATTTTAAGTAATATTTGCGCGTTGAATCGCACGGTAAATAATTAGTTTTCGAATAGATTACGTTAATGAATTTGGACATCATATAATTATGACAGCTTTTAAGTGGAATATTGTTAACAAAACGGTTCTTCAATGGGCTTTGCTTATAGCCTTTACCTGTGTGATTTTCTTCATAAACATCGGCGGAACCGGCATATATTCCGCGCAGGAAGGACGGGCGGCGATTGTCGCGCGCAATATGCTGCAAACCGGCAACTATCTCAATATTATAATTGCAGGGGAACCTGAAACGGAAAAGCCGATCATGGCATATTGGTTTTGTGCCGTTACCGGAAAAGTTTTCGGAGTCAATGAATTCAGCGTGCGCCTGCCGTCAGTGATTGCCGCAATTTTCACCGTTATTCTGACCTGCTGGCTGGGCGGCAGAATTTACGGAATCAGAACCGGCATATTGGCCGGATACATGCTTGCCACTATGATCGGGTTCGTCAATCTCGGCAGAATTGCCAGAATTGACATTGTGCTGTGCGCATTTTATACATTGTCAATGATCTTCTTGTACTTGGGATACTTTGAAAAACGACAGGCCAACTGGCGGTTGTACCTGTTCTACTTTGTATTGGCATTAAGCGTACTGGTCAAAGGCCCGGTTTCGGTGGTATTGGCAGGCCTGACGGTTCTGGCGCTGGCGCTCAAAGAGCGAAACTGGCGAATGATATGGGAACTTAAACCGGTCAGCGGATTAATTATCGGATTAGTGATTAATGTGCCATGGTATGTCTATGAAAGCGTTCGCACCCAGGGAGAGTTCGCTTTTGATTTTTTCTGGAATCAGAATATTGACCGTTTTCTTGGCATCAACACCACCTATTGTGAAGGAAAACGCAAAATCTTTTTTTATTACTTTCCGAAATTGTTCGCGGGAGCGTTACCCTGGTCACTGCTGACCCCGTTCTGTCTTTATTCCTTCCGCAAAAAATTCATGTCATTGCGCCCGGCCACATGGTTTTTATTGACATGGACGCTGGCGGTATTTGTTTTTTTCAGTTTTTCGGCAATCAAGCGCGGTGATTACATACTGCCGCTTTATCCGGCGCTGGCAATACTGCTGGGACGCTACTTGATTCTAGTGTCTGAGCAATGCCCGAAATTGTCCCGGCAATGGAAAATATATTGGTTCAGTCTGCTGGGTATTACGGTTGTTGCCGCCGGATTATTGAAAACCGGCGTTTTGCGCCAAATCGGACAACTCAGCATAGATCAAAAAATAGCCCATTTCCCGGACAGGGACGGGATGTGCATAATTCAAACAAGTAACCTGTTGAATCAGCATTTCATTCTGCTTACAGCCGTCGCCGCACTGTTAATGGGGTTGCTGTATATGATCGGAAAATTATCTGAACAGGGCAGAATATTGCCGGCAACGAATGCTTTTCTTGCGGTCATGCTGACTTTTTTAGTCTGGTATTATCTCTGGCTTGATCCGGTCACCAGTGAGTTCAAAACCACCAAACCGTTCTGCCAGTCGGCATTGACACACCTGCCGGAGGATGCGGTTATCGGCTATTACGGCTCCTGGGTTGACGAAGCAGTATTCTACATCGGACGGAACTATGAGCGATGTTCGAAGATTTCCGATTTTTATGACGCGGAGAAACAAATTTTTAAATTCAAATTCATTATCGCTCCCGAAAGCAGGATAATGCAGTTGCCGGATGAGATAAAATCCAGGATGGAACAATTGGAAACAACAATCCCCGGTCATCAGTATCCGCTAACGCTTTACCGCACTAAAAATCAACCATGAACACGTTTGGCGCGAAGCTGACCGCAGGCGGCACTGACTTTCGAACCTTTTTCCATGCGCAGCGTGACTTGAATGTCACAGCGTTCAAGAATGGCTTGAAAATTCCGGATAACTTTATCGGACGGACGGTGAAAATCCGCGGTTGTCTGGTTATATGGAATCAGGTTGACTTTGGCATGCATGCGTTTGGCAATGGCGGCCAATTTTTCGGCGTCGCCGGATTTATCATTAATGCCGTCAATCAAGGTATATTCAAAAGTAATCATCCGCCCGGTTTTTTCACGGTAATATTCACAGGCGTCAAGGATTTCCCTGATCGGATAACGCAGTTTATCGGGAATAAGCGCCGCGCGCGTCGCGTCGTCCGCGGCATGGAGTGAAACTGCCAGATTCACCTGGCGGCCGAGATCGGCCAGTTGACGCATACCAGGCACAAAGCCGCTGGTCGAGACAGTAATACGGCGTGCGCCAAACCCGACATATTCGGAATCGCAGAGCAGCCGGACGGCCTTTTCAAGATTGCCGAAATTAAGCAGGCCTTCACCAATCCCCATGAACACGACATTGTCCGGCAAACCGCCGATTTTAGCGCAACCGTGAAAAAACTGTTCAAGCATTTCTCCTGCGTCAAGATTCCTGACCAGGCCGGCGGCGCCGCTGGCGCAGAAACGGCACTGTACAGGGCAGCCGACCTGAGTACTCAGACAGAACGTCATTCTGTCCGGAGCAGGGATAATCACCATCTCAACGGCTTCGCCGTCGTGCAGCCGCAACAGCAGTTTCGCGGTGCCGTCGCCGGCGGCGACTTCGCTTTCAACAACAGATGAGGCACAAATGAAATCTTCGCTCAAAGCCAGCCGCAAATCAGGCGGCAGATTGCTCATCAAGTTTGGGGTAATAATTCTTTTTTTATAGATCCAGTCCAGAATTTGAGAAGCGCGAAAAGCCGGAGCGCCATGCGCAACAACCCACGCCTTGACCTCATCGGCGGTCAGGGAGCAAAGCAACTGTTTATTTGCGGCGCTCATTTTAAAGTCTTTTTCTTTTCAAGCTTAATCCCCTGCCAGAGGCAAATGCGCTTGTCTTTATAGGTCTTCTGATTAGGCAGCAGGTTGCGCCAGCGGCGTTCCGGGACTTGCGGAAATTCGGTGCTGATGAGATAGACCACTTTCTGATCCGCGGGTATTTCCTCAACTGAATTCATTGTGATAACTTTTCCGCCCATATAAAAACATTCACCGTACAGGCCGAGATTCGGTCCGGTATAAACTGTGTCCTTTTCCGTAACTCCCTCGGCAGACAGGGCGGCCCGCAGTTCCCAACCCAAAGTTCTTCTAGTCTGGTCCTGTGCTTTATAGGGGTGGATCAATGACCAGAAGAAAAACATTGCCGCACAGACAATAATCAGCATATATGACCAGATATAAGGCCGTATCTTTACATGAATCAAGGCAATGCCGAGCGCCGCCGCCAGCATCCCCCATGTCATACCGATAATGATATACTTGTGGTTAGTCCTGAAGCTGATACCTTTCTGGAGAGAAAAAATACTGTTCCACCAGTCGGCTGGAAGCAGATAAAAAATAATGATCATGCCGCCGGCGATGAATACTGGAAATGAGAGCATCTTCATTATCATCAGCAGCTTGTCGCCATAGCGCCTGACCACCAGCCAGTAATTGATGCCGGTCATAACCGCCAGCGGCGGAATCAGCAGCATGATATCCCGCGGTTCCGTAAACGGACTGATCCAGAGCAGAAAAAACAGGGAAATTACAATTATGCGCAGAAAACGGCTGAAAATAGGAGTTTTGTCCAGCGGAAAATACTCAACACAGAATGGGGCCCAGGCCAGTATCGTCCACGGCATCAGCCGGATTGCGACGTCAAACGGAAAGGTTGCCAGATGCTCAAGGTAATCCGGGATCGAACCCGGCCTGAATTCCAGCGATTTGAACGGAAAAGTATTCGCAAACATAATATGCGGAAACGACCACAGCATTATAAATCCGACCAGCACCGCCAAACCGATGTAGAATCCCGGTTTATTCATTTTAGTCCAGATAGTCAGCGGCCGGCGCATGAAAATCATCGGGAAAAAGAAATATATCAGCGCCGAAAATCCGAAGGTGTAGAAAGCCAGGCCGGCAAAGAAAAGAGACGCCGCCCACGCGCCGCTCCAGTTGCTCCTGCCGACGCCAAGCATAAACCAGGAAAACCACGCGGCAGTCAAGGCCAGCAGCATTAATGTATTCGGATATCCTTCAATACTTTTTTCGATAACCACGCTGTTGCTGATCATCATCGCCGCGGCAACCGCCGCGGCCTGCGCCCCTCCTGAACTGCCTGCGGCAAACCAGACCAGCACGGCAATCCCTCCCAGCGCTATTATCGAAATAAGACGCAAAGCCATTTCCATGGATAAACCGAATTCGTTATGAAGAACAGCCGCATTCCAGGGAAAAAGCGGAAACGAGTCCTGAATAACCATGCCATGCGCAAAGGTCATCGGCATGAAATAGTCCATTTCCATTGCCTGTGCCGCAAAAAATCCTTCCTGCCAGTAAAGTTCTCTGTCACTCAACTGCCAGGGGGAGTAGATAATCAGGAAAGCTGCAACCAGAACCAGCGCCGCCGCAATCCATCCTGGAGTTTTTTCTTCATAACGCGGCATGTTTGGTATTTCGTCTCCATATTATTAACATAAAAAATTAACATCAACATTCTTAAAAATTCAAACCGGCAGAAACCACTTAAGGCGTCCGCCGGAACAATTTCAAGAAAAACTGATTATACACCGAACTACTTCAAATCATCATTTCTGAGGTCATAGCAGCAGCAACTGGTAACAAAGTCCGCAATCTCAATCGGGTGAACATTGAATCCGATATCACACAACCAGCCGAAACGTCCGCCGACAGCCCAGAAATCAATGTCGTTGTCGCGATATGCATCGGCGCGGAAATCGGCAACCTGCCATCCCCTGGAATCAACCACTGACTTGCGGACAGAACCGCAAGTATCGTCAATAACCACATTCTCCGTAGCAAAACAAACCAGCCCGAATCTGTCGCCGTCGCGATAACCGCCGCCGCACTGCCGGTCAAACCCCTTGGTAATAAAATAGTTGCAGCCGTGCGACCCGCCGAACTGAAAGTATTGGGTAACCTGGAACTGCATCGCCACTTCACCGCCGAATCCCAATTCCAGTGAAATAATGTCCGAAGCGTCAAGCAGACGATTAGGTATATACAAAACCGCATAACGTCCGACCATTTTCATATTTTCGACAAACTGGTTCGGACGAGTTCTGTCAAAACCGGAAGTCAAGGGTTGATCTTTGCTCTTGTCCTTAGTAGCATCGTCGGCACAAAATGCCGCGAAACAGGCCATCATGAAAACTGCACACAGACAGCAAATTTTTTTCATCGCGATTATCCTTCTTTTTTTGCGCTATAATTAAAACTTAAATTGTTCGAAAAATTTACATTAGAATCGCCTTAATATATCCTTGTTAAAAACAACTGCAAGGTTAAACTTCCGACAGTTTTAATAAAATTCAACCAGCAGGAAAAATTGCGAATCCATATAAGCCTGCGACAGTTTTGAAAATTACGCTTTAATAATGCTGACATTTTTTGAAGTTTGCGGTTTTACGATCTATATTATTAATTACTTTTTTAATATTTATTTCGAAGGTTTCCCTGTTATGTTATCTGATAGAGATTATATGTCGCCGCAAGGCGGCAATTCCGAAATGGCAGCCGGCGGCGTCAAAGCCGTTTTCATACTTATTGCCATCAATGTTTTCTGTTTTCTGCTGACATCGGGCAATCCTGAGCTGTTTTCCACTCTGGCAATGACAACCTGCGGCATTAAAAACCTGGCTCTCTGGCAAATTGTTTCGGCAATGTTCCTGCACGGCGGATTCGCCCATCTGCTCTTTAACATGTGGGGCCTCTATCTGTTTGGCGCCATTGTCGCGCCGGTGCTGGGCGCCAGACGTTTTCTAATTCTCTATTTTATCAGCGGCATCGGCGGCAATCTGCTGTGGATGGCTTTCAACTGGAATTCACCGGCGGTTCTGATCGGCGCCAGCGGCGCGCTGTTCGGAATCATGCTCGCCACCGCCATGCTTTATCCGGATAAAGAGTTCATCATGATATTCCTGCCGGTCCCCATGAAAACCAAAACCCTGGTGGTAGTCTATGCCGTCATTGAAGTTTTCAGTGAACTTTCCATGCTGGACAACATTGCCCATCTGGCCCATCTTGGCGGATTTTTGGCCGGTTATGTATATATTAAGTTTCTCTTCGGCAATAATGTTCCATGGGACCTGTTCGGGTTTCTCATCCCCGGAACCAAAAAACCTTCTGCTCCGCCTCCCGGCTGGACAATACACCAGCAGCCGCAACAGCAGCAGGGTAGCGATTATGAAGAACATCTGCGCAATCCGAGCCAGAAAGTCACCCAGCGCGAACTGGACCAGATTCTGGATAAAATATCCCATACCGGCATCAACAGTCTCTCGGAAACGGAAATGGCAATATTGAAAAAAGCCCGCGAACAAATGCGCAAAAACTAAGGGCGGGCTTAAGCAGTCAAGAGTGAGTAGTCAGCGTTGGACTGCGGTTCCCGCAGCTTTAGCCAATAAGGAACTCTCAGGAATTTGAAAAGTCTTTCAAAGGAAAAAATGGAGTTTCAAAAGCGAATAAAGCAAAAGACGAGTTCTCGGTAGCGGAATATTAATAGGTTTTAATCTTTAAAAAGTTTTTTCTGTGTCTCTGTGCCTCTGTGGTTAAACTAAAACAACGATATAATCTGATTTTGAGGTCATGGCATGAAATTGGCAGCCGGTCTTTTTGATTATCATTTGCCGGAAGAACTGATTGCGCAGTATCCGGCGGAAAACCGCGACGCATCCAGAATGCTGGTGCTGGACCGTCAGACCGGAGCATGTGAAATCCGCCGGTTCAGCGATATCGTAAATTATCTGAATCCCGGCGATGGAATCATCTTCAACAACACCCGCGTAATGAATGCCCGCATGTACGGGATCAAGAACGGGACTGCAGGCTCCGCCAAAGTCGAAATTATGCTGGTCTCGCCCGCCGACACCGTCCGGAAAAAATGGAAAGCGCTGATCAAACCAGGCAAGCGGACTCCGCCCGAGACCAGAGTAAAACT
>TBL_comb47_HYPODRAFT_10003555_pt1 | contig 18383 bp, 12 predicted proteins | sample TroBogypolimnion_40_FD_10682 | JGI IMG/M metagenome (IMG submission 10682)
AAATCAAGATCAGCCATAGATTTAACTCCACTCTAGAGCTTGTTTAAGCACGTACCGATAATCAGTCGTTACCGCTAAATCGACACCGCGATCAAGCTGATTGGATGCTAAGCCAGGCCAGCGGCCATACACTTTTCCACCAACAACATTCGAGCCCATCACTAAAGATAAGCTCGCATGACCATGATCGGTACCACCACTGCGATTGGTGCGCAGCCTTCTACCAAACTCGGTCATCACCACTAGGGTATAGCGCTGCTGCTGCGCTTGCATATCCTCATCAAAAGCGCCTAGGGCATTAGATAAGTCTCTTGCCAAATTATCAATTTTGCCATTTTGATATTCATGTGTATCCCAGCCCAGATGATCCACGCAGGCATATTGCAAACCGACATTGGCTTGCAACAATCTGGCAACCGATTTGAGCCCTACCCCAGGATCACTATTGGGATAGGAGCTAGCGCCGCTACTAACGTAGGGCACTACCTTATTAGGATTGCCAGCCTCTTTTGGGAAGGCTTGATTAACCACATTGATCGTATCAGCAGTCTCTTTCATGAGGGCGCTCGCTGGATGACTTGCTTCTAGAGAGCATAAACTTTGCAATGCGCGCAGTGCTGCTGGCCCGCCTGGATAATTCAGCCCGTTGCTTAAATCACGCGCAGCCATCACTAAGTTTGACCCATACATCACTCCTGGCAAATTATTATTGCCCGCAAAAAGAGGCAATATGGATTTGCCAGCTTGTTGATTCATGCGCGCTAATTGCCGCACCATCCAACCATTGCTATCAGGCAACTTAGCCAGAGAGCCCACGCCGCGATCCATGATCTCTTGCGCTTCAAAATGTGAGCGCGTCTCATCAGCAAAACCGACCCCCACCCAAGGCACTAGGCGGCCTTGCAAATAGAGCTGTGCCAGAGGCTGCGCCTTCGCATGCCAATAGAGCGCCGTGCCATCAATCATGAGGGGCTTTTCATTAAAGCCGCTGGGGGTAAACCGATACTCTGGTGGGCGCGCAGCAATAAAGTCGGGATCCTCTAAAGGCGAGAGAAAACTGAGGGTATCAGCGCCGCCGCGCAAAAAGACCAAAATAAAGGGTGCGCGTGAATTAGGAAGATGGGTGGGAACCGTTAGCGCATTCGTCTGACTAAACGCAATGTCACTGATGCCCGCAAGAGAGCTGGCAAAAGTGGCAACCAAAGGCAGGCCTAAGCTGTTGGTTAAAAACTCACGCCGCCGCATTACACCCCTCCCCTACTCGCTTTTGCCCACTGATCAGGAGTAGGCAAAGCCGCCTGTGTCTGAAATGAGGGGGCGCAGGCCATCAGCCCTACTAGTCGGCAGGCCCGCTTGACATCGGTGACCGCCTCATTGGCATTGGTGTTTTGGGAGGCTAATAAGGTAGCGCTCATCTCCGGGTGAATAGCCCCAAAAAGAGGCTCTTGCCAGCGCTCAAGCAACTGTGCATAGGTACGCCGATTGGATAAGCCCTCAAACGGATTCCACTCGCCTGTACCCCACCAGTTTTCTGCCAATCCTTGAGTTAGTTGCATCCGTCCACGTAGGTAGACCGATGATAAATGCAGCGCCATGGCGTGGGGCGGGCCATCGGGACTACGCCAAGCATAGAGCGCTGGCGCGGCTTCATTAATGGAACCCATGATGCGCCCTTCTTCAACATTGGGCACCAGATTTACTGCTTTAGCAAAACTAGCCACCAATTGCATCGGTGAGCGTACCTGCTGCTTTTGCATGGCTGGTATTTTTTGTGACTCTTGTACTAAATGTCCATAGACCAAAGTCAATTGATTGGGCGCATGGCGCTTTTCCCAAAAGAGATTGGCTGTGCTGGCTACTAAAGATGGAGGCGCAGAGCTGCCCACTAAACGAGCAACCATCTTGCCAGCTAAGTGCTGCGCAGTAGCGCGATGGCTTGCGCATAGACTAAGCACCTTTTCACCATCTTTCATGGGGCCAACAAACGAAGTGAACTCATTGGCAAGCACCCTTTTTTGGTAGTTGTCGTGCCATGCATCAACATAGGTAAAGCGCCCGGTCTTAGGCAGTGTTTGGCCACCACCAATGCCGGCGCCATTTTCTACCGTCCAGCCCGTAAAGGCGCGCGCCGCCTCATACACATCTTCGTCAATATATCCCGAAGGCTTACCATCCACTGCGCCAGGCACTTTTTTCCACTGGGCGTATAAATTATTGAGATAGGCAGAACGCCCTAAGGTGTGCAATTCAAAAAGTTCACGCGCATAGTTTTCATTGGGACTGCCCGCGCGAGAAGATTGATTAGTGAGGTAATAGAGCATGCACGGATGCTGAGATGATGCCTTGAGCATCTCACCAAAGTTACCCCAGCAGTGCTCTCGAATCACTGTTCGCTCCCAATGCGGTAAAAAAGCGCGCACATTGCCATCTTCCCCATAAACAGAAAAGTGATCACGCCAAAACGAGACCCATTCTTCTTTCCAAGGATCAGTCGTTGTGAGTGCTTGCAGTAGATTAGCCATGCGCAGCTCCACTAGAGGGCGGGAGCGCTCAGGCGGAGCAATCAGATCACCATTGCCCGTATAGGGAAACAAGGTGGGTAAATCAGCCCCCAGTAAAGACAAGGATCGATACTCATCAACGCCAGGATATTCACGGCCATCACCGTACTTACCTGCGTCATAGCGCAGGCGCAGTTTGATCTCGGGAATGTTGAGCTGGCTATTGATCATTCAGAATTTACTTGGTTTGACTCAATACCCTACTAATACCTTTACAAGAATATTCACCTAGTTAGTATTTCGCGCCTCTAACAGGTGGCCGCGAATGATTTGATCCACATATGAGATCATCCAGTAACGCTGCATCACTGCAGTGGTAAGGGCCTCAGGCGAAAGCGCAGTATTAACTTGCTGTGCCGTCCAATTGGCCTGACCCCGCAATGACAATGCACCAGCCACACACTCCATCAGCGCTTGCTCAATGGCTTCGTTCACACCACCGATAATCATCTTATCGATATTGGTAGTGCCGGCATATTTTTCGGTAAAGAACTGAGTGATATCAGCAAAGCCTTTGAAGTCACGGTTAGCGAGCACGACATTGGTCAGCTCAATATATTCGGCTGCCTTGCCCGCTAACTGAGGTGAGCGATCCTCGCTCGTCCACTCGACTTGCGGAAAGTAATTATCTTCATCGTCTAACTCTTCTGACACTTCTGGCTCAGGTTCTATTTCACTTGCGTTAGGCTCTGACACCTTAGGCTTCTCAGAAAGCTCAACATCAGCGGCACTAGCCTGCGTCATCTCCATCGCAACAGTGAGATCTTCTTCCTCGCTACGCGCTACCGGCAAAGGCTCTGGCCTTTGAAAGTCAATCTTGAGTTGCTTGTAACCACTCAGTAAAAATAAGGCTTTGAGAGCGCCCAGTCTTTGGGTGATCGCGCGCTTATGCGAAACCTGGGTAGTCTCACGTAACAAACTATTAATGAACTCATTAATTTGCGCCGGAATCTTACTTCTAAACTCATCTTGCCATGCCCCCCAGCTGAGGGCTGCGCCACTTTTTTTCACTAAGTTCGTGCGTGCAGTATTTTGCACCGCATCCTCTGGCTCAATCAAAATCATCACGCGATTGCGACCCACCAAAATACCAAAGTGCGCCAAACGATTAGAACGCGCATCACTGACATCAAACACTTCGCCTTGATTAATGAGCGCTGTTTGACCCACCAAAGTTGCGCCCGGTTTTAAGATCCACCAATGCGCTTTAGCACCCTCTAGCTCTAGCACGCCTTGCGCTTGAGACTGCTCTTTAGCCAGTGCGGCAAAGCCGCTCGCTTGAGTTAAGTAATTTAATTTGGAATTGGTTTTATCTTGGCTATAGCCCACACGCACCAAGAGCTCAATACCCTCTGGCAGAATAAAAAAGCGGCGGTTTAAATAATCAAGCAGCCAAGAATCGGGGTCACCCTTCATGCCACTAGGCGGAGCCATCGTATCTTGCTCAAGACTCATGCCAAAGAGGGTTACGCAGGTGCCATGCCCATCCATCAGTGCAGGCTTACCGGCAGGATCGAGTTTACGTGAGTACATGATGCCGTCTTTGCCATCCGGAAAGCCTTGAATACCAAAGACATCAAACTTGGGGTTATAGCGAATCAAAATAGAGTGGCCCTCACCCTCCTTCCATGACTCGTAGTGCACACCAAAGTGGTTACGTGTTAATGATGCAATCTTGGCGCCCACGCCATAGTTAACATGCTCATTTGAAGTAGCGCCTGAAGCTGATAAGTTATTGAGCAAATTGGTCATCTGCTCCAAACTCATACCATCGCCATTATCAATAAATGAGAGCTTATAAATATTGCTCTTGTTCGCAATGCCGTGGTTGTAATCCAAAACGATCTTGCGATTGGGTTGCCCCGTTCTCTGGCAAGCCTCTATCGAGTTCTTCACAAACTCACGAATGTATTGATCGGGCGTGCAATCACGACCCAAATTACGAATCAGAGCCGATAGCCCCATGGGATTTACTGCGGTGGGTTTAAAACCAACTTGATCTGCCATAGAACACCTTACGCCCTCTAATATTTTTCTAATGTCTTAACTAGTTTTAGCCATCTTATTACGAAAAATAGAAGTCCAATGAAAAATCATAAGTAATTGATTTTATTGAATAATTTATAGTTTGCTAAAAGAGAAATGTAGCCCCAAAAGGGCTTGATTCAAATCAATCTGGCTTTAACCCAATCTTGCACGGCCTTGAAGTCCACCTTTCCATTGATAGAAAGGGGCATTTCATCAATCATGAGCACTTTTGCGGGAACCATATAACTTGGCAATATATTCGGCAAAGCATCAAGTAATTGATCTACATTTAAATCACCTTTAGGCGGTTTGCCAATAACACCCACTAAACCCTCAATGGTGCCATCCTCTAAAACAGGGTACGGAACTGCGCACACAAGATCAGATTTACTTACATTTCTCAATGCGGATTCAATATCCTGCAGCTCAATTCGGTAACCTTTGAATTTGATTTGACGATCCGCCCTACCTCGATAGCAATAGCCATACTCATGACTATATTCAGCCAAGTCACCAGTTCTTAACCAGCGCTTTCCATCAAAATCAAAAAAGCGCTGAATATTTAAATCGGGGTTATTGAGATAGCCATCGGTCACTTGCTTACCTGAGATACAGAGCTCTCCCACTCCATCTACAGATTCGGATGAGTTAGGATTGAATAACTCCATTTCAATTCCAAAGTGAGGCCACCCCATCGGAATGACCTGATACGAGGTATTTTGAGGAATCTCTTCATTAAGCATTTCTCTATCAATCTCATAAAAAGTATCGGTAACGGTAGCCTCAGTAATGCCGTGAAGATTGAGGAGTTTTGAATTGGGAGCCGCTAAAGAAAAATGGCGAATTGTTTCATAATTAAGGGCCTCACCAGAAAAAATCGAAGCTCTTAAAGTAGGAAGTGAATTGGAGGGCATCATGCCCAATCTGTAACCCATGCTTGCCAAGGAGGGCACTGACATCCAGATTGTCACATTATTATCTTGCACATATCTAGGCGCCATTACCACCTTATCATTTGGAACGTGAATCAATTTAGCACCATTAGTCCAAGCCAAAACTAACTCCATTACTGAATAATCAAAGGAAAAATCATGGATCTGCAACATGACATCCTCTGCCATTGGATTGATATTCTTTTGCATTGCCAAGGCATACTGTGCAACCTGTGACTGATGGATAGGAACCCCCTTAGGCGCCCCGGTGGTTCCACTCGTAAATATGATGTAGGCAAGACTATCCAATTGTTCTGGAGCAACATTCTGCAATTGAGAAAGAATTTGCTGACAACGAGACTCGGAAAATTTCGGATTTAAAGGGATGTATGGCTTGCTAGATATCCAACAGGCGGCAATAGCGATGTACTCTTCTAGAGTACGCTCGCCTCGTATAACTACAAAAGGAGATGCAGAAAAAGTGTGGGATTGAATTAAATCTTGCGCTTTAGCATAAAGAATTTCATAGGTAACTTCTTGATCGCCAAAGACAAGGGCTATATTTTTTGGATATCGACTTATAACATCCGTAAAAAATGTGCCCAACATCATTTTTGAGCGTTGGCAAGCTTTAATTCAATCGCAGCAGCCAAATCACCTACAGTTCTCATTGCATCAATTTCTTTGGAGCGGAAGCGAATATTAAATTCTTTCTCACAAGCAAGAAGAATTTCAACATTTTTAAAAGAATCCCATCCTGGAATATCACCAGTCTGCATGTTCGGCAACAAATTGATTGTAGGATCATTAAAAATATTTATGAATAAATTATTAACGACTTCAAAAGAATTCATATCCACACCCTAAGGTTTGCCATAAAAAATGTTGTATGATTTTTGGACTATATTATTCCATTCGCGAAACTGAATGGACTCTTTTTGAGCGTCAACCCAAAACTTACTCAACCTTCCTAGATGCAAACTCTCGCTCAATATCTCATGTTCGGCTGAATTATATCCTTGAGGCATCACTATTAATAATTTATTGTTTCCATATGTTGTCATTGTCTTGGATAGTTGAAATGCATCAGCAAGACTCATTTCATTGCCCGATTTATACACGAACAATTTTTCCCCATCCTGTAGTTCTTCTCTAAGCTTTCTAACTAAAAATAAAAAGTGTTCTTTTGATTTTTCTAAAAGGCTTTCGTAGGTATCATCTAAGTCAATATTTTTTGCATTAAAGTGTGTGTGGATTTTGGCCCCATAATTACCATCATGGAACCAAAATTCATCAAAATTTTCAGTATTCTCATACTGTAAAAATGCTGAATCATTGGATGCAAACCCAACAAAATCATTCTCAAGCAGTCTGATAAAAGATTCAAATGTTAAAGTTCCCCACCTAAAAAGACTAATGGGTTCGGCACCCATTTCCCTTTGGACCATACCAAATTCACAGTCGCGCCCTAAGGACAGAGTTTTTTGGTACACGGACCTCTCGAAAATTGACTTCACCGCATCAGCATTTAGCAATTTACTTACTTCAAGAGGGGGCTCTCCATATTGCTGATATGAATTTCTAATTTGAACGAGTAAGCCTAGATCGCCATCATCTATCAGCCCATATTTAAGCTTTTCCAACATTGAAGATGTGCTCAAATCTAGAGACCCCATTCGCAAATGAATTAAAGACTTTTGACTACGTAAATAGCCAGATAAGGGATATTTTTTTATTTGCTCAGAAATTAACTTTAATGAGAATTTATATAGACTTGGCTCAAATAATTCCTCAAATACATTCCTTAAATTTACTTTTGGATTAAATGTAATATAGCTTACCAACGACTCCATGGCCTGCTGTTCTAACCCCATGCACGCCATTGCTTTACCAAGATAAAGCACCAATTCTTCAGAATATGTATTTGAATTATTACTTTTCTTTATTAAATCAATTACCTCTTGATACTTAGAATTCCGCAGCATTAAAAAAATCTCATTAATTAAAGATTCTTTTTGTTTAAGGATAAGTTGTGTCATTAAACTTATTGCCACCGTATTGGATTGATCGTTAATGCTGATGAAAGCTTAAAATATGCAGTATTTCTCAAAGTAAAACTGGTCATTATGCTGTTTTCATCAAAACGCATTCGATCTCATAAGGACTCACGGAATGATTTGGATCGCCAGAGAAATAATCGAAGGTTTTATTTCTATTTTCTCTTAAATGTACGACTTGATATCTTGCAATATCAATTGATTCCTCAATCTCTCGCAGCAACCTTGCTGGAGTATAAAATCTTTTATGATCCATATTATGTCGCGAAGGAGGATAGTTCTTTCTCTCATATAGATGCATATGTGGAACGATTATTACAATATAGCCGTTGACCTTAACTACGCGTAACCACTCCATAAATGCACCACAGTAATCAGAAATATGCTCTAGAACATGAGAACTAAAAATAGTATCTGCATAATTATCATTAAATGGTAATACTCTTCCGTTATATCCAGGGTAATCAAGATCAACCCCAATTGCATCCTTAAAAATTGGGACAGCATTTTCATTGCCCCCTTTATAGCCTATATCCAAAACTACACCACCAGACATATAGGATTGAAAAAAACCACTCTCAATTCTCTCTCTGTATGTTGACGCACCCTCAATTAAACCACTCAAATCTTCATGAAAAATCATTAAAAGCTCCTGATAAACATTAGAATTGAAATTACCTAAAGACTTCGTCTAAAAAATTCTGAACTGAATAACTGTTAGAGATCAAACTAGCCCTTGGGTTGTACTCCAGCGACGATATTTGTTTTAAGGCATGACGTCTCATTACTGCACAGGGTAAATCAAAAAAATCAGCAAAAATAACCCCATGAAAGCGATAAGAGATAACTGCATCCATTTCCGAGTACATATCAAGAGCTTTTTGGAGATCAAGCTCACCAGTTGAGCAATAAAAGTTGACCGGCTCTTGATGGAAGACCTTATTTATATTGGTAAAAATATACTCGCCAACAACGAAGTCATTATTTTCCCAGCCCAAGGGTGAGCGAGAATGTGGCATATGAAAGAAATCAATTTGTCTGTTTTTATTAATTAATGTAATCAGATCTTCGTAGTCATCGCCAAGTGATCCTGTGGTAACAATTCCCACCTTTTTTTTTTGAAAAACTTTTTTTAAGGGAGGAACATATTGGGGTTTAAGATTTGTTGCATAGTCTTTTTCGTAACTGGCCTCGAAATCAAAATATTCCCCAAAAAGGTCAATTGAAGTTTTGGATCTAAATGTTATCTTTGAAGCAAGTCCAAAAAGCTCGATCGCCTCTGAGCGCCAGTCATCTTCGTAAGATTCAAATCCAACAGCCCTAATTTCAAAATTTGCGCCAGCATCAACGGCATTTCTTGCGATCAGTAACCAATGCTTTATTGCCTCCATGGAATAAAAAAGTCCTCCCCCTCCTAAGATAAGAGTATCTTCAGGCTTAAATATTTGAGCACTCAAAACGCTTGATATATTTAGGGGGTCATGCCTGCAAAAGGATGTGTGAGCAATTGGCACCAAATTTAACTCGGATTGATGCATCCCTTCAAGTATCGCATCGTCCCCTATATTTAATGTGCCGAATGCACCGAGTGCATAGGTTTTAGAGTTACTCATCAGCTACTATGCTTACTTTCTTCATCGGAATTTCTTTATTTTGTATAGCCTTTTTAGTCGTTAATTTTTCTTTGGTCGTCTTTTTTAAACCTCTTCTTAAAGGTGTTTTAGTATTTAAATGTCGCCTCTCGGATTCACCTGAAAATATTAAATTGACGAGACTGTTTATATAGCTGGGATCGATAGAGTTCAAACAAAACATATTTCTATGACACTGATCTGCTGCCGCTATGTAGCATGGGCTGCAATTTGTATCCCTTGAAATTTGATAAACCCCAGAGGGCAGCCAATGAGTCTTAGAAACAACCGAGGAAAATAGCGCAATACAGGGAATCCCTTCGGCAGAAGCTATCCACATAGGACCAGTATTATTCGTGACAACTAAATTTGAAGCCTTAATTACCTCAGAAATCTTAGCCGTATCATTTAGACCTACAACAGAAATTCTATTTTTTTTCAACTCATTAATTGAATCTACCCCAATGTATGCACCAATTTGATCTGATGGAACGTAAAAGATAATTTCACTCTTGGGGTGATTTTTTTTCTCAAAAATGGCAAATTCCATAAAGAGAGATAACGGATAAACCCTTCCGGTATTGCCCGACTGAGGGAAAATTGAAATCTTTTTTGCTCCCTCAGAATTTAAATTAGCTGCTTTTTTTACCCTTTCCAGAGATATCTGAAGCGGAAAGGCGCGACATGAATTTATGATGAATGCTGTAAACGCCAAGAACTCATCTGCAATTGAGCCAACATAATTAACCCCTTTTGCCTCAGTATGCCCCGAAAAGTAGGTAATGCCACTCTGGTCTTGAGCTGTTGATGAATTGAAGCAAAATTTATGTTCAGCCTTAATCTGGCTCAATATTTCCCTGACCTCATCATGCTTCCTGTAATCCACAGCAATGTCGAATTTTCTCTGCTTGAGCGCCTGAGGGAAGCTTTTGAAATCAAGGCCAGAACCAGAAACCTTATTAAAGACTCTAACTGGATAAATATCAGTAAAAATATGCATTTTTTTTGCAATTTGGGCAACCTCTGGGGAGCAAATAAGACTCAATTTGGCTGATGGAAATGCATTTTTTAAATTTGTCATGCCATCTAATGAGCTATAAAAATCCCCAATATGATCTATCTTAATGAGGGCAATACTGCGAGGATTTAGAGATTCTCTTTTATAAATTACAATTTTTTCAGCCCCATCATCAACCGATCTGTCTCCATCTAAAATCCGAAATCTGCCAGAACTTGGTAATCTAGCATCTAAAGAGTCGTTAATATTGTTATCAATAAGGTTGGCTCTGCTAGATCCTTCTGCATGGTAGTAAACCAAGTTGGACGGGATTAGTGCCTTTTTGCCCATACTGCCAACCCTAAGACAGTAGTCCAAATCATTTCCTATGATATTGAGTGATTCATCAAAACCGCCAACTTGCTTGAATAATGCCTTACTTGTGACAAGAAAGGCGCCCGTCACTGCATCTACCTCAATATATTGAGAATCAAGATTTGGTAAGCTATTAAGACCAACGTTAATATGGTCGGTAAACTTTCCATAAAGAGAAATTCCATCGTGTTGGATTTTTAAATCTTTACCAATTAACCTTGCCCCAATTGCACCATAAGTCGGATTACATTCAATTGATCTGGCTAAAACACTTCTCCAATTAGTCGATATTGGTAGCACATCATCATTCATAAAAAGAAGGGTGTTATTTTTTGCAACTGATGCGCCTTTATTATTAAACTTAGACCAATTAAACTTGCCCTCAACTTGGATTACCTTGTCTGCTAAATCGCCCAGTTTATTTTTATTGGCCGCAGAAACACCATGGGCAATAACTATTATTTCGTCCTGAGCATATGCCTCCCTCAAGGCTAAAATCAAGGGATAGATATTTTCAGTTGATAAATTCGTTGGAATAATTATGCTTATGGGCTTAGTAACCGATTGAATACTACGCGTGAACTTTGCAAAATTTACTTCAATTGGAGATTCGATCTCTTTGTTATCGCTTAAATACTCCTTGAAAATTGTTTCCTCAATAACTTCGTATTTTGATGCCCCAGGAATCTTCTCGAATGGAAAACGTAAAACCACGGCATCGTCATCAGCCCTTATTAATAAGCTGATGTGCTTAGGTGTTGGCGTGGGTAACTTGGCTTCGACTATAAATCCAGGAGTTACAGGAATATTTAATTTATAAAACTCTAAAACATCTTGCCTCATCTTATTTGTCAGGGTCGTAGTCTTTTTTTCGTCATCAAAAAACAGGGCAACCGAGCATGAAACCCCTTTTTCATTAAGGGCCCAACCTTCCGCCTCCAGTATTGCGTTCCCACCCAAATCAGGCCTCAATCTGACGGAATCGATATTTCTTTTTATTGAATCGGGGTCGCCGAGGCTTTGAAGCTCGCTAGCTAAATTTCTTTTTGCTGCAAATTGCACCACCCCCACTCTCTCGAAATCAATAAAGAAGTCACCCATCCAGAGCTCATTAATTGATTTATTGACGAGGTCTGGAAAATTTAACCTAGCGATGTAGACTGGATTAGCCAACTTTTTACCTACATACTTTAAGGCCTCTTCGCCCTCAATTTTTGTAAAATTCAAGATTGAAAGGGGTAGATCACCTTCGACTAACAGCAAGGTTTTCGGCTTGACCTCCGAAGAGACCAAGATATACCAACTCGAATCACTTTTCTTATTAAGATTCTCTAAAGTTAAACGCCCTTTAATTACACCGTTATAAGCATAAATTTTCTCTAAACTTGCAACTATTAACGCGCCAGTCTCGATGTGCGTTTTTCTTTTGTGATTAATTTTTCTATTTAACAATTTCGATCCAATCTATTCATCTTAAGTCTAGTAACCAAGTAATTTATTTAATGTTATTTCCTAAACAAAAACAACTGCGTCTTTTGCACGACTTCATCCGGGTTTTCTGCTGCCACCAGAAGTAGGTTCATGTAGTTTGATGCTTGGTTCGTTGCTGCTTGTGCGTATTCGTTTCGTGCTTGGTACAGAGTTTGGATCGCAATCAATACATCGGTAGTACTTTTCACGCCAGCTTCGTAACTCTTTTGGTTAGCGGTCACACTCAATCTTGCGGTATCCATTGCTTTCCACTTGATTTTGAGTGATTCAAGACCTGCCTCTACCAGCGCATGGAGTTTTTGTGCCTCTACTTTAGTTTGCGTCTCAGTTTGCAATCGGTTGCTTGAGCTTGCTTGTGCTTTTGCATAAGCAGTGTAGTTATCAGCATAACTATTAGCATCAATCGGAATAGAAATGGCGATACCGTTATTGTTTGATTGCACACTGTTGTAGTTGGTCTTTTGCAATACATATGAAACAGTTGGCAATACTGATCCAGCAGCTTTAGCGATATCGTATTTGGCAATACTCTCGGTAGACCTTGCAGAAATAATGCCTGGATTTTCTTTATCGACTTTTTCTAAGAGGGCCTCAAGGGGGTCTAACTTAAAGCTTTCATGCTTATTGGGCAGGATGAAATCATTGTGATCCGGATAGATGCCGGTAATCTGCAAGAACTGGTCTTTTGCCCCTTTCAGATTAGCCTTTAAGGTTAGGTCATTTGCCTTGGCCTGTTCAAACTTCACCTGAACATCCAGCATATCGGTGACAGTGCCCTGCCCTAATTCATATTTACGCTGTGCACCTTTGTACTGACTCTCTAGCGCATTGATCTGGCCGTCATTCGCCTTAATGGCCTCGGTAGCAAGCACAATTTGGTTTACGGCATTAAGTGTCTTTTGCGCCAACTCATTAGTCTTAGTCTGAAAAGTAGATCCCGCCAAGGTCATTGTTGGGCCACCCTGTCCAACCTGTGCGGCCATAGCGGCATTAAAGATCGGCTGAGTTAATGTCTGCGTCATATTGGGCGACGTAAACGTTGGCAATTGTTGACGGGTATACAAGTAATTTGGCAAATATGACAAGCGCCCGCTAATAGCTTGTGAGGTAGTTGCTTTCTTATCTGCTTTTGCCGCTTGATATGAAGGATCCGCATCTTGCGCCGCCATAAACGATCCCACTAAATCTACCGCATAAGTTGGAAGCGGTGCCATCATCGCAGCAGCAACTAAAGAAATTACCGTCTTGTATTTAAATGTCTCGTATTTATGCGTCATCAATTGCTCTATCTTTTAATCTAGTTACCTACTCAATACTGATTTCATTAATGCAAAAAAGACTGCTTTTGGGCGATCTTTTAGAAAAAACAATTTATTTCATAAAGCCTAATAAATTCAATCATTTAAGGTGTTAACCCCAATCAGATTGATACTTTACTATACACATCCCCATTAGCCAAAAACAGTATCTTTGCACCATTTAAAGGAAGTGTGGCATTTTTCATTTTTGCCATTTTTAATCCTTAAAGGCTTTAGCAAACCGGTCTGTAATCGGCTTAAAGAGGTAACTTAGGAAGGTGCGCTCACCTGTCTTAAAGATCACATCGGCAGGCATACCCGGCTGAATGGTGAGCTTTCCAAGCTCCTCAAGACCTTCTTTGGTCGCCTCGACCTTGGCTAGATAAAACTCCCCTTGCGGCCCTCCTGGAGTGGCGGGCATTTTATCGGCCCCGACCATAATCACCCTACCAGAAATCACTGGGGTGGTATTGACGTTAAAACTACTAAAACGCAGGTCTGCCAACTGTCCAACCTTCACTTTATCAATCAAGGTAGGTGGGACCTGGGCATCAACCACCAAAGCCGACTCTGATGGAACGATTTCAGCGACAACTTGGCCTGCTGGCACAGTTCCGCCTATCGTATTGAGTTTGAGTCCAATGACCGTACCGGCAACTGGCGCCTTGATAGCAGTGAGATCTCGATCAAACGCCACGGCTTGAAAACGATCTTTTAGGGCATCACGGGTCTTTTGAATCTCGGCCATCTGCGTATCAATATCTTTATAGTAAGCCGATTGCATTTGATTAAGCTGCAACTCAGCATCGACTTTTTGTCGCAGAACCTGATTTGCGGTTGAGCGAGAAACATAACCCTCTTGAGCTAGGGTGGCATTGTTTTTCGCCTCTTCCGAGAGGGTTGCAACCTGTGTACGACGACCATTTAAAACGGCCACAATTTCAGCTCTGCGGGTATCAAAGAGTTTTTGCTGAATGCCTTTAGCTTCCTCTACCCTAGGATCATTGCCAAAGCTTTCTAACTCGGGTGGCCATGTGATTTTGGTTTCCCCTTTGCGCTCTGCTTTGAGGCGTGCCTCGGTTACCAGAGCGCCAATATATTGCAACTGGGCAGTAGAAAGTTCTGCCTCGGCCTTTAGGGGGTTAATCCGAATCAGGACATCACCCTCTTTAACTACATCGCCATCTTTGACCAAGATTTCTTGGATCACGCCACCGGTGGGATGTTGCAAGGTCTTGCGATAACCACTGACCATCACAGTGCCTTGCGAGGTCACACCAGCATCCAATGGTGCAAAGGAGGCCCAAACTAAAAAGATGCCAAAGCCGATTAAAAAGATCTTGGCTGCCGCGCGGCGAATCTTCGATTCTTCCACATTTACTGGCGCCATGGGGCGATATTTAATGACGTCCGGGTGGTATGGATTCCAGGCCTGAATCCAGCCTTCCGCTTTTTTATCAAGCTCCTTAAATTGCACTACCAGAGCATGAGTCTTACTATTTTTCTTATCCTCACCGCCCGGCATGAGTAATTCATCATTGGTGCTCATGATGTCTCCCCGGGTTTCGATTCAGCTGGTACGCTAGCTAGGCTATCAGCAGCCGCATCTGCTTTAGCAAGCTCTGCAGCTGCTGGGACAGCTGATGCTTGGGAGTTAGGTGGATTAACGTCAGCTTGCGTAGCATGACTATTTTGAGAGACTGGGGCGTTATTGGTTGCCTCTTTGATCACGACATCTTGAGCATCGTCATTGCCTTCCCCAGGCTTACTGCCAGGAACAACTTGTAAATTGCGCACCGCATTAATCATCTCATCGGCCGGGCCAAAGCCCACTTGTCGGCCATTGCGCAGCACCAACAGATTATCGGCAACGCTCACCAAGCGCGGACGGTGCGTTGTGATAATGACTGAAGAGCCCTGGGATTTGAGGTAAGTAATTGCCTGAGCTAGTGCAGACTCTCCGACCTCATCCAAGTTGGCATTAGGCTCATCCATCACAATGTATTTGGGAGTTCCGTAGAGCGCGCGGCAAATTGCTAGGCGTTGGCGCTGGCCACCTGACAGAGCAAAACCGGTCTCACCAAGCTCGGTATCGTAACCATTTGGAAATGACAAAATGGTTTCGTGCATACCAATGAGCTTAGTAGCTTGTACTACCTTATCGGGATCTACTTCACCTAAGCGGGCAATATTTTCAGCGACTGTGCCTTCAAAGAACTCAATTTCTTGAGGAACGTAACCAATCTGAGGGCCAAATTCATCATGGTTCCAGCTGGAGATATCGACACCGTCTAAGCGTACTGACCCTTTGGCTGGAGCCCAAACACCGATGAGCAATCTGGCCAGACAAGTTTTACCTGCGGCGCTTGGCCCTACTACTGCAACAGCTTGGCCAGGCTTAACTTCAAAATCCATCTCCACCAATACCGCCTTATTATGACCAGGCGGAACTGCTGCTACTTTGCTCACCACTAAGTGGCCTATAACGGGAGGCAATTGCATCTGACTTTGACGGCGCTCGTCAGACATTAAGAGTGCATTTAGGCGATCGTACGCTTGGCGTGCGGAAATAATTTCTTTCCAATTAGTCATGAGCTTTTGTATCGGACCAACGGCTTTTGAAATTAACATCGAGGCCGCCATCACCATACCGCCGGTAATGAGATTTTCCATCGCTAAGAATGCGCCAAGAGCCATCTGCAAGGATGGCAACATCTTATTAAGTAAACCCGCTACCCCACCAGTTAAGCCAGCAGCTTCACTAGCATTGACTTGGTGTTGTAAATACTTATGGTGTTGGGAATACCAGCGCTGACGAATTGCCCCCATCATTCCTAAGGCTAAAGTAGATTCGGCATGCCGCAAGCTATTGGTTGCCACCCTTGCTGCCTCAGCATTCGCATCATTGGCTGTTTTTAAAACTGGGCTCGAGACTTTTTGAGAAAAATAGGCTGCAACCAGCATCAATACAGAGGCAACCAACGCAAACACTGCAAGGAAAGGATGAAAAATACCGCCAATAATAATAAAGACGATGCCAAATGGTGCATCAATCAAAGTCAAGATACCCTGTCCCGTTAAGAACTGACGTAGCGTACTTAAGTCACCTAACAGTTGTTGTACGTTGACATTTTTGCGCCCAACATAACGCCTAAAAGAAGCATCAAAAATATCAGCAGATAAATCCCAATCCAAACGCAAAGATAGTCTCACCAATATTCTTGTCCGAATCCACTCTACTGCTGACCAAAATATATATAAGGCAATTACTAATACAGTTAATGAAATCAGCGTTACCCCACTTCGTGGCGCAATCACCCGGTCCATCACATTCATCATGTACAGCATCGGCACAATAGTCAGAAAATCGATCAGCGCTGTAATACCAAATACAAAATAGAAGGTGCGACGGCAATCATATAAAACCGCTTCAATTGGCTTGCGCTCATTTGGCGCAATGGCGCCTGGACCACGCGCATTGACCTTTGGACTAGATGCCTCTTCTGGCCTTGGGGATGAGTTTGACCCCACACCTTCAGGCGTGTTTTCGTGATTGCTTGGTTGCTGATCCATGTCGCTCATTTTATTCCCCATTATGGCTTAGTGGGATGGGTAATGCTGTGGTTTAACAACTCATCATGCATTGGATCAGGAGCACCAATTAATTGAACTGGTGGCAGATCAACGTGTGATTGAGATGCAGCACTTAACAAGGCCTCAGTAGCATTGGCGGCGTGACCTGGAGTCTCAACCACAGCGATTTCCTTGATGCCCAGATTCTCCAGATGCATTGCATCAGCCGCGGTGAAGCCGCCAGCCTCAGCAATCGCAGAGGCGACATCACCAGAGATGACCAAGGATATATCGACTGGCTTGCCATCAACGTTATGAGCGTGGATTGGTGTAGCTTCATTCGCTGGGTCAAGCGTACTCAAGAGGTGGCTAATATCGCTCATTGCGCTTGCATCATGAACTGGTAAGCCGAGGTCGATGTAGAGGTGATCAGCAGTACCGGTCTCAACGCCATTGACACCAAGCTCAGCCATTGCTTTCAGACTTGTCGATAAGTGAGTATAGTTATCGACAACTTGCTTAGTTGCATCAAGTACCAAGTTTGCATCTGGCAAGGCCTGTAGCATGCCAGCGCTTACCAGAGCAGAGGCCAAGGCATCGCTTACAACCACATCACCGCTATCAACTACAAAGTCACTTACACCAGATGCGGTCAAGGCATGCAATAAGTCGCCAAACTTATCTGGGGTGGTGAACTTGAGCAAGTCAATACCATGCAAGGCATTATCTGTTGCACTCAATGCACTGGCATCAAGAGCGCCGTGATTAACCAGAGCAGCTAGTTCATTATCAAGTGAAGAGTCTAGGCTTACTGGTGAATTGAGGTTATCGCTACCAACAATATGCTGCTCAAAGTTAAAGCCGTGCTGGTGTAGCTGCTCAATAGCGCCAATATTCATCCAGTCGGCTCCATGTAAATCTGAGCCTAGTGCAATAGAACCAATATCAGTAATACCAGAAGCGCTCAGAGCACTGGCAAGCTCTGAAGAAATTTCTGGACTCATATTCGCTAAATCAACGACCTGCTGATGAGTGAGGTCTAAGGTCACATCAAGACCAATTGCACCCTTAGCTACTTCAGTTGCATTAAGCGTGAAATCTGGCAATGCATGTTCAATAGCATGAATTGCATCATTGGTATTAAGAGTCATTGAACCAAGGTCAATGCTAATGTGCTCAAAGTTGTCTGTGCCAATCAAGCCATCAGCAATGGAGACATGACCTACATTGAGGAGTTCCAGATCCTTCAAGCTGGTACTCAAATGAGTCGAGTGTCCGTGTACAGACACGTCCATTGAACTCTCAAAACCGCTAAAGCCGTGGCTGATTAACGCGCCTGCCTGAGCATCAGTAATGCTCAAGGTCAGATGATCGGCTGCATGGCCAGGCGCTGCAGTATCAGCTAAGTGGATTGCTGCATCTAAGTGATGCAATGCGCTT
>TBL_comb47_HYPODRAFT_10003556_pt1 | contig 18381 bp, 9 predicted proteins | sample TroBogypolimnion_40_FD_10682 | JGI IMG/M metagenome (IMG submission 10682)
GTTGAGTCGTTAAGTGGAGTTCTCCCCCTCCCTTGACGGGAGGGGGTCGGGGGGAGGGTGAAGTCGCCAACGTAGTCGAAACTGGCGCCGTCCCCCTCACCCCGCCCCACCCCCCAGGGGGGAGGGAGATTTGGCGCCAACGACTCAACGACTCAACGACTCAACGACTCAACGACGTACGGGGAGCTTTCATGGCATCGCACAAACTGCAACAGCTTTCCGTACTCTCCTCAAGCACGCTCGCCTTTACGGTTTGCTTTGCGGTCTGGGTCATGTTCTCCATCATCGGCATCCCGATCAAGGCGTCGCTGCACCTGAACGAGACGGAGTTCGGCCTGCTGGCCGCCACACCCATCCTTTCCGGGTCGCTGATCCGCCTGCCCCTTGGCATGTGGACCGATCGCTACGGCGGCCGCATCGTCTTCCTGATCCTGATGCTGAGCACCATCCTCCCGATCTACATGATCGGCGACGCGACCCAGTACTGGCAGTTCCTGGCACTGGGCCTTTGCGTCGGCATCGCGGGGGGCTCCTTCTCGGTGGGGATCAGCTACGTGGCGCGCTGGTTCACCAAGCCCCGGCAGGGGTTCGCCATGGGAATCTTCGGGGCGGGCAACGCCGGAGCCGCGCTGACCAAGTTCGTGGCCCCCTCCATCGTCGCCGCCTACGGCTGGCAGATGGTCCCGAAGGTCTATGCGGTGGCGATGCTGGTGACCGCCTGCCTGTTCTGGGCTTTCAGCCACTCCGACCCCAAACACCGGGTCTCCTCATCGGTCACCGTGCGTGAGCAGCTGCGCGCCCTCAAGGACCCCGTGGTCTGGCGCTACGGCCAGTACTACGCCATCGTCTTCGGCGGCTACGTCGGGCTTTCGCTCTGGATGACCAAGTACTACATCAACGAGTTCGGGCTGAACATGAAGACCGCGGCACTGGTTGCCACGGTCTTCGTGCTCCCTTCCGGCGTGATCCGCGCCCTGGGCGGCTGGGTCTCCGACAAGTTCGGAGCGCACCGGGTCACCTGCTGGATCCTCTGGATCTCCTGGGGGAGCCTCTTCATCCTCTCCTATCCGCAGGCAGACCTGGCCGTCAAGACCATCAGCGGCCCGGCCAGCTTCCATCTTGGGCTCAACATCTGGGCCTTCACGGCGCTGCTGTTCGTGGTGGGCATCTCCTGGGGTTTCGGCAAGGCCTCCGTTTTCAAGCACATCGCCGACGATTATCCCCACCACATAGGGGTGATCTCGGGCATCGTGGGGCTCATGGGAGGGCTGGGGGGCTTCGTGCTCCCGATCATCTTCGGCGCCCTGGTCGACCTGACCGGCGTGAGAAGCAGCGCCTTCATGTTCCTCTTCGCCATGACGACCTTTTCCCTATTTCTGATGCTGACCAGCATGCAGAAGGACAAGAAGCGCCACAAGCTGCACCTGGCGGCGGCAAAGGCGTAGGTTCCAGAATAAGTAAAATCAGCTACACTGAAACATATTTCAAGGAGGCCATAGATGGCAAAACGCGTATTGAAAACATGGAGGCCGGAAGACGAAACCTTCTGGCATAACGAGGGGAAGGCGATCGCCTCCCGCAACCTCTGGATCTCCATCCCCGCCCTCTTCCTCTCCTTCGCGGTCTGGATGGTCTGGAGCGTCGTTGTGGTGAACCTGCAATCCATCGGCTTTGGCTTCGACGCCAACAAGCTCTTCTGGCTGGCGGCGCTCCCCGGCCTGTCGGGCGCGACGCTCAGGATCTTCTACTCCTTCATGGTCCCGATCTTCGGCGGCCGGAAATGGACCACCATCACCACCGCCTCGCTGCTCATCCCGGCCGTCGGCATCGGGTTTGCCGTGCGCGACCCTCACACGAGCTACTCGACCATGCTGACGCTGGCGCTTCTGTGCGGCTTCGGCGGCGGCAACTTCGCTTCCAGCATGTCCAACATCAGCTTCTTCTTTCCCAAGGCGCAAAAGGGGACGGCGCTCGGACTCAACGCCGGCCTGGGTAACCTGGGGGTAAGCGCCATGCAGTTCCTGGTGCCGCTGGTCATCACCACCGGGATGTTCAGCGCCCTGTGCGGCGACCCGCAGATCTGCGTCATCAAGGGTGTCACCAAGTCGGTCTGGATGCAGAACGCGGGCTTCATCTGGGTCCCCTTCATCCTTGCCACGACGGTCGCCGCCTGGTTCGGCATGCACGATATCGCCGACGCCAAGGCGTCCTTCAGGGAGCAGTCGATCATCTTCAAGCGCAAGCACAACTGGATCATGTGCTGGCTCTACCTCGGCACCTTCGGCTCCTTCATCGGCTACTCGGCGGGACTGCCGCTGCTGATCAAGTCCCAGTTCCCGGCCATGAACCCGACCCAGTACGCCTTCCTTGGCCCGCTGGTCGGCGCCCTCTGCCGCCCCCTCGGCGGTTGGGTCGCGGACAAGCTGGGAGGCGCGCGCGTCACCTTCTGGAACTTCATCGCCATGGCGGGCGCGGTTTTCGGCGTGCTGAACTTCCTGCCCCACGACGGCTCGGCCGGTAACTTCTGGGGATTCCTCGCCATGTTCATCCTCATGTTCGTCACCACCGGCATCGGCAACGGCTCCACCTTCAGGATGATCCCGGTGATATTCCTGACCGAGCGGCAGCGCGCCGCGGCCGGCAAGGGCGGCAAGGCCGAGGCCCAGGCGGTGACCGACGCGGCCAAGGAAGCGGCGGCGGTGCTCGGCTTCAGCTCGGCTTTCGCGGCCTACGGCGCATTCTTCATCCCCAAGGCGTTCGGCAGCTCCATCTCGCTCACCGGCGGCCCCCAGGCGGCGCTGTACGGCTTCCTCGCCTTCTATGTTAGCTGCATCGCCCTCACCTGGTACTGCTATTCCAGGAAGAACTCCGGCATGTCCTGCTGAGCTGGAGATATTGAAGGAGGCTGGAGCCAGATTGTTACCGCGCTCGACCTTCTCTGGGAATCATAAAGACAAAGCACAAAGTCGCAAAGGGCAGATAATTCGTTATCTGCCTTTTGCGTTCTTTGGGCTTTTTTTAAAGGCGGGATTTGAGTTGGGAATCAGCCCACAGAGCCCGGGCGAATGATGATTCGCCCCTACGGAACCTGGGCTGGCCCCGGCACGGGATCATCTCCTTACCGGAAACCATCCTTCTCCCGGCTCCCAACCACCGTAGGGGCGAATCATCATTCGCCCGGCACTCTTCCGAAAGGCAGGTAGTCTCTCTCTAGCAATAAACCTGATCAAAGATACGTGCCGGTTACCTGCTCCGGCCCGTGCGTCCCAGATGGCAACCTGGTAAGGGCGAATGATGATTCGCCCCAACGGAACCTGGGCTGGCCCCTGCCCCGGGAATCATCTCCTTACCGGAAACCANCCTTCTCCCGGCTCCCAACCACCGTAGGGGCGAATCATCATTCGCCCGGCACTCTTCCGAAAGGCAGGTAGTCTGTCTCTAGCAATAAACCTGATCAAAGATACGCGCCGGTTACCTGCTCCGGCCCGTTACGTCCCAGATGGCAACCTGGTAAGGGCGAATGATGATTCGCCCCTACACTATCGGGGGAAATAAGCCCGAACCGGATCACATTGTTGCCTCCCGGGACGGGACGACTCCTAAAGGATACGGTAATTCACCGGGACCAGCGCGGCGGGGAGGTCAACTTCACCCAGTGCCGCGCGCAGGTCCCTCTCTATGGTCCGGCACATGGAGGAGAGGGCCAGGTCGTTGGGCAACACGCCGAAGGGCTCTTCGATCTCGTCTCCCAAGGCGTCGAGCCCGAAAAAGGTGAACGATACGATGCCGACCACGAATGGGGTCATGAACCCGATGGAATCGACCAGGCCGAAGGGGAGCAAAAAGCAGTAGAGATAGGCGGTGCGATGCAGCAGCAAGTTGTAGGTGAACGGTATAGGTGTGTTTTTGATCCGCTCGCACCCGGTGTAAACCGTCGTAATTTCTGAAATCTTGTGATCCATGCTAGCGGCATAGTACTCGTGCACCTGTTTATTCTCTATGCAGCGCCGCAGATCATACGCCAGGCGCTGCAGCAGAAAATGAGGCTTGCTGTGAGCCTGCGAGACCGCCAGCACCTCATCGGCACTGAGGAACTCCTGCAGCTCGTCCGAGGAGTCCGAATCCCGGAGGTGGTGCCGCAGCGCATTGGCAAAGGCGATCAGGCGGTATACCATCCGGGTCCGGGGATCGCCCGTCTCGTAGGGTGGCCAGTTGGGCGCCTGCTCGCGTTCAGACGAAACGAAGGTGAGGGTCTGCCGGGTCAGACTGCGGCATAGACTGATAAGCAGCCCCCACAGCTTCCTACCTTCCCAGTAGCGGTCATAACTTGCGGAGTTGCGAAAACCGATGAAGATGGCAAGGGCAAGACCGATCAGGCTGAAAGGGATCGGCGTCATGGTTATCTTCAGCCTGAACAGTGTCCCGTGGCTCACTGTCACCAAAGCGGCGAGCAGAACTGTCACAAATAGCGGCCATTTGATGCGTGGAACGATGGATCCCCTCATAATGAAAAACAAGCGAAGCCCGTTGGGGCGCTCCCTGACAATCATTCTTATCCCCCCTGTGAAATCCTAAAAGCAGCCAAAGCAGGCGCTGCATCATGCCGATCGAACGGAAGGCAACAGGGCGGCAGCCGGGCCCGCCCCTGGGAAAAACCCGGGCCGTCCTGCGGGGGTGCAGACCGCCGCGCGGCGGTCTTACGGGTTGAGCTTTTCGTACTCCTTGTACAGGGAGTTTTCCTCGCTGCGCTGCCTTCTCGAAATGGTGGAGAAGAGTTTCCCGAAGGCCCGGGCGAAGTCTATGTCGATGGGCGCATCCGCCGCGGAATACTTCTTGAAGAACTCGACGGCATTGCCGGTGATCTCTTCCATGTCCTTCGCGTAGAACTCCACGGTCCGCTTCAGATTCGGGTCGCTCGCCGCCGCCCGGTTCAACACGGGATAAAGCTGGGCGTCCTCCTTCTTCAGGTGCGCGAGCAGGCTCGCCTGCGCCGCCAAGAGAATCTTGTGGGCCTCCTTATGGGAAATGCTCGAATCCTTCGCCCTGGTCAGCATGCCTTCAATCGCGGCATGGTCCTTTTTCAACTCGTCGATTAAACGTGCCATGATGTGTCTCTCCTTCGTGCCGGTGGTTCAGATGTTACGGACTCCAGGCCCAGCTGTCCCCGGACGCGGACAGGAAACCGCCGCGCTGGCTTAAAACTTGCCTTTTCCCGCTATCTGACTATAGGCACAAAACCACGGCATACACTTGATGCAAGTCAAAAAATCGTGGTCGGAGGGGCCGCCAGGAAGGTATACCTGCAACTGCGTCCCGGCCGCAGGCCGGCCTGAAACGACGGAAGGCTGACACGCATGGAGCGTATCAGCCTTCCGACTGTTGGAAACCCGGATCCCGACCGCATCGGGAACCGCTGCTAAACGGGCAAGAGCGTTACGGTGCCAGCGAGACCACGGGAGTAATAGCCGGATTGACTGTGCCGCTGACGTCGGTTATGGCACTAAAGCCCGCTATCCCTAAAGCGCCGGGCGCCGGCTTGGCAACTCCGGGCGCCAGGTCGAGCACCAAGGTAGCGAACTCCCCCAGGCCAAAGCCGGTCGCGTTGATGAGGGCGAGCTTCACCGTGGCATTGCTGGTCGCAGTCGCCGGGGTGAATTTCGCTAAATTCAGGGACGTCAGGGGGGCCACTCCGGAAAGGCGCAGCGAGCTCGACAGGAGAGCACCGTTCGCATCGACGCGGCAACTGGTCCCCGGCGGCAGAGTAAGGGTCATTTGAATGCCCTTGATGGACTGAGGGCTCTGGACGCTCGTGCTGGCTAGCAGATAGGACGCGGTCAACCCGCCAACATTGCCGAGATTGACCTGGCTGGCGCTGGTGACACCGGTATTATTTTTAGGATTGCTGACAAACTGGGCCAGGCTATCCTGAAAACCTTGGGCCGCCGCGACGCTCATGCCGCTGCTACTTATGCCGCTGTTCAGGGTGCTGATGACACCCGCCAGGGACGTGCCGCTGGACATCATTTGGGATACCGCCGCGAGGGCAATGGTGTAGTCCTTCTGGGTGGAGCTGGTGGCGCTGTCCTGCAGCGCCGCGGCTGTGGGCGCGACCGGCTGGGTGCCGACGATGTCCACCTTGAAAAGGTCCGAAATGAGGGCATTGGCTGCCGAAATGGACGTCGCGGTGAGGGCGCTGGAACCGGCCTTGACCACCGCCAACTCGGTCAGCGGGGTGACCGCCATGCTCACCGCTCCGCTGGCACCGGGCAGCGCCGCCCGCAGGGGCGAGTCCGCGGGGACAGTCTTGATCGCCCCGGTGGCCTCATCGGTATAGCTGCCACTGGCCTGAACCAGTAACGGCCCGGCATACGGGCCTATATCGGCGGAATACTTGCCTGCCGCGTCGGTCGTGGTGCTCACCAAAAGCCGCAAGCTGCTGTCGGCGTTGACGGCGAACACCTTGATCACGCCGTTGGCGATGAGTCCTTTTGATGCCACCCCGGATACGCTGTTCGAGGCGCTACCGCCACCCGAAGAGCCCGAACCTCCGCCGCCGCAGGCCGCAAGAACTAATAAAAGCACGGCCAACGCGGACATCTTCGCGCCGCCACAAACTATCCGTTTCACCACGTAACCTCCTTCACTCCTCTTTCGAGTATCACCAAGGCACCGCTCACGTCGATGCTTCCCTTACACGCGGCTTCCCGCCAACCGGGAGCGCCACGTTGCCCGTTTCCAATCCTGCTGCGCCTGTTAGCAATGAACAGGCACGGCGGCCAGCATGCCGGGCATAATAGCACAGAGTGCGGCGATCGCATAGTTATCTCCTCTGGTGCGGTCGCCCCCGTGCGCGAACCGTGCGCCGACCTGCACGGAGCCGCACGGAACTGCACGGAGCTGTACGGAGCTGACCGGGCTGCACCGGGCTGCACCGAACTCGCAGTATTTGACAATCACCTCCGGTAAATTAAAATCTATTCATTCTGAAGTGCACGGTCTCCGTGCCCCGATCATCGGCGGCTCCCGTGCCTGCCGTTAAATAAGTGCCGGCTGCCCGGCTGACACGGCCGACCTCGCGCACGGCTCATGCCTCGTATCCTTCCCGTAGCGAACAGTGAGCTTGTTGGGCCTTTTTTAGCACCGCGCCGCACCCGAGGCTCGCACATGGATTTCCGCAACCTGCCCATACGCAAAAAGCTCATGAGTGTAATCCTGCTCACCTGCGGCATCGTGCTGTTCACGACGGTAAGCGCCATCTTCGTGAGCGACGCCATGCTGTTTCTCACAGGACTGCGCAAGAACCAGGAGATCCTGGCGAGCATCATCGGCGCCAATACGGCTGCCGCCGTGCTGTTCAACGACCAGAGTTCGGCGGAGGAGACCCTGGGGAGGCTCGCCTACAATCAGCACATCATGGCGGCCTACGTCATCACGGACGGCAACCGGGTGTTCGCCTCGTACCGCAGGAAGGGGAGTGCCGGCGGGCTCCCCGAGCTGCGGACCACCCGCGGCCCCGACGGGGAGAGCATCTCCCGGGTCGAATTCGCCAAACTGCGGGGGGACTCCAACGTGCTTCAGGCGCTGGGCGGAGAGATGAACACGGTCATCCCCTACACCATGGACGGCCAGCAGATCTGCAGCATCGTCCTCAAGTCCGACCTAAGCGAGCTGAAGTCCCGCCTGTATGCCTCCCTGGGCATCATAGCGGGCATCCTCACCTTCTCGCTGCTCCTGGCCTACGCGGTGTCCAACAAGCTGCAGCGCGTGGTATCCGACCCGCTCTTCCACCTGCTGGACAAGATGAAGCTGGTGACCCGCGAGCGCAACTTCGCCATCCGGGCCACCCGGGATTCGGACGACGAGCTGGGCGAGCTGATCACCGGGTTCAATGAGATGCTGGACCAGATCGAGCTGCGCGACGGCATGCTGAAGCGCCACCACGATGAGCTCGAGGAAAAAGTCGCCGACCGCACCAAGGAGCTTAGCAAGGCCAAGGAGTCCGCCGAGGCGGCCAGCCGGGCCAAATCGCAGTTTCTGGCCAACATGAGCCACGAGATCCGCACCCCGATGAACGGCGTACTCGGCATGACGGAGCTCCTCCTGGACTACAATCTGCCCCAGAAGCAGCGCTCCTACCTGGAGGTCGTGCGCTCCTCCGGGGAGACGCTCTTATCCATCATCAACGACATCCTCGATTTCTCCAAGATAGAGGCGGAGAAGATGGAGCTGGAGCAGGTCCCCTTCAGCATCCGCGGCACCGTGGGAGCGGTCGTCGACTCCTTCGCCGAAAGAGCCGGCCGCAAGGGGGTGGAGCTCGCCTGCCAGGTCTCCCCGGAGGTTCCGGACTGCCTGTCGGGCGACCCGGTCCGGCTGCGCCAGATCCTGGTCAACCTGGTCGGCAACGCCATGAAGTTCACCGAGCGCGGCGAGGTCGTCGTCAAGGTGAGCAGCGCCGGGCAGGAGGGGGGCTCGGTGCCGCTCTACTTCGCGGTGCAGGACTCGGGCATCGGGATCGAGCCCGCGCACATCGCGACCATCTTTCAGCAGTTCTCCCAGGCCGACGAGTCCATGACCCGCAAGTTCGGCGGCACGGGACTGGGCCTTGCCATCGTCAAGCAGCTCGTGGAACTCATGGGCGGCGAGATCGGGGTAACGAGCCAGGCGGGAATCGGCTCCACCTTCTGGTTCCGGATCCGCCTGCAAGCCCCCCCGGCCGCGGAGGGCGCGCTGCATCCGGTGCGCCGCTCGCTGCAGGGGCTGCGCGTCCTCATCGTGGACGACAACGCCACCTCGCTGAGCATCCTGCAGCAGGAGATCAGCTTCTTCGGCATGGAGTGCGACGCGGCCAGCAGCGGCAGGGAGGCGCTTTCCCTCATGCAGCTGGCCGAGGGAGCCCCCTACGACCTGGCGATCCTGGACCTGGTGATGCCCGAAATGGACGGCGTGGAACTGGCCCGCGCCATCAAGAAGCACCCGGCCCATTCCCGGATGCGCCTTTTGATGCTGACCTGCTTTGGCAAGGACGGCGACCAGGAACGCGCGCAGCAGGCCGGCATAGAGTGCTTCCTCGATAAGCCGGTGAAACAGGAAGACCTCTTGAACAGCATCGTCGCCCTGATGGGGCAGTCGGAGCAAGCGGGTCAGCCCGCGCGGGGCGGTGCGGGACCACTGGCCGCGGCAGGACCGGCCGGGGCTGCCAAGACGGCGCCCGGGAGCGGGGCCGCCGGGCAGGCAGCGGGAGCTCCGGCCGCGGCCGAGGGGCCCGGGTCCGGGGCGGCGGCGCCCGGGTGCGAGCAGCGGCACATCCTGCTGGTCGATGACAACCTGGTCAACCTGGAGGTGAGCTCCGCGATGCTGGAGAGCCTTTCCTGCCAGGTAACCACGGCGCAAAACGGCAGGCTCGCCCTTGAGGAGCTGGAGCGCAACCGCTTCGACCTGGTACTTTTGGACTGCCAGATGCCCGAGATGGACGGCTACCAGGTGGCGGGCCGCATCCGCGAGCGGGAGCGCGCAGCCGCCGGAACCGCGCCGCAGCACCTTCCCATCATCGCCCTGACCGCCCACGCCCTGGAGGCGGACCGCGAGCGCTGCCTGAGCGCGGGGATGGACGACTACCTGTCCAAGCCGTGCAGCAAGAAGACGCTGCAGGCGGCCCTTGCGCGCTGGCTCCCCGCCGGTGCCGCGCCCGGCCCCTCCCTGCCCCCGCAAAGGTCCGGCGCGCCGGGTCCCCCGGGGGAGCCTGGACCCGCCCCGGCCCGGCTCGGCCAGCCCTGCGGGGCAGAGCCGGCGGGAGCGCCCGGGACGGCCGAGACGCCGGCCGTGGACCAGTCCGCCCTGGACAGTATCCGGGTCCTGCAGCGGGAGGGAGCTCCCAGCCTCCTCGACAAGATCATCGAGCGCTACTTCGACGACGCTCCCAGGCACCTCGACGCCATGCGCCAGGCCCTCTCGGGGACGGCGCCGGACCAGCTGCGCCAGGCGGCCCACAGCTTCAAATCGAGCAGCGCCTACCTGGGCGCCCACGCCCTTGCGGAGCTTTGCAAGGAGATGGAAGCCGCGGGGCGCGACAATGCCCTGGCCGGCGTGGAAGAGCTGCTGGCCCGGATCGAATCGGAATATACAGCGGTGCACCGGTCTCTTTCGGCCACCCTGGGGAGTACAGATCATGGACAGTGAATACGCCAAGACCGCCGGCACCGTGTTGATCGTGGACGATGATTTCACCACCCGCCTGCTCGCCCGGGAATCCCTGGAGGGGGCAGGCTTCGAGGTTTCCGAGACGGAGGACAGCGGGAAGGCACTGGAGCTCTTCGACCGGCTCAACCCGGGAATCATCCTGCTGGATGTGCTGATGCCCGGCATCGACGGGTTCACCGTCTGCAAGCAGATCCGCAGGCACCCGGAGGGGTGGAACACGCCGATTCTCATGATGACGGGGCTGGACGACATCGAATCCATCAAGAAGGCCTACGACACGGGGGCGACCGACTTCATCTCCAAGCCCTGCAACTGGCTCGTGCTCAGTTACCGGGTGCGCTACATGCTGCGCGCCAGCCAGATCCTGAAGGACCTGAGCAAGAGCCGGGCGAGCCTGAGCCACGCCCAGCAGATCGCCCAGATCGGCAGCTGGGAGTGGGACGTCACCAACGACGTGCTGAACTGGTCCGAGGCCGCCTTCCGCATCTTCGCGATCGATCCGATCGGGTTCGACAAGACCTACCACTCCTTCCTGAACTCCGTGCACCCGCAGGACCAGGAGGTGGTGGACTGCGCCATCAAGGAGGCCCTGGCCAACGACAAGCAGCTCAGCATCGATCACAAGATCATCATCTCGGGAGGCGCCACCCGCTACGTGCACACCGAGGCGAAAGTCCTCGACGACAAGCAGGGGCGCCCCCAGTGGGTGACCGGCACCGTGCAGAACATCACCGAGCGCAAGCTGCAGGAGGAGCAGATCAGGGAGCTCGCCTACTTCGACAGCCTGACCGGGCTCCCCAACCGGGTCCTCTTCAAGGAGAACCTCGGGCACATGCTGGCTCGGGCCGAGCACAACAGCCTGAAGGTCGCCATGATGTTCCTGGACATGGATCACTTCAAAGAGGTGAACGACACCATGGGGCACGACATCGGGGACAAGCTTCTGCAGGGTTTCGCCGGCCGCCTTTCCAGCTGCGTGCGCCGGACCGACCGCTCGGCGGAACTCTCTCCCCAGCACTCCGACTGCCTGGCCCGCCTGGGCGGGGACGAGTTCACCGTCATCCTGGGCGACATCACCCGGACCGAGGACGCGGCGAAGGTGGCGCACCGCATCGTCGACACCATGGCAAAACCGTTCGACCTGGGCGAGGGGTCCGCCTCGGTGACCGTCAGCATCGGCATCAGCATCTACCCCGACGACGGAACCGACGTGGTTGCCCTGCTGAAATGCGCGGATATCGCCATGTACCAGGCGAAGGAGCAGGGGAGAAACCGGTATTATTTCTACTCGAACACCTTGCCCCCGGCAGGCGACCGGAACGGAGCGAAATAGCCGCCCCCCGACGAACCAATCATAATTCCCCAGCGCTGTGCCGCCCCTCCCCCGGCGACACCCGTCCGCGATTCCCCTCGGATACTCCGGGAATTTGTTTCCCCTTTCCCCTTTTCAACTTTCGCAAGCTCCCCCTCGCCCTCCGGGAGAGGGCCGGGGTGGGTAGGGTGGGCACCCCGTGCCCACGCGTGCTGCTCCGTGGAGAATCCCTCACCCCCGCCCCTGTCCCGGAAGGCGAGGGGATACGTCGCTTCTTTCCATGGGCCCACGAAAGGTCAAAGCACCGTTGGCAGCTGTTCCTTCTTTGGGTGGATAGTTCCGTTAATGTTTTCCCCGCAAAAGACGATAAGTAAGCCTATCGCAAGCCGCGTCCGGAACGGGTGTTCATTGGCTGCCGCCAGTCAGCGGCATCAGCTCCTGTCAAAGAGCCCTTACGACGTCACACATTTTCAAACCCTAATCTGTCTCCAGCTGGCATCAAGTTCTCAACCGTGGCGTTTTATTGAGGAGGCCCATGGATTACACACTGAAAGATCTGCTGGATCTTCCACAACTGAGGACCCTGCTTGACTCCTGGGGTGCAGCTCAAAGCATTCCCTGCGTCATTCTCGACCTGGAGGGCACCGTCCTCGCCGGAACCTCGCCGACCTCTGCCGGCGCCGGCTCCCGGCGCGCCGACTGCCAGCCCCCGGCGGACTGCCGGGCGGGCGAGCGCCAGACTCCTGAGGTTGGGGCGCCGGGACCGGACCGGTTCATCCACCGCCATCCCGGCGGCCTGGTGCAGGCGGCACTCCCCATCGTCGTCGCCGATAAGCGGCTCGGCACGGTCTGCACCGACCAGCTGTTCCTGACCCCGCCCGACCCGATCGCGATGAGCAAGCAGGCCCGCCTCCAGGGGTGCGACGAGGACACCTATCTAAGCGCGCTGCGGCAGGTCCCCGTCGTCCCGGAGCAGATGCTGCGCAAGAACCTTGATTTTGTCGCTCTGCTGGTTCAGGAACTGGCGCAGCAGGGGCTGCGCGAGCTGCGGGAGTCCGCCATCGCGGCAAATCTCCGCGAGAATGAGGGGATCTTCCGCAGCCTCTTTGAAAAAACCATCGACCCCCTGTTGCTCCTCAATAGCGGACGCTTCGTCGATTGCAACGCCGCGGCGCTGCGTCTGCTCGGTTACGGCACGAAGCCCGAGCTTTTGGAGCGCCGCCCCTTCGAGATCTCCCCGCCCCTGCAGCCTGACGGCCGCTCCTCGCAGGAAAAGGCGGAAGAGATGATCGCCACCGCGCTGCGGGTCGGCTACCACCGCTTCGAATGGCTCCACACCAAGGCCGACGGCTCGGAGCTCCCGGTGGAGGTGGCCCTGACGCCCGTCACCATAGGCGGCGAGCTGATACTGCACACCCTTTGGCGCGACATCACGGAGCGCAAACAGATCGAAAACGAGCTGCTGCGCTCCGAGGCGAAGTTCCGCACCCTGTACGACGCCACCGGCGACGCGGTCCTGCTTTTGAACCAGCGGGGCTTCTTGGACTGCAACGACGCGACCCTGAGGATGTTCGGCTGTTCGTCGCTCCAGGAATTCACCAGGTCGCACCCCGCCGACCTCTCCCCGGCGCTGCAGCCCTGCGGCACACCCTCCGACCTCCTGGCGAACCGGATGATCGCCGAGGCCATCCAGTACGGGAGCCGGCGCTTCGAGTGGGTGCACCGGCGCACCGACACCGGGGAGGACTTCCAGACCGAGGTGCTGCTCAGCACCATGGTGCTCGACGGCCAGACCGTCATCCAGGGGACCGTGCGGGACATCACGGAGCGCAAACAGGCCGAGGAGCGGGTGCTGGATGCCATGAACTACATCCAGACCATCCTGTCCAGCTCGCCCATCGGGATCGAGACCTTCAAGGCGACCGGCCAAACGGTCTCGGCCAACGAGGCGGCAGCGCGCATCCTGGGCGCAACCTGCGATCAGCTGCTGCAGCAGGATTTCCGCGGCATAGAGTCATGGCAGCGCTCCGGGCTGCTCCAGGTCGCTGAGCGCGCCCTGGCCTGCGGGGTGGAGCAGCACGGCGACGTTCACCTGACGACCTCCTTCGGGGAACAGGTGGACCTCGACTGCCTGTTCGTCCCGTTCCTGTTCAGCGCCGAGCAGCACCTGATGCTCACCATCAAGGATGTCACGGCGCGCAAACAGGCGGAGGCGAAACTGCGCTACTCCCTCTCCCTGATCGACGCCGCCCTGGAATCGACCCCCGATGCCATCCTGGTCGTGGACCTGGACGGGAAGCTGGCCCGCTGGAACCGTAAATTCCTCGATCTCTGGAACATCCCCGAGGAGCTGGTCGCGGCCAAGGACGACGCTCCGGTGCTGGCCCACAACCTGGCACAGATCGCTCAGCCCGCGGAATTCTCCGCCAAGGTCAGGGATCTGTACCAGCGTCCGGAAGATTCCAGCGAGGACCTCCTGGTGCTCCTCGACGGGCGCCTGATCGACCGCTACTCCCAACCCCTGAGGATCGGCGAGGAGATCGTGGGGCGCTTCTGGTCCTTCCGCGACTCCACCGAGCGCAGAAGGTCGGAGGAGGAAGTGCGGCGCCGGCTGGAGCAGCGGGTGAGCGAGAGGACCCAGTCCCTGGAAGAGGTCAACTGCGAGCTGCTCGCCATCAACTGCGAGCTGGAGCAGCGGCGCAACGAGGCCGAGGAAACCAGCAGGAAGATGCGGCAGCTCTCCAGCGCGGTCGAGAATTGCTCAGCCTCCATCGTCATCACCGACTTCCTGGGGCAGATCGAGTACGTCAATCCGAAATTCACCCAGGTCACCGGCTACCTGCCCGAGGAGGTCATCGGCCGCAACCCGAGGCTGCTCAAGGCCCCAGGGCAGCCGAGCGAACCGTACCGGGAGCTCTGGGAGACCATCAGCTCCGGCAGGGAGTGGAGCGGCGACGTCTGCAACCAGAAAAAGAGCGGGGAGATTTTCTGGGAGCACGCCTCCATTTCGCCCATCCGAAGCGCGCAGGGGCAGATCACCAACTATGTGGGGGTGAAGGAAGACATCACCGAACAAAAAAGGATCGCGGGGGAACTGCTGGCGGCCCAGGAGGCGGCGCTCGCCGCCAACCGCGCCAAGTCGGAGTTCCTGGCCAACATGAGCCACGAGATCCGGACCCCGCTGAGCGCCATCATCGGCTTCTCCGACCTGACCCTCAGGACCACCCTGCAGCCGCGCCAGCACGAGTACCTGCAGAAGATACTGACCGCCGGGGACCTGCTGCTCAACATCATCAACGACATCCTCGACTTCTCCAAGATCGAGGCGCGCCAGCTGGTGATGGAGCAGGTTCCCTTCCAGCTCGACACCGTTTTGGCCAACGTGACCGACATCGTGCGGGACAAGGCCCGGCAAAAAGGGCTGGAGCTTAGGGTCGAGACGGCTCCGGAGGTGGCACTGTGCCTGGTGGGCGACCAGCACCGGCTGAGCCAGGTCATCGTCAACCTGCTCAGTAACGCAGTGAAGTTCACCGAAAGTGGCAGTGTCACGCTCCGGATCGCCCTGCAGCAAAGGGCACCCGGCCGGGCACTGCTCCATTTCACGGTACGCGACACCGGCATCGGGATCTCGCAGGAACAGGCGGCGAAACTGTTTCAGCCCTTCACCCAGGCCGACGGCAGCACGACCCGCCGTTTCGGCGGCACGGGATTGGGACTCTCCATTTGCAAACAGCTGGTCGAGCTGATGGGAGGCACGATCTGGTGCGAAAGTGGAGCCGAACAGGGGAGCGCCTTTTGCTTTACCGCCTGGTTTGGCGCCGAGGAGCCGGGCGGCTCGGCGCAGCTCGCCCCGCTCGACAGAGCGAGGCCGGACCCCCTGGAGGCTACTCCGGACTTCTCAGGGACCCGCGTCCTGTTGGTGGAGGACAACGCAGTCAACCTGGAACTGATCAGCGAAATCCTGCACGCCACCGGGACGGTCGTGGACACGGCCGAAAACGGCCAGCAGGCCGTCGCCCTGGTGACCGGCGCAGCTGCCCGCTACGACCTGGTACTGATGGACCTGCAGATGCCGATCATGGACGGTTACCAGGCCTCCCGGCTGATCAGGTACGACGGCCGCTTCGCCGGGCTGCCCATCGTCGCCATGACCGCCCATGCCATGACGGAGGTGCAGCAGGCGATCCTGGAGGCCGGCATGAGCGCCATCATCACCAAGCCGATCAACGCCCGGGCCTTCCTGCGGGTCATGCATGCCTTCCTGGGGGCCCCGGAATCCGGTGCAGCACCCCGGGTGCCCGCGGAGGAGCCCGCAGGGGAGCCCGACGGAGCTCAGACGCCAGTTCCGCGGCAGGAGGCGAGCGGCGCAGCGCAGGTCGGCGGGCCCGCGGCAGCGCAGGGCGCCGGGGACGCCCCCGGGGAGGGGGTCCAGCACTGCGTCGTCAGCCCGATCCTGAACCGGCTGCTCGACTATATCAAGGGGAGAAACGGCAGGGCCGAGCGCTATCTGGACGAGTTCCACCAGGAGCTGGCGGGGCTGCCGGAAAACGACCTGGTGCGGATCAAGGCTCAGCTGAAAAACTTCGACTTCGCCGCGGCCCGCGCCGCGATCCTTTCCCTGGCGCAGCAAAACGACATCCCGCTATCGGAAGACCACAGGGGGGGGCATTCATGAGCGCTACAGCCACGCCGTCGAACGTTTTGATCGTCGACGACACGCCGCAAAATATCAGCCTGCTGAACGCCGCGCTGATGGACGAATACAGCATCCTCGTGGCGACCAGCGGCAAGCAGGCGCTGGAGATCTGCCAGTCGATGCCGGTGGACATCATCCTGCTGGACGTGATGATGCCGGAAATGGACGGCTTCGAGACCTGCCAGGCACTGAAGAGCGACCCCATGACGAGCTCCATTCCGGTCATCTTCGTCACGGCCCTGGGCGAGACCAGGAACGAATCCAGAGGGTTTGCCTGCGGGGCGGTGGATTTCATCACCAAGCCGATCCGCGAGTCCATCGTGCGCGCCCGGGTCAGGACCCACCTCGCCCTGTACGATCAAAACCGGGCGCTGGAGCTGCAGGTGCTGGAGCGCACCGCGGAGCTGAACGCTACCCGCCTGGAGATACTGAACCGGCTGGGGAGCGCGGGGGAGTACCGTGACGGCGAGACCGGCTTTCACGTGCTGCGGGTCTGCCATTTCTCCTACGTGATCGCCATGGCCTACGGGCTGCCGAAAAGCGAGGCGGACCTGCTCTACAATGCCGCGGCGCTGCACGACACCGGGAAGATCGGGATACCGGACTCCATCCTGTTCAAGCCGGGCAAGCTCGACCCGGACGAGTGGCAGATCATGCGCACCCACTGCGAGATCGGCCACAAGATCATCGGCATCCACCAGCACCGGCTGCTGGATGCCGCGGCGAGCATAGCGCTGACGCACCACGAGCGCTGGGACGGGAACGGCTATCCGAGAGGGCTCAAGGGGTACGGGATCCCGCTCTTTGGCAGGATCGTGGCCGTCGTGGACGTGTTCGACGCCCTGACCTCCGTGCGCCCCTACAAGGCGGCCTGGCCGGTGTCCGAGGCGATCGTGGAGATCGAGCGCGGCAGGGGACTGCACTTTGAGCCGAAGGTGGTCGACGCGTTCCTGTCGGTGCTGCCGGAGCTCATGGCCATACTCCAGCAGTTCGGGGCGGGGAGCCGCGCGCGGAACGGCACGGGTGAGGCAGCAGGATAAGGGCGTCCGGGCATCGGGCAAGCCCGGCGTCTTCCCCCCTTCCGGACCTCCCCCCTCCGGGAGGAGGAGAAGGCTCCCTCACCCCGGCCCTCTCCCGAAGGGCGAGGGGGTCCACCCCGCACTACCTCGCCTTGCACTCGAACATCTCCCGCAACTTGAGCGCCAGGTCCTGGATCTGGAACGGCTTCTGGATGAAGTGCACCCCCGCGTCGAGCACCCCGTGGTGCGCGATGACGTCGGCGGTATACCCCGACATGTACAGGCGCTGCATGCGCGGGAAAAGGGGCTGCAGGTTCTTGGCCAGGTCTCGCCCGTTCATGTCCGGCATGATCACGTCGGTCATCAGCAGGTCGACCTCGCCGGCATAGCTAGCCGCCAGCGAGATCGCTTCGCTCGGCGAATGGGCGTCCAGCACGTGGTACCCCTGATCGCGGAGCACCATCTTGACCAGGTCGAGGATGGCCGGCTCGTCCTCCACCAGCAAGATGGTCTCCTGGCCGCGCGCCAGCGCCCTCGCTCCGGCTTCCCCCGTCACCTGCCCGGTGCTCCCCTGGTGGCGCGGCAGGTAGATGGTGAAGGTCGACCCCACCCCGGGCTGGCTGCAGGCCTCGATAAAGCCGTTGTTCTGCTTCACCACCCCGTAGACGGTCGCCAACCCCAGGCCGGTCCCCTTGCCCACTTCCTTCGTGGTGTAGAACGGCTCGAAGATGAGGGCGAGCGTTGCCTGGTCCATGCCGCAGCCGCTGTCGATGACCGAGATCCGGACGAACTCCCCCGGCACGACTCCCGCGTGCGGGGCGCAGTGAGAAGCGTCGACGCTGACGTTCCTGGTCTCGATGGTGATCATGCCGGTGTCCTCGATGGCGTCCCGCGCGTTGACGCAGAGGTTTGCCAGGATCTGGTCGATCTGCGAGGGGTCCATATGTATGGGCCAAAGGCCCGCGCCGGGGTGCCAGTTAAGCCGGATGTCCTCGCCGATCAGCCGCTGCAGCATCTTGAGCATCCCGGGCACCGCGTCGTTCAGGACCACGACCTTGGGCGCCACGGCCTGCTGGCGGGCGAAGGCCAGCAGCTGCCGGGTGAGGTCGGCGGAGCGCTCGGCGGCGTCACGGATCTCGCTGAAGCTGGCAAAAAAC
>TBL_comb47_HYPODRAFT_10003557_pt1 | contig 18379 bp, 20 predicted proteins | sample TroBogypolimnion_40_FD_10682 | JGI IMG/M metagenome (IMG submission 10682)
TGGCTTACTTACGTCCAGAGACCGCACAAGGTATTTTCATTAACTTCGAGAACGTCGCAACCACATCGCGTAAGAAGCCACCATTTGGTATCGGCCAGATCGGTAAATCTTTCCGCAACGAGATCACCCCTGGCAACTTCATCTTCCGTACCCGCGAATTCGAGCAGATGGAGATGGAATTCTTCGTCGTGCCAGGAACCGATGAAGAGTGGCACCAATATTGGATCGATACTCGTATGGCGTGGTACACCGACCTCGGAATCAATCCCGAACGTCTACGTTTATTTGAGCACCCTAAAGAGAAGTTGTCGCATTACTCCAAGCGCACCGTTGATATCGAATACAAATTTGAATTCAATGGCACCGAATGGGGCGAGCTCGAAGGTATCGCTTCCCGCACCGACTTTGACCTTAAAGCGCATAGCGCCGCATCGGGTAAAGATCTTTCGTGGTTTGACCAAGAGAAGAACGAACGTTGGACTCCTTTTGTTATCGAACCTGCGGCTGGCGTTGATCGTTGCACCTTGACGTTCATGATGGATGCATTTACCGAAGATGAAGCACCTAATAGCAAGGGAGAGATGGAGAAGCGCGCGGTCATGAAGATCGATCATCGCTTGGCTCCGATCAAGGTTGCTGTACTTCCGCTCTCGCGTAACGCTGACTTGTCACCCAAGGCGCGCGATTTGGCCGCAGAACTCCGCAAGAACTGGTCGGTTGATTTCGACGATGCTGGCGCCATCGGTCGTCGCTACCGTCGTCAAGATGAGATCGGTACTCCGTACTGCATCACCATCGACTTTGAATCCCTCGAAGATCATGCAGTAACGATCCGCGATCGCGACACAATGGCGCAAGAGCGCATCGGCATTGACCAGGTGCAAGCCTGGCTCGCACCACGCCTCCTCGGGGCTTAGCCTGGTGATTACTAAGATCGCTCCGCTCCGTTTGCCTATTGCCAACGGGCAATTTGCGAATGACGAAGTGGTCTTAGATACCCCTGTAGTGCTTGCACCAATGGCGGGTATCACAAACTCGGCATTTAGAACGCTCTGTCGCGAACAGGGTGCAGGACTCTTTGTCTCCGAAATGGTGACAGCTCGCGCCTTGATCGAACGCCATCCTGAGACGATGCGTTTGATTACGCCTGGCGTTGGCGAAACTCCACGTTCAGTGCAGTTGTACGCCGTCGATCCAACCGTCGTTGGTCAAGCGATCGAGCTGCTTGGTTCGGAAAACTTAGCGGATCACATCGACCTCAACTTCGGTTGCCCAGTACCAAAGGTCACTCGACGTGGTGGGGGAGCTGCACTTCCTTTCAAGCGCAATCTCTTTAGCGCGATCGTCGGGACATCGGTTAAGACCGCCGCTAAGTATGGAATTCCCGTCACAGTAAAGATGCGCGTGGGAATTAACACCGATCACCACACCTATCTCGAAGCAGGCAGATCCGCGGCCGATCTTGGCGTCGCCTGGGTTGCTTTGCATGCGCGTACCGCCGAGCAGATGTATGAAGGTCAAGCAGATTGGTCACGCATCGCAAACTTGGTCGAAGCCCTTGCGCCTACTGGAGTCCCAGTTCTTGGCAATGGAGATATTTGGTCGGGCGCTGACGGCTTACGCATGGTGCAAGAGACTGGATGCGCCGGCGTTGTCGTTGGCCGTGGTTGTCTCGGTCGTCCTTGGCTCTTTGCCGATCTGGTTGCAGCCTTTAATGGCGAGGCGACTCCAGCCCTGCCAACTCTCTTCGAAGTACGCAAAATAATGTATCGCCATGGCGAATTGCTCGTTGAATTCTTTGAAAGCGAAGGTCGAGCCATGCGCGATCTACGTAAACATATGGCATGGTACTTAAAAGGATTCTCGGTTCCACGCGAAATCCGAGCTGGCTTTGGAATGGTTTCATCCCTCGGCGAGTTAGATCATCTGCTATCGCAATTACAAGACCAACCGTATCCGACAGAGATCGCTGAAGCCCCGCGCGGCCGCCGCAGTCACGGTCGCGCCGTCTCTCTTCCCGATGGATGGCTTAATGATCCCGATGAATTTGCAACTATCACTATTGATGACTCTGTCTCTGGCGGTTAAATATGTTTCTCTTTAAAATGTTACGACGCATAATCACAGCTCTTATTGTCCTCGTCGTAATTGTGCCGCTCTATGTCGCTGGCCAGATCTGGTGGACTGCGCACCATCCTGCGATTAAAGAGAGCTCTGCCATTGTTGTGCTTGGCGCAGCGCAAGATAATGGAAGACCCACCCCAATATTGGCCCAGCGCATTACCCAGGCTCGATTGGCATATGAAGCAGGTCTAGCGCCGTTGATTATTACCGTGGGTGGTGGACAGAAAGGCGATCTTTCTACGGAAGCAGCCGCCGGTCGTAATACCTTGATTGAAGAGCACATCCCCAAGAAGCGCCTGGTCTCGATACCGGTTGGCAAAGATACATTGACCAGCACCATCGCATATGTGAGTTACATGAAGTTGCACCACCTGACCAGCGTGATCATCGCCACCGACCCTTACCACTGCTATCGCGCCATGAAAGAAGCGCGGGACCAGGGGATAGCCGCAACCTGCGCGCAGGCGGAAAATGGTCCAGGCTCGCTCAAAGCGACCGGTCTGCGCTACATCTTCCGCGAAACCGCCGCCTACCTCGCCTATGAAACAGTAGGCCGATTTGGAATCCACCTCAGCGATCAGATTAAAAAGTAGGCTTATCCCCTTATGGTGCTACGACAAGCAGAAGAGTCACCCGGGTACTCGCAGAGCGATCGCGATCGCTTCTTGAGCGAACCCGCAAAACGTATGGGTCGCACCGAATTTGCCCGTGACCGCGCCCGTATCATTCATTCTTTTGCACTTCGTCGCCTGGCCGCCAAGACGCAGGTGGCAGTTCCTTGGCTCACCGACTTTCCGCGCACCCGACTTTCGCACTCGTTGGAGTGCGCGCAGGTAGGTCGCGAGTTGGGATGGGCGCTAGGCGCAGATCCAGATTTGATGGAAGGTGCCTGCTTGGCCCATGACATTGGCCACCCACCCTTTGGTCACAATGGTGAAGATGCTCTGAACGCGGTCTCGCAAGAGTGTGGTGGTTTCGAAGGCAACGCGCAATCCTTCCGACTCTTGGTTCGCCTAGAAGCAAAGACGGTTGATGAAGCGGGCCACTCTGTCGGGCTCAATCTCACTCGGGCCTCGCTCGATGCCGCTACTAAGTATCCATGGCCGCGTGCCGTGAACAATCGTAAATTTGGCGTGTATGACGATGATCAAGCGGTCTTTGATTGGGTGCGCTTAGGCGCTCCAAAAGGTAGACAGTCAATGGAAGCGCAGATCATGGATTGGTCTGATGATGTCGCATATAGCGTGCATGATTTAGAGGATGCGCTTGTAACTGGTCACGTGATGTTGCAACATTTGAGTGCAGATTTACCTCAACTGTTTGCGGTTGCCCAAGGTAGCTACATGAGCGATATGACCGAAGTTGAAGCTCAAGCCGCACTCGCCGCGTTACAGGCCTTATCGTGCTGGCCTATAAATTATGATGGTTCTCATCGCCACTTGGCCCGTCTTAAAGATTTGGCTTCGCAATTGGTCGGACGTTTTGCGCTCGCTGCTGAAAGCGCCACGCGTGATCAATATGGTGACGGCCCCCTCACACGCTACAACGCCAACCTAGTAGTGCCACGAGCCCAACGGATCGAAGTTGCGATTCTCAAATCAATTGCAACGTATTACGTAATTAACGCCGCGGCATCTCAAGAGAGATATGCCGATCAGCAGGTCATCATTAAAGAGTTGGTAGAGATGGTCTTGGCCCAGGCGCCGGCATCCCTAGAATCCTTCTTCTTGGATGATTGGAAACTGGCAACAAATCACTCAGAACGGCTACGGGTTGTGGTGGATCAGGTCGCAGCGCTCACCGATCCAGGTGCTTATGCGCTGCACGCTAAATTGAAAAGTCTAAGATAACCACCATGGCCGGGCGCATCAGAGATGAAGACGTAACTTACGTCCGCGAGCACACGCCGATTGAAGATGTCGTCGGAGATTTCGTTCAACTTAAAGGCGCTGGCGGGGGCCAGAAGAAGGGCCTCTGCCCTTTTCATGACGAGAAGAGCCCCTCTTTTAATGTGACCCCTTCCAAGGGATATTTCCATTGCTTCGGTTGTGGCGTCGGCGGCGATGTCATTAACTTCTTGATGAAGTTAGAGCACCTCACCTTTACCGAAACCGTGGAACGTCTGGCCGAACGCATTGGCTATCAACTTCACTATGACTCCACGGGTCCAGCTACCGGTGGTGGTATAAATCGTTCGCGTCTAGTCGCAGCCAATACCGCAGCTGCTGCCTTCTATCGTGAACAACTTGGGCTACCTGGGCCTGCGCAAGTAGGTCGAGAATTTCTTACTGGACGCGGCTTTGATAAAGCGGCGGCGGAACAATTCGGCGTTGGATATGCGCCCGACGAATGGGACGCACTTTATAAGCATATGAGCTCTCTGGGCTATAAAGATGAAGAACTCAACCTTGCTGGCCTTACTAAAGAGGGCAGCCGCGGGGGATTGATCGATCGTTACCGCAATCGCCTGGTCTGGCCAATTAAAGATATCTCTGGTGACATAGTGGGATTTGGTGCCCGCAAACTAGCAAGCGACGATAAAGACCAAGGTCCCAAATATTTGAATACTTCCGAGACCCCGATCTATAAGAAATCGCAGATCTTATATGGCTTAGATATGGCGAAGAAAGAGATCGCGAAGAAGCGTCAGGTTGTAATCGTTGAAGGTTATACCGATGTAATGGCAGCCCACCTCGCGGGAATCACCACCGCGGTTGCAACGTGCGGAACCGCATTTGGCGATGATCACATCAGAATTATTCGACGCTTGTTAATGGATGATGATGCATTTCGTGGTGAGGTGATCTTTACCTTCGATGGCGATGCCGCCGGGCAGAAGGCCGCTCTTCGTGCCTTTGATGACGACCAAAAATTTGTGGCCCAGACCTTTGTCGCAGTTGAGCCATCGGGAATGGATCCCTGCGAATTACGTCAATCTGGTGGCGATATAGCGGTGCGCGATCTGATCGCACGACGAGTTCCACTCTTTGAATTCGCGATGCGCAGCGTAATAAAGCAATATGACGTCGCCTCTGCTGAAGGGCGAGTTAGTGCGCTTAACCAAGTCGCACCTTTGGTGGGAAAGATTCGTGATGCCTCGCTACGTCCAGAATATATTCGACTAGTAGCTGGATGGCTCGGCATGGAAGTAGATACCGTCTCTGCTGCTGTGAAGCGCGTTGCGGGCAAGAGCAACGCTCCGCTACCTGATGCGCCCGCTATGGCGGTCAATCTCTCAGATCCAATTTTGATGCTGGAACGTGAAGTTCTCAAGGCAAAGTTGCAGGCCCACGAGTTGGCTCCACAATGGGTTGATATCGAAGCGAATGCATTTACCTACCCACCGTATGCAGCGGTTCGCGCCAAGATCGATTCTCTTCCCGATATGAATATCACCTCTCTATTGGAAAGAACCGAAGATGAAAATCTGCGTGGATTGATCACCGAATTGATCGTCGAACCGATTCGAACCGACGGTGAAGTCTCCGAGCGTTATGTGGCCAGCATTATTGCCCGGCTTCGTGAGGTCGCGTTGAGCCGCGATATCGCCGAAATTAAGTCGACCTTGCAGCGGATCAATCCCGTCGATGAGGCCGAGCGATATACCGAGATTTTTGGGGCGCTGGTCGCAAAAGAGGCGCAAAGGCGAGCCCAGAAAGACCTTGCGATAGGGGATCTGTGATTTAGCCAAATGGCGGGATTTTGCTAGGATTCCCTCTCAAGGTGCCAAATATTCCCTGATAGCTCAATTGGCAGAGCAGTCGACTGTTAATCGACAGGTTCTTGGTTCGAGTCCAAGTCAGGGAGCTTTACCTCAGCCAGGATTTTTAAGGTTGGGTCGGTATGCTCAGCGCAGACCGAAGGGACATCATGGCTCGCTTTTCACTCGCCGATACTTGGCGCACACAATCAACAGGTACGCGCGTACTCCGTCTCATGCTGGGAGGTACCTGGCTCTATGGAGGCCTGCAGAAGGCATCCGACGCTCAATTCTTTAACAAGGCTTCCACCGGCTATATCGGTGCCCAGATCACGGGCTTCGCTAAGAACTCTCCGCTCTCCTTCATCTTAAAGCACATGATCTCCCATGCCGCGCTCGCGGGTTGGATGATCCTGCTGGGCGAAATTGCAATCGGTTTGGCAGTCCTAAGCGGTGTCGCGCTCCAAGCCGCGATCATCGCTGGAGCTGGTGTATCGATTATTTTGTGGCTCTCAGTCACGTGGCACGTTCATCCTTACTTCCTTGGATCAGATACCGCCTATCTGGTTATGTGGATCGCACTCTTCTTCTTGGTTCGCAAAGAGGCGGCCCCGCGTGCACGCAAGAGTCCAATTCCTAACCTAGCCGATCGTCGTGAAGTTATGCGCATCATTGGCGTCGGCGTGACATCAGTCATCGCAGCGCTCGCTGCAGGAGGATTGAAGAAGTCGATTCCGGTACCGACAACCGGCAACAAGATCGTTGCGCTCTCGGCTTTCCCAGTTGGATCAACAATGCAATTCACCGCACCTGATGGGAACCCAGCATTCTTATTTAGAACGAAGGTTGGAGTATTTGCCTACTCTGCAATCTGCACGCACCAAGGTTGCACACTCGGATACAACCCATCGGCAAATAGCCTCGACTGTCCCTGCCACGGTAGTACATTTGATGTAGCCAACGGCGGCGCGGTGCTCGGTGGCCCAGCTCCAGCACCACTTCCTACATACAAGGTTGCGATAAGCGGCAACTCGATTGTGACGGTATAAAAGTGGCTATATTTAAATTGCAGATCGGACTTCCAGATCGCCCCGGTTCACTCGGCGCGGTCGCATCGGCCATCGGCTTTGCGGGGGGAGATATTCGCTCGCTCGTAACTGTGCGTACCGAGGATGGAAAGGGGATCGACGACATTACCGTCGCTATTCCCGGCAATGACCCGACTGATTTACTTGAAGTTCTAAACGCAATTGGTGGAGTTGAAGTTCGCTCTATCGAGCCTGCGATTTAACCGCATCGCCAATCATCATCTCTAGGTCTCGGGTGGGTTGCCATCCGAGCAGAGATTTCGCTTTAACAACTGATGCGATCAGACTTGCTGGATCACCGGCACGGCGTGGTCTTTCAACCGCTGGAACTTCCCGACCCAAAACTTTTGTAGCAAGCGCGATAACTTCACGGACAGAATAGCCGCCACCGCTACCAAGGTTAACAATCTCGTGAACGTGGGACTTTAAAGCGCCGAGCGCCAAGATATGAGCGTCGATCAGATCAACAACATGGATGTAGTCGCGGATACAGGTACCGTCTTTGGTATTCCAATCTGCCCCATAAATCTGGAGCGGATTGTCTGCAGTGGCGCGTAAAACCAGCGGAATTAAATGGGTCTCNGGATTATGACGTTCTGACAGCCAACCAGCTGTTGATTGATATGCACCCGCGACATTGAAGTAACGCAGCGAGATAGCGCTAATCCCACGAGCGCTGATCATCCGATCGATCGCTAATTTTGATGCCCCGTATGGATTGGTAGGCGCAGCCTTCGACTCTTCGGTAATCGGATCATCAACGGGTTGGCCATATGTCGCAGCTGAAGAAGAGAAGACCATACGGTCGATACCGTGGATCGCCATAGCATCAAGCAGATTCTGCGTACCATCTACATTAACGTGATGATAAAGATCAGGTTTATCAACGGATTCTCCGACGAGAGATTTACCAGCGAAGTGCATGACTGCGGCACAACCAGCGAGGGCAGTGCGCAGCGCGTCTGGATCTAAGATCGAGCCTTCGACAAAGGTGGCACGGGGATCGACGGCATCGGCATGGCCCATAGAGAGATCATCGAAGACGACCACTTCATATCCTCGTTCAACCAAGATAGCCACTGCTATTGATCCGATATATCCGGCTCCACCTGTTACCAAGATTCTCGACATAGAGCGAAGCCTACTTTCTTTAATTACGAATTTGCCCGGCACAGGAGTCGACTGGAGCTGGCTTGGGAGAGGGGGATGGTGAAGGTTTAACGTTGGTGCTGATTATTGGGCTAGGTGTTGGGGAGGGAGCTTGAATTACAGTAAATACAACAGGGATTTGCGCTGCAGCTTCTGTGCCACTGGGGTCGGTAAAATTGATCGTTCCCACATAATTTCCAGCAGGCACGTTGTTAATTCTTACGAGCCACGACCCCGATGAATTGCGGGTGACAGATTGAATGCTAGGACTCATCATGGTGGATGCGGGTACATATGTAACGCTGCCAGTCACTACGGGCGTGGAATCAGGGCGCACCACACTGACATAAAAGAGCACCGGATCATTATTGGTTTGGGCTGATTGCGCAGTAATCGAGATCGCGGTGGGTTCATTGAAGGGCAACATCTGAGAGTTATCAGGTTGCCAGAGTCCACGGACCAATTTTAGGAAGGCGTTGTTATTGCCGAAGAAGACGTTGAGATCTACCCGGGTACCAGGAACTCCATATTTACCTGCGATCCCACACGAGGTGTACTGCCAAATCTGCCATTGCGTTGTGCAATCTTGATTGGTCCAGGAATCGGCATAGCAGCCGACACTCTTCGCATTGGGTTGTACGGTGGTGATTGCGGGATTGATGGAATAATGAGCGAGCCAGAGTGGGTATTGGCGAAGGGCTGCCGAACGCGACATCGCAGTTTCGAGGAACTGGGGGTAGCTATATACAAATGGCTTACGTCCAGTGGCAGCGCTGACGGTATCAAGCCAGGTCTGTGCCCAGAGCGTGACATTTGCCGATGAGGCATATCGAGCACAGCCACCACCGGAATAGAGGATGCAGTTATTTTCTAAATCAAGGGCGACGGGTAGATCGCGGCGACCATACCCTCCTAAAGAGGCGATCCTCCAGATTACCTTTTGTGCCTGTGCCTTCGCATCCTTGATGACCGTTGCCGCGTCACTCGCATTAGGAAGATAGGCATAGTAGTAAAACGAGGTGTAAATACTGGCGGCCTGGGCCGCCTTGCGATCAGGGATCATATATTTAACCGCCATGGCATCATTCACATCGATGGTGTCGCCGCCCTTGATAATGATAAAACGAATCCCAGCCGCAAACATCTTTTTAAAGTCGATTCTGGCATTACCAGGATGTTGGTAATAACTAATGTCCATGCCGTGGATTCGACTGCCCGGTCCCAGCGCATCGATCTTGGCAGGAGTTGTTAGAGCCGATGCCACGTTACCGACCATCGTCAACGCAAGTGCGATCGCTAAAATCGCGCGTTTCATACTTCAAGAACCTCGAGCGGCTCTTTGAACACCTCTTGGATCTTCTCTTGAAGCAGAGCCAGGTGGCGTGGATTGCGGGCCATAGAAAAATTATGATCCCCGCCAAATTTCTGCGGATCGCTGAAGTTGATTATTAAAACCCCAGAATCGACCGAGACTATGCGCGCGTCAAAGAAGGCGAGCCAAGCGATGCGATCGATCTCGAGCACACCATCGAGGACCTCGTTCCAACGAGATTTAATCTCTTCTACGGTGAGCGATGCCATGACTCAACAATAAAGCAAAGAGCGATTAAGCCTTGCCATGTACATCGTGAAGGTAGCGTGAGAGCCGCGCAACGCGCTAAACACCGCACCGATAAGGGCCATTGCCAGTGCCATGGTGAAAACAATTACCAGGCCATGGTGGAATGGTTGTGAAATCAAATTGGGGAAGAAGTGTTTACCCGTGAGCGTCGCCCATTGCGCATCAGTCACATGAGCTGCTGCCTGAGTTCCCAGCAAACTCTGAAGTGGGTTGTAGCCCAGGAAGGATGCGAAGAGGCTTCCAACTACCGGTAGATTCGCAATCTGATGAGCTTGTGCCGCAGATACACCATTTGCCGTTAACCCCGCGTAGAGCGAACGGGGAAGTGCATGGCTTAAACCAACGATCATGAGCGAGAAGAAGATTCCAATAGAGAGAACCATTCCAGTATTCATGAAGGCCGACTGAATCCCAGCTGCTGCGCCACGGTTCTCGGCCGGGACACTATTCATCACAGCTGTAGCGTTTGGAGCCGAAAACATTCCGCCACCGATTCCATTAAGCAGTACCAACGCTGCAAACCAGATGTAATGGAAGTTGGTAGGCACAAGAAGTAGCCCGATGAAACTGCCCCCGAAGATCACCATCCCAACGGTTGAAAGGAGTCGGGCCCCGTGACGATCGGAGATCCAGCCACTTACAGGTCCTGCGAAGAGGAATCCAATGGTTAGTGGAAGGAGATAAATACCAGCCCAAAGCGGCGTTGCCGTGTAGGCGTAACCATGGATAGGTAACCAAATTCCCTGCAACCAGATGATTAACATGAATTGCAGTCCACCACGCGCCGTGGCGGCCAGGAACCCAGCGCCAGATCCCATGGCGAAGGCGCGAATCCTAAAGAGATGCAGATTAAACATGGGGTGCTTAACCTTCATCTCAATAATGAAGAAAGCGGCAAAGAAAACAATAGCCAGTCCAAAGCCAAGGAGAACTTTAGGTGCCGACCAACCCATCGAGGAGCCACCATACGGTTGAATTCCATAGACCATGGCTATCAAGAGTGAGGTTAGACCGAGGGCGAAGGTGAGGTTGCCCCACCAATCGATCGTTGCATGAGCGCGCTTGCCGTTGTCCTTGAGGCTGATATATCCCCAGATCGTTCCAAAGAAGCCAAAGGGAACCGATACCCAGAAGACCAGGCGCCAGTCACCGATAGATAGCAAACCACCTGCGATTAAACCAATAAATGATCCGCCAATTGCTGCAACCTGATTGATACCTATGGCCAAGCCGCGCTGTTCGACAGGAAATGCATCGGCGATGATGGCCGATGAATTAGCAAACAACATTGCGCCGCCGACGCCCTGAACTAAGCGCCAGACTACGAGCCAGAGCGCGCCTTTGCTGGCGTGGTAGGGATCAAGGGCGAGCAAGATAGATGCAATAGAGAAGACTAAGAATCCCAAGTTATAAATCCGCACGCGCCCGAAGATGTCGCCGATTCGCCCCAGGCTAATTACGAGTACCGCAGTAACGAGCATGTACCCTTGCAGTAACCAGAGCAGATACCCAACATTGCTAGGGGAGAGCGGGTCGATTCCGACACCGCGAAAGATCGCCGGCAGCGAGATCAAGATGATGGACGAATTGATCGTCGCCATAAAAATACCGAGAGTTGTATTGGTAAGGGCGACCCACTTGTAGCGCGGTGAGATTGTGCTCGTTGTTACAGATTCAGTCACCCTTGCAGGGTAGCACAGAGGTTTCTAACTGTTTTTAGTGGCATTTACATCGACTGAGGTAGTTACATTCACAGATATTTGAACTCTTCGGCCAGCAGCTGTATCAAGAAGGCGCAGCCTCCACGTTGCGCCTGGTGCCATGGCAAGCGCGACGGATGCAGTAAGTGATGCAGTACCAGCGGCCACGGTTAGTAGCGTTGTTGCGCCAGTGGAGCAAACACCTGTCGACTCCGTCCAAGTTCCGGTGCAATAGCTCAAAGTGACTGTTCCAGATTGGATTCCCGTGAGTTTGGTTACCGTAATAGTTTCACTCGCGAGAGGAATAGTGCCAAAGTTGACTAAAGATTCGAAGTCTCCAATAGTTGCAGTCGTCGAAGGTATCGAATACAGCGTTTTAGTATTGCTAGTTGCAGCAGTAGCGACGACCACTGCGGACAGAGTGCCGGTGCTGACGGTGGGAGTGGTGTTTGTCGCCGCGATCAAACTTGCGTCACATGCACTGGTAACCATGGCGAAAGATAGAATCAAGGACATGAGGACCTTGCCCAAGGTTTTAGTTAGCGTAATCATCTGTTGTCTGTTAGTGCGACACGTTGCGTTTCGGTAACGGCGAATTGTAGTGTTGCTGTCAGCCCCAGTATTGAAGGCGCGGTTGTAGGCGTGACTACAGGAGTCTGACCATCCGTTACTGATTCAGAATCAATTAAATCTATCTGAAATTCGATTTGCAAATATGTGGTGGTGTTGGGAGCGGTATTGATTGCAAAGCTATTTGCCGTGAGAAGATTCTTCAACGAGTCTCCGAGCAGTGTGGTCGAAGAACCTCCGCAGGTGCCAATGGTCGAACTACCAATGGTGTACGTCCACGCCTGAGTGCAAGATTTAATTGTAAGGATGATTCCTCGACTGGCATCGGTGCTGAGAAGTGTCGGTGTCGAATCGGTGATTCTAAGACTCGGGCTAGTGGCACCACCCGTTCCCTGCGTGAAATCAACATAGCGATATTGTTTGTCACCTGGCGACATATTTGCTATCGAGGAAGACCAGCCAGCGCTACTTCCATCTGAGGAGGCCGTCAGGGCAATTTTTCCTGAGGCAATTGATTGGGCGGCTCGGTTCGTGGCCTGAGCGATAAGGCTGGCATCGGCGGAGGATGTAACTAAAGAGATCCCGAGACTCCCAGCAAGACAGAGCAGAAAAGGGTAGAGCAAGGCCCCTCGTATTAAGGAGAGGACCTTGCTTTACATTGCTCATAGCTACTAAACGACTACAAACTAAGCGTTAGTCGTCGTGGCGGTGCGCTGCTGCTCGGTGAAAGTAAAAGTTGCGGCAGCGCTCTGACTCTGAATTGTTGGCTCTGTTGCTGCTACTGAAACAGACGATGCAGCCGAGGTATTGGTGATTGTGTCTACAACGGGAGTCGCCGTGACGGTTGTACCTGATGAAGTGAGAACGTGGTAAGCACCGTTGAAGCCGATGGAGGTACTGGTAAAGCCAGCCACGGAGAAGTATTCACCAACAGCCAATTGAGCGGCATCTGTTGATGACATGGTGAAGGAAACCGCTGCATTAGCAACGGTCTTGTTCTGAACAGCAGTGATGGTCTGAGAACCATTGGCAACCACTGGAGTTCCAGCATTTGTGGTGGTCTCATTGTTTGTGGTGTTGGCCGGCAGGGTCATAACGATCTGAAGGAAGTTCGTTGTGTTCTGCGCCAGGTTGAAGTTGCTAAGTGCTTGAGCGGTACGAAGCGTGTATCCACCTGTTGAAGCGAGCACAACGGACTGTGTGCCACCGCAGGTGCTTGCAGAGGTTGCATTGACAAATGTCCATGCCTGGGTGCAGTTGTTAACGGTGAATTGAATGCCACGCACGTTGTCGCTTGTCAGCGAAGTATCGCCGGTAGCGCTGAGCGCGAGCGTAGGCAAGAGTGCAGTTCCCTGGGTGGTGCCTTGCTTCAAATCGATATAACGGTACTGAACATCACCAGGAACCATTCCAGCAATCGGGGTCGTTGAGGAGAAGCCAGCGGTCTCGCTTGTGGCGGTTGAGTTTGCCAAGGTGAGGTTCAGCGAGCCTGAAGCAATACTCTGCGCTGTGGCGTTGGTACCAACAGCGGTGAGGTTTGCGGAGGTAACGCCGGTCACGAGAGCAACGCCCAAGATTCCAGCGCTAGGGATTAACAACATGCGGAAAATCTGAGCAGAGCTCTTTCCGACGAACAAGGTAGATATTTTCAATGTAACTCCTATTTAGTGGTGGTTGATTGTTTTCAATTTTGATTCATTTACTTTTCAAGCAGGGTGTTCCTAAGAGTCACCTCCTTGAGAAGTTGCTTCTAGCGGAACGCTCTCTATTTCGCTCTCGTTCTTCACCTTGGCCTTCATGGATCTATAGGCAAGATTCATAATCGCCAATATCGCGAAGAGTGCAAAGGCATATCTACCTAGTTTTCCGGTTAGGTTTATAAGCAGATATCCGATTTTAGGAAGTACTAATTTTGCAACAGGGATTGGCATGCTCTGATTGAAGAGAACAGGTGTATCCGCCACCGGGTTGGCGTCACCTTTAGTGGTCACCATAAGTTGATCTGACTTAACTGTTATATCTTCAATGCGGTGAGCAACTTCAGTCCCCAGTTTTGTGTTGTAGTAGAGAATGACTTCTCCGGCTTTAAGAGCACCCACGCTCTCATACTTTGTGAGAACCACGTCTCCAGGTTTAATGGTGGGCCGCATGCTGCCCGATGTGACAACGCTTAAGTGAAAGCCGAGCAGCGTTGCAAGCACGGTAGGCAAAAGAGTAAGTGCCACAAGTGCAATCGAAAAAATTCCACCGGCTCTTTGCGTGTTGATTTTCATAACGGGAAATTAATGTGATAGCTATTTACTCACAATATGTGAGTCATTAAAAGTAGGGGTAACCCCCGCTTTTTTTTGGTGCGTACAGGCAACCTTCATTTACTTTTTTGAGTTGTGTGGGCACCCCCATGTAAATAATGTTTTTCTGCAATGAATAAATACAAATGACAATTTAGTGTGATTCTTGAAAGAGATATTACAAATGAAATATGCGAAAATTGCTCGATTGAATCCGTTGCAAAATATCAGGTTCCTGAACTAAACATTGGGGTGAGTGAATATGCGTCGAGTCAAAGTCGTATTGAGAGGCAATCCCAGCCTTTTTCTAAGCACGCTTTCGGATGTATTGGTCAAGTTAGGATTTGAGCTCCCACAGATGGTAGGGGATGTAAAGACTTTCAATATTGATATACATGTAGAGAACCCAGATGTCGCTATCATCGATATCGAATCTGACCATACAGATCGCAGTTTAGCTGATGCACATGCAATGCGTTTAAAGACACCTAGCCTCGGGATTGTTTTCCTCTCTTCATTCTACGATCAACGAATGGTGGGAATAAAGCAAGAAATGGCCCCTCAGGATTCGTTGCTTATTATCAAACCTAGAGTTAATGACATATCAGAGATAAGGGAAGCGTTAATTAATGCCGCTCACAATAGGGTGAGAAAAGGTGATGCGTTCCATTTTTCAACAGTTCAATTGGAAAATCGTTCAAACCTAACAGATCGTCAGGTGGCACTTCTGCGGGAAATTGCAATGGGATTTTCAAATCTACAAATGGCAAAGGTCAGAGGCGTTAGTGTAAATGCAGTCGAGAATGCGATTAGTAGGTTGGCAAAGAAGTTGGAAGTACCTCGACTGGAACATATAAATCAAAGGGTGACTTTGGCTGCCCTGTACTATTGCGGACGTGGCAGGTTTAGGGATGAGCAGGACGTATTAGAAGCTTGACCAACTAGCAATCTTGGCGTTAATGAAGTCATCTTCGTTATTCCAGTAAACAGCACAGGCGCGATGGTAACCATCGGCAATCGTGAGGGCTAAGTGACCGGCGCCATCTCCGCGGACTAAAAGGATGGGTGATAGAACCTTCTTATCGGTAATCTTTTTGAGATCTCTCTTTACGTGAAAGTTGGAGCGCGCAAGAAGAGGTAACCCCGAAGCGCGAATCACATCCTTGGCTTTTATTAGTTCGATGGAAGCCCCCTGCAACTCTTCCATGATCCGCGATATTTCATCGCTATCGGCTAGCAAAGAGAGGTAGGACTGTGCCGCTGGATAATCGTGCTCTTCCGGCTGAGTTCCCCATAAGACCTTTGGCATAGTGAAAGTATCCACCGCCTTCACGCAAGAGGCAATAAGAGCATAGAGTTCACCTGCTGGCGCCGACTATTGAAACGAGTTTGCAGTGGAAATGAAGTATAAAAACTTAGGTCGTTCCGGGCTTTCAGTGAGCCAACTCTGTCTAGGTACCATGAATTTCGGTCCGGAGACCGATGAGGTAACTTCACATTCAATTATGGATGCCGCACTGGGTTATGACATCAACTTCTTTGACACGGCAAATCGGTATGGAGGGCCAGTCAGGGCGGGGCACACCGAAGAGATTATTGGTCGTTGGTTTGCCAAGGGTGGCGGTCGACGTGAGAAGGTAGTTCTCGCAACAAAGCTATATGGTCAAATGGATCCATGGGCGAATAACCGAGGCGTATCTGCGCTTAATATTCGTCGCGCCTGCGATGCCAGTTTGAAGCGTATGCAAACAGATTACATCGATCTTTATCAGATGCACCACATCGATCGAGCGACTCCATGGGAGGAGATCTGGCAGGCGATGGAAGTTCTCCTCGCCCAGGGAAAGATTTTGTATGTAGGAAGCTCTAACTTTGGTGGCTGGCATATTGCGCAGGCTCAGGAAACCGCTAAGGCCCGCAACTTCATGGGACTTATCTCCGAGCAATCTATTTATAACTTGGTGACTCGCGATATTGAGCGCGAAGTAATTCCTGCAGCGCTTAATTATGGATTAGGAATAATGCCTTGGTCACCTCTGCATGGTGGACTACTCGGTGGAATTCTCAAGAAGCAAGATTCCAAGCGTCGCCTGGAGGGACGTTCCAAGGAGTTCTTCGATGCCAGGCGCCCACAGATCGAAAAGTACGAAGCTTTCTGCGAATCATTGGGCCACGAACCAGCAGATGTTGCACTTGCCTGGTTACTTGCCCAGCCAGCTGTCGTTGCTCCGATAATAGGACCTCGAACTCAGGATCAACTCGTACGTTCGCTCAAGGCGCTTGAAGTCGAACTTAGTACCGCCCAATTAGCGACGTTGGACGAGATCTTCCCTGGTTACAAGACCTCTCCGGAAGATTATGCGTGGTAAATATTGTCTCCAACGCTGATAGTTCCTGGGGTTAGGCAGAAACCGTAAACTCCAAAATTGAAGCCGAGGCCAAATTCTGATTCTTGGCGACCTCGGTAATCCTTAATTAATTTCAGGACTTTAAGGTCTACGACGCCAGTATCTGGATTACGAGTAGTCGCGACGCAACGTTGAACTGGCCCGCCACCTCGGAGGTGCGCGCTTCCGATCGTAAATTCTTGATCGAGCCAGGTGTCCTCTTCGTGAGCGGGGATTCCTGATATCTCAATATTCATGCGGAAGCGACGTGGGTCTATATCCGAGATGTTTGCAGATTCGGCAAGTGCTTGAACAGAACGAGAACTTATGAGCGAAAGTCGACCGACATCAGTTCCAGCACGTTCGGGTCCTGCCTTAATCATGGTGACGGGGCGGCCTAGTCTTTGCGAGAAAAGCTCATCCCACGGTCCTAGAACTTTATGACCGGCGACATCCCAGACTTTAAAAAACTTTCCGGAAGTGGCTTCGCCGAGATGGACTTCCTCTTCGATAAGCAGTGTTCCGCTTTCGAAAACAGTGAGGGAGTTCTGAGAGTTGTTATACAACGCCGAAAAGCCGGGAAGTTCACCAGTCTTTGACGTGGAAAACATCGAACCGGTTTCATCAACGAGAAAGAAGTCGCGGTCGCCGACAACGCCACGTTCGTTTACTTCAATCGACGCCGGGTGGTGTAGCGCGAAACCTTTGATCGGTGTTGTCGATAGCGTGGCAACATGCATAGGTAGCACTGTAATCTCTAAAGATGAGAAAAGCAGGGAAGTGAGGCAAGTAGGACTTGAACCTACGACGACCGAATTATGAGTTCGGGGCTCTAACCAACTGAGCTATTGCCTCTGATTAATACGTACTCGCGTATCGTACGGGGTATGCGAACTCTGACCAAAGTGATGGCCCTCGCCCTAGCTCTAAGCGGGGTAGCGCTGCCGATATCGCAAGCGGCGCCTAGATATACCTTTCCGGTCCAGGGCTGCACGTATACCTATGCCAGATATCACCATAATTATCCCGCCACCGATATTTTGACGCACGTGGGATGCCTTTTTGTCGCGCCCACCACGGGAGTGGTCGATGAGGTCAATCGCACCGATCGATTTACCTGGAAGACCGATCTGGGGGCAGATCGAGGTGGATTATCAATATCAATTATTGGTGATGATGGTGTTCGGTATTACGGATCTCATCTTTCGTATATCAGCGCAAAGATTGTGCCGGGCTATCGCATTAAAGTTGGTGAAGTGATGGGACGCACGGGGGATAGCGGTGATGCACGGGGGACTGCGCCGCATTTACATTTTGGAATTTCTTGGCCCACCCCGGCGGGTATCTGGTGGGTGCGACGTGGGGAGTTATATCCCTGGAAATATTTGGATCAATGGAAGATTGGTAAGGATTTGTCTCCTGCGCAATCTATTAAAGCGTTAGAGAAGAAGATCGGGCAGCTTCCAAAGCAAGTGGGTTACTAAATAAGAAAGGCCCCACCATTTCTGGTGAGGCCTTTCTTATTAATGGTTAATTAAGCAGGATTAACTGCATCAGCCTGTGGGCCCTTTGGACCTTGTACGACTTCAAAAGTTACTGCTTGACCCTCTTCGAGAGACTTATAGCCATTGCCTTGGATAGCTGAGTAGTGAACAAATACATCTTGTCCGCCGCCATCAACAGCAATAAAACCAAAACCCTTTTCAGAGTTGAACCACTTAACTGTGCCTGTTGCCATGTAGATATTTC
>TBL_comb47_HYPODRAFT_10003558_pt1 | contig 18376 bp, 15 predicted proteins | sample TroBogypolimnion_40_FD_10682 | JGI IMG/M metagenome (IMG submission 10682)
CTCTGCCGATAATCGTGGAAGCCCGTTTGCCACTACCGAAAACTGTGAAGTTAATCGCCTCCGCTCCCGCCATTCTGGCTGCCCCTTCGGCAGCTCCCGCCGCCAAAGTCTCAGGGTTCCCTGGGATGGCATATTCGAGAAGTTTTTTATAGCCCTCACAGGCCTGCCGTCCTGCTTCTCTTAAGCAGGCGATTTCATTCGGGGTTTTGATCAGACGCAATTTTTGAATGATCGAGCTGCCATCTATGATTTCACTATATTCGGCAGCGCTCTTCAACCGTTCAAAGATTGGCGCGGGAATATCCCACATTCCCACTAACCCCAGGCGTTTGCCGCCTTTAGTTACTTCGCTAAGTATCTCTTTAAAGGAAGTGAATTTGGCTAATGGATAATCGATTTCTTCAGGTACTGAGACACAGGCAAACTCTTTAACATTACGTATATCTTCCCATACAGACATCTCCTGAACGTATTTCGCCCCTTCTGGCGCCCCGGCAATAATCGGCTTGCCGGTTTGTGGGATAAAGCAGGCGCAACGTTCAAAAATCGGCCAGAAGTTACAGACATACCGCAAATTTTCCTTGCGGTACTCGTCGCCGTACACCACCAGGGCATCGAGGTTTTGGCGGACTAACTCGTCCTGAATACGTTCAATTCGTTGAGCAAACTCGCTTTTAGGTATATTGATCATCTTTTATTAAAGCTCCGTAACAGGGTTAATGACTTTTTCCGGTATAAAATGACTTTGAATCAGGGCTTCAGCATATTTTACTCCAATTAAACTGCCGTAGTATCTGGCCCGCGCTTCAATTTGCGAACGCAGTGAACCAAGGTGTTCCTGGCCGGTAACAAAGCAATCCCACGCGTTTAATTTATCCTGCAAGGTATCGGAAATATCCACCAGGTGGGTCGGGTCCGGCAATAACTGCAACACTTCATAGTGATACACACGCTTTGCCTGATGGGGCTTCCCTAAATCAGCGCTGCACTCCCAGCCAGCCTGGTACCATGCATCCGTGGTCAATTTGGCCATTGCATGATGTTGAAAATATTCCCGGAAATAATGACCGAAAATTATGTCGGGTTTAACCCGGCGAATAGCTTCAATACACAAACGATACGTTTCTTGGGACATTTGAACTCCGAAATCCGGATAATTATGGCAGACGAAGTCACTTACTCCCAATATCTTATGCGCTTTAATCGCTTCACTAGTAAATTTCTTTACGCAGGTATTTTGATCTTCGATATGGGCGAAACCTTCATTCCCATTCCCAAAACAGACCACCGAAACCTGACATCCGGCATTGATCATTTTTTTTATGATCCCGCCTACGGCGATAATCGAGTCATCCAAGTGACCGCCTAAAACTAAAACGCTTGAATTTTTCACGATAAAAATATTCCTAACTTTTGATTATGTTATAATTATAACTTGATTTTGAGAATTTGCACTGCATTTTATATCGCAAATAAAGCATTTCTACGCTTTTTAAGGGAAAAATGAAAATTTTAGACATCGAAAACCGAATATTTGCCGAGCTGGGCAAAGAGGAAAAACTAATTTTATATCATGACATTATTTATAAGTTGACTACTTTGGTAATCGACTATGTGAATAGTGAAGGTAAATCCATGAGGATATTGCCTATCAGTCATCTCAATTTATACTGCCGGAAATTTCACGCTTCGCTTGAATTTCCAAATCGTTGTGTCGAGTGTGATAAGCAACATATCAGGGAAGCCATATTACAAAAAAAAGAGTTGGTCTATCAATGTCATGCCGGTTTGTATGAGGTGATTGTTCCTCTGTTCGATGCAAATGGCAATTATGTCGGGTCAATGACTGCCGGGCAATTTTTATTGACAAATGAGACAGAATTTTCGTTTGGGCAAGTCGCTAAATTGGCGAAAACGCTTAAACTCGATGCCGAAGAGCTATATCAACTTTACAGTGCCAGTACAAGAATCAGCAATACACAACTTAGCGGAATTATTGACTTTTTGCGAGAAATCGGGAATTTTATCATTGACAGTCGCAATAAGTTGCTGTTTCTAAAAAAGATCAATGCCCCCGACCGCATTGAATTAATTGAAGAATTTATCCAGAAAAACTACCGGGAAAATTTGACGTTACCAGAAGTAGCCAAAAGATTTTTTTTGTCACCCAATCATTTCAGTCGGATATTCAAACGTCATACCGGGGTGACGTTTGTGGAATACTTAAACTTATATCGAGTAAATCAGGCTCAGACTCTTTTGAAATCCAGCAACATAAGCGTAAGCGAGATGGCGTTTTTACTAGGCTTTGGTAGTGTATCACAATTCTATCGCGCATTTAAGAATGTAACGCAAATTTCCCCGGCAAATTATCGAAGAAAATTACTGATTAATCACGCAAGGACAGTTAAACCAGGTAAAAGCGCGGATTGAAAATCATAAAAACAGAAGATTTTCTAGGCAAGACAGAGCCAAGGATTGAGGCTCGTGGAGCTTAACGGGCTGAATGATTGAACAGCACATGAAGCGTCTCTGACATAGTTTGCGCTAGAAACATCCGGCTGGTCAGACGGAAAAGCCGACTCTTAATCCAGAGAACCCGGATTAAAAATCCGTAATTTCCCAGGCAAACATATCGTCATAAATATTTGAATAATAAATCACGCCACGCTCCAATTCCGATATTCGGAGGATTTGCCAGCCGTTTATTTATCCATGCAGCCATGATTTTGCGAAAGCGCGAGATAATTTTACACATCCTTTCTCAATTGTTCTTGCCGCATGAACTAATGGCTTGATCCACTTCCACACCTGCTCCGTTGGATTATACTCAGGCGAGTAGGTCGGCAAATTGAATATCTTGCCTTCGGGGTATTTCACAAGAAAAATCTTTATGAATTTACACCCATGGATTGAGGCGTTATCAAGCACGATTGCCAACTTTTTGTCTCCGAGCTTTGCGCGTAGCTGGTGAATAAAGCCTCGAAAAACATTGGCATTACTTTGTGGTGCGCTCTTCCAATAAAAACTCCCGATTGCCGGCGCGTATGCGCCAAATACCGAAAGGCTTTCCCGCTTTCCGGGTGTCGGTAGGGAAAAAAGGCTCACCCTTTTTGTGCCAGCCGCGCACAACATACGGGTCTGTGGAAAAATGAGACTCGTCAAGAAAAACCACTTCAACCTCATCATCCGCCTTGAACTCAAGTATCTGCTTGGCAATCTCCTGCACTCGCTCAATTTTTTCTACCTTTGAAGGCGCGGCAACAGATGTGGTTTTCTTTGCACGCTTGAAAGTATATCCAGCATCCTTAAAACAAACGCGGGTTTAATGTTTACCGCATTCATTATTAAACGGATGCTCCTGTTTCTTTTCACGAGACCTCCCATACATTACAGACTGATGGTTAACTCCGATCCGCTTGACAGTCGCGCTGAAACGATAAGCCTTAACTCGTTGTCCTCCAAACAAAACTTGATGTTACTACCTCCCGCTGTAACTCTTTTGATATCCCTTCCGCGCAGTGATGATGAGTGGAACGTCGAAAGAGTCAACTCCCCATAGAGGATGGAAAGCATGATAACGTTCTTTTTGAATTCCACCGTGCCCCACGCCCCTTCGAGCGACCAAAAACATTTGAACCTTTTTCCAATTCTAACAGGGTTGAAACCGATCATCCCGCGGGTCATGTCGAACACGAATCCACTCATAGCAGTAAGAAGTGCATATGATGCCATTGAACGGGCGTAATTCGAGCCGCACTCAAACTCGTTCCATGGGTTGCGTTTCCGTCCGTCGAACTTTGACCGGATATTCTCAGCAATTTCAATCCCTTCTTTGACCAACCCCTCTTGGATCATATGTGATGCCACGGCATATTCGAAACCATACATCGTCTCTTCGGCATACAGTACCGGCACTACTGGTTTGCATTTACCCTGAGGCCAGTCACAGATAACGACACCTTTTTCGTCGTACAGGGAATAGAGCCGACAGGGGTTGACAAAATCTAGGAACGAGCGTTTATAGTTGTATTTGTAGATTGAGCGAAGCGCTTTCCTCGTCTGTTCTTTGTCAAAGATATCTCCGAGTCCAGCGATGTTGGCGTGCCACTGGGCAACGACCTGATCGATCGACGATCCCACCCCTATTTGGTATTTAATCTCCTTATGCTCGTCGTTCCAATAGTTCAAAGCATTGAACGAATCGACGATGGCTTTGTTCTTTAGGTCAATTTTCTGCTCGTAGTACTCACCGTTGAAGAGATGCTTGTCAACCCACGTTTTCCCCTTCTCGAAAATCGATTGCCATTCCGCCGCAGTCTCAGTTTCCCCCAAATAGTTTGCCATCTCCGCTCCGGCTTTCAGGGCGGCAAGGTAGAAACCAGTGAGCCACGAGTTTGGTCCAAACAACTCCATATCAAGGGTATGATGCTGCCGCCCCTTAAGTACGCCGTCCAGATCCGCGTCCCAGCGGTCCTCGTTCGTCTCCGCCCAGGCAAACTCGATAGACTTTTTAATTGCTGGCCAATGGTGACGCAGCCACTCAGTGTCGCCCGATATTTTCCAGTCACGGTACATCTTGACAACGTCGCCGAACTGACCGTCCGCGCATGGGCGGAATTCGCCGCGCTCACTGCCCAGTGGAAGCTTTAATCGGAAGACCAAGCCGCCATCGCTACGCTGATTGTAAGTGTAATTGAGATCGCGCATTGATCGCTCAAGCTTCGGGAAAAGAAACGGCAGGGCATAAGCGTAGTTCCAAACGTGTGTGCAGGACCCCTCGCAACATCCGGCGTTGGAGTGGCATCCTTCCCAACCATAGAAGGATCCATCCTCCAGGCGAAGAACTGTCGGGGTTTTGAGGATGGAGATGTTTGCCGACACAGCATCAATGATGGCGGGCGGAAGATCGGAGCCGAAAAGGGCGTTCTTGAACAACATCGTTTCGGTCTGGAGACGATTCCAATTCTTCAGGCTGTATGCAACTGTTTCAGCGGAATTCTTGAAAATTGTGGCATAATAGTTCTTCCAACCCTTTTGTTTTTTATCTTCACAGTTGTCACCGCATCCACACTTTTCGGGACTCCAGTAGTTGACGCAGTTCGGGAAATTCCATGACAGGACGAAACGCATTCGACCGACAACACCAGGTTTAACGGACAGATGAGCGGCAAGTGTGCAATGATCTGCCGCTCCAGGCGAATCATAGGATCGGTTTTCAAAGGGTCCAAGCCGCACAAAGTCCTGCCAGTAGATTCCGAGGTTATCAAGCCACGATCCGCGGAACCAGTATTCCTGAACGCTTGTTTCCGCTGCATCGGTTGCAACGGAAAGATCGCCATACGCCGGATCGTTAATGTGGATGTTTCTCCCAGTGAGATGGATGAGAGTCGATTCGTTCGAAGTTTTGCGCATATTCACTGAATTCTGAGGATTTCGTACGGTGAACGCCACGGTGTAGGTCAGAGTTTTTCTCGTTGTGTTTTTCAGTGCGATTTCGAAAAACGCTGATGGGATGCTTGAGTCTTTGTCGTTGAGCGGAATAAGAGGATTCCATGCGGTCATCGTCACAACTCCGGGGAATTTTTTGTCCCTAAACGCAAGTTCGGCCATTGGATATTCGCCAGAAAACGAAACCGACGAGAAGTTCGGCATTCCACTCATTGTGTCGCGTCCTGGCCCAAATCCGTACTGAGTTGCGTTGCCCGTATATGGAGGTTGTAGCCGTCCGCAAAGAACCCTAGCGTCCACTACCTTTCCACTATCTTCGGCCTTGACGGCGAAATGCGAAAATCCATTCACACTGTTTTTGTTCGGTTTGTTGTATATCTCCCAGTCAACAAGCCGCCCATCGCCAGCGAGGCCGACGCAACCGCTTCCGATGCCACCCAACGGAAACGAGATTTCCCTAGTATGATCATCCTTGTAGATCATTGCCATCCATCCTTTTTAAAATTAAAATTTTACTATTCACGATAACCGATACAACCGTAATATGCCATATTGTTTTGAGTGGTATCCAGGCGGCCGAACTGGGCTACAATATTTATACTTGATCGGATGCGCAACGCGTACTGGGTCAGCGGCGGAATTTCAAGTCCGCCGAGATATTCCGGATGATCCAGCCGCAATGCAATGATGCGTTTAGCGTTGACCTTTACTGGAATTGCCTTGGCCTGACTGCGGTCAGAGAAATAGATGTCAATCAGTACATCTGCTTCGGTTGCCGAGGTATTGAACAGCATCAACGCCTCATGCGCCTCCATTACTCCTTCTGAACTTTTTTCCTGCAGATAGCCGTCCGGGAAATACCATGTTTTTGCGCCGCCATTCATAGATTCAGATTCCTTTCGCTACAAGTTCACGAATAAATTGAGTCAATGACTCGCCCGTTTGGGGTGATTACGAAGCCTTCTTCAATCCGGTTAGAGCCGTCAGGGTGACCGAACAGACTGATATCAGAGTTTACGCACATGCTGGCTCTCAATTGATAAACTGCATTTTCATCTGGATACGGCGACTCCGCTGGATAAATTCGTCTTTTTCATTCTTAATCATTGTGTCATTACTCCTGGAATTTATTTAATTATGAATTTTTCGATTTGCATCATGTCAGCAACTTTTTCCAGTTCTCCGGAAATGTGCCCGTGAACAACAATCAAGTGATGCGCGGTGCCTTTTTTAAGCACCTGACGGATATAGTCTTCGACCGGAGATTCAACTTTCACCATTGCGTGAATTTCATCGCACGGCAGGCATGGGAATTCGATAGATTCGCCTTCTGAAATCAGCATGCGCCAGCTTTCTCCGACATTCAAGAAATGTCCCATCGTCACCGGGCCGGGTTTCATAATCATTTCATAATTAAGCCCGCTACCCTTGAACCCCCATTCCTCCGGAGAACAACTCAGTGTTACCAGATTATCGCCGCCAGCCATTTCAGGAGAGCCGATTCCATGACCAAGGAGAAAAAGCGCATTATGTTTACGGTCAAATTGTCCCCATTCCGCCTGAAACGGGATATTGCCGGTAAACTCATACATTAACTGCATCATCACCAAACCGGCGATATCACCTTCACACGCCACCATGGTACGGTTGTTTTCCAGCATCATGGATGCGCCTATCCGTGCCGGAGCTCCGGTCATCTTTTCAATATAATGCTGCCCCAGGAAGCATAGTCCGTCCAGATTGAACTTAGTTTTAAGCTTCTCCATAGCCAAGCCGATCCGGCAGGAACGTTTTACGTCCTCAATGTCAATTTTTTTTCTGCGGAAACGTTTGAACAGTTTTTCAGATACGCTATCCAGTTCATCTTTGCCGACCTTGTTCCACAGTTCAATAAGATGTTCAGCTTGAATGGTCATTACTTCCGGACCAAGGAATCCTTTGACTTTAGCAGTATCAAATTCCAGATCATACATTCCCCGGAACACATGGCCGATCAGACCGTAAGTACATTGTTTAAGATGTCGCAATGCCGAGTAAGCCTGGACGATTTTCCTTACCTCATGATAAATTGCCGGATCGCTGATTTCGCCTGATACTACTTCATAGTTCCGTTTCATTTTACGGAAAGACCCGGTGAGTTGTGAAACTCCGATCAGGGCACTGTTGCGCATAGTCGCCATATAGTTGTCGGAAGAACAAACATCACAGCCGGTTTGAGTATTAACCAAAATAATTTCAGGATTATTGCCGGCACGATTCAAAGCGTGGATTGTGATGAAATCCGGGATGTAGGTACCTTCAAATACAATGATGACTTCAACTCCGGCAGCGGCGAATTCTGAGCCTGCGGCCTCCGCACGGTCAAGTGTATCCACCATGCCGGGATAAATCAGTTCTATTCCCGGCAAAGCCTGTTTCAGCCGTCCGTGTACGCCGTCCAAATCCTTCCTGACGATCTCCTGCAACTGCGGATACATACGCCAATACTCAAAGTAGCCTAAACCTAGCAGACCGACTTTTAGTATTCTGATATCAGCGGCGTTACTTAGAACGTCTCCAAACGCACCGCATTCTGCGGCATCGAATGAAGTAATTTTAGTGTTTTGTGTTTTACTCATGACAATCCTTAATTTAAGTTAATTTTTGAAAAATTTATCGGATATTTCAGATAAGGTATGTAATTGGATTTCTGCCTTTTGAGCAACACTGAATTTTCTGACATGTTCAAAGAGTTTGCGATATAATTCAAAACCCAGCGTGTCTTCACCTTCCTGAAGCGGTGAAACATGACAAAGGCTGACAAACGGAATACCGGCTTTCATGCAGGATTCAAAATCATGGATTGCCAGATTTAAGCATGCTTCAAATTTATTCTTTCCCAGATACCATGTATATTCCGCAGTGAGCGGCAGTTCCCGCACGCTTTCGGAAGTCTGCAATTGATCAAAACGTTGCCTGGTTATTTCCTGAATATTATAATCAATACCGTTTATAATATCCCAAGCGGCTTTTTGCAGATATGCTGAACTGTCATATTGATAATTTTCTTCCGCAAGCGCAATGAACATGTTTTCACAACTCTGAAGAGCTGGTGAGCGAAACCCCTTTACCGGACAACCAATAACATCTTCTAATATTTTTCTTCCACTACTCAATTTCTTGCGAATATTCTTAACCGAATGAGACGCATTAATGTCTTTACGATGTTCTGCGAGGTATTTGCGGGCCGGACCTTCATGCGGCAGCCGCAGCACCATTTCAGGCGGAATACCGACTTCAAAACGGTCATGTTCGAGTCCGTGTTGAGCAACTTCATGTCCAGCGTGTACCGCTTTCTGCAGGATTGAAACATAGCCGCGGCGCTTGTCCAATCTTTTGCCTTCGGACAAAGGAACGGCAAAAAGGGTCGCCTTAACTTTATTTTCAGCACAAAATTCCAAAGCATTGTTTAAGTGTTGCTCTGTTGAATATCCATCCAGTCCAATATCATCAACGCTAAAACCGAAAAGATTGATTTCTGTCATTTTAAAATAATTCCGTTAAATTGGTAATTGTTCTTGGAATGAAGAATGATTGCTTCAAGACTTCTGCGTATTTTACTCCGATTTTGCTGCACGGCAAATCCGGCACATAAAAACATTCGAAACTACTTACCCAAAGCAATTTGTGGGCTGCTGCCGCTTCCTGTTTGAAACTTTTAACGGCGGCGGCGCTTCCGCCCGGTATGGTATAAGCTTCATCGCCGTTACCGAAACATACCACATTCAACTCAAACCCAGTTTTGACAAATTTGCGAATCAGACCTCCGGCAGCAATAATCGAATCGTCCAGATGCGCGGCTAAAACCAGCACTTTCTTACACATTTTTAACAAGCTCCAGCAAATAAAGTTTTTTTATCTGTCAATATTATAACTTTTTTTGCTGGTAATATCCACGCCTTTCCTGCTGATTATTTTACTTTTTCTGCTTTTTACGAAAATCGCGGGGTGGCATCCTTTCAAATTTTCTGAATATCCGATTAAAATGAGGCAGACTTTGAAATCCGGTACTGCCGGCAATTTCGGTAATATTGAGCGTTGGTATCCGTAACAGTTCTTTGGCTTTTTCTATGCGGTAACAGTTCAAATATTGCACAGCGCTTACTCCCACTTCTTTTTTGAACTGATGGCTGAAATAGCTTTCGCTGAGATAAACAGACACGGCAATATCGGAAATCGTAATATCTCTCTGATAGTTGTGTTCAATATATTTTCTGGCTGCCAAAATTTTATTTTTTTCGTTCGCCGACTCCAGGAATAGGAGTTTAGTTTCACTTTCAACAATATAATTGCCGACCAAGGAGATAAGTTCTGTCATTGCCTCAATCTGCTTCTCCGACAGCACAACTGTTTTAAAATAATACTCACGCAACCGGGCTTCATCGAAGTTCATATTTCCCAGTTTCTCCTTTAATTCCCTGAACGATTTCTCTGTGGGCTTTTTTTTCAAAATTTGACCGCAGGTGAGCATCCCAATAAACTTTTTATTAACGAAAAGCGGGACCGCAATATCAATGAGTCCTGCATGGCATTCGTAAATTATATTTTTTCCGGTCAGCCTGCTTTCTCGCATTATTTTAATATCATCTTTGTGACATGCGGCAGCGCCGCATTTAGTTCCAATAATCATCCGGCATAGCGGATTATAATGCTCCGGTGGACACAAAGTAAGAATTTCTCCGTTTTCAGCAACGAAATCCGTAGCGATTCCAGTCAACTTATAAAGCACTGAATGATAATCTTGAAGAATTTTTTTACCAGCAATATTTATCGACATATTTATTCTCCAGGATTATTTATTGTAAATGTCTTAACTTACAAATAATCTCTTTTGTGGAATAGTCTACTATCAATCAATTGTTCCCGCAAAAAAGAATGAAGATATTTTTAAAAGTTAACGAAGTAACGTGTGCATGTAAAAGGGTAACTTCTGTATGATAACATGAAGGTAGAACTGGATTGTGTAACTATCGGCACGATACATCTGGCAAGAGGCTTGGAATTTCGAGCCGTCGCGGTGATAGCCTGTGAGGATGAAGTCATTCCCCTGCAAAGTTGAATTGATTCAGAGTTTCTCGACGACCTTTATATGACTGGATGATAAATACTGATTCTTCAATATTTTATTTGTGGAATAATAGATGGACTTCCGGCTGTTATGCGCTCGAACGGCAAGCGGTCGCTTGCGCTCCCTAATGCCGTTCGAGCACCCAACAGCCAGCAGCCCCCCATTAAACCTCATCCGACGCTTCCTGCAGCGCGGTCAGGAATTGATTATTCAGTCTTGCCTTCTTCGCCGCCAGTTCATCCATGTACTCGTCCGAACTCTTTTCCCGGCCCTTCCACCACAGGTATCCGGTTTCCGGTAATATAGACTCGTAATTCTGCACTTCAACGTTGCGTTCATTTTCCGGAAGAGCGGCATGCGACATGTATCTGATCGCCCTTGCCTTGACCTGGTCCAGCAGCGGATCATTCCAATGCGGCTCCAAAATCTGCATGAGCTTCGTGCCTTTCAGGTCCAGGCCTTCAGCCCCGGAACCGGATAACAGCAACTGTTTGATTTTGCCATCGTTATAAGCCTTGACCAGTTCCGCCTTGCGTTTGGCCGACTCCGCTCCGGTGAACATGCCGGTAGGCACCCCTTTAAGCAGCCGCTGCATCGGGTCGAGGCCGTGACCGATATAGTTTGAATAGGTGACGCCGCGATAATTAGGATCAGTTTTAATCCGGTTCTTTATTTCCTCAACCGCTCTTTGCAACTTGGGTGCGTCCGCATCTGTTGCTGATTCATTGTAATCGCCTGGAATATTGGATATCTGCCGGGGGCCGGATAAGAATGCGTTCATCTGACCGGCTTCGGACTTGTTCGGAGAAATGCCGTGACGGATTTTATAGGCAAGCGAGGGTGAACCGCTCATTGCCATCTGGTATGCGGCAGTCTGTTCAGGTGTCATTTCTACTTTGATGGTTGATTCCTTGACAGATGGATAACCTTCCGTGGAGTTCTCGTGATAGTCAACTTTGTTTTTGAATAGGTTAAGCAAGTCCTGTTTGTTTTGTCCTCCTTCAGGCAAAACTACCACCGGCTGAGCCGGTGAGAGTCAAAAATCTTCAGATGCAAGTGATTTAGAACCTCCAGCGCTATAGTAACGCATGGTTCACCAACTATGTTATCAACTAACGCAGGATGTTAAAATGACAGATGTGCAAAGCTTATCGCACCTGATGGGGCTGCCGGTAATATGCCCTTCTAGGGCTGGTGCATACCACCAGTTCAACTGGTGGTTTTGATTAATGGCTTGTCTGAATACTTTTATCCGGGGCTATGAAACAATTAAGATTTAAAAAATATCCTGGAAGCACATGCCTGATGATAACCGGGATAGTATTGCAGAACATGAAGAACGACTACAGCTTGCTCCAGTTACGGTAATGGCTACAGCAACTGAAAATAACATACCGTATTAGATTCCGGGTATGCATATCACTTCTTATAATGACTTATCCGGGCATAGCCGGGATAAAGATTATAATTCAGAATAAAAAAAGCCTGTAAAGCAAGATACTTTATCTTCTTTATAACTATAATATAAATATATGAATGAATATTTTATTGTAATAAAGTTTTAAGTTTACAGGCTTTACAGGCTTTTACTTGCTTTTTACAGGCTTTTAGTTCATTTTTACATGTCATCGAACAAGTTATGAGTCACCTTCTCCTGGCTATAACTTTTCCCGGATACTGTCGGTTGCGGCATGGATGGGGTATTGATCTCATTACTGTTGACACTCCCGGATATCACCGTAGACGTTACAGTCTCGATACAATCTAACCCGGATACTGTCTGCGGCATGGTGGCAACATCCCCGGATACAACCGGCAGCGTTGATGCTGGCTGTAAATTGCCCCCATTGCTGGGAACATCCCCGGCAACAGTCGGCATCTGGATTACCGTATACAGCTTGATCTCCTGAGTCCCGGCAGTATAGCTGCGTTTTTCTGTTTCCCGTACCAGTTTCCATGGTGTGATAACGATACTATCCTGATTACCATGCTTCCGGAATAGTCTGCCGATACGCTGGCCTATACCAAGGGCCAGATTCTTCCGTTTTTCATCGTTCAGCATGGCATCCTGGTACACATCCGAGTACCCCGGCAGATCAATCCCGGCATCAATCATGATTTCCAGCATATCGCTTATCTGTAACGGTTGATTAGCCTTTCCGGCTATGGAAATCGCATTGACCATGCTTCGTAACCAGGACAGCTCCGGATCAGTTACCCTGGCGGAGATTTCCTTATAACCATCTATGACGGAGCCTAATTTGAAGATGTTTAGAACGATCCAGTCCATGACTTTCCACCAGCGTTCAAAACCGGTTGATACGGATATTTGAGACTGAGGACAGCCGCAGCGATGCCATTCCCGGATGACCCGGAACACGGCACCGAGATACGCCGGATAGTTCGCCCGGATATGGTCTTCCTGACTTCCTTCCGGATATTCTTTAAACTGCCGGTCATTTTGTTTTATCAACCTGACCGGACAGAGCCGGTTTAAAATGTCCTTGCTTAGTATTACGCCGTTGGAGGTGAGCATGATAATCCGGCGCCTGGGGTCAATCTGAACATTCTCCGTGTAAGCGGCCCGTGCGACATACATGGATTCGGTCAGTACCGAACACAATTTAGGGCTGGAAAAAGGCTTCCGTCCGATCTGTTCCATATTGTCCAGAGAAATAAATTCTGCCTCGGAAATCAACGCGGCATCGAGTTTTTCCTCGATAGAACCAATAGAACTTTCGCCCTCCTGATTTATGGTAACAGGGACAGAGTTATATATTCCGGCAGTCCGCTTCGACTTCTTCCCTTTTCCGGACTGTGAATCATTACCCTCAACCGCCAGTATCGGTGAGGCACAAGGCAGGATTCCGCTCATGGCGAATGCCGGAGCAAAGATATGGGCCATCGCCCGGCTCTGGTCCCCCGCCGACGCAAACAGCGTCTCTGCGTCCACGGAAAACAGTATAGAGACGGCTTCAGCTAATGACTGCGGTTCAATGACAGTACCAGATGCCCATATCCCGGTTTCCCGGTCATAACCGGTTATAACCCGCAGCTCTCCTTTGCTCATCGCCAGCACCGGGCAATTGGTCAATGAAACTAAAGGCGGAAGTTGCTTCAAAAAGATTGGAGCAGCCAGAATCTGGCGAACCGTTGATTCAGAAAATTTGGCATTCACATTGCCCTTCGGCGTGTATTTATACGGAGCCGCGATTGCTTCAAATAAAGTTACTCCTGTAGCTGGAGTAAGTAATTTGATGCCCTCGGTCTGCTCCGGCCTGGAAACAACCGTCCCGGAATTGGAGTTGATGTTCGGAGTAAACCGGAAAAGGACTCCACGGCGCGCTGCGTTCTGACCGATTGCTTCGGCAACAGGGATCAAACGCGCGGCGTTTACATCAACCTGCGGACGCGGCAATACAGTAACGGCATTTCGCGCGATAAGCTTCCTAGCCAGTTCCGGCGTACCGCCAGCAACCAGCCAGTCGTCAAGTCCGACTTTCTCTACGCCGTCTCCAGGAACAACCCATACCCTAAGAGTACAGTTGAATGGAATCAGCGCATTCGCGAGATGCTCCGCACACCTGTCGAAATCAGGTTTTTTCTTCGGGTTTCGCGCATCGCTGTCAAAGATCATAACGACCTCGTTCCGGTCTTTGAGATAGTCGGCAATCAAGGGGTGCAACCCTTTGTTACCGTCACCCCAGCACCAGATTCCCGGGATGCCGACGATCAGTAAGTTCAGGGCAAACGCCGCGATGATTTTGCGTTCTCCTTCAGTCATAAGCAACGGAGCATCTGGATTGTCCATTAGCCATTCATGTACTTCCGGCAGTATATATGGCTGAATACCGGCACCTTTGGGTGTCAGGTATTTTGCCGGTTTGAACTTTGCGTTTCCGTCTTCGTCTTCGCCATCGGGCATTTGAGCAGGCCAATGCAAACGTATCCGGCAGTACGGGTTGCCATCCGGAGTTTCCAACGATTGCCCGTCAGCAGTAATGTAAGGGATTGAAAATCCCTCTACCGGAAAGGCTCCGCAAGATGGAGAGAAACCGAGGCATTGAGAGATGTACTGTTTGTGTACAGGCCTCAAGCCCAGTTTGATGGCTAAATCATCCGGAATTCCGGACAACTTCAGTTCGCGGCGAAACCAAGCATCGAGACCGCTATCAAGGCAGGAAGATTCTGTAGTATTTTCCATTTTAACCCTCCCTCCGACTAACGACAGCGCCGTGATTTCATAAAACGATCAATTTCTTCACGGTCGATGAGAACTTTTGAAGATTTAGATTTTCCGAGCTTAATCACGACCAATTCATTTCGAGCGGCAGCCCTATAAAAACTCCAGCGAGAAAGCGATGTGTAGCGTTCGGCCGCTGCGATAGTAAGGTAGCGTACATCATTTACATCTTGTTGATGCTCAGCAACTAACCACCCATCAGGGAGCAAACTTCTTACTGCCGAACTAACTGCTGGCGGCAACTTTTCCAAGTCTTCACTTTTAAGGGTATTGACGTTGAAGCCGAACAGCACTAAAAGTGCATTGGCTGCATCCACCGCATGTTTTTTTAATTTTGTTTTTACCATTTTATTTATTCCTAAATAACTGTTTTGTTAACTCAAAAAAAGACCTTTTGATCACAAAACACACTAATAATTTAATATTTTAATGATATAATTATTAGTATTATTAACTTAGAAGATTAGCATGAAATAACTTGAAGATTAATTAATTTTTTTCGACTTATTGATTATGGAACGCTTGACAACAAAGAATTGAAAAAAACATCAATCTCTGTGCCGCAGTCAAAGTGAAAAATCCTTGACCATAATGGCATTTTATATGTTAATAGATGTCAATGTTATTTTTACTGGCTCCTACGGGATTTCTCCCTGAACCGAGGACTTTGGGGGTTTTCCCCCTGGTAGGCATAAACTGTTTTCCTCAAGGTTTCCCTTGGCATTCCACTTAGCACACGTATTAGGTATCGTTTTTTAGGTTTGTCAGGAAATGTGCGGATAAATCCGTTCTTTCCATTTTTAAAGTACATCTAAGCAGAAAAAAGTCAACACACATTTTTGAGATTTAAAAAACAAATCTAAAAACATGCTCAATATTGCCAAGCCAGCGACATAGAAATTGTGCATAATTAAGTTGCTTCATCAATAAGTTTATGGCTGGCTGTGCAATACTATACACATATAAATTTTATGTTTAATGATAATAAACATCAAGTATACAACCTCTTTGCTTGACAAACAACCGCGTTAAACATATATTTATTATGTGTTATGATAATATTTGTCAAACGGGGCTTAGGGCTATGTCGGATCTCTTTTTTATAAAGCACCCAGTATTCACAATTGAAGAGTTCAGGGCTAATCATGCAAATGGAAAGGCTAAAGGATTCCGGGCCGCCGAGTCACTGCTGGCCTATTACCACAAAACCGGAAAACTTCAGCACTTGAGGCGCGGACTCTTTGCGGTGGTGCCGTCTGGAGAATCCGCTGCTGAGTTTACTCCTGACCCGTTTCTTGTTGCGTCGCGTATGAGCGCTGATGCCGTGCTTGTCCATCATACCGCTTTAGAATTTCACGGACGCGCTTATTCTGTTTTCAACCATTTCACTTACCAGACCAGCGCTGCCGTCCGGCTTCTTACCTTCCGCAACTGGCGGTTCCGGGCAGTGCCTGTTCCTGTTTTACTGTCTCAAGAGAACCATGCTGATTTCGGTGTTATAGCCGCAGAGCGCAATGGAATGGCAGTAAAAGTCTCGTCTCTGGAACGGACCCTGGTGGATGTTATGGATTGTCCACGGTATTCCGGTAGCTGGGAAGAAATATGGCGCTCGCTGGAGTCGGTGGAGTTTTTTGATTTGGAACAGGTATTGGAATATGTCAAACTGCTGTCCAATGCCACCACCGCCGCCAAGGTAGGTTTTTTTCTGGAACAAAATAAAGACCGGCTTATGGCGGATGATAAATATCTCGAGGCTTTACAAAAGTTGCGTCCCCGGCAACCTCATTATCTCGACCGGAAGCAACGCAATGGACGGTTGTTGAATGCCTGGAACTTGATAGTACCGGATGAAATAATCAATAAGCAGTGGCAGGAAATACTATGAGAATATCACGGGAAAAATTGTCAGCACTGGTAAAATCGACCGGATTCCGTGCGGATATGGTTGAGAAGGTGATCCGCCTCATAAACCTGCTGAATACGATCAACACCCATCCGGCGCTTAAAGATAAGCTGGTGCTTAAAGGCGGGACTGCGTTGAACTTGTTTGTCTTTGAGATTCCCCGACTATCTGTGGATATTGATCTTAATTACATGGGCGCAGTCAGTCTAAGTGACATGCAGAAGGAGAGGCCCAGAATCGAACAGGCCATTCAAGCAGTTTTTTCAAGGGAGGATTACAACTTAAAGCGTATGCCGGAGGAGCATGCCGGTGGAAAATGGCGGCTGGGTTATCAGGATGCATCGGGGCAGCCGGGCAATCTTGAAGTTGATTTGAATTTCATGTTCCGCGTACCGCTCTGGGACATTTGCCTTGGAGACTCTCATGCGCTTGGGGAATATCAAGCCAAGCGGATTCCGATGCTGGATATTCATGAATTGTCTGCCGGGAAACTGGCGGCATTGTTTTCAAGACATCAGGCCAGGGACATCTTCGATGTAAATCAGTTGCTTTCGCGTCCGGAGCTTGACTGGGAGCAGTTGCGCACGGCATTCGTGGTTTATGGAGCGATGAACCGGAAAGACTGGAGGACGATAACGCTTGACGATGTTTCATTTGACGCCAAGGAGCTTGAACAGATGCTGCTGCCGGTTCTGAATGAAAATATCGTCAATCAAATTTCTGACGCTTCATCCTCTTTCGGGGAAAAGCTTGTTGACGAATGTCGCGCAAGGCTCGGAGCATTATGCCGGTTTACAGAATCAGAGCTGAAATTTTTAAATGCCATCCTTGATCGGGGAGAAATTAAGCCTGAATTGATTACCGGTGATTACGAACTTCAAACCCGGATAGCCGGTCAGCCGATGCTTCAATGGAAGGCAATGAATGTCCGTAAGCATTTTAATCTTAACGGCTGAAGTTAAGCCTGTCAAGAAACTTGAGAAAGTTTCATCATCGCGGACTTATGGGAGCAGCCCAAAATATGCAAAAAATATGCAAAATCGTGCAGTGAGAGCTATCTTTTGCGGCTTGTTGCAATCGGTAGCAAAAACTCTGCTTTGAGGCTAATTATGGTTTTCAAAGCACTATTTTGTGCTGGTGCCTATCGCCTTGGGAGCAGAAGGTCGAGAGTTCAAATCTCTCTGCCCCGACCATTTTTATCTCCCTTATAATAATCAGTTTATGGCTTATCATGCCATCTGTAAATCATCTTAAAAACATGCTATGCCCAACCTATGTCTAACTTTTATGTTATTTCGGCCAAAACACTTTCAGGCGAAACAATAACTGTTTTCTGGTAGGATATTGAAGTCTGGCACAATTGACAGGATAAAGCTTTTGGGAGATGAAGCCTCCTGACAGAATTGACTCAATTGACAGAAAAGCTTTATTCAGGCATAGCTGAACAGGCCATTGCCAAAGACGCGCCGGTGATTATCCATCTAGTAATACCGAATCGCAATCTTAAAGCAAGTAAAGATTGCCTTGATTCCGTGAGAGAATTTTGGTAAGCTCCCGACGATTCCACGACACGGAAGGCGCGAGATTTTGGAATTCTGGATTATTTCTTTTCTCTTGCGGCTTTCCAGTTATGCGGCAGCAGTTCCGCCAACTTCAGGAATGGATGCGAGTT
>TBL_comb47_HYPODRAFT_10003559_pt1 | contig 18372 bp, 12 predicted proteins | sample TroBogypolimnion_40_FD_10682 | JGI IMG/M metagenome (IMG submission 10682)
CCTACCAGAACATCGCACTGGTAGGGGCGAATCTATGTCTTCGCCCGTTTTTTACACCCCGAGGGGAGGCTTGGGAGGGGAAAGCCCGCGAGGGATGGTGGGATTCAGAACTGCCCGAGTTCCCGCGCGCCATCGTCCTTGCCCGCTCCCAGTGCGCTACGTATCCCGACCTGCCTGCCGTCCTCCTGGCCGCAGCTGTAGGCATCGGGATTGATATAGCTCTTGCGGCTCCGGATGGTCCTGACGACCCCCAAATCCTCCAAGGCCTTCTTGATCAGCCCTTCCTTCACCGGAACCAGCGCACCGGGCGTCACCGGGGTCTGCTGTTTTTGCTCCCTCAAGCGCACCGTAACCGTGGAAACGGCCCCCAGGTAATAGGACTGCCGCATCAGCTCCCGCTGGCGGTTGGCAGTGCTTGCTATTACCGCGCACTTCATGTATTGAGAGCAGAGCCTTCTAATCGTGCGCTCCAAGAAGGCAAAGGTATAGGCCGCTATCTGGACGTCGGCCCCGACTCCTATGAAGCTGAGCTTCCCGGTCGCCGGATGGTGTATGGCCTGGCAGTCGAACGCGGCGCAGACCGAGCCGGAGAGGTGGCGCACCCACTTGGGCAGGTTCTTCGCTGCGCTCGTTTCCACCCGGTCCGCGAGCTCGGGCTTGCGCTCACTCTCGATATCCGCCATGGCCAGGTTGTGCGCCGCCAGCAAGCGCTGGGCGTGGCTCGCCGCCAGTGCCGCCTCGTGCTCGTTGCTGGAAGCGGCCAGCGCGAGTAGTTTCTTTATCTTCTCTATGATCGGGCTCTTGTCGGTCACGCGTGCTCCTTTGATCGGGAGATGATAGCACGGGACAGGCCAGACCCCACAAAAAAACCTGGCGCAAGGCAGCCGCAATGACGCGATGGCGCGATGGCGCGATGACGCGAAGAAAGTCAAAGGTGTATAATCAATCAAATAGATTCAGAATATTCCCGGTTCCCTTAGCGTCTTTGCGCCTTCGCGTCTTTGCGTTAAGGCCTAAAGCCTTAAATGCCTAAATCTCGAGCCCCCATGAAACAGAGCAGCTTCACAGATAGCCCGGTCGAGCGGCTTTCCGGCACCCTGGAGCGGGTCACCTTCCACAGCGAGGAGACCGGCTTTTGCGTGCTGCGGGTGAAGGTGGCCGGCCACCGCGAGCTGGTCACGGTCACCGGCGCGGCCGCCTCGGTGACGCCGGGCGAGTTCCTGGAGTGCACCGGGTCCTGGCAAAACGACCGGACCCATGGCATGCAGTTCAAGGCGGCGCAGCTGCAAGTGGTCCAGCCCACGACCCTGGAGGGGATCGAGAAGTACCTCGGCTCCGGCATGGTGCACGGCATCGGTCCCCACTTCGCCAAGGCGCTGGTACAGGCCTTCGGCGCGGAGGTGTTCGATGTCATCGAGGCGACCCCGCAGCGCCTGCTGGAGCTCCCGGGGATCGGCCCCAAGCGCATGGAGAAGGTCTCCGCCGCCTGGGTGGAGCAAAAGGCGGTGCGCGAGATCATGGTCTTCCTGCAGTCCCACGGCCTGGGGACCGCCCGCGCGGTGCGCATCTACAAGACCTACGGCAACGAGGCAATCCTCAAGGTGACCGAGAACCCCTACCGGCTTGCCCTCGACATCCACGGCGTCGGTTTCAAGACGGCGGACGCGCTCGCCGCCAAACTCGGCATCGCGCCCGACTCCCCCATGCGCGCCCAGGCGGGCGTCAGGCACGTGCTGCAGGAGATGTCCGGCCGCGGGCACTGCGCGGCGGCGCGCGACGAGCTCTGCGGTAGCGCCGCGACCCTGTTGGAGATACCGCAGCCCGTGATCGACGCGGCGATCGACGCCGAGATCTCCGAAGAAAACCTGATCCCCGACGAAATCGCCGGCCGCCCCTGCCTGTTCCTGGCTCCCCTGTACCGCGCCGAGGTGGGCGTCGCCGCTAACCTCTCCCGCCTGGCCCCCGGGGCCACCCCCTGGGGGGAGATCGTCGCGGAAAGGGCGATCCCCTGGGTGGAGGGAGAGACCGGGCTCACCCTCTCCGCCTCCCAGCGCGAGGCGGTCCGGCTCGCGCTGAGCAGCAAGGTGATCGTGATCACCGGCGGGCCTGGCGTCGGCAAGACGACCCTGGTGAACAGCATCCTGAGCATCATCCGCGCCCGCAAGCTCCGGGTGACCCTCTGCGCCCCGACCGGCAGGGCCGCCAAGCGGCTCACCGAGTCGACCGGGCTGGAGGCGAAGACCATCCACCGCCTGCTGGAGTTCGACCCGCAGACCTTCGGCTTCAAGCGCGGCAGGGACAACCCGCTGGAGACCGACCTCCTGGTGCTGGACGAGTCCTCCATGGTGGACGTCGTGCTGATGAACAAGCTGCTGCCGGCCATTCCGGACTCCGCCGCGCTGGTGATCGTCGGGGACGTGGACCAGCTCCCCTCCGTGGGGCCCGGCTGCGTCCTGGCCGACATCATCGCCTCGGGCGCGGTCCCGACGGTCCGGCTCACAGAGATCTTCCGCCAGGCGGCCAGCTCACGCATCATCGTGAACGCCCACCGCATCAACCGCGGCGAGCTGCCGCTCAAGGACGAGGGGAAGGAGCTGACCGATTTCTACTTCATCCCCGCCCAGACCCCCGAGGACATCCACGACAAGCTGCTGCAGGTGGTCACCGAGCGCATACCCAAGCGCTTCGGACTGCACCCGGTGCGCGACATCCAGGTGCTGACGCCGATGAACCGGGGCGGGCTCGGGGCGCGCTCCCTGAACGCCCAGCTGCAGCAGGCCTTAAACGGCAAGGCCGAGCCCAGGGTCACCCGCTTCGGCACCGGCTTCGCGCCGGGCGACAAGGTGATCCAGACCATCAACAACTATGACAAGGAGGTCTTCAACGGAGACATCGGCAGGATCGTGACGCTGGACCTGGACGAGGGGAGTCTGACCGTGGAGTTTGACGAGCGGCTGGTCCCCTACGAGTTCGGCGAACTTGACGAATTGTCCCTGGCCTACGCGACCAGCATCCACAAGAGCCAGGGGAGCGAGTACGCCGCCGTGGTGATCCCGCTCGCCATGCAGCACTACACCATGCTGGAGCGCAACCTGATCTACACCGCGGTCACCCGCGGCAAGAAGCTGGTGGTCGTCATCGGCGAGCCGAAGGCGCTGGCCATGGCCGTCAAGAACCACAAGTCGCATCATCGGCTCACCAAGCTGGCGGGGAGGATTGCTGCGAAGCAAGAATGAGATTCTGGGGCGAATAGCCCTCTTCTTGACAAATGCATGTAAAGTGCATATAAAATGCATATAAAATACATATAAAATACATATAAAAACTTATGATAGGTGATGGACCATGTCGGTCATCCAGGATCCGAAGAAAACCGAGGCTAACTTTCAAAAGCACGGAGTTAGGTTTCCCTATGAAAGCTGAATACGATTTTTCCAAAGCGAAGCGTGGGGCTGTTGTGCCGCAAAGTAGCAAGACACGAATTACTATGTACCTTGACGATGCTACTCTCGAGGAGTTTCGCCATCGTGCAGATGCGGCTGGGAAAGGGTATCAGACTATGATAAATGATGCTCTGCGTGAGTATCTAGCGAAGGACTCGAGAAATCTTGAAGAAACGCTACGAAGGATTATTCGTGAAGAGATGGGGCAAACCGCCTAACTCAGCAGTTAGAGTCCCAACAGATTACGCATGCAATCCTCGACGCTGCGTATGGTGGCTGGAGAAACTGAGCCCCACCTCGAGGTGAGACGTTCTTTGGAAATGGAACGAACATCCTCACACTTGATATAACTCTTTTCCCTTACGCCACCTTCTGGGGGTTGAAGTGGGACGTGACTACGGATTCCTTTCTCCTTAGAGGTAAGGAGAATGACTATCACCAACTCTGCTAGACTTCGGTTAAAAAGATCAACGGATAGCACCATGCAGGGACGCAACCCGGCCTGTTCACGCCCCCTGATCGGATTGAGATCGGCTAGCCATATTTCTCCGCGTGACGGCGGGGGGGTCACGGTTCCTCACCATCGGCCAGCGTGGTATCCCATGTGGCACGTTCCGTCTTTTCGACTTGCCATTCCGCCTCGTTTTCGCGTAGGACGGCAAAGTCGGAGCTCAATCCCTCAAGAAAGGACTGACGGCGATAGGCCTCAATCGCCTGCTCAAGCACCGCTTGCATCGGTTTATTATCACGCTGAGAAATTTCCCGAAGGATTCGGCGCGACGTTTCTGATATGCGAATGGTTGAAGTTTGCACGCTTTCACCTCTCTACCTAGTGTGGTAAATTTAGTATACAAAAATGGATACAGTTGCGCAAACGGGAAAGTGATCAATTCACCCCCGATTTCAAGTGACCAGTATACCATCTCAATTTAGCCTGTTAGAGACTGGTGCAGCCCTTAAATTGGTACCTGAACAAACGGCTAGTCTGCTCAACACACCGGGGTCCACCAATGCTGATCATCGTCGAGTCGCCCACCAAGGCGCGCAAGATACAGTCCATCCTCAAGTCGAAGACCATCTCGACGGTCGGACATTTCAAGGACCTCCCCGACTCTACCCTCGGCGTCGATCTGGACACCTACCAGCCCACCTTCGTCTACCACGAGAAGAAAAAGAACCTCCCGCGCGAGCTGCGCGAAGCTGCCAAAGGCGAGACGGTCATGCTGGCCGGCGACCCGGACCGCGAGGGATACGCCATCTCTAGCCACATCTTCGAGGAGGTGAAGGCGGTCGCCAAGTCCTGCCTGCGCATGGAGATCTTCGAGGTGACCGAGAAGGGGCTCCGGGACTCGCTCTCCCGCGCGGTCCCCTTCGAGCAGACCAACGCCGGGCTCTACCACGCCTTTTTGGGCCGCAGGATCGGCGACCGGCTGGTCGGCTACCTGCTGTCGCCGCTGGCGAGTCGGGAGCTGCATGGCAAGTTCTCCGTGGGGCGGGTGCAGTCGCCGGCGGTGCGCCTGGTGGTGGACCGGGAGCGCGAAATCCGCGCCTTCCAGTCGACGCCGTTCTGGATACTGAGTATCCTGCTGGACAAGGACGGCACCCAGTTCCTGGCGCGCCACCTCCGTGGCAAGTTCGAGGCCCAGGCGGATGCCCAGGCGATCATCGACGCCATTTGCTCCCAGACTCATGCACTGGCCGAGAAGGTGGAGCGCCGGGAGGCGCGGCAGTCCCCCAAGCCTCCCTTCACGACGGTCGACCTGCAGGCCGCGGCCGCCGCCCGCCTCAAGCTGTCGCCCGAGCAGACCATGAAGCTCGCCCAGTCGCTCTTCGACCAGGGGCTCATAACCTACCACCGCACCGACTCGGTCCGCATGGCCGACGAGTTCATCGCCGAGATCCGCGCCTTCCTGACCGGCACCCTGGGGGCGGCCTACCTCCCGGCCAAGCCGAACCAGCACAAGTCCAAGAATTCCCAGGCCGAGGCCCACGAGGGGATCCGCCCGACCCACATGCATTCGCTCTCCGAGACCGCGGCCCTGATCTCCCGGGAGCGGCTCACGCCGGAGCACGGCAGGCTCTATGACCTGATTTTCCGGCGCGCCGTGGCGAGCCAGATGGCGCAGGCGGTCATCGATGCGACCACCATGCTCTTCGATTGCGCCGGGGAGAAATTCAAGGCGACCGGCCGGGTGCTGAAGTTCGACGGCTTCCTCAGGGTCTACAGCGAGGCCGAGGAGGAGAAGGAGCGCAAGGGCGAGGAGGACCCGCTGCAGGCGCTACCACCGGTGCAGCCGGGCGAACTGGTGCCCAAGTTGGGCGAAAACCTGGAGGAGAAAAAGACCAAGCCTCCCGGGCGCTTCACCTTCGGAAGCCTGGTGAAGGAGCTGGAGCGGCTGGAGATCGGTCGCCCCTCCACCTACGCCTCCATCACGAAAAATATTGCCGACCGCGGCTACGTGCGCGAGGAGAAAGGGAAGGTCGTACCGTGTCCCCCAGGCGAGACCCTGGTCGATTACCTGCGGGAAAAGCATGGCTGGGTGATTGACTATGAGCTCACCCGCAGGATGGAGGGCTTCCTCGACCTGGTGGTGGAGAACAAGGAGACCTGGCAGCGCTTCTGCCGCGGGGTGCACGGCAAAATGGGCTATGCCAAACCCCAGGAGCGGGGCGAGGGGGGCGGCCCGAGCGAGGGTCAGTTGCGCTACGCCCGCGCTTTGGCCGAAAAGCAGGGGGTGGACATCCCCGAGGCGACCCTCAAGAGCGGCAGGGAGCTGTCGGCCTGGATCGACGCCGCACTGGGCGGCAAGGGGGCCCGGAAAGATGGCAGCGCAAAATCCGTCAAAAGCGGTTCCTCGGTTCCCTCCGGGAGCAAGGGCGGGTCCGGGTCCGTCGGAGCGGGCGCCAAGGCGGCCGGGGACAGCCTGGGTGCCTGCCCGGCGTGTCGGGAACCGGTGCGGGAGCAGGAGAAGTGCTACAGCTGCACTGCACGCTGCGGCTTCGTGCTTTGGAAGGACAGGCTTGACAGGTGGGGCAAGAAGATTTCCCCTTCGCTCGCCGGCAGACTCCTCAAGGGGAAACCGGTCCTCCTGAAAGGACTCGTCTCGATCAAGGACCCCAAGACGAAGTTCGACGCCCATGGCGAGTTGCATAAGGACCCCAAGTATGGCTGGGGCATTCACCTCATGTTCGACGTGGAACGGGACAAGCCGTCCCAGTAGGGCTGAGCGGGGTAATAAAAAACTCAAAGACTCGGCCCTTGGGAAACCCTTTTCAACTTGCGGTAACGCCGGTTAGTAGGCACGTTGCAGAGCATTAATTGGCTTGCTATTATGATTAGACTGAGGTAAATTTCTTTCGCAGCATGAGGTCATTACTGTATCTGCGCAGGGGCGACAGCCGTTAGTAACCCGAAAAACGCGGTAATGAAATCGAGGGATGCAATGGCGGCAAAGGGGAGCTGGTTTTCAGGCCCGTGTGATCAGCTCTAAGGAACTTCTTGATTGTTCGTCAGGCCGCCACATCGTGTGAAGGTCCGATGCGCATCACAAACCCCCGAATAAAGGAGAGAACACATGTTTGGAACCAGTATCTTTTCGCTGCTCATGCTCGTGGTCGGTACCTGTCTTTTCATGGTTGCAGGACTTGCAGTCTGTATCGCCATCTCCATCTTCTGCGACACGATCAATCTGAGCGGCTGGGTTGACGGCTTTGCCGAGAAGGTCATTGCACTGATCTTCGTTCCCATCCTTTTGGCAGCTCGGGCCGTTGATGTCGTCATGTGGCTTTTCGTGCCGGCAAACATCAAGTACTCCCTCAGTTCCAAGGTGTAAGCTCTCACTGCAAACGCCACCTGGCTTTGCAGTCTGCACGATAAATCAAATATTGAGGCCAGGGGCGGGCAACTGCACCCCCTGGTCTTTTATTATTTTCTCCGCTGATCTTTTCTCCCATCCCACAGCCCCACTGGTCATTTTCTCTGGAGCCGCCCACGCTACATTCTCAGGACCCGCCCACGCTGCAAAACTGATCCAAAATTTTTCTATGTCTCAGGTGTGGTCCCGAGCGGTGCAGCGCTTCGACTCCGCTAAGCGAACGGACTTCCTCTCGGCTTGCAGCCCTTCGACTTCAGCTCAAGAACCGCCCGGTCCCTGAGCGGAGCCGAAGGGCCTAGTCACATAACCGGCTCGGTTTTCGCCCGCCCTGCTCAATCCCTGACTTGATATTGTGCGAACTCTGCACATTTACCCGCCTCGCGACACCGACTCATTGGGAACAATTCTCTATACTACGCCTGCTTGGGGCACTTGAACTTCTGGCACACCACGTGAAAGAAAGGAGATGACGCCGACAAATTAGCCCACTTGGTTCATCTGAAGCTGAAGCTGTTACCGTGAAAGGAGCCCTCCCATGTTTTCATTAGTCCATTTCAGCCGGGTCTTCCCCTATATCCACCCCTATCTCTTTCCCATTGAAACGCCTAAAGCGGACCTCCCCCCCGCAGCTGAGAAGACCGCTCAGGTCTGTCCCGAGCCTCCTGCAGACAACCATGCCTCGCTGAGCGTCGCCGAGAACCCGTCTTCCGTCCGGCCCAGCGTGGGGAGGCACTTGAAAAGCCTGCATCGGCGCCATCTGCGCAGCCAACGTAACGAAACCCTGACCTACAGCGGACTTCCGGCACGCCGAATGGTAACTACACTTCCAGCGTAGCGTCCCTTCGTTTTTCCAGTCCAATAGGCTTATCCGCGCCCCCTCAGGAAGCTGTTCCCGAGGGGGCACGGCTACACCCTTCCGCACGACCCCCTTACCTTTCCAAAAATGACCAAAGTGCTCGCAGCCAGATGGATGGCGAGCATCTGGCGTAATTCTCCCGCTGACCAAATACGGCCAAATCCCTATCATTCCTCCTGTCTGCCAGGCAATAATGAAGAGAAAACATCATCATTAGGATGAGTCTGTGGAAAGCTAATATAAAATATTTTTTATTTAATTGTAATATTCCAAAAATATATTAACCTGATCACTGTTTGAAAATTGTTAAATGACAGCTATTTTTATATAATTATTGTCTATATTTGCGTCTAATGTGTAAATAAACAACATGTAATCAGATAGATTGGTTTTATTAGACCGCTAAATTTTTAGTCTAATGTGTGAATCGGGATCAATAGGACTGAGATCTACAATTTTAACAAGTAAGTACTGTTTTTTTGTATAAACATCCTTGCTTCGTGCAGCTAAGCACTCATTTCCCGAAAGTATGGATAAGTTCATTGCGACGGGAGGAGGACGCGATGATGCCTGTCATAAGGATACTGTTTTCTTTATCAATGGCCTCCCTTCTCTTCGCGTGCTCTTCGGCGCCGCTGGTAAAACAGCCGCCTGAATGGAACTATGAGAAAGCCGCCATTTCTGTTCATTTTGTCAGTGATCCGCAGCTTAATCTCTTCCAGATGCAGGCCCACTCTCTGATCATATGCCTCTATCAACTGCGTGATCCCAACGGTTTCAGCCAACTGGTCGATGAAAAAGACGGCCTGCCCAAGCTTTTGGATTGCAGTCGCTTCGACCCGAGCGTCACCTATGCCAAAAGGCTGGTGGTTCAGCCCAATCAAGACGCCACCGAGTTGCTGGACCGAACTGAAGGGGCTAAATTCGTGGGCATCGTGGCGGGCTATTACGTGCTGCAAAAAGATAGCGCAACCCGATCCTATGCTATTCCCGTTACAGAACTAGCGAAAGGCTCGGCGCCAGTGCAAAAGCCTGGAAAACTGGGGATCGATCTGCACCTCGGGCCGCAGGGAATCAGACCATCCACGGAAGTTCCCAAGTCGGGGACGCCCTAACACTGCGGAGGCCGCGTCATGCAAATAGAAAGGCCACTATTCTGGAGCCAGGGCGCCCTGTTGCAGCCGCAGCACTTTCAGCTCTTGGAGCGAACCTGCCAGGGACTTCTTGCTCCCTATCAGAAATACCTGACACCCCACTTCTGGGGGGTGGCATCCATGATGCTCCAAAAAAACGCACTTGGGGTGCGCAGCTTCAAGCTTTTAGAGGGTGAATTCTTCTTTCCGGACGGGACTTTCGTGTCCCTGGCCGAAAACGGCTGTATCGAGGCCCGCACCTTTGATGAGGCCTGGGTGGCAGGAGGCAAACCTTGCACCGTCTACCTGGGACTGAGGAAATGGCGCGATAACGGCGAAAACGTCACGACAATCGCAACACTGGATAGCGTGGCCGCGGCTTGCACCAGGTTTGTCACGACCAGCGCTCCCGAGAAGGTCCAGGATCTACACGCCGGAGGTCCGGAGAGCCAGGTTAAGAGGCTCAACTTCGCGCTCAAACTGTTTTGGGACGACGAACTGGACCGGCTGGGCGAGTACGACCTGATCCCCCTGGCCCAACTGGAGCGGTTCGGCGCCGAAATCCGGCTCTCGGACCAGTTCATCCCGCCTTGTCTTTGCTGCTCGGCCACGCCGGCGCTCCAAAGGCTGATCAGCGAAATCCGTGACCAGGTCTCCGCGCGGTGCCGTCAACTGGAAGAGTTAAAGTCCAAGCGGGGCATCCACGGTGCCGAGTTCGGCTCGCGGGATGTGGTCTACCTGCTGGCCTTGCGCTCGGTCTCCCGCTACCTGCCGCTGCTATTCCATTTCACCGAGGCCGGGGACATCCACCCCTGGCATGTTTACGGTCTGCTGCGCCAGCTGATCGGCGAACTGAGCACGTTTTCGGAACAGGCGAGCTTTCTGGGTGAGCGGGAAAAAGCGCTGCCCCTTTACGATCACGAAAACCTCTGGGGCTGTTTCTCTGCGACCCAGAGCCTCATTTCCGAGCTGCTCGACGAGATCACCGCCGGTCCCGAATACGTCATTGCCCTCTCCTTCGACGGGACCTCGTATGCCGCCGATCTGAAGCCCGCCATCTTCGAGGGGCGCAACCGCTTCTACCTGGCTGTGACCACAAAGGAAGAGCCCAAAAGTGTAGTGAGCGCGCTTGAGGAGATCGCCAAACTGAGCTCCCGCGAACACCTGGATCTGCTGATCACCCGGTCGCTTCCTGGCATCGGACTGCAGCATCTGCAGATCCCGCCCCAGGAACTGCCCCGCCGCGCAGGCACCGCCTATTTCGCGCTCGACCAGCGAGACGACCAGTGGGTGCGGGTTGCTAAAGAGAACTGCCTCGCCCTCTACTGGAACAGCGCCCCGTCAGACCTGGCTATCGAGCTGATGGTGGTCGGAAGATGACAGCCAGGCACCTGAGCGACTGCTTTGCCGGCGTCATGGCATACGTAAGCCATCTGCTGCAGTCGGCCGAGGACGGGCAACTGCCCTACGATGAGGTGAAGGCTGATATTCACCGTCTTCTTGCCGAGAGCGAGGGGCTGTTGAACCTGGAGCTGGTCTCCCGCGACGAATATGACCAGGCGCGCTTTGCCCTCTGCGCCTGGGTTGACGAGGCGATCCTCAATTCCCGGTGGCTGCAGAAAAGCCGATGGCTCAACGATCAATTGCAGCGCTCCCACTACAATACCGCCGACGGGGGGGAACAGTTTTTTGAACGTCTTAACGGACTCGGTCCGCAGCAGCGCGAGGTGCGTGAAGTGTACTACCTCTGTCTGGCACTTGGTTTTGCCGGGCGTTACTGCCATCCTGAGGACGCCTTTCATCTGGAACAGATCAGGGCATCCAGTTTGAAACTCCTGGTAGGCGACCTGTCCGATCTCGCCTCACTGGAGCGGGGGGAGCTTTTCCCCGAAGCTTATCCTAAGAGCGGCCTTGGTCCGGTTCAGCCGCCCAGCAGGCCAGGCTCCCGATTTGGCATGGCAATCTGGCTGACGGCACCGGTGCTGCTATTTTGCCTCCTGTATCTGGTGTACCACTTTGCCTTGAGCGGGATCAGCGAAAACTTTCTAAGGACGGTGGCCAACTGAAATGAATGAAGGTATCGGTGCCAAGCTCAGGTATGTTCTCACCCTGGCTGCCGTGGATATTTTGCTGGCGGCAGGCGTCATACTGGTCTTCAACTTACCGTGGTGGGCCGGCCTGATCCTCCTGCCATTGCTGGCCGGTCTGATTTGGGGCGGCATGTACCTGGGCAAGGCCTGGTTCGGACGGCGGCAGCAGCGTTGCGTCGATGCCGGCGGCGAGCAGGATCCAACCCAAAACTGGGGCCTCTCGCAGCAGGGCAAAACCGAGTTGCGGAGCTTACAGCAGCTTTGGGCGGCCGCCGTCGCAACGCTGCGTCACTCGCACCTCAATAAGCTCGGCAACCCGCTGTACGCCCTTCCCTGGTACCTGGTGCTCGGAGCGAGCGGTTCCGGCAAGAGCAGCGTCCTCAGGAGCGCCCGGATCGCCTCCCCCCTGGGAGTTACCGGCTGGGACCCAAAGGTTGCCGCAACCAGGCAATGTGAGTGGCACTTCTTCGAGCAGGCCGTTGTCATCGATAGCGCCGGGCGCTATGCCTTGCCGCATGCCGAGGAGCAGGACCGGGAAGAATGGCGGGAATTCCTGTCCTTACTCATCAAGTACCGACGCAGGGAGCCGTTGAACGGGCTGGTCGTGGCCCTGGCCGCCGACCGTCTGCTGGAGGCCGAAGAGGCTCAGCTTGAAAAGGACGGCTCCTCGATTCGCCAGCGCATCGACGAGCTGATGCGGGCGGGCGGCGTCAAGGTTCCGGTTTACCTCCTGATAACGAAATGCGACCTGATCCCGGGCTTCGCCGGCTTCTGCGGGCAATTGCCGGCCGCGTGCCTGCACCAGCCCATGGGGAGCCTCAACCACGAGTCACTGGACGTGGGCAGCTTCCTGGAGCGCGCGCTGCACGCCATTGAGGAACGCCTGCGGGTCCTGCGCCTGCGGTTGTTGCAACCGCCACAGGAAGAGTGTGCCGCACCGGACCTGTTGCTTTTTCCCGAAGAGTTTATGCGGCTCAAGCAGGGACTGGCCTGTTTTGCGGCGCATGCCTTCGGTGCCAATCCCTACCAGGAAACCCCTACGCTGCGCGGCCTATATTTCGGCAGCGGACGGCAGGAGGGGACGGTGCTCGGCCACTTTCCCCGCACCATGGGTTTGGCTGGAACCGGAAACCCTCTGCCGGGGTCCGACCAGGGCCTGTTCCTGCATGACTTTTTCGCCGAGATTCTCCCCAAGGACCGTCCCGGGCTGGTGCCGACCCGCAGGTCCCTCCAATGGCAAGCCCTGACCGGCAACCTCGGGCTTGCGGCCTGGGTCCTCGTAGGCGCAGCATTGTGCGGCCTGCTGAGCCTCTCGTTTGTCAAAAACCTGCATGCCATGCGGGAGTTTTCCCGCGGCACCGCCAAATCGGCCCCGTTACGCGGTGACCTGCCGGCGGAACTGGCCACCATGGAGCGCTTGCGCCAGGAGATACAAAAAGTTGAGGAGCAAAACCGCCACTGGTGGATTCCGCGTTTCGGCCTCACCGAAAGTCTCAAGGTGGAGCAGGGGCTCAAGGGGAGGTTCTGCCGGCAGTTCCGGGACCAGGTACTGGCGCCGGCCGAGCGGCAACTGGAGGCTGGCCTGGCGACCATTTCCCCGACCACTTCGGACCAGCTCTACGGCCAGGTCCTGATGCAGCTGGTGCGGCGCATCAACCTCATCAAGACCCGACTGCACGACAACGGCCCTGACGCACTGCACAAACAGCCCCAGTCCGTCCAGCTCGACTATTTTGAAGCTCCGGCTGCGGCCGGCACGCCGGAAACACGGCGCGTGTTGGGAAACCTGTATCTTTCCTTTCTCCTCTGGCGAGAGGATTCCGGCTCGGCCGGCAAGGAACTGGCTAAGCTGCAGTCGCAACTCAAACAGCTGATGGTGCTCAAGGCGGGCGACCTTACCTGGTCGGCGGCCTGGGTGGACCGGGAGAGCGGACTTGCCGGGCTGACCCTCAGGGATTTTTGGGGCGGAACTCTGAGCGTCGCAGGTGAGAAAACGGTCGCCCCCTCCTTTACCCGCAAGGGGAAGGAAGCCTTGGATGGCCTGGTGGGGGAACTGGAAGCGGCCCTTGCGGACTCCACTCCGCTGGCCGCCCAAAAGGCCGCCTTTGTAGCCTGGTACCGCTGCGCCGCTTTGGAAGCCTGGCGCGCCTTTGCCGCGGACTTTCCCCGGGGAGAGGTTCGCCTGCACGGCCCGTCCGAATGGCAGCAGGCGGCGTCCAAGATGGCATCCGAGCAGGGGCCCTATTTTGCCCTGGTCGACAAAATCATCCTGGAACTGGAGCCATTGGCCAATGAGGCGCCCCTGCCGCGCTGGCTGCAGCAGGTGGGGCAGTTCCAAGCCGCGCGGGCTCAAGCGCTCGCCCAGGACAGCGCCGCCATCAATAGGGCTGCCGAAGGGGGCAAGAAACTCCTCACCAGCATCCGGAAAAACGTGGGCCAGCAGGCCGGGGCGCATCAGCTGGAGGCCCAGATGGCGACGGCCAAGGCCTGCCGAGAGTACTGCGGCGCCCTCAAGGCCATCTCACCTGCGCTCGCCTCGCGTAGCCAGGCCTTTCAACTTACGGCCCAAACCTTCAGTGAGGAGCCGGCTACCGGCAAGTCGCCCTGCTACGCGGCCCGCTCCGCAGCAGCCCGCTTGCAGGCCGGGATCTCAGGACCGGCTGCGGACCCTATTTTCAGCCGACTGGTGGACGGGCCGCTGGATTTCCTCTGGTCCTTCCTGCGCAAAGAAGGCGCCGCGCAGCTTCAGGGGCTCTGGGAGGAGCAGGTCTTGGCCCCTGCGGTGGGGATGACCAGCCAACAGGCCATCCCCGCCCTGCTCGGTCCGGACGGCCTGGCCTGGCGCTTCGTCAAGGGGCCGGCGGCACCCTTCCTGACCCGGAGCCTTGCCGGCTACCGGGCCAAGGAGGCACTGGGAGGCAAGATCGCCTTCGAAAATGAGCTGTTCCGCTTCATGGGGAAAGGCGCCCAGGCCCAGGCGAGCGTCCTGGCAATGGGGCGGCCGCAGAACTTCTCGGTGGGAATCAAGGGGCTCCCTACCGACGCCAATGCCGAGGCAAGGTTCAAGCCACATGCAACCAGGTTGGAGGTCCAATGCGGCGGCACCAGCCAGAGCCTGGTGAACAGCAATTATCCTGTGGGAAGAACGATTTCCTGGTCTCCCGAGGCTTGCGGCGACGTCAGCTTCCAGATCGAAATCGGGGATGTCGTGCTGACCAGGCACTACCTGGGCCCGCAGGGGTTCCCGGACTTCCTCAAGGACTTGCCCGGTGGACGGCGCACCTTCGGGGCACGGGAATTCCCCGGTGAAAGGAGCGCACTGGAACGCATGGGGGTAAAAACCATCACGGTGCATTACCAGTTCATCGGCAGCGCGGCGGTTTTGCAGCAGAGTACCGCCCTGTCGGGCCAGGCGCCGAGGAGCATCGCGCGCAGCTGGACGCCGTAATAGCTCTACCGGAGGAAACAGGCATCATGTCCCATCCCGCTGCCCGGCCAGACGACAATGAGCTGATGGAATTTCCCGCGGATCTGTCAGCGCTGGGACGGGAGCCTATCGCTTGGGATAGGCCGGCAGGCGGAGACGTGCGCAGCGACCCCGTTTTCCAGGAGCTGCAGGCCGAGGTGGACAACCTTTCTTCGCCCGCGGCTGCCGGCCCGGTTGACTGGGACAAGGTAGCCCGGCTTGCCGGCGACATCCTGACGAATAAGTCCAAGGACCTGCTGGTGGCGAGCTACCTGGCGGTCGCCCTGATCCACACCGGGCGCCCGGACGGCTTTGGCGCCGGTATCGAGCTCTACCAGGACCTGATCGAGCGCTTCTGGGAAGGGCTGTATCCCCCGAAGTCACGGCTGCAGGGGCGGGTCCGCGCCCTGGAGTGGTGGATCGAGAAGACCGAATCCGCCTTGAGGCAGGCCCAGGAGCTGCCACGGGCAGCCGGGCGGCTTGCCCAGATTGAGGCGGTGCTGAACCGGCTGGACGACTTCCTGCGGGAGCACCTGGCGAGCGCACCGTCTCTGGTGCCTCTCAGGGAGTATGTGGGCTCGCTTACCACCAAGCCCGCGGCAAGGGCTGAAACTGAAGCGCCGGCCCTTTTTTTGCCGAAGCCAGCCAGGGCCGCCTCGGCCCCGGACCCTCGGCTATCGGAACCGCAGGACCGGACAGTCCCGCAGCAGCCCACTTCTGCTCAGGAGGCGGACCAGGCACTGGGCGACGGACTGCTTCAAGTCGGCGCGTCATCCTTTTTCCTTTGGCAGCTGGACCGCTCCAGCCCAAAGCTCTATCGGCTCAAGCGCCAAACCGCCTGGTATGCCGTCGATGAACTGCCCGCGTCCGCCGCCGGCCGCACCAGGATCGCGCCACCGCCGTCCCAGGTCAAAAACCTGCTCTTCGACCTGCTCAATAACGGCGCCGCCGAGGAACTCCTGAACGCCGCCGAAACCCGGCTGCCCCAGTACATCTTCTGGCTCGACCTCAACTGCCTGGTGGCGGTGGCCCTGGCCCGGCTGGGCGGCCGCTTCGAAGCGGCCCGTGCCGCAGTCTGCCAGGAAACCGCGTTGCTCCAGCACCGCCTCCCCGGCCTGGAACAGTTATCCTTTTCTGACGGAACGCCCTTTGCCTCGCCCGATACCCGGCAGTGGCTGCAAGCCATTGCCTTACGGAAGGAGCGTGCCAGCGCCCTGCCGCTGGTCACGGCGCAGCCGGCGCCCGAATCGGAAACCGAGTCTCTCATCGAAAGCCAGCGTGCGGGACTGCAACAGCTGCTTTGCGCGGGACAACTGGTAGAGGCGCTGGAGGTCATTCAACAAAAGCTGCGCACCAGCACTTCCCGGCGTGAGCAGCTGCTCTGGCGGCTGTCGCTGGCCGGGATGCTCGCGGAGGTCGGCAAGTCCGGCTATGCCCTGCCTTACCTGGAGCAGGTGCTGGAAGACATCGACAGCTACGGGCTGGAACAGTACGATCCGAGCCTCGCCCTGCGCGCGCTCAAACTGGCCTGGCTCGCCTTCGAGAACCAGGAGGAGCAGAAATTCAAGGATCGGGCGCAGCATGTGCTGCACCGGATCGGGCGTGTCAATCTGCCGGAGATGGTGCATCTGATCGAAGACTAGCTCCCGTACCAGGAGGCGCGACTGTCGCGCGAGCATCTGGTGCGGGGCTCGGACCATTTCCCTCAACACCTCAAAGGAGCCCAAACATGGCAAATCAGGGAACCATTGCACCGAAGGAGCGGGTTAACATCGTCTATCGTCCGTCCCAGGGCGACACCCAGGAAGAGGTCGAGCTGCCGCTTAAGATGCTGGTGCTGGGAGACTTCACGGGGAGGCCGGATGAGCGCTCCCTGGAGCTTCGTGAACCGGTCAGTGTCGACAAGGATAATTTCAACGAGATACTCAAGGCCCGAAAGGTCTGCATGGCTATCGCCGTCCCGAACCGGCTCGTCCCGGAGGGGGGCAGGGACCTGCAGCTTCAGCTCAGGATGGAGTCGATGAAGGATTTCGAACCGGAGGCCATCGTGCAGCAGGTTCCCGAATTGGGGCGTCTCTTGGAATTGCGCCAGGCGCTGCAGGCGCTCAAGGGACCGCTCGCCAACATCCCCGAGTTCCGTAAAAAAATCCAGGACTTGGTCAGGGACGATACCTCCCGGCAGCGGCTGCTGGCCGAGACCGGGACCAAGGGTGAGGAGGAATTATGAGCACTGAACGGACAACCATGACTGGCACGCTGGTCTCGCCGCTGATGCAGGGGACCCTGCTTGAGGAGATCGTGCGAGCCTCCCGGATCAAGCCCGCCGACGAGGCGTACTCCATCACCTGCCGCGGGGTCGAGGCGCTGGTCAGCCGGATACTTGATGCCGGACACCAGGAGGCCACGGTTTCCAGGGCAGGCCTCGACGATATGATCGCGGAAATCGACCGCAAACTGAGCCGGCAGGTTGACGAGATTCTCCACCATGCGGATTTCCAGAGGCTGGAATCCGCCTGGCGCTCGCTGCAGTTCCTGGTGGACCGCGTCGATTTCCGCGAGAACGTCAAGGTCGAGGTACTGCACATCACCAAGGAAGAACTGATGGAAGATTTCGAGGATGCACCGGAAGTCGTCAAGTCCGGGCTCTACAAGACGGTCTACAGCGCCGAGTACGGCCAGTTCGGGGGCAAGCCTTACGCCTGCCTGATCGGCAACTACGAGTTCGGCGCCGGCCCCCGGGACGTGAGGCTGCTTCAGCAGAGCGCCGCCGTCGCCGCCATGTCGCACACCCCGTTCATCGCGGCCGCGTCTCCCGAATTTTTCGGCGTCGATGATTTCAACGCCCTGCCCAACCTGAAGGACATCAAATCGATCCTGGAAGGACCGCAGTACCTCAAGTGGCAATCGTTTCGCGAGAGCTCGGACGCCCGCTACGTGGGGCTCACCCTGCCGCGCTTCCTGCTGCGCCTCCCCTACGGGCCGGACAGCGCGCCGGTCAAAAGCTTCAACTACCGGGAAAACGTGGCGGCGAGCCACCGAAACTACAGCTGGGGCAATGCCGCCTTCGCCTTCGCCGGGTGCCTGGCGGACAGCTTTGCCCAATTCCGCTGGTGCGCCAACATCATCGGACCCCGGGGAGGCGGGGCGGTGGATGACCTGCCGCTGCATCAGTACGAGGCCATGGGCGCCATCCAGACCAAGATCCCGACCGAAGTCCTGATTTCCGAGCGGCGCGAGTTCGAGCTGGCCGAGGAGGGGTTCATCGCCCTGACCATGCGCAAGGGAAGCGACAATGCCGCCTTCTTCTCGGCCAACTCGGTGCAGAAACCGAAATCCTTCGGCAGCTCCGCGGCCGGCAAGGAGGCCGAGCTTAACTACAAACTCGGCCTGCAGCTCCCCTACATGTTCATCATCAGCCGGCTCGCCCACTACCTGAAGGTCATCCAGCGCGAGCACATCGGCACCTGGAAGGAGCGCGGCGATCTGGAGCAGGAGCTCAACACCTGGAT
>TBL_comb47_HYPODRAFT_10003560_pt1 | contig 18367 bp, 14 predicted proteins | sample TroBogypolimnion_40_FD_10682 | JGI IMG/M metagenome (IMG submission 10682)
GATTCTGACTTCGCTTCTCTTTCCCAACCAAGGCTGCAGCTGCAGTCCGGTGATGGCCGTCGGCAACATAGGTGGCAGGTATAGAGGCAAAAAGGGCTACGATTTGATCGATTGTTTCCTCATTGTCAACCAGCCAGAAATGGTGGCCAAAACCGTCATTTGCAACAAAATCATATACAGACAGTTGTGAGGAAACAATAGCTGAAACAATTTCATCAAGCTCTTTTACCGCAGGATAGGCAAAGAATACCGGTTCCATATTGGCATTCGTGACCCGCACATGTTTCATGCGGTCTTCCTCCTTGTCGGGACGGGTCAGCTCATGTTTTTTGATCACACCATTGATGTAATCGTCAACAGAGGCACAACCCACGATCCCATATTGGGTCCTCCCCTCCATCGTTTGCGCATAGATATAGAGCGACTCCTTTGCATCTTTAACCAACCAGCCGTTGTTGCGCCAGATATTCAGGTTCTCTGCCGCTTTCTGATATACAGGTTCAGTATGCTCGTCCGTACCAGCAGGAAAATCAATTTCAGGCTTGATGATGTGCAACAGCGTATAAGGGTTTCCTTCTGCCTCAACACGTGCCTCATCAGAATTCAGCACATCGTAAGGGCGCGAAGCCACTTGCGAAGCCAGTTCAACCGGGGGACGGATTCCTTTAAATGGTTTTAAAATTGCCATAATTTAGTTCTGTGCTTCAAATTCTTTCATTGCATCGACCAAAACCTGCACGCTTTCGATTGGCATGGCGTTGTAAATGGATGCCCTGAAACCTCCTACACTACGGTGACCTTCAATTCCAAGGATATTGAGTTCCTTTGCTTTTGCAAGGAACGCCTTATCAAGTGCTTCATAACCAGGAGCCATCACAAATGTCACGTTCATACGCGAACGGTCTTCAGGATCGGGAACCGGGCAAATAAACAGTTTATTGCGGTCGATCTCATCGTAAAGCAATTTGGCTTTGGCAAGGTTTTTTGTTTCCATCGCTTTAATGCCACCGTTATCTTTTAACCATGTCAGGGTTTGAAGTGCCGAGAAAACCGGTAGGCATGGAGGAGTATTGAACATTGATTTGGCATCGATGTGGGTCTGGTAATTGATCATTGTAGGAATTGGCCTGCCGGTTTTACCCAGTGCGTCTTTACGGACAATGACCAATGCTACACCTGACGGGGCGAGGTTTTTCTGGGCACCTGCATAGATCAGGGCGTACTTCGATACATCGATGGGGCGGCTGAAAATATCGGACGACATATCCGCTACCAATGGAACCGGAGAATCTATGTCATAATAAATCTGAGTTCCATAAATTGTATTGTTTGATGTAATATGCAGATAATCAATATCAGTAGGTATTGTTACGTTTTTTGGGATATAATTGTAATTTTTATCCTTTGAAGAGGCCACTTCAACAACTTCGCCAAAAAATTTACCCTCTTTAAGGGCATTGGCTGCCCAAACTCCTGTGTTATAATAGCCTGCCTTTGTTTTCATTAAGTTGAATGGGACCATATAAAACTGAGCACTTGCACCTCCCTGAAGGAAGAGTACCTCATGGGTATCGGGTACTTCAAGCAACTCTTTTACAAGCGAAATCGCCTGATCCATAACGGCCACAAACTCTTTGCTACGGTGTGAAATTTCCAGCACTGATAGGGTTGTCCCTGCAAAATTCAGGATGGCTTCTGCAGTTTTCTGAATTGTATATTCAGGAAGAATAGATGGACCTGCATAAAAATTGTGCTTTTTCATTGAATAGGAATTAATAATTAATATTATAACTTATTGATATTGTGCAAATTAAATTCCGACACTTTTTTAAAGTGCTTTAAATCGGTCATATTGTGCAAAATTAAGCAAATTGTCAGAAACATGATAAAAATCAAGTAAATTAAATGAAAGGCATTTTTACAATTCTGGCTTTCAACCGTTTATTCCTGACCAGGATATAGATTTCATTGCCCAGTGCACTGTCATCTTTAAGGAGATATCCCATTCCAATCCCTTTTTCAAGTACTGGGGATTGGGTTCCCGATGTTACCACCCCGATCACATTTCCATCAATATCCACAATCTCATAGCCATGTCGTGGAATCCCCCGGTCGATCATTTCAAAACCCTTCAATTTTCGGGATACGCCTTCTTTTTTTTGTTTTAAAAGCAACTCTTTGTCGATGAACTGTTTGCTTTCTGTAAATTTCGTAATCCATCCAAGTCCTGCTTCAATTGGGGAAGTGGTGTCGTCAATATCGTTTCCGTAAAGGCAATAACCCATTTCAAGCCTCAAGGTATCGCGTGCACCCAACCCAATCGGTTTGATCCCATCTTCGGCACCAGCCGCAAAAATAGCTTCCCAAATGGACTGTGCATATTCGTTATAAAAATAGAGTTCGAAACCACCTGCGCCGGTATATCCTGTTGCAGAGATGATTACATCTTCAATTCCAGCAAATTTCCCAACTTTGAATGTATAATATTTGATTGTTGAGAGATCTGTATCCGTCAATTTTTGAAGAATCCTGGTTGCTTTTGGACCTTGAATGGCAAGTTGGCTAATCTTGTCGGATGCATTCTCAAGCTCTGCACCTTGATCATTTTGCGAGACGAGCCACTCAAAATCCTTTTGAATATTGGATGCATTTACGACCAGCATATACTTCTGAGGTTCGAAATAGTAAACCAAAAGGTCATCAACAATTCCACCCTTACCATTTGGAAAACAGGAATATTGTGCTTGTCCGACCTGTAAAGCTGCTGCATCATTGGAAGTTACTTTCTGAATGAACGACAGTGCATTAGGACCTTTGACCCAAATTTCTCCCATATGTGAAACATCAAAGACCCCGGCTCTGTTTCTTACAGTCATGTGTTCATCTTTGATCCCCGAATATTCAACGGGCATTTCAAAACCGGCAAAATCTACGATTTTAGCATTGTAGCTTTTGTGTATTTCGTAAAATGGTGTTCTTATCATTGCATTGTTTTGTTTTAGTATTTTTAACGCACAAAATTAAATATTCCATTAGGACTAAAAGCTGAAAAATCTCACGTCAGTTTGAATATAAATTACTAATTTTGAAGTTAAAATAATGTATATCCAATAATCCCAAATAAGATGGCTTTAACAAATTTGAATTACCTGAAAACGATAACCGAGGGTGATAAGGAGACAATGTGCGAAATCATTGAGATGTTTTTTGATCAGGTACCTGAATTCGTTTCCAATTTAAAAGGTTTTCTGGCCGAAGGCAAATACCCTGAACTTGGAAAAGAGGCACATAAAGCGAAATCATCTGTGATGATTCTGGGCATGGACCAATTGGGCCACGACCTAAAAGCACTGCAACTTGCTACAATTGCAGGTACCCATGTTGAAACCTATGCACCCATGGTAGCCCGATTTGAAAAAGAATGTTTGATCGCAGTTGATGAATTGACGGCAGAATTGAAGAACCTAAAAAAATAATTCTATTTAGGCGTCATTTTCAATATTTCCTCAGCAAATTTATTTGTCGCTTTGGCGACTTCCAAAAAGCTTTTTGAGGTCAGGTCACATGCAATCACATGACCTCCGGCTTCAGGAAATGGTTGTGCTGATTTTGCAGATGCTTGAGTTCCAACATGTTCGAACATTTCCAGTGCAGCTTTCACCTCTACAGTCTGGTCCTGATTTTGCTCATCCTTGTAATAGTATCCAAGGAAAAGCGGGCATTTCACCTTTGAGAATATTTCGTTAGTCATTGTATTATCGAGCAATTGCTGTAAATAAACCGGACCTTCAGCTCGATACCTGCAATACCAGTACTTACAGATCTCGCTTGTTGATTTGTCAGACAAATCCCGATATTTCCCACCAAAATTAAGCCTCGCTATCTGCAATCCCCACGGTTTTGACAGAAGAAATGAGGCTTTGCTTTTAATTTTTACATTAGGGGAATATAAAATTAAGCCGGAGATCATTTCAGGGAAATCGGCAGCCAATTTTAGGGCGAGTGTACCTCCTGTGGAAGTACTCATTACAATTACTTTTTTCCCAATCTTGCTTGCTACAACAAGTGCTAGTTTAGCTGATTCATACAATCTGTCTGGTGTCATATCTATTAGAGCATCATCTGTGATCAGACCATGTGATGCCAATCGGGCAAGATAGGCATTGCATCCATATCTGGCAGGAAAATCTTCGTTTACAGGAGACCCCTCCCTGCGGCTGGCAGAAAAGCCATGCAGGTAAAGCAGAACAAATTCTGTTGGCTGGCGAAGAGAATCATTTGCCCAGATAATTTTTGCTTCATTCCCTGGACGGACATTCTCAGCAGATTCCAGATGGGATACAAATTCGCCGATATTTCCGGTAACAATGGGCAACTGTTTGTTTAATAATGGTTTGGGCATTACTGGTCCTAAAAAATAAGTCGCCAATATCAATACAAGGACTCCTAAACTAATTTTAATTGTTTTCATTGGTAAAATTTAGTTTTAAATTAAAATATTCAGATACTATTCTTCGAACCTGATAACAGATGTCCTTTTCCTTCCATCCATTAAAATCTCAAGATCGTTTTTGAACCTTACGTGCTTCACATATTTCCCCTCCCAGACAAGTTCCTGTTTTGCCAGTAGGTCAAATTTGACGAAATCTGAGCTGTTTATGTCGGGAACGGAAAAGTAACCAACATTCATTGACGTAACATTGTGGAAAAAATGGGAACCCAGGGAAGCATCCAACGGGAAATGGGGTAAACCAATTTCTACAATTACCTTCGCATTGTTAATATTTGCCCAGTTAACAGGGATCCCTGTATATTCATCCCTTGTTCCCCATCGTCCGGGACCTATTAAAACATATTGGCGATTCGATGCATTAAACAATTTGTTTAATTGGGCGATCTCCTCGGCCATCACACGTGTTTTAGTTCTGTCAAAACTCTTGATATCCACATAGATTACATCCTGAATTCCGGATATCTTACCATTTCCCATACCTTTTGTCGATAAAAGCAAAAGTTTGGAGAGGTCAAATTGACCCAGGTTGATTTCGATGTCTGCTTCGCGCCGGATCAAAGGCTTTAATTGCAGCAAATAAAATGTGGGCCAGCCGTTTTCTCCATGGGCCAGATCAACGGCAAATTCCATTTCGACAGGGGAACCCATAGCCTGTTTGAACAATTTCATTAAAAGAACCAACGTGTCTGCAAGAGGAACCTGTTGATATTCAAGAATATTGGCAAAGTTGATCACACGTGTCCCTTTAGTGGAAATACCTGGCGTAATGTAATCGTTTTCAATACTGTAAGTTGAAGCACAGTGTTCAAGGATTCCATCTTTCTCCGCCTCGGCGATTTTATACTTCCGGATAGCCGCCATTTCGCCTTCAGAGGAGAGATCAAATGTGTTATGCTCCAAATCAATGGCGTAGAATTGTCGTTGTGAGTCGCGGATTTGGTCCTGTAACGAGTTGTTGTTGAGGGTGGGATACTTGGGTGAGAACCGGAACGCTTTTTCACCACCCACAACTGCCTGGCCAAGGCCGACAGCAATTACCGCAAAACCATCCTCTGGTTCCATGTAAGAATAGGGGTAGTAGTTGTACGATTGGGCAACGCCACTTATATCAATGTAAAACCGATTATTATGCTCCTGGCCTACTACGGGTTGAAGGATAATGGCCATTTTTTCCTCTTCGATCTTGTAATTAATGGCATTGAAATAGGCCCTGGCATCATCACTGAATACCGAGGCATAAACCAACTTGACAGCTGTTCTTAATTGTTCGTAACGTACCTCTTCATCAGGATGGTTGTTGGGTATCAGATAGGTCGCATAAACCCCCGAGAATGGACGGAGCAATGAATCCTCGAAAAGCCCTGAAGACCGCACTGCCAGTGGCGTTTTTACCTGGCGGACATATTGCAGAAGCCTCTCCTTTAGCGAAGGACTAAGGCTTGCTGCAAGAAAAGCATCCCGTACTTTCTGAAATTCTGTCTGATGGTAAGCGACATCAAATAAATTATTCGATTCAAGAAACTTATCAAATTCGAGGGCACCAATGATGGCTGTTGCAGGCATACGGATGTTGATACCTGGCATTAGTGCTTTCATATCGATATTTTCCATCATATTGCACATAAAGGCCATACCTCTCCCCTTTCCTCCAAGCGAACCATGACCCATTCCAACAATATAGCGATTGCCTTTTACAAGCAAAGGATCAAAGTTGATGATCCGGCCTCGATTTCTCTTCTCTTTTACATCTGCGAAAACACCAAGGCAGATATCCCGGATTTTGGCCGGATCGTCAAATTCTTCTGTTTTATATGGAATTAGCCGTTCTGCAATATTGATCTCACCACGGGCCATCAGCCATGTCGAAAAATCGTTTGATTTTCCATGGAAAACAAACGACTCAACAGGTATCTTCATCAATTGCTCCTCAAATTCGTGAAGATTCTTTGCTACTCCGATCTGGACACCGTTGCCATCACGGAAAATAAAATCTCCAAATCCTAAATTGCTATTAATGAATATATTAATATCATGGCCAAGGGTATCAGAGTTTTTATTGATGAATCCGGCCTGAATTTCATCGGCCCTTACAGAATTTGAAACATCATGTGATTGCAAGAGCAGGGGAATGGGATATCTGAGGGTCTGTTTTACAAACTTGAGCAAGTCAACCCCGGCGTCTTCATCATTTTCGCCATTTCTTGCAAATTTCACATCAGAAATCACACAAAGCAAGTATTCCTTGTATTCATGAATGACTTGTAGGGCATCTTCAAATGTGCTAACTAACAATACTTTAGGTCGTGCCCTATATTTAAATATCTTATGAAGCTCATCCGTTGACTCATCAGAGACCAATGCCTGGGTCTGGGTCATCACACTGGCAAAAAGGAGGGGTAAATAGCGGGAGTAGTATTTAATCGAATCCTCCACCAATAGAATAATCCGAACACCACCCAATCTGGTATCTTTTGCTGCATTTTTTTTGTCCTCGATGTATTTAATCATGGCAAGGAAAACATTTGAATTACCGTTCCAGACAAATACCCGGTCGATGGCCGGAATTTTTTGTGCAGCAATTTTAAAATACCTGACATCATTGTTATTATTGACCAATAACAGGATCGGGATACGTGGTTTGGCCACATTGATCTCATCAACAATCCTTAATGGCATCTCCTTGTCCACACCAGCCATGATGATCACAAGGTCAAAATGGCGCTGGTTGATAATTTTACTCACATTCTCGGGTGTATTGACACTGGTAAACCTGGGTGCGGCGTACAAATTCAACTGAAGGTATTCCCCGAAAATCTTATCAGAAAACTGCCCCTCCCGTTCTATTGCATAAGCATCATACAAGGTTGCAAAAAGAAGCACTTCTTTTACCTTGCTAGGCATTAATTCCTGAAAAATGTCCCTGTCGGTTTTTCTTCTTTTGTAAATATCTGAAATTAGTATTTTGTCAAATTTTTCCATTCCTGAAATTCTTTTGCTGCATTTTTGCCATAAAGTTAATGTAACAATTCGATTTTGGAAATTTGCAGATAAAATTCAAAACAAAACAATGAAATTTATTGATTTTTTGATAATTCTTTATATAAGCAATGGATCCATTTTCATTTGTTTTTGGGTTTTAAAATGATTAACTTTATTAAACAAATCAGTGGTGAGTATCATGGAAGAAATGTTACCAATACTGATTAAATACCCACTGGTCATTGGCCCTGCGTCCGTGCAGGTTACTTTTACACCCAATCAAAATAAAATTATAGTGAAAATACGGTCCCCCGTTTAAATGAAGTCAATACAAATTTATTTAAATCCATAAATTCAAAAATGGACTTCTAATCGCCTTTAAGATTACCCACATTTTATAAGGAGATCAAATGAATATCTTATTTTAAAAGTATATTTTCCAAGGTTTTAATTCGGTATTATATTTTGATAAATTAAAATGAAATATACGATAATTTTAATTTTCACCTCTTTACTATTTTTATTTTGCCTGAATAGCAAAGGGCAAACTGTATATGGTGTAACAGGAATTATTAAAGTTCCTAACGCCTATACTGTTGATGATGGGAAATGCAACATGGGAATTGGGTATTTAAGAGATGATCATGATCAAACAAATAATTTGCTAAATCTCTGGTCTGTAAATTTCAATATTGGATTTCTTACCAGGTTCGAGTTTGGAGCCAGGTTGATGATATCAAAAGATATTAAAGGTGACTCTCCAATCTTTGATGAATATTTTGATCGGATTGTAAGTGGCAAGTTTATTTTAATCCGGGAGAAAAATAAGCTCCCTCAAATTGCCTTTGGCATGCAAGATATCGTAGGTACCCGATACCATAATTCAACCTATTTAGTTGTCAGTAAAAATTTGCAACTCAACAATTTATTTTGCATTCTTCTGGATTTGGGATATGGTACCAAGCTGAATGACCGGGTCTTCAGCGATGCAAGGAATCATAATTTTATAGGGATTTTTGGAGGATGTGAAATGGGGTACAAAAAGAGAATCTACCTGATGACCGAGTACGACGCAAAGGATATTAATTCAGGATTGAAAATAGTTGTTAGAGACTGGTTAAACTTCAATTTTTCATTGTTAAAAATGGAAATCCCTTCAGCAGGACTTTCATTAAAATTTACGATTTAATCATACAGTCATGAAAACAGGAAATTATTTACTGCTAATCATTCTTGCCTATTTGTCAGGTACAACAATTGTTTTCTCCCAGGATTCAATAAAACATACCCCCTTTTTTATACCTCAATCATTATCTTTTAATGTAAACTCTAATTTCCATTGGTATGTCAATGATGGGATCAATACCAATTTCACCGACCAGATGTTTGTCAGGGCAGATCTGAAATATAGCCGGAATTTTGATTTGATTATTATTAACAAAACAAAATCGTATAACAGTGATCTGCAAAATAGATTTTCCGATGCCTATTTCAATTACAGGAATAACTTCAAAGCAGATGCTTCAATACCAATTTTCAGGTATGGATCATATCTTGATTTGAAAGTCGGTGTAATCGAATGGTATCCAACTTTTACCAATGTACAGCTTATCCTCGAAAATGCTGAAAAATTTCTGAATCCTCCCCAGATCTACGGTGGTAGCCTTGTTTCAAGAACTCCATTGACAAATGATCGATCGCTTAATGTACACCTGAGTGCACATACAGGTGATTTGATCAATCATAAATTGGATCCTCAACTTCTTGATTTATATTTGAATTATACAAAATTATTCAAATATCAATTGGGTATTTCGACGCAGGTTGGAATTGCGCAGGGAAGCAAACATGTGGTAAATTTTGCACAGATTCTTTATCAACCCAAGTTGGAAAACATGCAACTGGATTTTAAACTCGGTAAACTACCAACATACGATGAAACTCCTTATGGAATTCACTTAGGTTTTACGAGAAAATTCAAATTCATTTCCCTGGGTGGGTATTATGAAAGGCGGCTCGATCAAAATACCAAAGGGGAGATTGCGGGTGTACAATGGAGCATTGTCGGACCTCCAAAACTAGCCCAGTTGGTTTCAACTTTTAATCTGTTTTACGATTTTAATACCAATACAGTTTGGATGTGGGTACCTCTGATAAAGATCGATATAAGCTACAAATAAATCAATCACTTTGTTTTAAAGGGAAAAAAATGAAAAAAATAATTTTAAATACAGGTCTTTTATTGGCAATCACCTTTGCCTGCGAGATGTTTTATCAATGCAAAAGTGTTGATGTAACTCTTTTAGGGGTCGTAAACAGCAAGACCTTAAAAAAAACAGCAAAATCCATTACTTCTGAGCAAATGAGGCATTTAAGAACATCGGAGGATATGCCAATTTCAATTAAGGGAGCGATAACCGACAAGGCAAATATCCCCATCTTTGGAGCAGATATCTACATGACCAAATCTGATCAGATTGTTTCTTTTGCGAACAGTAATAATGACGGAAAGTACTCTTTAAAAGCTCTTGTTCAGCCTGTTCCAATTAATTTTATCAGGCAAACAGGCTCATTTTCAAAACAAATGACAGAGATTGCAGATTCTACAAAAAAAATCTACAATGACACCGTGACCTCTAAAGGATATCAAATATTTGTCATGGCGGATGGATTTAAAGAAGATGTGAAAAAAATTGCGGTCAATCACCTTGATAGTATTCAAATGAATTTTGTTCTGGAAAAATTGTGCAGTGTATCAGGAGTGGTTATGTTGGTTAATAAAAATGTAGTGACTGAAGCAAATGTTATTTTAATAGGGATTGATGGTAAATTGTCAGAAACAAAAACAAATCAAAAAGGGGAATTTCATATTGGCCATTTGGAAGATGGCACCTATTCAATTTCGACCTCACATAATAAATACGCTTTTCCAACACAAACAATAGAATTGCAGAATGGAATCGATAAAAAAGGAATTGAATTGGTTGCAAATGCCGGTGAAATTAGTGGAAATATCAAAGTTGCAGGGGCGAATACGGCTATTCAAAAAGCAATAATTACATTACAAAGAATAGATTTTAGTGCATATAAACCAGGACAGCCTTTTCAGATATCGGATACCATCGAAAATCTGGAGAATTTTAAATTTGAAGGATTAAGTGGAGGACAATATAAAATATTGGTGAATTCACCCGGATTAGGCACAGCAATAGAAGAAACGGAGCTTAAGGAAAATCTTATGCATAAGAACATCGATTTTGTTTTAACTCCCGAAGGAGCTATTTCCGGTAGGCTGATTAATTATGATCCAAAAGATTTGACGGTTTTTCTTGTTTTTGATGCGATGAAAAGAACCTATTCACCTGGTAAAATTGAGATTGAGGCAAATGGCAAATATAAACTATATGGAATGGCACCTGGCGAATACACAGTCATTCTCAAATGGAAAAACATGCTGATGTCGAAACAATCCATTGTTGTTCAATCAAACAAAGTAACTCCAGGTTTAAATTTTACATTAAAAGAGATTTCCGGATACATCAGTGGCCGGATCATTTCAAAAAGCAACAATGAACCAATCGAGAACGCAATTATTATTGCCTCGTCTAAGCTCTCTGGGAATTATGCAATAAGTGACAAGAAAGGAAACTATAAAATCTATGGACTTTCTCCAGGTACTTATGAATTAATGGTAAGCGCGCAAAAATTTGAAAATAATAGTAAGTCCAAATTACTACTTGAAAATGAACATGTTTTAGAAAATATTGATTTTTATTTAACAAACAGGTAAAATGAAAACGACAAAAAATATGGCTAATTGTATTCAATTAATTGTATTAATTGTTTTACTATTATTTCAATATAAGACTTCATTTGCTCAAACCTGCCCGCCTTGTTTATTGGAAAAAGACGCTAAGGATGAAGCTCATAGCGACCTTAATCTGAAAATTTCCCTTCAAAGCGCAGCTGATGGTAATGTGCAAACGTGGCAAAATAATGATGCTGTTGCCACGGGGGCAATGGTGACAGCCGCAGCTGCCGCTGGGGCTGCCTGCCTTGGCCTTCAGGCTGTAACACCTGCATGTTGGGCAGCGTTGGCCGCATTGGCATCGACAGAAGCCTATTGTGCCTATTGTTTATACAACTGGAATAAAGCGATTGATGACCTCAATAAAGCGATAGATGACAGAAACGCGGCACAAAATGCATTTAATGCGGCAAAAAATGCCTATCTGGCATGTATGGCAAGGGTAGCGGGTCAATGCAAAAAATGTGAAAATGGAAACATCGTACCTGACAACAGTCAGGATCCCGGTATGTGTAAAAAGTGTGAGAATGGCGCAGTTGTCAATGACGACTCCAAAATCCCACCTGATCCGTGTAAAAAATGTGAAAATGGAGCTGTAGTGGACAAATGTTCTGCCAATCAAAACTGCTGCAATGGTACCTGTGTTGACAAGCAATATGAATGGACCGTTACAACTGTTGTTACAACTTGCGATGGACCAAGCAGTCCTGTTGTGACAACAACTAATACTCAACCGAATTGTGGATCAACAGGTCAATTGGAATATTCGTTTGGTGTATGTGTAGGTGGATCTGTCGTTACAGTTACCTGTTCGGGGCCGAATCCGGTACCTTGCCGCTAATACAGAATTAGTCAGATTTTCAGAATAACAATATTCAAAAAATAGTCTTGTTGAAGCTATAAAATGAAAATAGATAATTGGAGATTAGGAGATATATGTATGTTATTATTTATCAATATTTTAAGTTGAAATGACAATAACAGTTAAGCAACCATATTCATAAAAAAGCAAGCGTTTTTACATCATTACATTGATATTCAGGATAAAAGACAATCAAATTATTTGTGTTAATTTAATTCTGTGTCGGATTTTATAAAAGAGAAAGCCCCGAAATTCAGGGCTTTTCTTTTCTATATTTTCAGCTTCCATTCTCCGGTCTCATGTCTTCGGTTTCCGGCTTCCTTTCTCCGGTCAGTGGGCACCACGAGGGTACGCCCCAAAACATCAGACCACCCAGGTGTTTCCACTGCTTAAAAGATCGTCAATCGATTTGATCCGTGCTTTACTTTTAACATTTGCAATCTGCTCTTCCATAAGTTGGTCATAAACAGGTGCTTTTACAGCCCTGATCACACCCATGGCTACCGGAAGATCTGGCAATTTCATGCCGATCAGTTGTTGGTGGATATAGCCGTTTGGCTCTGTAACATCGTGAATAAGAATGTCTTCAAGAGTTACTCCATTTTCTCCGATCGTTGCCGGTTTAATTATTCCTTTTTCAAGAATCAGTCCTTTGTTTTTTAAATTGCCGAATATCATGGGTTCGCCATGTTTGAGGAAAATTTGCCTCTCCTCGCGCATTCTTGGATCGGAAATTTCGGCATGGACCCCATCGTTGAAGATCACGCAATTCTGTAAAACCTCAACCACTGAAGTACCCTGATGTTTGGCTGCATCCTCAAAAACCTCCTGAGAATGTTTGATGTTGTTGTCAACGCACCTGGCAAAGAAGCTTCCTCCAGCACCCAGGACCAATTGTCCGGGAATGAAAGGGCTTTCGATTGTACCTTGTGGCGACGTTTTTGTGACTGCTCCACGGTCTGAAGTAGGTGAATACTGCCCCTTTGTCAACCCGTAAATTTTGTTGTTGAAAAGAATCAGGTTAAGATCGATGTTTCTGCGTACTACATGAATAAAATGGTTACCCCCGATGGCCAAGGCATCGCCATCACCGGTGATTTCCCAAACACAAAGTTTGGGATTCGCACACTTAACACCTGAAGCCACTGCAGCAGCCCGACCATGGATGGTATGAAAACCAAAAGTGCTCATGTAATAGGGAAACCTCGAGGAACAGCCAATACCGGAAACAACAACGTAATCTTCGTGTTTGATCCCTAAAGTTGTCATGGCTTTCTGGATCGAATTCAATACGGCATGGTCACCGCAACCCGGACACCAGCGCACCTCGTTCTCACTTTTAAAATCTTTGATCGTATATTCTAAAATTCCATTCATTGCTATTCCTCCAAAATCTTTTCAAAATTTTCGACTAAATCTTTAATGGTAAAGGGTAATCCTTGTACCTTATTGTACTGGTGATATTTGAAACCAGGAACTTTGTCACGCAGATAACTTGCAAACTGCCCAAGGTTAAGTTCGCAGACCACGATCTTTTTGAAACTGGCAAAAATACCGGCGGTATTGGCGGGTAAAGGATTGATATAGTTGAAATGGGCAAGCCCGATTTTTGTGCCCTTTAGCCTCATTTCGCGAACCGAACTTTCCATATAGCCAAAAGTTCCGCCCCATCCAACAACCAGCAAATCGCCCTGCTGATCACCATAAACTTCAAGATCAGGGACCATTTCGACAACACGTTTTACTTTCGCATCGCGGATATTGACCATTTTTTGATGGTTCATCGGATCATGGCTCACATTGCCTTTTACATCTTTTTCCAATCCACCAATGATATGTTGGAAACCAGCCATTCCCGGGTAAGCCCATTCGCGGGCCAGGGTTGCTTCGTCGCGGGAGTAGGGTTTATAAGTTGCCGAATCTTTGGCCAACCTTGGCGTAATGGTTGGCAAATCGCTAAATGCAGGAATTTTCCATGGTTCTGAACCATTGCCAAGAAATCCATCGGTCAATAAAACAACCGGAACCATCCGTTCAAGTGCTATTTTGGCCGACATAAATGCATAATGGAAGCAATCGGAAGGAGTGGAAGCGGCAATGACAACCACCGGGCTTTCACCGTTACGTCCGTACAATGCCTGAAGCAAATCTGATTGTTCCGTTTTCGTAGGAAGTCCCGTAGATGGGCCACCACGTTGAACATTAACCACAACGAGAGGCAACTCTGAGATCACTGCCAAACCAATCGCTTCAGATTTTAAAGCCAGTCCAGGACCAGAGGTTGTCGTTACAGCCATTTTTCCGGCAAAAGCAGCACCAATTGCCGTACAAATACCTGCAATTTCATCTTCGGCCTGAAAACTCTTGACCCCCAGGTCTTTCCGGTCAGCTAAAGCCTGTAATATTTCTGTGGCCGGGGTAATGGGATATGAGCCGATAAAAAGTTCAAGGCCGGCTTTATGGGCAGCAGCCAACAAACCCCAGGCAGTTGCAAGGTTCCCATTGATATTTCGGTAAGTTCCTTTTTCAATTTCTGCAGGATGGACAACATATCGGGGTGTTACGTGCTCAAGCGTAAAACCATAATTCCACCCGGCACGCAATACCCGCAGATTGGTTTCGACTACAACAGAACTTTTAGCAAATTTCTTTTTGATAAACCCCTCAATATAATCAAGTGGCTTGCTGAAAACCCAACAGATCAATCCGAGGGCAAACATATTTTTGCTTCGTAGGATACTTTTATTGTCGATATCCAGGTCTTTCAATGCCTCTTTGGTCATACTCGTGATGGGGACCGGTACCTGTATGTAATCCTGAAGGTTACACTCCATAAAAGGATCACTTGTTTTCAGTTTCGCCTTTTCAAAGTTCTTTTGTGTAAAACTATCGCTATCGTAGAAGATAGTCCCTCCCGGACGCATAAAATTCGCATTTGCTTTAATTGCAGCAGGGTTCATGGCGACCAAGACATGCGCAAAGTCACCCGGTGTGGTAATTTTGCCAGTACCGAATTGGACCTGAAATCCTGAAATACCTGCAACTGTTCCCTGGGGTGCCCTGATTTCAGACGGGTAATCAGGGAAAGTGGAAATGTCATTTCCAAATAGTGCCGATGTATCCGAAAAAAGCGCTCCTGTTAATTGCATCCCATCACCGGAATCGCCCGAAAACCGGATTGCAACTTCTTCCAGTTCAATGACCTTTGTTTCAATCATAATTAGTTAATAATAAATTATTCGCATTTGGGCTACAAATATATAAACAAATAGATAGTTCAATGAGAATATATCCCAAAAACTGATTCACGCCTTAAAATTAATGATCGAAGTCATTGTTGGACATCAGAACACTATTCGGAAATAACCCCGAAATGTTTGCTCCTTATTATTAATTTTGGGGTGCAAATTAAAATAAAATAAGCAAATGGCAATCATAAAATCCCTTCGTGGAAAAACACCTGTTTTTGGAAAGAATTGTTACCTGGCAGAGAATGCAGTCATTATTGGTGATACCACAATCGGTGACAACTGCAGTGTCTGGTTTGGAGTTGTATTGCGTGGCGATGTTCATTACATTAAAATAGGCAATAATGTTAATATTCAGGATAATGCAGTTATTCACGCCACATTTGAGAAATTTCCGACCAATATCGGCAACAATGTTTCGATAGCCCATGGTGCAATCGTTCATGGCTGTACGATCCACGACAATGTTTTGATCGGTATGAACGCAGTGGTTCTCGATGATGCTGTAATCCACAGCAATTCAATTGTGGCTGCTGGTGCAGTTGTCACCAAAGGGACAATAATAGAGTCAGGTTCCGTTTATGCAGGCTCTCCTGCCAGGAAAATTAAAGACATGAGCCCTGAATTGTTGGAAGGGGAGATCAACAGGATCGCGAATAATTACCATAAATATGCAGGTTGGTACCAGGAAGTGGAGTAATATCTTAGGTTAGAAACCATATTTTAAATATTTTTGTCGGCCATCAGATTTCGATGGTCAGTTAAATAATAACATTAGAAGTAATTTTATGCAACCAACGTTAGTGATTCTTGCGGCTGGAATGGGAAGTCGTTACGGCGGACTCAAACAACTCGATGAAGTTGGGCCTGGTGGTGAGGCAATTATCGATTATTCACTTTATGATGCCATCAGGGCAGGTTTTGGGAAAGTTGTATTTGTAATACGGACAGATTTTGCCGGTGAATTTAAAGCCAGGTTCGAGCCCAAGCTCAAGGGGCGGATTGCCGTAGAGTATGTCTATCAATCGCTTGATAAAATTCCTCAGGGATCGGTTATCCATCCGGAAAGGGAAAAACCGTGGGGGACAAGTCATGCTACAATGATGGCGGAAACAGCAGTGGACGGGCCAATGGCTGTGATCAACGCTGACGATTTTTATGGAAGCAAAGCCTATCAGGTGATGGCTGATTTCCTTGTGTCATCCACCGATGAGAATGAATATTCGATGGTTGGATACAACGTAGCGAATACACTTTCTGAATTTGGGACTGTTTCAAGAGGTATTTGCAATACTGATGCTGATGGTAACCTGACCACCGTGGTTGAACGGACAAAAATCAAACGCGATGCTGATGGTATTTTCTTTTATGAAGGGGATGAACGTTTCCACCTTGAAGAAAATACTCCTGTTTCGATGAATTTCTGGGGACTCAAACCCAATGTTTTTAAGTATTTGAATGAAGGTTTTAAGGAATTTCTTTCAGAGCATGGAATGGAATTGAAATCGGAATACTACATACCGCTTTTGATCAATGACAATATTGTAAAGGGAAATATACGTACAAAGTTGCTTCAATGCGATTCCCCATGGTTTGGTGTGACCTATCGGGAGGACAAACCAATGGTCCAGGAAAGGATCAACGAGTTGATCGCTTCAGGTGCCTATCCAATCAATCTTTGGGCATAAGATGTTGGCATACTATAAAAATAAATGTTGAAGAAGGAACCTTATTGAGGCCTGTTTCATAATCTTTGAATATCCCCGGTTTTACATGGGGCTATTCAGGTAAAACAGACTTATTCGTTTTCCGGAATACTTTTTGATTATTTTAACAAACAAAATTTAACTTCAAGATAATGAGCAATCCCAGGTTATCAGAATTGGTCAGCAAGTTTGATATAAGCTTAAATATCAAGGATATCACCGCGTTTGGCAATGGTCACATCAACGATACTTATCTGGTCAGGACCTATCCTGAGGGATCACCCAACTATATTCTGCAACGGAAAAACCATAAGATTTTTAAAAATGTGGTAGGGATGATGAACAACATTGTCCTTACCACAACCCATATCCGGAATCAACTGACTGCTTCCGGTGAAACCGATATTGATCGCAAGGTAATGACCTATTATCCTGCGAAAGATGGGAAAATGTTTGTAAATGACGCTGAAGGAAATTTTTGGACCTTGTTTTTATTCATTCCTGATAGTCAAGGTGTTGAAAATATACAGAAACCCGAGCAGGCATATAGCGCAGCACGGGCATTCGGCCATTTTCAATTGCAACTTTCCGATCTGCCGGGTGACCAGTTGATCGAAACAATACCCAATTTTCACAACGGCCTATCCAGGTTTAACGATTTTAAAAGTGCGATAAATGATGATATTGCCGGTCGGGTAAATGAGAATCAAATGCTGATCAATAAGATTATTGACCGTTCTGATGAAATGACATCCTTGCAGAAATGGCTCAACAACAAGACAATTCCATTGAGGATCACCCATAACGATACAAAAATCAACAATATCCTTTTTGATAAGGAAGGTAATACACTATGTGTGATTGATTTGGATACAGTCATGCCGGGCTCTGCATTGTATGATTTTGGGGATGCGATCCGTACGATTGGCAATACGGCACCTGAAGATGAACCCGAGCTTAACAATATTAAATTCAATCTGCCCATTTACGAAGCTTTTGCCAGAGGCTACTTGTCAGAAGCCAAAACTTTTCTTATCCAAAAAGAAATTGACAATCTTCCCTACTCCTGCAGGTATATGGCCTGGGAGCAAGCGATGCGTTTTCTTGCCGATTACCTCAATGGAGATACCTATTATAAGACTGATTATCCCGGCCACAACCTGATCCGGGCAAAAGCCCAGATCCGTTACCTTGAAGTCCTTGAAGAAAACAGGGCCATCATGGAAACAATCGTTAAGGAAAGTTAGGAAA
>TBL_comb47_HYPODRAFT_10003562_pt1 | contig 18341 bp, 21 predicted proteins | sample TroBogypolimnion_40_FD_10682 | JGI IMG/M metagenome (IMG submission 10682)
TGTATTTGTATTTTTATTTGTATTTTTATTTGTATTTTTATATTTTTTAAATACATCTATTTTTTTAGTTTTATTTAAAGATGGTTTTACAAATACCCCCATTTTTTTTGCTTTATTAAGTGTATATTTTGTAATATGATATTTCATTCTATTTTATGCGTATATAATAATTTATAATTTATTATATTTTATATTACTCCAAATAATACCATATTTTATACAGATTTTATATATTTATATTTATTTTTTGATGATTTTATTCGTTTTATTGATTTTCTTAGTTTTATTGATTTTCTTAGTTTTTTTGATTTTATTAGTTTTTTTGATTTTCTTAGGTTTTTTAAATTTCTTGTTTTTCCTCCAAGGTTTGTCCATGTTCTATTTCTACTTTCATCAGCTGTTACTTTTTCAGGTGTTTTATTATTTAAAACAGAAATGCGACGGTTTAAATCTGATATCTCCAAATTATCTATAGTTTGTTTTTTATTTGCTTCTACAAGCTCATTCTTAGCATTATTTATTAATTGATTAATTTGTATGTCTTCATTTAAAATTTTTTGAATCATTGATTCTGGAATAGGTCCTTTTATATTTAGTTTAAAAGCTAATAATTTGTTAAGTGCTTTCAATTTATTACCGGTTAATGGATTACTACCAGTTTTTTCTTTAATATAAAATCCTATATCTTTTGGATCTATTCGTATTATTTCTTCAACTGATAAATTTTGTAGATCTGTTTGAGTTTCATACTTATGTTTTTTTCTAAAAATGTTGTTCATATATTATAAAAATATTAATATTTTGTAAAAACGTTAATTTATATTTTTAAAATATTTTTTAATTTTATTAAATGAACCTAGAAAATGAAAATATACTTGAAAATATAATTAAAACATTTTATAATAAAAAATTAAAACAAATTGTTAATATTTATCAATTAAAATATACAAATGGGATTGCGCAAGGATTAGGTGATTATATACGAGGATGTTTTTGTTTATTACAAATATCATTACTTCTCAATTTACAATTTGATATGGAATTAACAAATCATCCAATTTCAAAATATATCAAGAGAGAAGATTCATGGATTAAATATAATATGGATTATGATGAATCTAAAATCGCAAAATATGAAGATGTAAATTATATTCCGATAAATTCAAAAATTTATAAAAAAGATTCAATAAATTTTTTTACAAGATTTATTAATAATATTAATTTATTAGATAAAAATGTATTAAATAAATCAAATAATAAGTATTTTATTTTTTGTAATAGTTTTCCAATATTTGATAATATTACTAATAATAATAGATTATTTATTCAAAGTAAATTACAACCTAATGAAATAATGCAACAAAATATTAAATCAACCCTAATTAAATTAAATCTTGTATCAAAACAATTTGCAGTTATTCATATTAGAAGTGGTGATAAATATTTACTTAAAAATAATAAATTAAACACAAATGCAGTAAAAAAAATTATAAAAATATTATTAACAAATATAAAAATGGGTACAAAATATTTAGTATTAAGTGATAATAATCAAATAAAATTATTATTAACACAAATATTTCCTCAATTTATTTTTCAAATGAGTAATATTACACATTTAGGTGAATCAATAAATCAAGATGATCAATCAATAATGGAAACACTTTTAGATTTTTATTTAATGTCAAATTCATTTCAAATTATTAGTTTTTCACCATATAATTGGGGTTCTGGATTTAGTCAATGGTGTAGTATTTTATATAATATACCATTTATTAAGATACAAGTATTAGAGTCAATCATCAACCTTTAAAAAAGTCAACCTCAACCTTTGGAAAAGGTTGAATTTGGCTCAACCTTTTCCAAAGGTTGACTTTTCCAGAGGTTGAATTTGGCTCAACCTTTTTTAAAGGTTGACTTTTTCAAAGGTTGATTGATTTGTACTTTATGACTACCATGAAAGTATTTGATTTTATTTGTTTTAATATAAGATGATGGATCACATAAATAAAATAAAACTTCACCCCATAATGGTAAATCGCCCCATCTAAATTTATAAATACAATTTGATAATTTAACTTCCTTAATATATTTTTGTATAAGTTTATTATCTCTTAATTGAGTTAAATTTAAACAAAATACATTCGTATAAGGACCCGATGGGTTATGTTTTATAATATAATGATTATTTAAATCTGGTATATTTTCTTTTAAAAAAACACGAGTAAAATCATTTAAACCAGAAGTTACAAAATCATCATCTTTTGTCCACATACCATAAATAGCTACTTTTGATTGTAACATACAAAATATTTCTGAAATATTAAAATCAATTATACAATCTTCATCAATTCTTATTATTTTATTATATTCTTCAACATAATTCCAAAAATCAACAAACCAAAATGAACACATATGTCTATAATTTAATCCAAATGTACTTGTTGGTTGATATACTTGAATATATTTTTTATCTTGTTTAAAAGCATATTCTTTAATATTTATAAAAAATAATTTTAAATTAGGAGTAAATCTAGAAATATATAATTGATGATGTTGTAATATATTCCCTTCATGAAAAATAAGTATATCAATCGTTTCTTGTTCAACTAAATTTAAATTTTTTGAAATTGAAATATTTCGGTTTATAAGAGTTTTATATTGTAATATATTTGTATATCCTCGTGTTAATACAACAATTGCATTTTTTTCTGTTTTTTCCATATTCATATAAATTGTATATTAATATAATAATAATAAATATATATTTTTACCAAATTAAATTAACCCTATTAATAATTTTAATATATTTTCATAATGTTTTTTATTTATTTTATAATCTATAACCTTTTCAATACGAAAATATGTAATTATTTCATCATTGCGAATAATATCATATTGATATTCATAATATTTAAAATAATAAATTTTTTTATAATTATTCATAATTGTTATTATAATATTTGTCATTTGTCTAATTGAATAATTATCACTTTTATCATTTAAAATTGAATTTACTAAAGGTTTAATTTTCATATCTAAACATTTTAATCCCCATCCAATTTGATTCATTTGATTCATTTTATTTTTTAATTTTTTTGATTTTTTTAATAAAGATTTTAATAAATTTCCATATTTATATAATTTTTTAATTCCAAAAATACTTCTGGGTATTTTATTTATTTTATCAATAAAGAATCTTAGTCCATATTTATGAATTAATAATTCCATTCTTTGATCATGTGAAATATATTCCAATATAATATTTTTAATATCATTTGGTAAATAAATAATTAAATTAGTTTCCTTTTCTTCTTCTTCTTTTTTATCTTCATCATCATCTTCATCTTCAATAGTATCAAGTAATTTATAAATATTATTATATGGACTTTTATCAAGTTTTGAATTCATTTTTCTTTTTTTAATTAATTCTTGAGTATATAATTTTGAAGAATAATTTTTATTTTTATTTATTGATATTATGTTTAAAGACATTTTAATTTTAAATTTTAAATTTTAATTTATTTAATTCAGATGATTTATAATTATTTAAGTAATTTAAATTTATATAACTATAAATCAATTTTATTTTTTATTTTATATTATATTTTTTATTTTATATTATATTTTTTATTTTATATTATTTATATTATATTATATATATTAATGGGAAAAAGAAATTACAATATTATATTTCCGTATGAATCACCAGAAGAAAAGGCTTCAAATGAAGCAAAATATGGACACTATATTCCAAGTGAAAATTTTATTGATGGTTCTGAAGCACCAGATGCATATAAAGTACCAATAGAAGATAAATATATATTAAATGGTAATACTAATTGGATATTTCCAGAAAACCCTACAGATGATGCTATATATAAATCTGATAAAACAGATGATGTTAACCAAAAATTTATGGAGTTTTTTCGTCATTATCCTCCGTTAGAAGAAGATAAACAAAACATAAAAAATTTTTTAAAAAATTTTATTAATAAAAATGAGTTAGATATATGTGATACTATTGTTATTAATAACTTAGTTATAGTAACACCAGAAGCTGAGTTAAGAAATTCAGTAAGATGTTCAATGAATCCATTATTAATATATGCTATTACCAATGATAAAAATAGGGATTTTATAGAAGATGACAATGGTAAACGTATAAGCATTGAAAAACAAATTCCTGAAAGTGAAAGACACAAATATCAAGATACTGTGGAAGATATAATAAACGAATTATGTAAAGAGAATATTAATATTAATATTCAAAAAGAATTACCAACTTCATTTTTATTAACTCATTTACAAACACGTCCACCAGGATATTTTGGAGAAGATGATACTGGTGGAGAAGAATATCGCGAAACTTTATCTAAATGGAACGAACAACATAAAGGTAAAGGTGGTAAGAGTAGAAAACATAATGGTAATAAGAGTAAAAAACATAAGACTAAAAAACATAAGAGTAAAAAACATAAGACTAAAAAACATAAGAGTAAAAAACATAAGACTAAAAAACATAATTAAAATATTAAAATTATTAATCAATAATATATTATGATTATATTATGGCTTTTTATAAATCAAAATCATACTCTTTAATTTTATTATCTAAACATTTATATCTTGAATTATTTAATTGTTCAGAAAGAATTGACCAAGGAGTACATGATTGAAGAGCATCTATCCCTTTTTCACAAAATAAATTTAATAATGCTGGACTATATCCAGACATCATACTAACATTTTTTTGTGTTGATAATGATGGAAATCCAGTAGTTGAACGTAAATTCCAAAAAAGAATATGTGGTGGTTTAAATGGTTCACCCCAAATACGCATACCTGTTTCAGCATATTTCTTTTCAATAACTGAATAAAATGAATCCATATCATTTGGTGCACCAACATTTGGATCATCTATTTGCATATCAGAAAATATTCCTAAAATCATATTTTCAACTTGATCTGGTCTTAATTTATTCTCAATAATTGCATCTAAAATTTTATTAAATGCGTTATAAAAATTAGTAGAAAATCCTACTTCACCGTTTAATAAAACACGAATCATATCAACAAATGTATCACACTCATCTAAATTATGCCATGTTGGATTATTACTAAATGATAATACACGTTTTCCAAGTATTGATTTTTCTGCTACACGACATCCAAGTGCCATTGCTGTATTAATTGGATCGCCTTGCATTGAACCTGAAAAATCCAACATTGCAAGTAGTTTACCAAGATTACCTGTTTGTTTAGAATTATCACGCCATTGTGAATTTAATAAATCAATTTCTGTTTTATAATTATCTATTTTATTATAACGGGAATTTTGAATTAATTCAATTGCTTGTTTTGTAAAATCAGACATACTAACACGTTTACCTTTAATTTCACATTCACCTTTTGTAACATTTTGTATATATTCTGTAAAATTTTCTGCACATTTAATACGATCAGGATTTTCTGATCGTTGTTCATTATTTTTTTTAATATTTAAAAAAGCTTTTTTTTGTTTAGTTAAAGTAATTGATGTAGTTTTATTATGATCAATTTCTGACCATGTACCATCACATTGATGAATTTGTGTGGTATCTAATTTACGATTCATATCAGCAAGTAATTTACGAAAAGACATTTTACATTTATTAATTGCTCTAGTTTTTTGATCAGGGGTTACTGCCGTATTTATATATTCTTTAAAATACATAACAGATAATTCATTAAATATCCAACCAAATCTTTTTGAATTTGCACGAGGTGCCCATTTTGATGCTAATGATTTATTTACATCATTTGATATAATATCTATTTTTAATTGATTTAATAAAAGATTAAATGCATATTGCATTAATGGATCATTTATTTCAACCCTTTTTGATTTACAATAATTACAAAAATATTTAATATCTTTCCATGAACCATATGGATGATCATCAACCTTTGGAAAATCAACCTTTGGAAAAGGTTGAGCCAAATCGTCATTCAAATTATTTGTTTTTGGCTCAACCTTTTTTAAAGGTTGATTTGGTTCAACCTTTTCCAAAGGTTGATAAGGTTGATGTTGAACAAAATTTAAAAGCATAAATCTAGCTAATTCCGGATATAATTCATTCCATATAAGAATTTGCATATATGCTAATGAATATTCACCTTTACCATTAATAATATCACGCGTATGTCCCATGATTTTATATGCAATGGTAATTAACTCAACAAAATCATTTTTATTAATTCTTTTATCATGTAAATTATATAAAAGTTGTCTTAATTTTTCTCCAAGTAATTCACTAACAGATGAATCACATCTAATTAATTGAAAACTTAATTGAACAAGTTGTTCTTTTAATTCACTTGGATCATTTGTCCATTTACCTGTCCATGAATATTCGGGGTGTCCATTTTCGCCAATTTGTAAATCTGGGGGTGTTTGATTTTGCAATGTAGAATTATCAAGAACATTAATTAATGCTGACATATTATAATATAATTAATATTATAATATTATGTTTAAGTTATTTGCGATATGTTTTTGTTTTATCATTATAAATATGATTGTAATAATGTCGTCGTTTTGTTTTGTTGTTTAATAAAATATTTTTTGTATTATTTATATTATTTATATTATTTATATTATTTATATTATTTATATTATTTAATTTATGAAATATTGTATTTGAATTATTATTTATTGTATAAGTATTTAAATTTTCTTTTTCATAAAATATAATAGTTATATCATTTAATTTATGAAACATTAAAATTGATTTATTAAGTTGTATTGCATCAATATTTACAATTGATTTTAAAAATTCTTGATTTTTTTCTTCTAGTATTTCAAAATCAAGATAATAATTAATATCATTTGGAGAAATATCAATATTATATTTTAATATTGATAAAACTGAATATGATTTATTTATAATTTTATTATTTTTTTTAATTAATCCGATAATTTCTTCTCTTGAAATATAATTTGGGGTTTTTAATAAAATCTTATCTTTTTTTATTTGTTCAATTTCATTTTCATTATTTACATAAATATAATGAAATTTTATAATTTTAATATCACTATTATAAAATTTTTTATATTTTTTATCAATTACTTCAAAATTTTCAATCCATTGTATATCTAAATCTGTTTCTGTTTCAAATTTTGTATCAAATTCTTGTTCTTGTCCTTCATTCATATTTATTTATATTATTAAAATAAATATTATTATACATAAGAACGAGTATTTATTATTCATAATCCGAATCAGAATCTTTATCATATTCCAACATATTATATATTTTTTCATATTCACCATCACCATGTAATTTATTATATTCAAATTTATATTTTTCCCATTTATTAATTATATGTAATTGTATGTTATTAAATACACTATTATGATATTCTTCTGATGTTATATTTGTATCATAATCATTTTCATCATTTTCATAATCATATTCACAATTATTTTCATTATACTTTTTAATTATTTGTTTATTATCATCATAACAATAATTTATCCATCCATTAGGTATATTGTTATCAACAATTTCTTCTTTTACGTTAATTGCATTTTTATAATCAAGAATATTTTCTGTTTCTGTTTCTGTTTCTTTATATGTATTCAATAAAATTGGAAAATCTTGGTTTTCAATTTTAAAACTTTTTTTTGGACTTTTATTTGATTTAAATTGATTTTGTTCTTTACTTTGTTGTTTTCTAAGATTCATTATTAATTAATTATTAACTTATTATATAATTATAATATATTATAATATTTAAATGAAAATTAATATATTTATAATTTTAATTTAAAGATTTACTTCAATGTATAATTATCTCCTAACAGCAATTAAGTTTTTTAAATAAATAAACTCAAAAATAAAAAATAATAAAATTCATTATATATTATTTATAGGAGATCGTATAATATTATTTTTGGTAATTTTGTAATACAAATTGTAAATTTTGTATTACAAAAAATATTAACCCATAACAGGTAATATTTAGAAATAAAATTATTATTATTATTATATTATATTATATTATAAATGCCTGATTTTTTAGATACAAGTAATAATAATTTGAAAGATTTTAAAGTAAATAATGTTATTACAAATTTTACATTAAATACAGTTGTTGATATATCTGGTGTTGAAATTATTAATCAACAAGGAACAAATGTTTCAATGGATCATGTTACTAATACATTTTTAACAACACTTGATCCATCAAGTAATCTTCAAGTAGAAGAAGTATTAACTCAATATATAACAACATATGATGATGAAATACCTGTATTAAATGGTGATATTGTAAATCAAATTAAACAATATGCAAATGAAATTAAATGTTCAAAATTTCATGGTAATGGAACAATTGATGATTATACTGAATTATTTAATGCTGCATCAAATATTGCTAATGAATCAAAACATATGGCATTAACTGTTGATATGGAAGGATTTAATGAATTTGCTGATGCAGCAGATCAATTAAGTAATTTATTTACTGGATTTATTTTAAAATTACAAAATGTTAATATTATTGATGATAAATTATTTTTAAATTCTATTTTAAATGCTTTGAAAAAAATTGTAAATTTATCAAATGTTTTTGGTAAATTCAAAGAAACAATTATAGCAACATCAGTTATTCAACTTCCTCAATCTTGTCATGATACAGTTGAAGTATTAAAAGAAGTAATGACCGAAATTAATTGTGCTATTGATTGTATAAATTATTTTGTTAATCCAACTACTGAAAATGTTCCCGATGATGTTTTATTGAATATTTCAGAAAAACAAATGATTGATACAGCAGTTTCAACAATTAATCAATGGAATGTATTATGTGATCAAGGAATAACTATTGCAATGAATAATAATGTAGATATTCAAAATATTAATAAATTAAATAATACGCTTCAATGTAAAACTTCTTCAATTAATAATGCAATATCAATATTAACAAATAAATTTAATTTGATGAAGAATTCATAATTGTGATTTTATAATATAAAAAAAATCATATATAATATAATATAATGAAAAATTCAGGAAATTATAAAAATACATATATAAAAGTAGACGGTAATATAATAATTAATGAACAAAATATAACTTGGGTTAAACAAATGGACGAATGTTTATTGATTTGTGCCAAAAAGGATGGATGTGATAAGAATTGTTTAGATAGTGTGCATAAATTATGTAAAATAAATAATCCAGATAGTTATAATAATTTAAACAATATGTTTTATAAATAAACAGCGAATATTATGAATAAAATAATCTCATTGTTTTATATCCTTTAAAATGAACAATTTCATATGGTGATGATTTATTTTTTGTACAACATCTTTTTGAAATTATTTTTTTATCTTTATTCATTTCATTTGAAATATGACATATTCCTATTTTAATTGTTTGACATATAAAACATAAATATGTAAAAGATTCACATTGTTTAATTTCATTTAATATTTTTTGCATTTTTGGGCGATGTTCTACATCATATTCTCCAATAATAATTTGTAAATCTTTTGGTAAAAGACTAATACGTTGATGTAAAGAATTCATTTTGTAAGTTTATTACGAAATTATAAATTATAATTGATTGATTGATTGATTTATAAATAAAAATAAAATCAAATTTTTATTTATTTATATATTGTGTAAAAAAATAAAACAATTAACAATTAACAATTAACAAATAAAACAATTAACAAAACAATTAACAAAACAAATAAATAACTAATATATTTAATTTTTAAATATCATCAAAATTAATATCTTCTTCAATAATGCCATCTTTAGATTCACAATCATTTAATTGAATAACAGATGATGATGCAGATGATTTTATTAAATCAACATATTCATTTTCAACAACATTATTTGTAAATATAACATCTTCACCTTCATTTGAAGTATTTGTATATTTATGATCTTGTTCAATAAATTTACTAAAACAATTAAGTAATTTTAAACGTTCTTTATCAATATCACTATATACTTCAAGTAAATCACATTTTGGTAATTTACTACTACTTTCTGTTTCATAATCACGTCCACCAACTAATACCCATGTACCATTTCTAATCATATTATCACGCATTGATCTACCACGAAATTTACCACGTATTTGACATAATCGCAATTTTTCGTCTAACCCCATAACATGACACATACTACCACCTAAAAGTTTTATAACTTGAGCATAATATTCATATTCATCTTGTGAATATCTTGTAGATTTATTTGAAATTTTCCCTGAAAATTTACGAGCTTGTCCTTTATGTCCAGATCCACCTTGTGTATTTTTAACCATTTTAATTAATTAACTGATTTATTTATAATGTATTATTAAATATTTTATAAATTATTATTTCAATTTTTTTAATTAATGTATTGATATAATTTGATAATTTGTAATTATTTTTAGTAAAATTCTTATACACTTTTATGATTGAGGTAATAATTATAAGTTTATATTATTATATTATATGTGTTGGAATAAAAATGTATCATTAAATACCTTTATTTTTAGTTTTAGTATGTTATTATTAATAATGTATAATAATGCATATACTCCATATAAAATTAAAGAATTAAATAATAAATGGGTTTACTTATTTTTTCTTTCATTTATTTTTATGCAATTAATTGAATATTTTATTTGGACTAATATTAATAATCCATTTTATAATACTTTTTTCTCTATTATGGCTTTAATGTTATTAGGATTACAACCTATTGCCAGTTTATTAATGCTTAAAGATAATAATGTAAAAATCCGCATGATTTTATTATATATTATACTATTTTTACCTATATCAATTTATAAATATTTTTTAAATGATAATATTAGTCATATTAATTCAAATATAAGTTCATTGAAACATTTACAATGGAATTTTTTAACTAAAAATATTATTGAATCAAATATATTATTTATTATATGGTTATTTTTCTTTTTATTTAGTTTTATTTATGATAAAAAATATACTCCATTTGCATTTGCATTTATTTTATTAGCATTAACTAAAATTTTTTATTATAGAGATGGATCTATAGGATCTATGTGGTGTTGGGCTGTAAATTCTATATTTATTTATTATGCAATATACTTATTATGGTATCTTCCATCAACCTTTGGGAAAGGTTGAGCCAAATAAAACCTTTGGGAAAGGTTTATCCAAATAAAACCTTTGGGAAAGGTTGAGCCAATAAAAAAATAAAATTGAAGTATAATTTTATTTTTATTAATTACATATATTCATAATCATATATTACATATTTTAATTTAATAGCAAAATAAATAATGGCATTATCAAATATAACATTATCATCAAGTAGATTTAATCAAGAAACATGGGATGAAAATTGTTCATATCGTAGAGAAAGAAATCTAAATGGGTGTATTTATTGTTCTCCATGTAAAATATCAAATAAAATATTACCAAATACATTAATATTAATTCATGAAATGAATAATTCAACTAATAAAATTGAAGGTATTGGTTTAATTTATAATACAATTCATTATGATAGATATTATAAAGTTTATGATACTGATAATTACAATAGATATATTTATAAAAGTAATTATAGAATTGATCGTTCTGTTTTAATAGAATATAATCAAGAACTTATAGTTGCATTAGAATATATTCTTTTTAAAGAAAAAACACATTTAAAAAGAGGTTCAGGTCTTTTAACAATTCCAGAAAAATTATTAAAACATGAAATATTTAATGGTATAGATGATGTTAGAAATAAATTAATTAATATTTTCAAACAACATTTTCAAAAAGAAAATTTACAACAACAACAACAATCTTAATTTATTACAACAAAAATTACAACAAAAATAATATAATATAAAAATATTATAATATTATGTATATATGCCAACAATTGATACAAATATTGATAATTATACAATTTCAGAATTATTAACTATTCTGGATTTAAATAATAATCCAACTATAAATGAAATTAATGAAAAAACAGATTTTTATATTAATAAATATACACATACAAATGAAATTATTGATAAAGAAGAAATGATAGATTTTTTTTATAATATTAAAAATACATTATTACAATATATTGAAGATTTGTATATTACACCACAACAATTAAAACAAACAAATAATTGGTTTGAAAATCAATCTTTAAAACAAAATACAACATCAGTAAATACAAAATCAACTTCAAATACAAGTCAAATTAATAAAATTACAGAGAGAAAACAAAAAATTGATATATATAATGATAATCATTTACCAATGAATCGTGAACAACTTGGTATAAATAATACACATGAAGTACCAATTGCACAAGATGTATTAAATCCTAATCTTAAAAATATAACATCAAGAATTATTGTTTTAGATAGTCAATATAGACAATCATCATGTCCAACTGAAACATCATCAGATTATATATTAGATTTATCAGAACCACTTTTAAATGTTTTATCATTAAGATTATATTCATTTTCAATACCATATACATGGTATGTTATTGATGAAATATATGGAAATAACTATTTTTGGATTATATTTAATGATTCAACAAGTATAAAAATAACAATTGAATCTGGAAATTATTCAACTTCAACATTTACTTCAACATTAATAACAAGTATTTCAAAATTTCTATTACCTTCTTCTACTATTCCATCACTTCCATTTGTTGATATAAATCCAAATAATGGTAAAATAACACTTAATTTATATAGTTCAACAAGAATTTCAGATAATAAAATTATTGATGAAACAACAATAATATCATTTTTTAATATTAACCCAATATTTGATCCATCAAATAATGTATGTGTTCAAACAATAGCGATAAATCAAACATTAGGTTGGATAATGGGATTTCGTATTCCATGTGTAAATGTAAATACTAATGGAAATACTGCTATTTCACTTCCTGATTTATATGGTCCAAAATATTTTATATTAGTAATTGATGATTTAAATCAAAATCATATAAATAATGGATTAATTGGTATTACAGAAATGTCAAAAACATTAAAATTACCTAATTATTATACGCCTGATTTACCATATATTTGTACACCGGCAATTAATCAAACCCAAAATTCAAATATGATAATTAATACTGCAGAATTAGCAAATGATGCTGATGCAGGAATATTAATAGTTGATAAATTAAATATTACATATTCGCCAATACAAACAATTTTACCAAGTGCACCTAGAACATTAACTCAATCACAAATTTATACAATAAATGAAATTATTAAAAATAATAAACAAACATATAATTATAAATTAAAAGCACCAGTTGTTTCAGATACATTTGCAATTCTTCCAATTAAATTAGGTAATATGCGTATGGGTGATGTAAATACAGAATTTGGTGGTTCAATGCAAGATAATAAACGTATTTATTTTGGACCTGTAAATATTAGTCGGTTAAGAATTAAATTATTAGATGATAAAGGAAATATTATTAATTTAAATGGTGCTGATTGGTGTGTTACAATTATTAGTGAAAATTTATATCAATATTAAATTTATAATATCATATCATTATAAATGATTTCAAATATATTTGTTTATATACAAAACATAATAGATAATATAGGATTTTTAGGTCCATTTATATTATTAATATCATCAATATATTTACTTAAAAATAAATCAACATTGTTGACATATTATATTATTGGTTATATTCTTAATATTGGTCTAAATATAATATTAAAATATTTATTAAAACAACCACGTCCATCTGAAGATTTGAAATTATTTAATATTTATATTAATCAAGGAAAAGTAATTAATTTTAATAAATATGGAATGCCATCTGGACATGCACAAAATGTATTTTATTCTGTAACATTTATATTATTTGCATTACAAAATTTAAGTATTACAAGTATTTATTTATTAATTGCTATATTAACATCATATCAACGTATAAAATATAATATGCATACATTATTACAAATTATATGTGGAAGTATAATAGGTATACTTTTTGGATATTTATTTTATATTGGTTCATTAAAAAAAATAGTAGGAATTTTAAATTATAAAAATGATGATAATGCTCCATTATTCCCAAATAATTTCTGGTGGTGATTCCCATTCTGTATATGGAATTGCTTTACTAGTTGATCTTTCTAATTCAAGTAATTGTGTTAATGCCATTTTACGTCTTTCAATTGGTTTCATATTTATCGGTAATTTACGGCTTATTTGTTTCCATCTCCATTCAAATTGTAACGCAGATGACCAATTTGGAAATCCTTTTACATAACATACTCTATGCCATATTTCACCTTTTATAACTTTAATTCCAGTAGCATGAGCACCACCTTTAATTTCTTTATTATGTTGTCTTAGACGACGATCAACGTCTATTGTTGCACCAACATAAGTAGCATTATCAGATGATTCAAGAAGATATACAAAAGACATATATTATTATACTAATATAATATATGATAACAAATAATAATACACGAATAAGTAAAATACAAAATAATCATAATGATGAAAGTATTGAAGAATCTTGGACAGAAGATATTGAAATGATTATAAGTAATATTAGAAGTAATTGCGTAGTTTTAAGTGAATATCATAAACAACAATATATACATTTAAAATCATCTCTTAAATATTTTCGTATTCCAACAATTATTCTAGCTGGGTTTAATTCTGTTATATCCGTAGGATTACAACCTTATTGTGATCAAAAATTTATTAGTGTAATAACATGTGTTATCTCTCTTGTATGTGGTATTATAACATCCGTAGAATTATATTTATCTATACAATCATCATTAGAAAATGAATTAGTTAGTTCTAAAGAATATCATATACTTGGATTAGATATATATAAAGTATTATCATTACATAAATGTAATCGTACAATTAAAGGTTCTTTATTTTTAGAAACTATTTTTAATAATTATGAAAAATTAATTGAAAATTCATCAGTTACTAATACTAAAATACAAGATAAATTATTAAATTTGGATCCAGTAATATTACGAACAATATCATTATCACCACCACAAACACCACCATCATTAAATTTAACAAATGTAAAAGACAGACGTAATAGTTTATTAACATTATTGGACATTAATTTTAATCCATATAAAAAAATAAAACCATCTTTATCACCAAATTCATCTCCAAATTCATCATTAAATTCATCAATATCATATTATAAATAAAATAATATTTATAAATATATGAATATATATATATAATAATAATAATTTAAACTTATTATTATAAAAATAAATATAAATATAATGAATTTAGGTTTAATAAATGATAATACAAAAGATTTATTATTAAATAATAATCCAATTGATGATTTTTTACATGTAATAATAGTTGTTTCAAATCCATGTGATTATAAAATAAGATATAAATTAACAACTGAATTTATTCAAAGAATGGAAAAAGAACCAAATATTATATTATATGTTGTAGAATTAGTATATAATAATCAAGAATTCAAAATAACATCATCTGATAATAATAGACATTTACAATTAAAAGGAAAAATACCATTATGGCATAAAGAAAATATGATTAATATTGGTATAAAATATTTATTACCAAATGATTGGAAAGCAGTTGCATGGATTGATGCAGATATTGAATTTGATAGTTCACATTGGGCATTAGATACATTAAAAGTATTAAATAATATTGATAATAATGGAAAAGATTTTGTTCAATTATTTACACATTGTATTGATATGAATTATGATAAAACAATATTATCAACATTTACTAGTTTTGGATATCAATATTGTAATAATTTTATAAAAGGAATGGGAATAAATTTTTGGCATCCTGGGTTTGCATGGGCGTGTAATAGAAAAGCATATGATAAAATAGATAAATTATATGAAACAAGTATATTGGGGTCTGGTGATAATATAATGTGTCATTCATTTATTAAAAAAGCTACAATTTCAATTAAAAAAGGAATGACTTCTGGATTCTTGAAAGATATCCAAGAATATGAAGATAAAGTTGATGGATTAAAATTAGGATATATACCAGGATCAATAAAACATCATTTTCATGGAGAAAAAAAGAATAGAAATTATTATGAGAGAAATGATATATTAATAGATAATAAATATGATCCATTTACAGATATATTATATGATGAATTTGGTTTAATAATACCATCAGATAATTTTTCAACAATATTTCAAAATGATATTTTAGAATATTTTAAAAATAGAAATGAAGATATAAATTTAGATAAAAATCAAAATACTGAAAATACTGAAAATACTGAAAATACTGAAAATAAAGATAGATTATTTGATTATTCAAATAATAATGATATATTAGATATTAAAATTAAATTTATTTTACAAGAATATGAAAAACTTAGTACCAAAAAAAATCAAGAAATAAAGAAAATAATTGAAGATAAATATAAATATAAAATGACATAAAATTTTATAATTTTTACAAAATATATTTAGAAATTAATATATTATTTTAATATAAATAATATATTTTAATATACTATATAAATGTCAACTCATGTTTTAACTAATTTACACGGTAGAAATAAACTTATAAATACAACATATGTATCTTCTCAACCAAATAACAATACAATGTTGGAATCAATTAATTCTTCATTACAACAACAAGTTAAAGATGAGAATTTAAAAAGAAATACACTTGAAATAAAAATAAATAATATTGCATCTGAAATTGAATTAATTCAATCAGAGTTAAAATCTAATTCAACAATAACAAATTCTGAAATTTTATCAAAGATTGATAATTTATTTTTATATTTTTTTGAAAATAAATCAGATAATGCATATCTTGATGCTAATAATGATATTCAAATTATGTATTAAACTAAAATTTATAACAATTATAAAACAATTTAAAGATATATTAAATTTATAATATGAATAGATATAGCAACAAAAAATAAAACAAAATATTTTAATTTTAAATCCATCCTATTCCGTAAAAGGTCATGTAGCTTAATTGGTTAAAGCATTGGTCTTATGAGCCAAAGATTATGGGTTCAAGTCCCATCTTGACCATTTTAAAAATTTATTATTAATATAATAAATTTTTATTTATTAAATTAATATTATAATTCAAATACTTATATCAGTGTAAATCTAATATAATAATACATGTTCATTTAATTCATATCCGGTTTTAAATATTATTATAATATCTTTAATAATAATATAATTTTCATATGATATATATTGTTCAATTAATATAAATAAATTATATATATCATAAGAATCACCAGGACTATAAACTCTCTCACAATCAGAATCATATAATAATTTAAAAATTCCAATAATATTAAATGCTGAAAATGCATTAATATTATTTTCGTTTGTATATAATGAATTTAAATAATTAATAATATTTTCTGAAGGATTTTCGGTATAATATTTTACCATATTAAATATTATTATATGATAACGATATTCAACATTAATATTTATAGGATCATAATCTTTTATTACTTCTTTAATATATTGAAACCATGAATTTACAATAATCATGCAAATTTTTTTCCAAGTATCATTAGAATATTCCAATGCTATATCTCCACAAAATAAATCAATACCCATTTATTTATAATAATACATTATAAATAAATCATATAATTTATACTTAATGTTCTTTAAGTTCTTTTTTAATATCTATAATCGGGAAAATAAAATGTTGGGAAAGTGATTGGGTTTTCAAAAAAGGACATTTATAAATGTCCATTTTTGAAAACCTGAGAAAAGTCTTGAAAATAATAAAAAGTAAATTATGATAATAAAATAAAACAATGTAAAATTCAAATTTAGAGCATTATGGTCTAAAATCATTAAATCTGGAATTTTAATATTTATAAAATAAAATGGACATTTCTTCCCTTTTGGATACAAACTTGGGGTAAATTTGTAAAAAAATAAATAAGTATTAATTTTATAAGCATAATAGCATTAAAATAATTATATCATGCAAAACATTTTTACACCATACCCCAATTAATGCGTTGAAAAGGGTAAATATGATAAAAATAAAAATAAAATATAAGTACTTCAGTTATGGTGTAAATTTGAAATATTATTTGTTTAAAAATGGACATTTTTTTGGACATTTATAAATGTCCATTTTAACAATTTATTTGATATAAAAAGAATAAATAAATAAATATATTTATAATACAAATCCAAACTATACTAAAAAATGGATACAAATTTAATAAAAATAATTTAATTTAAATACATAAATCAATATAAAATTATGTATATGTATATATATATA
>TBL_comb47_HYPODRAFT_10003563_pt1 | contig 18339 bp, 15 predicted proteins | sample TroBogypolimnion_40_FD_10682 | JGI IMG/M metagenome (IMG submission 10682)
TAGCCCATTATGGCCAGAGTATAAAAACTCAATTAACAGGCCGAATATACGTGTGCAGTCGTACCCCACAATCCAGAAGTGATGAAATGCTTGCAAAACGGGAGGTGTCCATATACGGGATGACGAAACTTGTGTGTTTTTTACGACTTATGAACTCGTTGTTATTTGCCCATTATGATTCACATAGAACAATTATGATTTTGGCGTTGTGCTAGCAGTTACATCGACAACTTTGTTGGGATATAAAGAATAAGCCCCAAAGCGCATTTGATGGGCGCGACCGAGTTTTTCTTTAGTAAAGTCAATCGCGAAGTCCTGCGTTAGCTTTTTACCGTCCCATTGATAAGCTTTAAAAAATTGCTCATTATCAGCGCCTTTTTTATCCCAATTAGCGAGTAGAGATGAGGTGTAGTAAATACGTTTACCATCCCAGCTAGAGGACACCATGTTCACTTGAGCGCCAATTTGTTGCTCAAATACTTGGTGGGGTTTAAAAGGATCTGAAATATCAAAGGCCCGAGTTTTACCGTCCATAAAGGTATTGACCCATAACATCTTGTCATTACTTTGAATAGAAATATCGACCGGTAAAGGTATTTTGCTAGGCTCGCCAATATCGGCGACTTCTTTAGCCTGCCATTCGCCTTTGTTATCTTCATACAGCAACCAGATTTTTGAAGTTAAGGCGGTAGTGGTAAAGCAGTAATTGTGTCCAGTCTCCCAAGCACAACGTATTTCTAGCGGTGCACCTGGAATATCGAAGATCTTTTTAGGTTGTTTGGTATGCAAATCCCATTGCACAACGGTATTGCCAAAGCGTTTCATGGCTTCTGGGTCGGCTAGCATTTTGCCAAAATCCATCATGTAGTTGGACCAACCAGTAAACGATGAGGTCAACATTACATTGCTATTAGGCAGAACGCGCACATCGTAGCCATAACCATCGGCATATTTGCCGGTTTTAATAGCACCTTGTAAATTATCGTCTGTGGGCATCCAATGCGTAGCAATATAATCGCCTTCGTTGGTATATTCCACTAGCGCAGTACGTCCACCATGATCTTTATTGTTAGATAAACCAGTAATGACGATACGACCTGGTAAGGCGTAAGTCGAATGTGGGCCGACTATGCCACCGCTTTTAGCGACAAAATCAGTAATGGTCTTTTGTAAGGTAGGTTTGGCAGGGTCAGTGTGTACATCAAATATAAAAATCTTATTGGTATCAAGTCCGCCAGCCCATAAATATTGGCGATCATCCGTAAAATCAGAGTGATGGGCTTCATTACGGCCACCCACAGATAAGCTATTAATGACTTTGCCATAATGAGTGGACTTTGGATTCACATCCACAGTAACCATCTTATCTTGCTCATCGCCTAGGCCTTCGACACCTAAGGTCCAAATGTAGACAAAATCCTCTTGGCCTTTAATTTTTGGCATATAAGGTGATAAGCAGGTTTCATCAGCGATGGCTGTTGAGATAGAGAAACTGACTAACGCGACGGCGGACAGTTTAAAAGCAGAGTTAAGTAACTTATTTGTAATGTTTTTTAGTTCTGTAGCATGACTGTTCATATCCTTCCTTTTTTATAATTATGTTGTTTAAAGATACTGATGTTTTATTGGTGTAGCCATTCTGACTGAGGCTGACCTATTATTATCCTAAGAGCGTTTAGGGGTTAATGTTTTTAATCGTCAAAGTATATATCATGCTAATGTTGTGCCAAGCTATAAGAATATTCATAGCTGACTGTTACCTATGACTTTTTATATAGATGTTATGCGGAATGTTGCTGTGTATGTGTCATAAAGCGTGTCAGTGTAGTGTAAATGTGAAACGTTGAAACGTTCATGAAACAATTTATGCAGTCATTTGTAGTGTAGGCTACAACTTTATAATAGGTTCAACATAAAAACAGAAGCGCTAAATTTTAGAGATTGTATCTTTTAAAGTTTCTCTGATGAGAGCACCTTAAGTTATATTCATTCAATCATTTCAGTGGGTATTAATTCTTCAAAATATCCAACCATGTAATCAACAAACGTGGTTAATTTAGCAGGTAAAAAACGTCTCTGTAGATAAGTAGCGTATATCGTCAAAGGTGGAATTTTAAAGTCTTGTAAAATTTCTATTAGCTTTCCTTGCTCTACATAATTAACCGCTGATATTTCAGGAACTTGAGTTATGCCCATACCCAATGCAGCAGCCTGACATAAAGCTCGTCCATTATTTGAACAAAAATACCAATTCGGCTTAATTTTTATTTCTTGTGTATCTTGCTTAAATAACCAGTAATCATGATGTGGCGTGTCAATATAAAGCAAACATCGGTGCGATGCTAATTGATTGATATGCTTAGGTTCACCATACTTATCCAGATAATCAGGAGAAGCGTAAGTACATAATCTAGTTTCTGCCAATTTCCTAGCAACCACACCCGGTTCTAAACTTACTGTAACTAATAGAGATAAATCGAAGCTACCTTTACTCAAATCTACACGGTTATTATGTAATGTCATCAATACTCTCACATCTGGATATTTACGCTGATAAGACTCGATAGCACCCACCATATATAAGCCACCAAAATCAATGGGTGCGCTTATTTTTAAAGTTCCCTTTACATGTTTACCGAGTTGCGAGGTATATTCATCTAATTCTGAAAAGTCATCCATGAGTTGTTTGCTACGGTGAAAATAAATTTCTCCCGCTTCCGTTAAGCTAATTTGCCTTGTTGTCCTATTTAACAACGCAACGCCCAGAGATGTCTCTAATTGAGCCATATACTTACTAATCATCATTGCAGAAAGATTCATTTCGCGCGCTACAGCGGTAAAAGTACCTAATTCCACAATACGACAAAACACTCGCATATTATTTAATTTATCCATACTTATGATTATAAACTTAAAGTTTATATTTTATAAATAGTTAGCTCTATTACGCACTTATGTTAAGTAATGTATACTTTTTCTCGGAGATAGCTATATGCCGTTTTAATTTGTCAGCTTTTGACCGATTAAAACGGTTTTTTATTACCTAATAAAAAATAATAAGAGGTCCTTATGAGTAAAATCCTAAATGAAGTTTTATCTGCTAACAAAGATTACGTTAACAACTTTGGGGACAAAGGTGAATTAGCATTACCACCCGCTAGACAATTTGCCATCTTAACCTGTATGGATGCACGTTTAGATCCTGCAAAATATGCTGGATTATCCGAAGGTGATGCACATGTTATTCGTAATGCAGGTGGCCGTGCGAGTGACGATGCAATACGCTCATTGGTTATCTCCTACAAATTGCTAGGAACCCGTGAATGGTTTGTTATTCACCATACTAATTGTGGTATGGAGCTTTTTAATGATGAAATCATGCGTGGCCTGTTAGCAACTAGTTTAAAAACAGCTACAATTGACGAAAATGGCTGGCACGATTGCTGTGAAGGTCATGGTTCTGCTGAGGCACGTTATATTGATTGGCTAACAATAACAGATCAAGAAAGCAGTGTCTTAGAAGATGTTATTCGTATTAAAAATCATCCTTTGGTACCTTCCGATATCCCTGTTTATGGTTATATCTACGAATGCACATCAGGTCGATTGATTGAAGTTCCTGCCGCAACACAAGCAGGTAAAGCAAGCTAAACAGATTTCATCTGCTTACTTTATATATGAGCGTTGAAATCGTAAGAGCCAACTAAGTCTAAAACAGGATGGCCAAATAAAACCATCCTGTTTTAGTACTAAAGATCATTTTCTTTTGAAGAATAAAAAGATAACAGATAAACCAGCAACTATTGCGGGTATAACAAAAAAACTAACTTGAGATTCCTCACTATTTTGCGTTCCTTTACGCAAAAATGGGTCTTTGGCTTCGTTGTAAGCACTTTCATTTTTCACTGCAAATGATTGCAGTCCATTAAGTTGATTAGCAAAGCCAATATCGCCCGTAAAATTTAGTATGTTAAAATCAATAACCGAAGTAGCAGACAATCCAGTAACCGGTAAGCTTCCCAATAAAAGAATGACTGGTAAGATTAAAATTATTTTATTGTTCATATTTCCTCCGACCTTAATAATCCCCCATAACGGGATCTATTAATATAAAGTTAAGTATTGGTATTTAAAGACGTCATCAATAGCACTTAATTTACTGAGACACAAGCAAGAAAACTTTGATGATCACTGTTATGCATGGCGTTTAAATCAACTCAAAGAAACCAATGTATCACTGTACAATTGAAGTAACGTAATAATTAATCACAACCCAAGAGGCTAACAGATGTTTAAAATACTCACGACTAAGCCAGTAAAAGCTTTTCTGGTAACACTTGTTACGCTAATGATTAGCGCCCAAGTTGTTTCGGCTCAGGATAAATCGTTCCTAAACAGAACTATTCTGTTAGAAAATAAGGTTGAACTTCCCAGTAATAACATTAATGCCAAGCTAATACGAGTCACATTTCCGTTCGCTTTTAAAACACCGTTGCATACCCATGAAGGGCCAGGGCCTCGTTATGTGGTCAAAGGTAAATTTAAAGTTATTGAAGGTGGCAAAACCAATACTTACTCTGTAGGTGATGTGTTTTGGGAATCAGGGGATTTAATGTCAGTAGAAAATATTGGTGAAGATTCGGCTGAATTAATTATTTTTGAGCTAACACCTAATAAATAAATTTATTAGGTCATACCTTATGGCTAAATCAACAAACATACCCACACACAAACCTGTAAATTACATTATTCATTTGAGGTAGTAGCTATGGATGTAGGAACAGTATTAAAATTGCTAGGCTTTCTATTATGGCCTTTTTTGCTGGTGATTTTATATTATCTATTTGATAAAAAAGGCTTCAAAAAACAGTTTGAAAAATTTAAACGAGACGGCTTTAAATAAATAGCTAAGCTGATTTCACCGTGCCAATCAGCGTCTAAAATAGTTCAATGTAGTTTAAGCGCCATTCAAGAATAAATATGAAACATAATCTAATGCCAACCACCGTATTGGGTAGTCGGATCACCTTTCCAACCCGATGAGGTCTTATTGGCATCAGGGACATGGACTGTTTCTTCTGCAGCTCGAACCATGTTCGCTTTGGTATAGCCGCCCATAGCTTTGGCTGCTTTAACGATTGCGGTGGTTGTCGGATTGATCTGATAGTTGGTGATTTTGTCATCTATGACGGCAACGCTCAATTGCTCCGCATTTGCCACAGACGTTACCGTTAATAATAGTGGTAATTCAGTGTGAGCTGGAATGTCTATACGAAAATGACCATTCTCTAATATAGTATCGGCAATCAACCGGCCATTATCATCGCTTACTTTAAGCTTACCCGTTTTAATATTAGCTTTATTATTACTGACCATGCCTTCTAGGGCTGTCGGTTGCGTATATTTTTTAATGTCATGAGGGAAAGCTTTAACTTGTTTTTGCTTATCATCACAGCCAGCCAGAGTAACGCTGCTCATGATCACTATTAATAGCGATGTTATCAATTTACGCTTCATATTAATCTCCATTAAAGGATTGTTATTTTAGTTATGTAACTGATGTTACGTAGATAACTATATCTATTGTTTTTGTGTCGCTTTCGCGAGGATGTGTTAATCGGGTATTCGCACCCGAAGGCGAGATACTTTCTTTTGCTCCGCCAAAAGAAAGTATCCAAAGAAAAGGCGGCTCGATTGCCGCTGCTTCCTGCGCTCCTCGGTTTTTTCGGGGTTCGGTAGAGAGGGCTTCCTGCCCTCCTACCGACGCGCGGCATCCATGCCGCGCCCCTTCGGGCTAATCCCGATAAAACCTGCGGTGCTCAGCGCGGCAAACGAGAATAAAACAACGTTACTGCGTAACATTAGTTAGTGACCTAAGCTTCTATTTTATATTTTTTTCGTTTGCGCCAAAAGGTTGCTCGGCTCATTCCAGCGTACTGAGCGGCGGCTTCTAAATGACCACCAGACATCTGTAAGGCTTCTAGTATAAGTTCTGCTTCATTGTTTTTTTTAAGGCGTTTGATTGGCAAGAGCGATTCATTTGTTAATGAAATTAAGGTCTCACGAAATTCTGGTGGTAAGTCTTCTACACATAGCTCATTACCACGACCTACCGCATAGGCGTATTCGATGACATTGTTCAATTCACGGACATTGCCCGGCCATTGATAATCCAACAAACAGCGCATAGCATCTGGGGCGATGCTATCTATGTGACGGCGACTGTGTAAATTGTGTTTGTTGATACGGTGCCAAAGTAGTAAGTTGACATCTAAACGTCTATCTCTAAGTGGCGGTAGAAACACCGGCACTACGCGTAAGCGATACATTAAATCTTCTCTAAAGCGACCCGCTTTGACTTCTTCACGTAAGGAACGGTGAGTGGCTGCAATAATGCGCACATCGACCTTAACGGCTTCATGACCACCTACTGGTATAAAGCTTTGTTCTTGAAGCACACGCAGTAACTTAGATTGTAATTCTAGCGGCAGTTCGGCTACTTCATCAAGGAAGAGGGTGCCGCCGTTAGCACGTTGAAATAAGCCTGCATGATTATTTATAGCTCCAGTAAAGGCCCCTTTAACATGACCGAATAATTCGCTTTCCAATAAGTTTGGGCTAAGCGCTGCGCAGTTAATGGCTAGAAAGTGCTCATCGCGGCGCAGGCTTTCTAAATGTAAGGCATGAGCGACTAGTTCCTTGCCAGTGCCCGATTCTCCACGAATAAGTACGGTTGCTTCGGTTTCAGAGACATTGCGTATGAGTTTGATAGATTCCTGCATGATAGGATCTTGCGTCAAAATACCATGAAAGCTAGTGATATCTTCTTGTTTGCCGATGAGGGGATTGAGTGTATTTTGTGGCTGTAGAAATTCTAGTGCGCCTGCGAACTGGCCTTTAGCATCGACAAACGTGTGTAGAGATCGGTAACAGTTTATAAGTCCGCCATCTTTTTTGCGTAGATTGACGGGCTGCGCATTAATAACAGCTTGATTGGATAAATGACACGGATTTGATTCATCAGCGCTGTTAAATATTTCAATACAAGGTTTATCAAGCACCTCAACTGCTGACCAACCAAACAATTTCTCCGCGCCTTTACTCCAAAATATGATATTGCTGTTAACATCGACGGCAAAAACCGCTCCGATCCCTATTAAATCAGTGAGTGTATCGATAACTTGATCAGGGCCTAGTCGTGTTAACCAGTGCTTGAAATAGTCTGAAGATTGGTTCATGAGGAGATGATCGGTATGTTTCATTGTGTTGCATAGCGTATCACAGCGACTACATTAGATCGAATATCCTGCGCTTATCCTAGGATAAGCGCAGCTTGTCAATTTAAACTAAACAATGATTATTGTTACGGGCGCACAATAATCGCTAGTACCATCAGGTGTTACAACACAGAAGCGAAAATCACAACTCGTCATAACGGGTAAATTTTTCACCACATAAGTGGCGCGTGTACTACTACCAATGAAAACCCAAACAGCAGGCACTCCAGGCTTGGCATCAGAAGACATTTCCCAATGATACGTCGCTGCCCTATCAATAGCTTTAGCTACTAATTTAACTTCACCAGGATGCTCTCCATTAAAAGCGGCTAAGGCAGGTTTAGGCGGCATTACATGTTTTTTAGAGATTTGAAAACCACTGCTTAATAAGGTAGTTTCATCACCAGCAGCCGTGCGATCTACATAGTTTGCTAATTTTCTATAAGTTTCATCGACTAGTTTTTCTGCATCATTCCTTGCTGAAATAGCGGTATGTCCACCATCTGCAGCCGCCAAAATCGCCGCTTCGAAGGCATCAACAGCGGCTTTTGCATCGACCTCAGTCACATCAGGCGTGGGATAAAGCACATTGCCAAAAAGTTTGTCATTCACATTTCGATAGAAGATGACTTTCTCTGACACAGAATAGTAAATAAAATTTAACATTACGTTGGGATTACTCATGGTATTACCTCAAAAGTGTGGGTGGTTGATAAAAACATTCTTTAAAAGTGGCGTGTTAATGAGTTGTTGCTAAAAGCTTAGCTGTTGTAATAACGATTAAGTCGGTTGTTCTGTCTATCGGAAGTGCTGTTTGATGATTCGGGTGTTCTTTTGGGACTATCGGTTGTAATCATTCAACTACTCGTTCGGCTTTTTAAACTATCAGCTCTACTCATTCGCTTACTAAGGCTACTGTCGGTCCAATACGCCGTATTGGTTTAACTATCCGGCCAGTTTTTGCTACAACTGAGTCAGTTGTAGCAAAAACACAGCGAGTTGTTAAACAAAGTGCCGGTATAGTTAAAAAAGTAGGCTCTACAGTTGTACATTAAGACTGACTAGGGCGAAAAACTGACTCGAAAAAGCAACACAGTGTCGGTATGGTTAAAAACTAGCGACTATCGTTAAGTACTCAGCTTAGTTAGGGCATAAAGCACATTCACTAATGGGGGAGTTGCGCTAAGTGCTTAATCAAATCGTAGTGACTTAAATTATTAATGCTGAAAATATCTAGTGATTAAGATATGTTTATTTAAAGTATTTCATAGTCAGGCTTACTAAACAAGTTATTTTTGCAACTGAACTAATGACGTAGGTTTTTCTATCGTTCTCACGTAGAGCGCTTATTGCTATATACATCACTACAGTAGTAGAAGTTTTTACTTGACCCTACATATTTTGATCTATTTGCCGAGATGATGGCGTGTGTTGATACTTGTGTGACTGTTTCAAAAGAGTTGCACAATGTATCATAAATGTATCGCTACTTCTCTTTGAAACAAGAAGGTTCTTAATAAAAAAATAGTATTATAATAAACAATAGCTTGGCTTTAAAATAAAGCTGGCATGTAATTTGCTTTTATAAAAACAGGAAGTTAAAAGATTGGGTGTTGTTCTGGTGAGTTATTTTATTAGTGTGCTTGCGACTTGATTTAGATCAAGCGAAAGTATATGACTTTAATGTAATAATGCTTCAGTCAAAAAACTGAGTTTAATTATCCTGTAACCCTATTGTTAATAGTAACTTTTTTAAAAAGCGAATAAATTTAATAAGGTAATAATGTTATGACCACAGAACGTATCGTTAGAATTGTCGCTGGATTTTTCATCTTAGTGTCCTTAAGTCTGGGTGTACAAGAGAGTCCACTGTTTCAAAATAGCCACTGGCTTTGGTTTACGGCCTTTGTTGGCATCAACTTGTTTCAGAGTGGCTTTAGCCAATTTTGTCTCATGGAAATTATTCTAAAGAAACTAGGCGTCAAAGAAAGTCAGTGCCGCTAACTGCGGTTATCAGCTAATCTATCCTCAACGAGGTATTAACATGGCAAAGATTGTAATCATAGGCGCTGGCATCGGTGGTGTACCGATGGCGTTTGAAATGAAAGAAATGGCGCGTAAAGAAGATGAAGTCGTGGTGATCGCTGATACGCCGACTTTTCATTTTGTTCCTTCTAATCCTTGGGTGGGTGTCAACTGGCGTAAACCTGAAGATATTAAAGTTGAGCTTGCGCCTGTCTTCAAAAAGAAAAAGATTACCTTCATTCAACAACAAGCTACACGTATCCATCCTAAGAACAGTCAAGTCGAAATCGCTGATGGCTCATTGGTGGATTACGACTTCTTAATTATCGCCACCGGTCCTAAGCTGGCTTTTGATGAAATACCAGGTCTTGGGCCTAATGGTTATACTCAATCAGTCTGTCATGTAGATCATGCCGGTGAATCAGGTGAGTTTTGGGATAAATTTGTCGCAGATCCTGGTCCTATTATTATAGGTGCAGTACAGGGGGCTTCTTGTTTTGGTCCTGCTTACGAATATATGTTCATCGCCGAAACCGATCTGCGTAAACGCAAGATTCGTGATCAAGTAAAAATGACTTATGTAACCTCTGAGCCTTATATTGGGCACTTAGGTTTAGGTGGTGTGGGTGATACCAAGGGTATGTTAGAAAGCGAATTACGTAACAAACATATCAATTGGATTTGTAATGCTAAGGTCGACAAGATCGAAGATGGCATGATGTATGTCACTGAAGTTGATGAAAATGGTGTCGATAAAAAGAAACACGAACTACCATTTAGGCACAGTATGATGCTGCCTGCTTTTAAGGGCGTTGATGCCTTGATAGGTATTGATAAATTAGTCAACCCGCGTGGCTTTGTGTTGGTTGATGAACACCAGCGCAATCAAACTTATAAAAATATCTATTCGGTGGGTGTCTGTATTGCCATTCCACCGCTTTCGCAAACACCCGTTCCAACAGGTACACCAAAAACCGGCTATATGATTGAGTCGATGGTTACCGCGACTGCGCATAATATCCGTGAAGAATTGGATGGCGGTGAGCCTAGCCATAAAGGTACTTGGAATGCTTTGTGTTTGGCTGATTTTGGCGATTCTGGCGTAGCTTTTCTCGCGATGCCACAAATTCCACCTCGCAACGTGCAATGGGCTTCAAAAGGTCGATGGGTGCATTTTGCTAAAATCGCTTACGAAAAATATTTTATCCGTAAAGTTCGTAAAGGTTTGGGCGAACCATTTTATGAACGCTTGCCGCTAAAGTTTATGGGTATCATGCGTCTTAAGCAAAAACCTAAAGCTTAAGTTTTAAAACACTTGAAGTAGTTTTACTCCAAGTCTTTAGGAGCATCGGTTTGTTACTTGTTCTGGGGTTTAATAGCTTCAGCTATTACTTGTAAAACAGCTGAAGTAGTTTTACTCCAAGTCGGCACGAACAGCGGATTTTCCTAGTTCTGGAGTGTAATAGCTTCAGCTATTACTTGTAAAACAGCTGAAGCTGTTTTACTCCAGACTCACTGAATACCTAATGACGATGTTGATTCGTGTTAAAGAGGACTAAATCTTAAATGAGACCATTACCTGATAGGATTCTTTTGACGGCATGCAGCTTATTGTTTGTGTTGAACAACGCAGCTCATGCTGACACTAACACTCATCCGCCTCTTAACACGCTTGCTCAAACGATTGATACCGCGCTAGCTAATAATCCTGAGCTCAGTATCATGCAGGCGCGTATAGACCAGGCAGATGCACAATTTGGGCAAGCTTTATCTATTTTTTACCCACAAATTAAAACCAGCTTGTCTTATCAGTACACTAATAATCCAGCTCAGGCTTTTGCGATGTTGATCGCTCAACGGCGCTTAAATATGGTCGGTACTGATTTCAATCATCCCGGTTTTGTTGAAGATTATCGTCCTCAAGTGACGGCTAGTTACTCTTTATTTCGGGGTGGGCAAGATTATTACCAAAGTCAGGCTGCGCAATTAGGTATAGAAACCTCTGAGCTGGAAAAATCTGCGACCCGTAATCGTTTGCTAAGTAATGTCACTGCCGCTTTTTATGGCGAGCTGGCAGCGATCGATAGCCACAAAATGAGTCTACGCAGCATTGAGGCGGTACAAAGTGAATTAGAGCAATCTCGAGCGCGTTTTAATGCTGGGGCTTTGCTTAAGTCTGATGTACTGTCTTTAGAAGTGCAATTGGCCGAAGCTCAAGAGGCCGATATACAAGCTGCCAATGCGATAGAAATGGCGCACAATATGCTAAAAACCTTATTGGGCTTGTCGGTTAATGATGCTTTCGCTATCAATGTCACTTTGGAATCCCAGTTACCTAAAACTCCAGAAGGCTACAATGAATTATTAGCTAAAGCGCTGAGCAGTCATCCCGAATTAAAGGCTGCTGAAAAAAAGGTGCTGATAGCAGAAAAACAAGTCGCTGCCGCTAAAGGTGCGCATTTGCCAAAGGCTGATGCCTTTGTTAATTATGGCTCTGATAGTAACAATCTGACTTATAACAGTAACCAGGATAATCTCACCGCTGGGGTGATGGTAGAAATGGATATTTTTACTGGCTTTGCTACCCAAGAAAAGATTAAAAAAGCTCAGCACGAGCTGACCATAGCCAATGAAACTGCTAGGCAAACGCGTTTGCGTATCGAAAATCAACTTAAAACGGCAGAGCTTAGATTACAAGAAGCGTTAAATCGTGCTCGAGTAAGTGCTTTGGCCGTGCAAGCTTCCGAAGAAGCATTGCGCTTAGTCAAGGAACAGCATCAGGCTGGTGTGGTAACTGTCACTCGTTATATTGATGCAGAAGTCGCTCGTGATAAAGCACAGACTAGGCAAATTAGCAGCCGCTACGATGCCTTGCGTTTTGATGCAGAACTTAAACAAGCCATCGGTTTTTGGCAATAACAGGATTTACATATAATGGATAAGCATTCAATTTCACTACTACCCAAAGGCTTGATACCGATTGCGGCGATTAGCGCCTTAATATTAGTGATTTTGTTTGCCCTCGGTGTGCTCGGCGGTGACAAAAAGACAGAAGCCGGCACTACAGAGGTTAAAGGCCTAGCTCTGCCTAGTCATGCTAAAACCATGACAGTCAGTAACCAGTTGGAGGCAAACCTTTTATCTTGGCAGGGTACGGTACGTTCGAGGTTGGCAGTAAAGATTTCGCCCAAATTGAACGCCCGTATCATCGAGCTGCCGGTGCATTCTGGTGACCGCTTAAAAAAAGGGGCTGTGATTGCCAAACTAGATGATCGTGAATTAGCAGCTGCTTACAATGCTGCCAATGCAAGTTTTCATGCAGCTCAAGCTCAAGCTGGGTTAGCTAAAACAGAAGAAGCGCGCATCATTGATTTATATAATAAGCAGGCCGTTACTAAGCAAAATTATGATGCTGTTCTTGCACAAGCTCAGTCAGCCCTCGCTTTAGCTAATCAGGCTGCCGAAAACGCAAGGCAAAGTAAAGTACTGCAAGGCGAAAATATACTCTATGCACCTTTTGATGGTGTGGTGGCTGAGCGTTTGCAAGAGCCAGGCGACATGAGTTTGCCGAATCTGCCTATCATTACTTTTCTTAAACCGGATGATTTACGTCTGGAAGTGGCAGTTTCTGATCGTTGTTCAGCTCAGATTAAAGTGGGTATGAGTGTTAAAGTAAAGGTTGAGGTTATTGGCCAGATATTAACCGGAGTCGTTGACGAAATCAGCCCAGAAATTGATGCACAAACTCACAGTCAACAGCTTAAGGTTAGATTAACGAACACCGCTGGTTTACAGCAAGGTCAATTTGCTAATCTGGAGCTAGCTTGTCAAGAATCACAACAGGCTTTATTCATTCCAAAATCGGCTGTTCTGCAATACGGCCAGCTCCAAGCTGTCAATATAGTTGATGGCCAGCGCGTACATGTTCGGCATATACGCACGGGCAAAGAGAATGGCTCGTTAGTACAAGTTTTGTCCGGTCTGCATGATGGCGATATTATTATGATTGAGAGTGGCTTAAATCCATGAAGCTTACCGAGATCAAAAAAGACAGTTTGACCGTCAGCATTGTTCGCTTATTTACTACCTCACAGCTATCGTTATTATTTTTGCTGATTTCCTTGGTGGCCGGTGCGGTTGCGCTAGTTTATACGCCACGCGAAGAGGATCCGCAAATCATCGTGCCGGTGATGGACGTGTTTGTGCAAGTGCCAGGGGCTACTAGCGAGGAAGTTGAAAAACAGGTCACTACGCCCTTGGAAGTCATGCTTAGGCAAATCAAAGGGGTTGAATATGTTTATTCTGTGTCTCGGCCTGGCGAAGCCGTAGTAACCGTTCGATTTTTTGTAGGTGAAAACCTAGAAAGTAGTTTAATTAAAACCCGCGATAAATTGCAAGCTAATCAGGCTATTATTCCCCCTAGCGTGAGTAACTGGCTGGTTAAGCCTGTTGAAATCGATGATGTGCCTATCTTGTTGCTAAGCTTATCGCCACAGAATCCAAGCATGGAGGCTATGGACTTGCGGCGGGTTGCTGATGAGTTAATAGAGCGATTGCGAACTATCGACAATGTAGGTAAAAGCTGGGTAGAGGGTGGCGCCGTTCGGCGTATTTCTGTGTATCCCGATCCAATAAAACTAGACGCAAGTAAGATTAGCTTACTGGAAATTCGTCAGGCGCTTGCGCAAAGTAATGTTAATTTGCAAGTCGGTGATATAACTGCAAGCGACCGTGAAATCGTATTGGAAGCAGGGCCGCATTATCAAACTGTTGAACAGGTCGGAGCTACTGCGCTAAAAAGTAGCCATGGTAAGTTGTTATATTTACGCGATGTCGCCAAGATTATCGATGGTGCAGCCGACACTAATGACTATACCCGTATTGGTTTTGGCCCCGCCGTAGCGCAAATGAAAACGGTAGGCAGTGCCGACCAAAAGTTACCGGAAGTCGGTGAACAGCGCCCGATGGCAACGATAGCGATTGGTAAACGCCGAGGCAGTAATGCTGTAGCGGTTGCAGAGCAGGTTTTAGCCTTAGCAGAGCAATTAAAAGGCACGCTGATACCTGAGGATGTGCTACTGACCATTACCCGTAATTACGGTGAAACCGCAGACCATAAGGTTAACGAACTGGTGATGCATTTATCCATTGCGGTTTTGACCATTATTGTCTTGTTGGCTTTGACCTTGGGTTTTAAGGAATCGTTGATCGTGTCTTTGGCCGTGCCGATGACCTTTGCGATTACCTTATTATGCGATTTGATATTTGGTTATACGATTAACCGAGTCACGTTGTTTGCTTTGATCTTGTCCTTAGGTTTATTAGTAGACGATCCTATCGTGGATGTAGAAAACATACATCGACATTACAAAATGCGTAAAGAACCACCGCTACAAGCCTTGCTGACTGCGGTTAATGAAATACGTCCGCCAACTATTCTTGCAACCTTTGCGGTCATCATGTCGTTTGTGCCCATGTTTTTTATAACAGGCATGATGGGGCCTTACATGGCGCCGATGGCATTTAATGTGCCAATTGCAATGCTGCTGTCGCTGATTATCGCTTTTACTGTGACGCCTTGGGCTAGTTATCGCTTGTTAAAAGGCGATTATGGCAAGGATCATGGTGGAGATTTTGAGCTCAAAGAGACTCGTGGCTTTAAGCTTTATCACGCGATACTAGAGCCGCTATTGTCTAGTAAATCTAGAGCTAGATGGTTTTTACTGGCGGTCTTTATTGCTTTTGTGGCTTCTGCGCTGATGGCCGTGACGCGTATTGTGCCGTTGAAGTTATTGCCGTTCGATAATAAAAACGAATTACAACTGATCATTGATATGCCTAAAGGCAGTTCGCTTGAAGCTACCGATCAAGTTGCTAGTGCATTGGGTGATTATCTGGCGACGGTTAATGAAGTCAGTAGTTATCAAAGCTATGTGGGCATTGCTTCGCCCATGGATTTTAACGGTATGGTACGACATTATTATCTCAGGCAAGGTGCTCATTTAGGTGATATTCGTATCGTACTGGTTGATAAAACGCATCGCAAACAAGCTTCACATGAGATTGCCTTACGCATGAGGCCAGAAATTGATCGGATTAAAAAAGAATATGCCGCTAATATAAAGATAGTCGAAATGCCACCGGGGCCGCCGGTATTATCGACGCTGGTTGCTGAGGTTTATGGGCCACCGGAAGCGGAATATAAGGATATTATTAAAGTGGCGAACAGAGTTAGAGCTGATATGGAGCATACCGAAGGCGTGGTTGATATTGATGATTTTGTAGAAGCAGAACACGAGCAACTGCATTTTTTGATCGATCATGATAAAGCGGCCTTGCTGGGTATTAGCAGCACACAAGTAGCCAACACCTTGCAATTAGCGGTTGCAGGCAGTAGTGCTGGTTTATTACATACTGACCATGAGAGGCTGCCACTGAGTATTCAACTGCAATTACCCAGAGCCGCACGATCATCTGAACAAGATTTGCTGGGGCTTTCGGTAAAAACAGGGCAGGGTGATTTAGTGCGGCTGAGTGAAATTGGTCACTTTAATCATGAGCAAGGCTCACAAGCCATTTACCATAAGAACTTACAACAGGTTATGTATGTTACGGCCGAAATGGCAGGGCGTAGTCCCGTTGAAGCAGTTTTGGATTTGTTCGGTAGTTTTAAAAAACAACCTCTGCCCGATGGTTACAAAACTGAAATGGCAGGGGAGGGCGAATGGAAAATCACAGTCGATGTATTTCGTGATTTAGGCTTGGCGTTTGCCGCAGCAATGGTGATGATTTACATTTTATTAGTCGGACAGACAGGATCATTAGGTGTGCCGTTGATTATGATGATCGCTATTCCGTTGACAGTCATCGGCATTATGCCGGGTTTTTGGTTAATTAATTTATTTACTACACCGGTTGCAGGTTACGCTACACCGATCTACTTTACCGCTACGGCGATGATAGGCATGATTGCGCTGGCCGGTATCGTAGTGCGTAACTCGATTATCCTAATTGATTTTATCGGTAACATTTATCGTAATAATCCTGCTATTACCTTAGCTAATGCCATTATCGAAGCTGGAGCTACACGATTAAACCCTATTTTCTTAACAGCGGCATCGGCGGTGTTAGGTTCCATGATGATAGTTCTCGATCCAATTTTCTCAGGGTTAGCTTGGAGTTTTATTTTTGGCATTATTGCCTCGACGTTATTCTCACTAGTGGTGATACCCGTCGTCTATTTTCTGATTAACCAAAATATGCCCAAAGAGAAGATTATAGAAAAATAAGCTGTTTATTGGGGGGCTTTTGTTGGGTTTGCTTATATAAGGTAAGGAACAGTATTATTAAATCTGTGCCACTGTTTCATTATTGTTCCTTGAGACGCGGCCACAGTAATATGAAACGTCAATGAAACAATATAAGGTTGTTAATTACTTTTAGAATTCATATAACTCAACAATCCTAAGTAATTATGATTATGGCACAAGCTTTGCTTTATATTAACTATAACAAACACACAACCAGAGACATACCATGATATTTAAGCAATTATTTGATCAAGAAACTTGGACTTACACTTATTTAATCGCTGATCCTTTTACTAAAGAAGCGGTATTGATTGATCCTGTCAACACTCATATAGAGGCCTATATTACATTGCTGGCCGCGCATGGTTTGCAGTTGAAATACACCTTAGAAACCCATGTACATGCTGACCACATTACCGCCAGCGGTTCGTTACGCCAACGCTTGGGATCACAAACAGGTGTCAGCCAACTTTGTGGGGCAACAACTGCCGATATACAAATTCAAGACGGTGATGTATTTGAATTTGCGGCTGGCGAACAGATTAAAGTGATCGCTACACCAGGCCATACCTCAGGCAGTATTTCTTATTTATGGCGTGATCACCTATTTACGGGTGATTCGCTCTTAATTGGTGGTTGTGGTCGTACTGATTTTCAAGGTGGTGATGCTGGTGCGCAATATGATTGTATTACCCAACGCTTGTTTACCTTGCCGGACGAAACCTTAGTTTATCCAGGGCACGATTATCAACAACGTTGGGTGAGTAGTATTATGCAAGAACGTACGACTAATCCACGTCTAGCTGGAAAGTCGCGTGAGCAGTTTATTGAAATCATGAATAACCTGAACTTACCTAAGCCACGTTTAATTGATGAAGCTGTGCCTGCTAATCGTTATTGCGGCTTAGATGAAAATGAACGCCAAGACGCAGTTGCTGTAAGAGATGAACGTCCCTTGCGAGTGACCACAAAAACCGAAGATTTAGTGGCCGTTGCTAAGCAACAGGTTACTGAAGTCGATGTGGCAAAAGCTAAACAACTGTTAGCAGATGGTCATATAGTTCTAGTTGATACACGTGAAGAAAGTGAATACGCAGCAGGGCATATAGAAGGTGCATTATTACTACCTAGGGGCGTACTGGAATTTAAAATAGGTGTTACGCCGGAATTAGCTGATAAAGGCAAAAGCGTACTAATTTATTGCCGTACCGGTGGGCGTTCTGCATTAGCGGCACTAACCCTGCAACAACTGGGTTACACTAATGTTCTGTCTATGGCAGGCGGTTTTGAAGCATGGAAAAATACCTGAAGTAGATTGGGTTAACAGATTTATAGTTAACCCAACACATCGCGACTAAGTTGGGTTGTGAAAAGCATGCAGCCTAACCTACGAAAATATAACTATTGGAGTGCAATAGCTTCAGCTATTGCTTTATAAAACAGCTAAAGCAGTTTTACTCCGAACATACAAGATGCAGCCGAACCTAATGGAACTACAAAAAGAACAAATAGCACCCAATAAAGAGAAGATATGCAAATCTTCCATTAAATAACAGAGGAAATTATGACTACCCAACACCACACTTTACTCATCGTCGGAGGCGGCGCAGCAGGCGTTTCAGTTGCTAATAATATGCGACGTGTCAACGCAAACATCGATATTGCTCTTATCGAGCCTTCAGAAAAGCATTATTACCAACCCGGTTTTACTATTATCGGCGGTGGTG
>TBL_comb47_HYPODRAFT_10003564_pt1 | contig 18330 bp, 14 predicted proteins | sample TroBogypolimnion_40_FD_10682 | JGI IMG/M metagenome (IMG submission 10682)
ACGGGCGCGGGTGCGGGCGCTGGAGTTGCAGCGCTCGGGGGCGTTTCTCGCGGAGCAACTTGCCGCCGGACCCGACGGGCCGATGAGCGCAGAGCTGCCGCCGATGGCCGGTGACACGCTCGCGGTGGCGCTCACCGAGGGCTGGCGCGGGGAGACGTGCCACGCGGCGCTGACCGACGGCGACGGAAAATTCCGCCGGTACAAAATTGTCGATCCCTCGTTCCACAACTGGACGGGGCTGGCGCTCGCGATGCGCGGCCAGGCCATCTCGGATTTTCCGATCTGCAACAAGAGTTTCAATCTCTCTTACTGCGGCTTCGATCTCTGACCATGTTTGTCGTCGACTCCATCATCCACCGCCTGCGGCACGGCTGCCAGACCATGGCCTATCCGGCGGGTCCACCGCCGCCATTACCGGACCGTCACGGCGGTTCGCTGCGGGTCGACGCGGCCAAGTGCACCGAGGGCTGCGCGGCCTGCGTGACGGTGTGCCCCACCCAGGCAATCACCCGACCCACGGACCGGGCCGTGGAGCTCGATCTCGGGCGGTGTATTTTTTGCGCGGCCTGTGTGGAGGTCTGCCCCGCGAAGGCGATCACGCAGACCGGTGATCACCGCATGGCGGTGCGGAAACGCGAGGACTTGCGGCTCGGTCCCTCCGGCGAGGAAGAGCTGCGCCTCGGCTCGGCCCTGGACGACAAGCTGCGCCAGCTGTTCGGCCGTTCGCTGCGGCTGCGGCAGGTGAGCGCGGGCGGCTGTAGCGCGTGCGAGGCGGACGTGAATGTGCTGGGCACGATCGGTTGGGATTTGGGGCGGTTCGGCATCCAGTTTGTCGCCTCGCCGCGACACGCCGACGGGTTGCTGATCACGGGACCCGTGACGCAAAGTATGCGGCTGGCCCTCGAGAAGACTTATACGGCGATGCCGGCGCCCAAGATCGTGATCGCGGTCGGCGCGTGCGCGATTGCGGGTGGGCCATTCATCAACCACTCGCAGCAGTGCAACGGCGCGGACGCAGTGGTGCCGGTGGATTTGTATATCCCGGGCTGCCCGCCGCATCCGCTGACGATTCTGGACGGGTTGCTGCGTCTCTTGGGCCGCCTCGAAGAGGGCAAGCGCGGCTAGCCGACCACCGTTTTGATCAGCTTGCCGAGATCAGACACGCGGTAGGGCTTCGTGAGGTGGCCGCAGAAGCCGGCGTCGAGGAACTTGCGGACCATGTCCTCGTTGTCGTAGCCGCTGGAAATTATGGCGCGCACGTCGGGATCGAGTTTTTTGAGTGCGGTGAAGGTTTCCTCAGCGCCCATCCCGGCGGTGACGTTGATGTCCATGATCACCGCGTCGTAGGGCCGGCCGATGTTGAGGTAGCGCTTGTAGAGCACGAGGACCTCGTCGCCGTTCTTGGCCAGGTCGAACTTGTAATCGAGGCTCTTGAGCATCGAGGCCGTGAGCGAGGTGATGGACGCATCGTCGTCCATGAACAGCACGCGCCCGGTGCCAAAGCGCAGCGACGGCGCGCGGCGCGCCTGCACCTCGGGGGGGCGCCCCGCGGGCGGGAGATACACGGTGAAGGCCGTGCCGACGCCGATGGCGGTGTCGACGGTGATCTGCCCGCCGTGCTTGCGCACGATGGTGAGCACGGTGGCGAGGCCGAGGCCGGTGCCGTGTTTCTTGGTGGTGAAGAACGGGTCAAAAATCTTGGCGACGTTCTCGGGCGGGATGCCGCTGGCGTTGTCGCGAACCTGGAACTCGACGTAATCGCCGGCGGGCAGGGCCGCGACCTGGCCGTCCACGAGGGTGACGTTGCCGGCCTTGAGCTGGAGCTTGGCGCGGTGGGGCGCGGGCGGCATGGCCTGCAGGGCGTTGACGATGAGGTTCTGGAACACCTGCAGGATTTGCGCGCGATCCACCTGCACGGGCGCGGTCCGCTCGGCGACGTCGAGGGTGATCTCGGCCGTGGAGCCGGCGGCGGCGATCTTGATGGAGTCGGCGAGAATGTCATTCGCGGTGACGACAGCCTGCGTGTTCGCGCCGCCCTTGGCGAAGGAGAGCAGCTGCTTGGTGAGGCCCTTGGCAATCATGCAGGCCTTCTCGCTGTCCTCGAGCGACGAGTAGTCGCGGTTGTCCTTGGCCAGGGAAATGCCGCCGAGGATCGTCGTGAGGAGATTGTTGAAATCGTGCGCGATGCCGCCCGCGAGCAGGCCGAGCGTCTCAAAGCGGTTGGCCTTCACGAGTTCCTCGGGCGTGAGGCTCATTTCCGCCGGGTCGCGGAACGCGATGGCGACGCCGAGGGGCTTGCTGTCGGGATCCATCACGGCGCGGGCCGACCACACGATCGGCGTGGGTTTCGTGCCTTCCGTGGCGTAGGCCAGCGCGTCCTGGCTGATGAGCGGCAGCGGCTGGTCGGCGGTGAGCGCACGGTCGAAGGCCGGGTCGCTGGGGCGGCCGCTTTCCTGGCTGACGAGGCGAAAAATCTCGTTCACGGGCTGGCCCATTGCGGCCTCGGGCGTCCGCTGCAGGAGGCGCGCGGCGGTGGGATTGACGAAGATGATCTTGCCGTGTCCGTCGGCGACGATGACGCCCTCCGCCACGGCGGAAAGGGCTTGGTGCGCTAGGACGGAGGGGATGCCGCCGCCGGTGGAGAGGGACTGGCCGGCGGGGATGGCGCAGATGAAGCCGGTGACGCGGGCGAGCTCCTTCTTGCGGGTGACTGTGCGGTGGGCGCCGAGCAGCACAGTCACGCGGCGTCCGGCCTTGTCGACGAGTTCAACCGGCGCGAGCAGCTCCGCCTGACCCGGCGCGAGAGCGAGCAGCCAGGCTTCGAAGCCGCCGGGGGCGACCTCGCGCGGCAGGGCAGCGGTGAAAGTTTCGAGTTCCGGGGCGCGTTCATCCGCGGCCCAACCCAGGGTTCTTTTCCACGCGGGGGAGAACCAGAAGACCTTGCCGATGAAATCCAATTCGAAGGCGCCGAGCGGGCCGGCCCCGCTGAGCTCTACCATGCGCGAGTCGTTGGCAACGCTGGACTCCTCGAGTTCCTTGCGCTCGGTGATGTCGATATGCAGGCCGACGATCCGCTCCAGTTCGCCGGTGGCGCCGGGCAGCTGCAGGCCGAGACACTGGATCCAGACCCAATGGCCGGCGTGGTGACGCATGCGGAACTCGACGGTGAACGGTCGGGACACGCCGGCCATCTTCTTGCCGAGCTGGTCGGGTGACGCGCCGGAATCATCCGGATGGATGAGCTCGCGCCACTGGTCGATCGTGTCGGGCAGCTCGGCTTCGAGATAGCCCAGGATTTTTTTCCATGCCGCGGAATAGTGCGCGCGGCCGGTCTTGAGATTGAGGTCGAAGAAACCCGCGGCGCCCTTCTCGGTCAGCAGGCGAAAACTGGCGACGTCGCCGACGGCCGGCACAGCGAGGGGCTGCACGGGCTGGACGGTGGCGATGTAGCCGGGCGTGGCGCCGAGGTGGGATTCCAGGCGGATGAACACGCTGCGGGGCACCCCGGTCGCCGGCTTGGTGAGGAGCAGGGAGTTCTGGTCGAGCGTGGCGGCGAGCAGGACCTTCCATTGGGCGACGATCCAGCCCGGTTCCTCCGACGCGGTCTCGAACTGGATCAGGCTGCAAATGTGCCCGCCGACTGGTTCGCGTCCGCTGGTGCCCCAGAGCGCGCGGGCCGAGTGATTGGCGGCGGCGATGCGGCCGTCGGCATCGAGGAGCAGCACGGCGCTCAATTCGGGGGCAGCCTGGGCGGACGCCGACTGGGCCGAGAAGGAGAACGGCGGACGGGAAAGATTGGGCTGGTCCACGGTTAGGCCCGATTGAGCCACCGTTGTGTTCGTTTGGCGAGAAAATCGATGAAGGCCGGATGGTCGTTCAGGCAGGGAATCTGGAGGAACGTGACCCCGCCCGCGGCGATGAAGGAATCGCGTCCGCGACCGGCGATTTCCTCGAGGGTCTCCAGGCAGTCGGTGACAAACGCGGGGCACATCACGAGGATGTTCTTCACGCCGGCCTTCGGCAGGCGCTCAAATTCCTTGTCGGTGAAGGGCTCGAGCCACGGTTCGCCCACGAGCCGGGACTGGAACGACACCGAGTATTTTGCCGGGGCGAGGCCCGCGCGCTGCACAAAGGCCCTCGTGGTGGCGAAGCACTGCGCCCGGTAGCAGGTGGCGTGGGCGGGCGAACACGAGTTGCAGCAGTCGGCCACCGTCATGCAGTGCGCGTGGGACGAGTCGGCCTTGCGCATGTGCCGCACCGGGAGGCCATGGTAGCTGAACAGCAGGTGATCATAGCCCTTGGCGAGGTGCGGTGCGGCCACCGCGTGGAGCGCCTCGATGTAATCCGCATCCTCGTAAAACGGCTGAACGGTGGTGACGCGCAGGGTCGGCGCCTGGCGGGCGACCTCCTCCATCACGCGAACGACCACGGTTTCCCACGACGACATCGCGTAGTGGGGATATTGCGGGAAAAGCAGCACTTCCTGCACGCCGTCGGCAACGAGCTGGCCGATGACTTGGGCGATGGACGGCGAGCCGTAGCGCATCGCGAGATAGACCGGGGTGTCGGCGCCGAGCGTCGTCGCGAGGTCGCGCTGCACCTTTTGCGACATCGCGATGAGCGGCGAGCCCTCAGGCGTCCAGACCGACGCGTAGGCGTGGGCGGAATTCTTGGGCCGGGTGCGCAGGATGATGCCCTCAAGCAAGAGCCACCGCGCGGGGGCGGGAAGGTCGAGCACGCGTTCGTCGCCGAGGAATTCCCGCAGGTAGCGTCGAACATCGGGCACGGAAGGGGAGTCGGGTGACCCGAGGTTGACGAGGAGGACCGCGCGTTGGGACATGCGGCGTCATTCGTCGGAAGATTCGCGATGAAGTCAAACGAACCCCGGGTCCAACGGGCAAGATCTGCGCCATCGCGGAGCCATCCGCAGTGTTGTCAAACGCGCGAAGCGGCGTTTCGTTTAACCTTACCCATTCCATGGCCAACACCCGCAAACCCGTGCTCCTCGTCATTCGCGACGGCTGGGGCAAGAATCCCGATCCGGCGCAGAATGACGTCAATGCCGTCTATCTCGCCAAAAAGGCCTGCGATGACGCGTTGCAGAAGAAATATCCGCACACGTTGATCAATGCCAGCGGGCTCGACGTGGGCCTGCCCGACGGCGTCATGGGCAACAGCGAGGTCGGCCACGAGAACATCGGGGCGGGCCGCATCGTGGACCAGGAGCTGGTCCGCTTGAACAAGCTGTTTTCCGAGAAGCGCCTCGCCGCGAATCCCGTCTGGCGGGGCGTGGTGGATCGTGTGAAGACCCGCGGTTCGCGGCTGCACCTCATGGGCATCGTCTCTGACGCCGGCGTGCACGGGATGCTGGAGCATCTCTACGGTATTCTACGGCAGGCAAAGGCGGACGGTCTCACGGAAGTGTTTATCCACGCCTTCACCGATGGCCGCGACACGCCGCCGCAGAGCGGCCTGGGTTACGTGCAACAGGTGGACGCGGCCTGCCAGCAGATTGGCGTCGGCCGGATCGCATCGGTTTGCGGGCGCTTTTGGGCGATGGACCGCGACAACCGCTGGGACCGGGTGCAAAAGGCGTACGACCTGCTCACGGGCCGCAAAGCCGTGGCGACGGCGCCGAGCGCGGCGGCGGCGGTGCAGCAGTATTACGATGCGCCGCTGACTGCGACGCAGAAGGGCGACGAGTTCGTTGCGCCGACGGCAGTGGTCGGCCCCGACGGGCCTCCAGTCGCAGTGATCGCCAATGGTGACGCGGTGCTGTTCTACAATTATCGCGGCGACCGGCCACGCGAGATCACCAAGGCGTTCGTGCTGGACGATTTCAAGGGCTTCGACCGCGGCGCGAAACTCGACCTCTACTACGCGACGATGACCGAATACGAGGCGGGCCTGCCCGTGCACGTGATCGCGATGAAGCCGCCGCCGCTGAAAAACATCCTCGGCCAGGTGGTGAGCGACGCGGGCATCGCGCAATTTCGCTGCGCCGAGACGGAAAAGAACCCGCACGTGACGTTCTTTTTCAACAATTACCGCAGCCAGCCGTTTCCCGGCGAGGAGCGCGCGTGCCCCCCGAGCCCGAAGGTGGCAACGTATGACCTGCAGCCGGAGATGTCCGCGGCGGCGGTGACGGATTTGGTCAAAGCGGCGATCCTGTCGGGCAAGTATGGCTTCATCGTCGTGAACTACGCCAATCCCGACATGGTCGGCCACACCGGCTCGCTGCCGGCGGCGATCAAGGCCGTGGAAACGACGGACCGCGGGGTGGGCGAGCTGCTGGCCGCCCTCGAAAAAATGGGCGGCTCGGCCGTCATTTGCGCCGATCACGGCAACAGCGAGCAGATGTGGGACTTTGTGCACAACGCGCCGCACACGTCGCACACGCTGAACCAGGTCGAGGTATTTGTCGTCGGCCCGGGTATGTCCGCGGAGAAAACGCGGATGCGCACCGGCGGACGGCTGGCGGACATCGCGCCGACGTTACTGGCGTTGATGGGCCTGCCGAAACCACCGGAAATGACCGGCGACAACCTGGTGTTGTCGGCCTGAGCAGACTCATGAAGCGGAGTCTCAGCTTCGTGGGAGGGATCGCCTTCGTGCTTCTGGCCGGCGGGCTGCACGGCCAGACGCTTTGGCCGGGCACCACGGCGGGCATGAGCGTGGGCCAAGTGCAGAAAGTCTTTCCTGATGCCCGTGAACCCGAGAAGGCGATCGACCTGCCTGCCGGACGGGGCACCGAGCTGTTGGACCTGGACTCAACCGTAATTGCGGACCGCAAGTTCAAGGTCCGGTTCTTCTTCAAGCAGGAGCAGCTGGTGAACGTCACGCTGGTGGCGTTGGGCGACGTCGAGGAGAAGGAATTCGAGACCTTCCGCGATTTGCTGCGGGCGAAATACGACCACGAGTATTCCACGACCAGCGGGATTGTCATCGAGGTCAAATGGAAGGCGGTACAGACCGTCATTCTGCTCACCTGGGCCCCGCCGGGCCATGAACAGGGGAGCGGCACCCTGGCCATCAGCTACGAGGCTCCCATTCCCAAAGAAACCGACCGACTATGAACTCAACTCATCCTGCAGAAGACGTGATCCTGCAAACGGACGAACACGCCGGCGTGATCCTGCTGAAGGCCGGGGGCTCATTTGGCGACCCGGTGGAGCTGTCCGCCGACGAGGCGCGCGAGCTGGCCGTGCGGCTGAACCTCCTGGCGGACGAGTTGGAATAGGCGAGGGTGGTCCGGGCGCTCCGCGCACGGATTCTGCGCGTTGTCCTGCGCCTTGAGTCGGCAAGTGCATCTCGAGAACCTTGCCGTGCGCGGAGCGCCCGGCCCACCCCGGCGCAGTGCGCCCGTGTCATACCGCCCCAAATTCTGGTTGCCCCGGGGGTGACCGCTCAGCTTAGCTGACCTTCCGTGTCCCTCCACCGCTCCCATCACTGTGCCCAGATAACCAAGGCCGACCTCGGCGCGACGGTCGCGTTGCTGGGCTGGGTGGATTCCATCCGCGACCACGGCGGGATCATCTTCATCGACCTGCGCGACCGGAAGGGTCTGACGCAGGTGAAATTCGACCCGCAAGACAACGCGACGCTCGGCTCCCAGGCGGCGCATCTCAAGCCCGAGTCGGTGATCGCCGTCGGCGGCAAGGTCGTGCTGCGGCCCGGAGGCACGATCAACCCGGCGTTGCCCACCGGTGAGGTGGAAGTCGCGGCCAATCGCCTCGAGATTCTCAACGTTTCCGAGACACCGCCATTTCCCCTCGACGATGTCGGCGGCGACAAGGTCAACGAGGACCTTCGCCTGACCTACCGCTACCTCGACCTGCGCCGGCCGAAGATGCAGAAGAATCTGCAGGTGCGGCACAAGGCGACGAAGTCCGTGCGCGATTACTTCGACGCCCAGGAGTTCATCGAGGTGGAGACGCCCGCGCTGTTCAAAAGCACGCCCGAGGGCGCGCGCGAATATCTCGTGCCGTCGCGCATCCACCCGGGCCAGTTCTACGCGCTCTCGCAGTCGCCGCAGCAGTTCAAGCAGATCCTCATGGTCGCCGGCGTGGAGAAGTATTTCCAGATCGCCCGGTGCTTCCGCGACGAGGACCTGCGGTCGGACCGCCAGATGGAGTTCACGCAGGTGGACGTCGAGGCGTCGTTCATCGACCGCGAGGGTATTTACGCGCTGTTCGAGGGCATGCTGAAGAAGGTGTGGCGCGACGTGCTCGGCACGGACCTGCCCACGCCGTTTCCGCGGCTGACGTTCAACGACGCGATGAATCGCTACGGCGTGGACAAACCCGACGTGCGCTTCGCCATGGAGCTCGCTGACTTCTCGGAGGTCTTCAAGAATTCCGCGTTCAAGGTCTTCCAATCCACGGTGGCCAGCGGCGGCGTGATCAAGGCGATCAATGCCAAGGGCCTCGCGGATCTCACACAAGGCGAGACGAAGAGCCTCGAGGAGATCGCAAAATCGCTCGGCGCCAAGGGCCTCGCCTTCATCAAGGTGGAGGGCGGCGAATGGAAGTCGCCGATCGTGAAGTTCTTCTCCGACGCGGAGAAGGCCGCGCTCACGGCGCAGCTGAATATTGCGGACGGCGACATCGTGTTTTTCGCGGCGGCGCCTTGGGAGAAGGCCTGCGCCATCCTCGGACGTCTGCGGCTCGAAGCCGCCCAGTTGTTGCAGAAACGCGGCTTGCTGACGCTGCGCCCGGATGACTGGAAATTCCTGTGGGTGGTGGACTTCCCGCTCATGACCCACGACGAGGCGGAGAACCGCTACGTGGCCACGCATCACCCGTTCACCTCGCCCGTGCCGGAGGATATCGCGCTGCTCGACAGCGACCCGAAGAAGGTTCGCGGCCAGCACTACGACGTCGTCCTCAACGGCATGGAACTCGGCGGCGGCTCGATCCGGATCCACCAGCCGGCGTTGCAGAAGAAAGTTTTCGAGGACGTGCTCAAGATCCCGGCGGACGTCGTCGAGAGCCGTTTTGGCTACATGCTCAAGGCCTTCACCTTTGGCGCGCCGCCGCATGGCGGCATCGCGTTCGGCCTCGACCGCATGGTGGCGCTGCTGTGCGGCACCACCAGCATCCGGGACGTGATTGCCTTCCCGAAGACGCAGCGCGGCCAGGATCTGATGGCCCAGAGCCCGACGCCGGTGACGGCGCGACAACTCAAGGAACTGCACATCCAGACGGTCATGCCGGAGTAACGGGGCTTGCGCCGCCGCGCCGCAGACTATTCAATCGCGCTGATTTCCATCCCATGAAACTTATCATCGCTGTCATCAAGCCGTTCAAACTCGAGGAAGTGAAGGAAGCCCTGGCCAAGATTGGCGTCGAGGGCATGACCGTGACCGAGGTCAAAGGCTTCGGTCGCCAGAAGGGTCACACCGAGATTTATCGAGGCAGCGAATACACGGTCGATTTCCTGCCCAAGGTGAAGATCGAGATCGTCGTCGCCGACGAGATGAAGGCGAAGGCGGTCGACGCCATCGCCAAGGCCGCCAAGACCGGCAAGATCGGTGATGGCAAGGTCTTCGTGGTGCCGATCGAGGAAGCGGTCCGCATCCGCACCGACGAGCGCGGCGAAGCCGCGGTTTGAGCCAGTTTTGGCCATTTTCAGGGCCGGTTCCCCAAGGAGCCGGCCCTTTGTATTTGGCATAACCGGCGGAGCGGGGCGGGTGGCATGGGTGCTGCTTAAGGTATCCCGACCATGCATACTCCCCTGTGCCTTCTTCGCACTGCCTTGTTCGCGTGTCTGGCCTGTTTATTCAGCCTGACCGCCGTAGCGCAGACTGCAGCCCCCGCTGCACCTGCTGCTCCCACCTCGGATGAACGGATCGCGGCCCTCGAGGCCTACATCAATAACGCCGATCCCGGCAAAAGCCTGACCGGTGTCGCCGGCCCGGGCCACAACGCCTGGATGATGACCAGCGCGGCGCTGGTCCTCTTCATGACGCTGCCGGGCCTCGCGCTGTTCTACGGCGGCCTGGTCCGCAAGAAGAACGTGCTGTCCGTGCTGGCCCAATGCCTGGGCATCACCGGCCTCGTCACGATCCTCTGGTGGGCCTTCGGCTACAGCCTGGTGTTCGGCTCCAACTTCAACAGCCCGTACATCGGCGGCACGGAATATTTCTTCCTGAAGGATGTCACCTCCGCGCCCAACACCAACTACGCCTACTGGGTTTCGCAGAACGTCTTCTCGATGTACCAGCTGATGTTCGCGATCATCACGCCCGCCCTGATCGTGGGCGCCATCGCCGAGCGCATGAAGTTCTCCGCGATCCTGGCCTTCGTCACGGTCTGGATGTTCGTCGTTTACTTCCCGCTGGCCCACATGGTCTGGGGGTCCAGCGGCATGATGAACGGCGTGTGGAACGCCGACGCCAAGATCCCCGCGATCGACTTCGCGGGCGGCACCGTGGTGCACATGAGCTCGGGCTGGTCGGCCCTGCTGCTCTGCTTGATCCTCGGGCCCCGCGTGGGTTTCGGGAAGGACAAGATGGCCCCGCATAGCATGGTGCTCTGCATGGTCGGCACCGGCATGCTCTGGGTCGGCTGGTATGGCTTCAACGCCGGCTCCGCGGTCGCCGCCGACGGCATCGCCGCCAACGCCTTCACCACCACGACGCTCGCCACCGCTGTGGCCGCTTTCACCTGGGGCGCCATCGAGCGGATCTTCCGCGGTCACGCCTCCATCCTCGGCTTCTGTTCCGGCGCGGTCGCCGGCCTGGTCGTGATCACGCCCGCCTGCGGCTTCGTCAGCAGCACGGGCGCCGTCATCATCGGCGTCCTCGCCGCCGTCGTGCCGTATCTCGCCTGCACCAAGCTCAAGGCGAAGTTCGGCTACGACGACGCGCTCGACACGTTCGGCGTGCATGCCGTGGGCGGCACCTTGGGCGCGTTCATCACCGGTGTCCTCGTCTGCGGCCCGGTCAACGGCAACCTCACCGGCGCCCCGGCCGTCAAGAACGGCCTGGCCAAGCTCGTCACCAACGGCGGCCTCTGGACCGCCCAGCTCAAGGCGATCGGGATCACGCTGGTCATGGCCCTCGTGGCCACCGCGGTGATTGCCTATCTCGTCAAGGTTACCATCGGCCTCCGTCCCTCCGAGGAAGTCGAGCGCCAGGGTCTCGACATCAACGAACATGGTGAAGAGGGCTACGTCACCTAACCTTAAACCGCTCCCCACATGAAACTCATCATTGCAATCATCAAGCCGTTCAAGCTCGAGGAAGTGAAGACGGCCCTCGCCGAAATTGGTGTCGAAGGCATGACGGTGACCGAAGTCAAGGGCTTCGGCCGCCAGAAGGGCCACACCGAGATCTACCGCGGCAGCGAATACACCGTCGACTTCCTGCCGAAGGTGAAGATCGAGATCGGCGTGGCTGACGACTCCGTGGCGAAGGCGGTGGCCGCCATCGTCAAATCCGCCAAGACCGGTAAGATCGGGGACGGCAAGGTCTTCGTGATGCCTGTCGAGGACGTCGTGCGCATCCGCACTGACGAACGCGGCGAGTCCGCGCTCTAAGCCTCCCGCCCGCCAGTTTCAGCCGGCTCCGTGCAAACGGAGCCGGTTTTTTTTGCGGGACGGCGCCGCCTCTGGATACAAGCTTGGTAGCTACGAGCGTGAGCGAGTGGTGGTTCGTCCACTCGCTCACGCTCGCAGCTACGATTTGGCTGCGGCTGCGCCACGGTTCGATTGAGCAGCCTCCAACAGCTCCGCGACCGCGGCGTTGCCTTTTGCGCCGGGAGCCTTGAAATAACCCCATGGCCGGTCTCCAACGCATTCGCGTGATCGATTCCCATACAGGCGGCGAGCCCACGCGGCTCGTGCTCGAGGGCGGGCCCGACTTGGGCGCCGGCCCGCTTGCGTCTCGGGTGAAGCGATTCCGGGAGAAATTCGACGCGTGGCGCACCGCCATCGTCAACGAGCCCCGTGGCTCGGACACCGTCGTGGGCGCGCTGCTGGTGCCGCCCCACCATCCGGGCTGCCAGTTCGGGGTCATCTTTTTCAACAATGTCGGGCCGCTCGGCATGTGCGGCCACGGCACCATCGGGCTCGTGGCTTCGCTGGCCCATCTCGGAAAGGTGACGCCCGGGCGCGTGAAGATCGACACGCCCGTCGGCGTCGTCGAGGCCGAGCTGCAGGCGGACGGCGCCGTCGCCGTCGACAACGTCGCCAGCTACCGCAAGGCCAAGGGCGTCGTCGTCGACGTGGCGGGTATCGGCCACGTGCGCGGTGACGTCGCGTGGGGCGGCAACTGGTTCTTCCTCGTCGAGGATCACGGGCAGGCCCTCCATCTCGGCAATTTGGGCAAACTCACGAATTACACCGTCCATGTCCGCCAGGCAGTCAACGCCCACGGCTTTCCCGAGGTGGACCACGTCGAGCTGTTTGGCTCGTCGCCGCACGCCGGGGCGCACAGCCGCAATTTTGTCCTTTGCCCCGGCCACGTCTACGACCGCTCGCCCTGCGGGACGGGCACGAGTGCCAAGCTCGCGTGCCTCGCCGCGGACGGGAAACTCGCCGAGGGCGCCGCGTGGGTGCAGGAGAGCCTGATCGGGAGCACGTTCACCGGCCGTTATCGCTGGTTGGACCACGCGAAGGGCGAGATCGCCCCGACGATCACCGGATCCGCGTTCGTGACCGGCGAGTCAACGCTGCTGCTCGACCCCAAGGACCCGTTCTGCTGGGGGATTGGCGCAGCGCAGTCGAAAGTTGTAAGATGAAAGTTGAAAGCCGAAGCCGGTAGCTGGCTGCGATGGTTCCTGCCTTTCAACTTTCAACCTTCAGCTTTCAACTCCAGAATTCGTCCGAATGGGCTCATCGAAATCTGTTGTGATCTGTGGCGGCGGTATTGTCGGCCTGAGCTGCGCCTACTACATCGCGCGTGACGGCTGGAGCGTGACGGTGGTGGAGCGCAACGCCGAGGGCGCGGATTCCTGCGCGCAAGGGAGCGCCGGCTACGTCTCGCCCAGCCACGTTGTGCCGCTCGCCGCACCCGGCATGGTGTGGAACGGGCTGAAGTGGATGCTCAGTTCAAAGAGTCCATTCTACATCAAGCCCCGGCTCGACGCGGACCTGCTGCGCTGGGGCTGGCTGTTCGCGCGGTCGTGCACGCGGGAGCATACCGTGCGCGCGGCGCCCGTGCTGCGCGACCTCAGCCTGACCGGGCGGCGGTTGTTCGTGGACCTGGCGGCGATCACTGGAAATTCTTTCGAACTCCGCCAGGAGGGTCTGCTCAATCTCTGCAAGACGCAGCAATGCCTGGATCACGAATCCCACGGCCTCGCGCGGCTCGCCAACGAACTGGGCGTCGAGGCGCGGGTGCTCGATGCGCGGCAGACAGCGGAATTCGAGCCCGGCGCGCGGATGGACATTGCGGGCTCGGTCTATTTTCCCGTCGATGCGCACCTCACGCCGCGCAAATTCATGCCGGCGCTGGTCGCGCTGCTGCGGCAAATGGGCGTCACATTCCAGTGGAACACGAGCGTGAACGGCTGGCGCACGGAGGGTGGACGGGTCAGCGCGGTGTCGACTACAGCCGGAGAGTTGCCGGCGGATGAATTCGTGCTGGCCGCAGGTTCCTGGTCGCCGGATATGACCCGCGGCCTCGGCATCCGGCTGCCGCTGCAGGCCGGCAAAGGCTACAGCCTCACGATCCCGAACCCGCGCTTCAAGCTGACGAAGTCGCTCATCCTCACGGAGCGCCGCGTGGCGGCGACGCCGATGGGGGACCAGTTGCGCTTTGGCGGCACGATGGAAATCAGCGGCATCAACGACCACATCCGCCAGGAGCGCGTGCAGCAGATCATCGACGCGGTGCCGCATTATTTCCCCGATTTCACGGCTGCGGATTTTGCGGGCATCAAGCCGTGGTTCGGCCTGCGCCCGGTCACGCCCGACGGTTTGCCCTACATCGGCCGCTTCGGGCGACACCCGAACCTGACCGCCGCGTGTGGCCATGCGATGCTGGGCGTCACCATGGCACCTAGCACCGGATTGCTGGTCTCCGAGGTGCTTGGCAGCCGGAAACCGTCCATCGCCCTCGAAATGCTCAGCCCGGATCGTTTTGCCTAGAACAACTGAATTTCGCCCAAGGATTACACGGATGAACACGGATCAAACACCCAAACCGTTTAACAGGAGGGAGCGGAGAGCGCGGAGGATCGATCCCTCTGCTAGCTCTGCTGCCTCCTGTTAAAATTTCTGGGTCGATATTTCTTCTCCGTGTGTTCCGTGTAGTCCGTCGGCAATAATCTCCCCAATCACCCCATGAACTGGAAAGGTGTCATTCCCGCCATCACGACGAATCTGCGCACCAACGGTGCGGTGGATCACGGGGCGCTCGCCAAGCATTGCCGCTGGATGATCGACAGCGGCTGCACGGGCATCGTGTGTTGCGGCTCGCTGGGTGAGGCGGCCACGTTGACGCACGCCGAAAAAATCGCCGTGGCCAAGACGTGCGTGAAGGCTGTCGGTGAACGCGCGCCGGTCGTGCTGGGCATTGCGTCGCTCTCCACGACCGAAGCCGTGTCACTGGCCCGGGCGGCGGCACGCGCGGGCTGTGAGGGCCTGATGGTGCTGCCGCCCTACGTTTACAGCACGGATTGGCGCGAGATGAAGGCGCACGTCAGCGCGGTGATCGCTGCCACCAAGCTCTCCTGCCTGCTCTACAACAATCCCGTGGCCTACAAGACGGACTTCCTGCCCTGGCAGATCGCCGAGCTGGCGGCGGATCATCCCAACCTGAAGGCCGTGAAGGAATCCAGCGGCGACACGCGGCGCGTGACGGCCATCCGCAACGCGTGTGGCGCTCGGTTGGACGTGCTCGTCGGCATGGACGACGCGATCGTCGAAGGGATTTATGCCGGCGCGGTGGGTTGGATTGCCGGGCTGGTGAACGCGTTTCCCGAGGAATCCGTGGCGCTCTTCGACTTCGCGAGTCGCGGCGACAAGGCCCGGGCTGCCGCGCTCTACGCCTGGTTCCTGCCGCTGTTGCGGCTCGATACGGTGCCGAAGTTCGTGCAGCTCATCAAATGGGTGCAGGCCGAGGAAGGTCGCGGAACCCCGGCCGTGCGCGCGCCGCGCTTGGAACTGTCGGGGACCGATCTGGCGCACGCCCGGGCGGTGTTGGCCAAGGCGCGGAAAACCCCGCCGAAAGTCTGAGTCCGCGCAATCATGGCCACGAAGAGGCACAAAGATTCATTCCGGCTCCGGCTTGATCTCCATTGCGCCTATTGGCGCGCAGCGAACTCCGTCGCAGCCCTGGAATCTTCGTGCCTTTTCGTGGCCAAACCTCCGGGGTATTCGCCCAAGGCATTCGCGGCCTCGGCCAAGTTGAGCCAGATTTAGACCGATGGAACTCCTCGGCCTCTCTCTCATCGGCTTTTCCCGCGGCGCGGAGGGCGGGACGATGTTTCGGGCTTTCGATCCGACGGCAGGGAAGGATCTCGAGCCAGTGTTTCACTCGGTGTCCGCGGCGGAGATGGAGCGGGCGGTGCAACTGGCGGCATCCGCGGCTCCGGCTTGGGCGAAATTGCCCGGGGCGGAACGCAACCGGTTTCTCCGGCTGATCGCCGACAAGCTGGATCAAAACGCCGCGGTGCTGGCGGCCCGGGCGGTGCAGGAAACCGGCCTGCCGCTGGCGCGCTGCACCGGCGAAATCTCGCGCACGTCCGGGCAGCTTCGGCTCTACGGCGCGACCGCCGCTCGGGGCGACTGGCTGGATGCCCGCATCGAGACAGCGCTGCCTGACCGCAAGCCGCTGCCGAAACCCGATCACCGCTCGATGCTGCGCCCGCTCGGACCCGTGGTGGTGTTTGGCTCGAGTAATTTCCCTTTTGCCTACTCGGTGGCGGGCGGCGACACGGCGTCGGCGTTCGCCGCGGGCTGTCCCGTGATCGTCAAGGCCCACCCGGCGCATCCGGGCACCGGCGAGCTTGTGGGCTGGCTGATCGTTGACGCCGTGAGAGAGTGCGGGCTGCCCGAGGGTTCGTTCTCTCTGCTCTTCGATGCTGGGTTCGAGCTGGGGCAGGCGCTGGTGAAGCATCCGCTGGTGAAGGCGGTGGGTTTCACCGGTTCGCTCAAGGGCGGCCGCGCCTTGGCCGACCTCGCGGCCGCGCGGCCGGAGCCGATCCCCGTCTATGCCGAAATGGGCAGCATCAACCCGGTGTTCATCCTGCCGGGTGCGCTGGCGGAGCGGGCGACGGCGATCGTTGATGGCCTGCATGCGTCGGCGACGCTGAATGTCGGTCAGTTTTGCACCAATCCCGGGTTGATCGTGCTGCAGCGGTCGCCGGCGGCGGAGCAGTTTGTCCAAGCGCTGACCTCGAAGCTGGTGGCGACGCCCGAGGGCGCGATGCTGACGGCGGGGATTCGCAAAAACTTTGTGACCCACGCGGCGGTCCGCGCGAAACAGCCTGGCGTGAAGGTGATCGCGGAAGCGAAGTCCGCGACGGCCTGCGGCGCGGCGCCGGTGTGGTTTGAGACGGACGCGGCGATCTTTCGCAAAAATGGCAGCCTGTCGGAGGAAATTTTCGGGCCCAGCTCTCTGGTCGTCTGGTGCCGTGACGAAGCTGAGATTATCGACGTGGCGCGCAACCTCGAAGGCAGCCTGACTGCGACGTTGCAGGCCGGCACGGGCGAAGCAGTGGGCCTGGGCGGGCTGATCGAGCTGCTCGCGGCGAAAGCGGGGCGCGTGATCCTGAACGGCTATCCGACTGGGCTGGAAGTCAGCCCGGCCATCGTGCACGGCGGGCCGTATCCCTCGACGAGCGACGGGGGCCGCAGCACGTCGGTCGGCACGCGGGCACTCAACCGCTGGACGCGACTGGTGTGCTACCAGAATTTCTCCGACGAGCTGCTGCCCGCCGAGCTGCGGAATGCGAATCCGCTCGGCTTGCTGCGGCTGGTGAACGGGGAAAGCTCTCGCGCTGCAATCTGAGTGGACAAGCGTGTCTCGCGACGTTCGCAACGAACGCGACGCCGAGTCTTCAGGGGTGCAGCCCGTCGCGTCCTTTGCGAGCGTCGCGAGACCTCACGCATCACGGGACGGTGCGGCTGGTTGTCGGCGCCGATGTAAGACAGGTCGAAGCGCACGGGCAGGTTGTAGTCCACCTGCACGGTGCCGAGCTGCCACTCGCGGCCGATGACGTCCTTGATGACGAAGTCGATCTTCGGGCCGTAAAACGCGGCTTCGCCGGGCTCCTCCGTGAACGGCACGCCGAGGGTCTTGGCGGCCTCGCGGCAGGCGTGCTCAGCCTTGTCCCAGTTGGCGGCGTCGCCGGTGTACTTGTTGGAGTCGGGGTCGCGGAGGCCGACGCGCACGCGGTAGTCGGCCATGCCGAGGGTGGAAAGCACGATCTTGACGAGCGAGAGGCAGCCGAGGACTTCCGCGGCGACCTGCTCCTCGGTGCAAAACAGGTGGGCGTCGTCCTGCGTGAAGCCGCGGACGCGGGTCATGCCGTTGAGTTCGCCGGACTGCTCCCAGCGGTAGACCGTGCCGAACTCGGCGAGCCGCACGGGCAGGTCGCGGTAGGAGTGCGGCTGCGAGGCGAAGATCTTGATGTGGTGCGGGCAGTTCATCGGCTTCAGCATGAAGCCGTCGAGCAGCCGGTCGTCGGGTTTCACCCGGTCGGGCGTGATGGTTTCCCGGCCGGTGCGCTGGTTGACCTGCGAGGCGAGGCGCGCGGAGACGGCCTCGAGGCGCGCGTACACCTCGGCGCAGGAGCAACCCTCATGGATGACCTTGGCGAGCGACTCGTTTTCGATCACGGGCGAGAACTGCGATTCCTTGTAGTAGGGAAAATGGCCGGAGGTCTTGTACAGCTCGAGCTTGCCGATGTGCGGGGTGAAGACCTGCGAGTAGCCCTGCTTGCGCAGCTCGCCGCCGATGAAGTCCTGCAGCTCCTGGCGGATGATCGAGCCGTTGGGCGTCCAGAGGATGAGGCCCTGGCCGACGTCCTCGTCGATAACGAAGAGCTTGAGGTCCTTGCCGAGCTTGCGGTGGTCGCGGAGCTTCGCCTGCTCCTGCTGTTCCAGGTAGGCGGCAAGTTCGTCCTTGGTCGGGAAGGCGGTGCCGTAGATGCGCTGAAGCTGCTTGTTCTTCTCGTCGCCGCGGTGATACGCGCCGGCGATCGAGAGGAGCTTGAACGCCTTCAGCTTCGACGAGTAGCGCACGTGCGTGCCGGCGCAGAGGTCCATGAACTCGCCGTTCTGGTAGAACGAGATCTTCTCGCCCTCGGGAATGTCGGCGAGGCGGCCGAGCTTGTAGCGCTCCTGGCCGCGGGACTTGATGATCTCGACCGCCTCCTC
>TBL_comb47_HYPODRAFT_10003565_pt1 | contig 18319 bp, 14 predicted proteins | sample TroBogypolimnion_40_FD_10682 | JGI IMG/M metagenome (IMG submission 10682)
TCTTTGGTATCATACCCTGCATTCCATCCCTCTTTGAGGAAAAATAAATGACCATAATATTTTTCCTGCATCATCCGGTATTCATGCAATCCATCTTTTTCGGGTACGGTGAATACATCCTCAGGACCATGGGTTGCTCCCAGCTCCAGAATAGGCTGCGGACCGATCACCTTGGCTTCTGGATTTTTATACGTAAGGGCAAACTGAATTTCCAATAAGGGGGAATTCCCGTAAAGGGTAAATGTTTTTTCCAGCTTATTCCCGAAATAATCGGCTGTCATCTTTAACCGCACATAATCGCCCTCTTTTTTAATAACTTCGACATCATAAACCTTATGCGTCTCCATACTGCCTTGTCCCAGGAAATCCTCAAAACCGCCGTAGGGATAATAGCCCCGCTTCCGGAATGCCCGTTTATCATCGTTGGGCTTATCCGGCCAAAGTTTAAACAAGAGATTATCATGCCTCGATTTTACGATATATTCGATTACACGGGCACCTGTTGAAAGGAGGGTAACCTGAACGCTGTCATTTTCCATCCTGTATTCCATAACACCATCGCTGTTCAGATCAATAGTATACATATAAGGTGTACCTTCGGCTTTTCCCACGCCCAGCTGACTGATATTCTCAAGGCCCAGCGCAGTAACCTTTACCTTGTAACTTCCCGGAGGCACATCCAGATCAAATGACATATTCTTAAAAGTACCCGTTCCCGTAGTGCAGGATTGAGTACTGCTATAAACAATCCTCTTCAGGTTATCTTTATCCAGCACTTGAACTTTAACAGGAAAAACTGTTTTGCCTGAAAAATTATGAATAGTAACCGGATAGGTGACCCTTGGTGTATGGCCGTATAATAATTGCTGGACAGAAATTGCACGGGGCAGATCAAGCATTGTAAGTGTACTTTTCTGATTTGTACCCCATTTAAAATGGATTGCTATCGGATTTGTCTTTCCCATTGCAGTTGCCAGGGGATTGAGGTTAAATTGCAGCATCTTTGAACCATTTGCCGGAAGACTAACATTCGCAGTCAGGGAGCCTGCTATTTTTAATTCCGGAGGAAGGACAATTTCAACGCTTCCTGATACTGCATGTGAGTAAGTATTTGTAAAAGAGATATTTAGCTGATAATCTTTGGTGGATGCTTCAAGGCTGATCCGGTCACCAAAATACTCTTCGGTAAAAACACGGTCGAGCAATAATAATTCAAGCGCATTTCTGTAAAGTGCAGGTCCCATCATTTTACCGCTGCCCAGCACTCCCACCTCCCGGCGGTCCATAATAGCCTCCCACATCAATTGTTTGGTCATCTGCTCCCCTTTTTTCACAAAGAGGACCATGCAGGGGATTGCATCACTGTCGAGTGTACCGGTAGCGGTAACAAACGGAACATTCTCGCTGTCAATTTGTTCCTTGTTTCCTTCGCCGGCAATATATCCGTCATAATGAAATGGGTCTGCCTCTGTATCATAAACAGCCCTAAAGGCATAGCCCTCTTTTTCGTGTGCATATTTGATCCATGATTCTTTTGTGAACATGCTCTGAACCTGCAATCCGTCATAATTTTTACAGCCATAGATTTGACCGCCAAAACCAACATCGGCAACAACCGGAAGATTTACTTTTGCCAACCAGTCGATGAGTTGTTGCTGTTCAAGAAACTCCATGTAACCGCTAAAAGTAAACCAGCTATTCCCCTCATTCATACCCTTTCCGATCACCTCCAGCGGATGACCGGCCGTGCAGGTAACACTTTTTAACAGCGTTTCAGCTCCAAACCAGCCACGTCGCAGATCGTATTTCGCCAACAGGTTTTTGGTGTCGGAAATCAGCTCCGAAACTTTATCCCTTTGTACTTTGTCTTTGGATAAAATAACATATAACTTTTTATTACCGTTTTCAAGGAAGAATGCATTGACCTCTGTAAAATCTTTAGCCCCAAACTGATGACTTTTAAGTTTTTCTTTCCATCCATCGTCCTTTGGAAGTTTATCAGCCAGTTTTTTGCCGGTTTCCGTCTCCGGATCGGCCAAAACCAGCACATTCTTCCCGGCAATTGCTTCACTTAGTTTTTGCGGCGAAGGCTGATCCAGCAGAAGATATTGATCGGCTAAAAGGTTGTTCAAAAATCCCTCCTGAAGAGAAAGCCCCGGAATCTTCAGATCCTCTGCGATATCTACCTTACTTTGGGCAATTTCAAAATCAACATTAGGGATTGCCATTTTAACCAGGTTGCCGTATCTTATCCATTTGCGATAACTGTCATGCCAGTAATTCGTGTAGCCGTTGAACTGGAAATTGGTTGTTACGCTATTCTTTTCAGGATTAAACGATCCATTATTCCCGAAATCCTCAAGATTCTGAGAAAAAGCGGCGCTGCCGGATATTATCAGTGCTAAAAGAGGAAGTAAATAAAATTTCTTAATCCTGTTTTTCATAGTTATTCCCGTTAAATAATTTAGTAATAATGGTCTGACAATTTAATATTTATTCCTTTTCTCAGGAAATCGATCGATTCGAAACACACAGCTGATTTAATGAACAGAGATCAGGTTGCGATCTCTCAACTCCCGGAGACTATTCTGCCATTTTCCACCGGAACCCCACAAATAGTAGGTGAAGTAGGAGGTGGTTTTTTGAGCTATCGGAACCCACGGCTGGAATTCATTGAAATCATAATGGGCATCGCCATTGGTAGCCAGATTCTGAAACATGTGGAGGAAAAGCGGTCGCGTAACCGGAAAAGCCCCGACAAAGGCAATATCTTCCTGCGGATCATATCCCGAATCCCATCCCTCCTTCGGAAAGAGCACCTTCCCAAAGTAAAACTCGGGCTTCATATGATATTCTTTCAGCCCATCCCGCTCCGGAACAGTGAATATATCCCTGGTATCGTGTTTTTTCCCAAGCACTAGAATGGGGACAGGGGCAATTACTTTGGCCTCGGGATTTTTAAAAGTCATCGCATACCGTACTTCCAGAAGCGGTGAATTCCCATAAAGTGTAAAAGTTTTCTCCAGTTTGTTTCCGAAATAATCGGCAGTCATTCTTACGCTCACCGAATTACCCTCTTTTTTCAGGATTTCAGCGGTATAAATTTTATGTCCCTCCATACTTCCCTGCCCGAGAAAATCTTCAAAGCCTCCGAAGGGATAATACCCTCTTTTACGGAATTCCCTTTTGTCATCCGCAGGCTTTTCAGGCCAGAGCTTAAACAGGACATTACTCTTCCGTGATTTCACATAATACTCAATGACCCTTCCTCCTGTAGCCAGAAGTACAACCCGGACACTGTCGTTTTCCAGTTTATACTCGTTCACACCATCGCCATTCAGATCCACAACCGAAAGTGTCGGGGAACCTTCGGCCTTTCCCACTCCAAGCTGGCTGTGATTCTCAATCCCAAGAGCGGTGACCCGAACCTGATAACTTCCTGCCGGCACATCCAGATCAAAGGAAATCTCCTTAAACTTACCCTTTTCAGCGGAACATGATTTTGAAGTACTAAAAACAATTTTATCCAGGTTGTTTTTGTCCAGAACTTCCACCTTCACAGGGAATGTCGACTGATCGGTGAAATTATGGATGGTAACAGGATAAGTAACCGCTGGTGCATTACCGTATAGGAGCTGATGAGCGGATATAGCCGGTGGCAGATCAATCATTGTCAGGGTACTCTTCTTACCGGTTTCCCAGTTATAATGCACAGCTATCGGATTGGTATTGGCCATCGCCGTTGCGAGTGGTTGTATATTGAACTGTAATGTTTTGGATTCTCCGGCAGAGAGGCTAACCTGGGTGGAGCGGTATTCTGCCATTTTCAATTCAGGCGGAAGCACTATTTCAAGCTTCCCTGACACTGGGTGAGGATAGGTATTTGTAAGCGATATATTCAGTTGATTATCTTTTGTAGTGGCCTCGAGATTAATCCGGTCTCCGAAGTACTCTTCAAGGAAAGCACGGTCGAGAACCAACAACTCAAGTGTGTTGCGGTAAAGAGCCGGTCCCATCATCTTCCCGCTTCCGGTTACACCGACTTCATGCCTGTCAAGGATCGACTTCCACATCAGTTCTCTGGTCAGCGGCTCCCCTTTGGGTGTAAAGAGCACCATGCATGGAACTGCATCATCTTCCAGATATCCGGTTGTGGTTACGAAAGGAATATTTTCATTATCAACCTGTTCTTTGTTTCCTTCGCCGGCCAGGTAACCATCGTAGTGATACGGATCAGCCTCAGGATCAAATGGTGATCGGAAAGTATAGCCCTGATTTTTATATGCAAAATTGAGCCATGAATCAAGCGTATACATATTCTGAGGTTGTAATCCGTCATATGATTTACAGCCGTAAATTGCTTGTGCCCCAATATTTTTTACATAACCGATACTTGATCCGAAATCAGTAACGACAGGGAGATTTACTTTGGCAAGCCAGGTTTCAATCTCCTTCTTTGCTAAAAAATCCATATAGCCGCTGAACGTAAACCATGTATTCCCCTCATTCATCCCTTTTCCAATAATTTCCAGCGGATGACCCGGGGTTATTGTGACACTCTTTAAAAGGGATCCTGTTCCAAACCAACCGCGATGCAGGTCAAATCTGGCTAAAAGATCTTTACTGTTTTCAATGAGCTTTAAGACAAATTCTCTAAACTCCGTGTTCCGGGATGAAATTACAAAAATCTTTCTGGTCCCTTTTCTAAGAGTATATGCATTTACTTCGGTAAAATTTTTCGCACCAAACTGATGACTTTTCAATTTCCCTTTCCATGGATCAGTTTTTGTCATTTTATCGGCCAGCATTTTGCCGGTTTCCGAAACGGGATCTATCAGGGCTAATATATTGTCATTACCCACAGACTGATTGAGTTTCTGTGCGGATGGTTGATCCAGAAGAAGGTATGAACTGCTCAACAAATCACTAAGAAATCCTTCCTGCATCGATAATCCGGGAATTCCCAGGTCCTCAGCGATATCAACCTTTGCCTGGGCGATGGAATAATCAGTTTTTGGAATTGCTATCTTAAAGAGATTCCCGTAGGTTATATCCTCTCTGTAAATATCGTGCCAATAGTTGGTATATCCGTTAAACTGCATTCCTGTCCTGACTTGATTCACTGACGGTTCAAAGGTTTCCTTATATTTATAATCATTCAGTTGCTGGGCAAATGCCTGACCGGCAAAGAAGTGATGTAAAAATAACGTCAAGCAAATTAAACCTCTGGGGAAAGTTTTCATAATTAAAAAATTGAGGTGTGAGTTGTTTAGAATTGTCGGGAATTACAGTCATCCGGACGATTTCCGATTGCCTAAAATTAGCAGAAAAAATTAAAAACAAATAATTAAAATCGGATAGAAAATTTTAAGATAAATCGAATTCCAATTTGAATTACTCAAATATTTACCCGCTTTTTTACCAGTTAATCAATCTCTTTTTAAACCCGATATTACGACTGCTGGAGGAGTCCGGAATCATGCATACCCGGATCGTTTGTTTCTGACTAGGCTTCATTTGAATTTCAAAGCCGACCAGGGTTGTGCCGGGATTGGGAGCATCATAACCATTAGCAGGTAAGGTTGGCCAGGTTTTCATCTTTACTGTTCCGGGCGCTTTAACCTGAATAATCAGTTGGTGCCCATCTTTATTCAAGGTGATCTTTTTATCCTCCAAAACAGGAATTGCAGTAGTCATCATTGTCCACCGGATTGTTGTTGGTTTGTCTAAAGAAACGATTTCGTCCATTACAACAACATATCTCTGATCGACAATTGCCACGCCACGATTGGCTTCTTTGAGCTGATCCGCGTAAATACCCGACAAATCCGAGATGGCATACATAAATCCAGGGTTGTCCGAAAACCGGTCAATTTTGGCATACCCTTTGACATTCTGAAGCTGATCATTGACAGTAAGGGTATTGTGTGCCCTGTTGTTTATCCTGAAAATGGTCCAGCGTTGTGCATCCTGGGTCCGTCCGAACACCTCGATCCCCTTCGACTCGAGTGATTCATAGTCCTGCATACCAAAATCGGAGGCCCAGCGTATACCATCAGCTTCCATTACAAAGGATCCAATATCCATATGGCCATGATTGACAGAAGCTGAACCGGTTTTAAATCCCAGGAAAATGGCTTTCGGATCGCTCCATGAAGTTCGCATCAGACAGACAGGATTTGCCCCCTGGCCCTTCCAAACGTTTACTTTAGGCTCAGTTATCCGGTCAATTGGCAAATCTTTTCCCCATATCATCAATGCAGGCAGAAGTCTGTCCTGTGTAAATCCGTTGTATTCGGCCTTCTGAAGGGAGGATTTTTCGACCCATAAGAGTGAAGGATCATTATTTCGTTGTGCAAACCAGAACATCGCCGGATTTAGGTTAACTCCCAAACCACAATCGCCCCAATTATAGCAGGCTCCGGATACACCGGTCATATTCTCCAGAAATCCGGCAGTTTTGAGAAAACCGGGGATCTCATTCAACCCGAAATCGGATGAAAAAACCTTTTCTATCGCACTCAGAAACATGACATTAAACGAGGTTCCATACCCCCAGTAGTTATAGCCTTCAGGGTAGGCTCCATCGGGGCTGTATTCTCCCATCGGCAGTTTTATCGATTCAATAGCCCGTTCAATTATATTTTTGGTAAGTTCGGGGTAATCCTCTGCAACTGCCAGGGCACCAAAAGTCATGCCCGCATTACAAACCTGATTCCAGTTATGAACAGCCTTTAACCAACCATTGTATTTCGGATCGAGGGACTGATTTAATCCCTTTGTGATAATCGCTTCACGAACCACTTTTTTCGAATTCTCTGACAATTTGGGATAAAGCCAGTCATATCCTATGGCTACTGCCATTGTCATTTCTGCCACATCCAGAAAATGAGATGGATTCCAGTCACTAAACCGGGAAACAGCCAGCAGCTCGGTTTCGCAACGCCGGAAATATTTCTCTTCTCCCGTTAAACGCCAGGCATAAGAAAGGTAGAAAACACGTCGCAAAGCCTCACGGGATTTACCAAGCAAACGTCTTCCGATCTGGATTCGCTCAACGACAGGCAGTGGGATAATCCTATCACATTCATTCAGGATAGCCTTGTGCATTTTCCTCCACACGGCATTCCGATCAACAGCCTGTGCGATGTGACTTTCTTCTCCTTTCAGAAGCAATATGCGAGGGTGTTGCAACTCTTTAATGGTTTGAATTGAAATGGCTTGCTGTCCGTTAGCTGATGTTAAGATGCCAAAAGTAGCCACTGAAACTATAACTGCTTTTAAAAATTTCATACGCATATTATCAGGTTTTTTAAAGGGCATTCGTATTGCATCGGCCCACCGATCGGTAAAGCTAAAAGCCATGAGTGTATAATAATCCGGTTAATTGACAAGCAAAGTTAAAACAATTGAATTAAAATCGGCTCTATTTAAATGGTTTAAACAGGAAACAAAAAAACAGTTTGATTAGTTAGCCAGGCAATGGTCAGGAACAAAATATTCCTATTTTTGCAGAAATATACTTTAACTGCATCGGTGGCTAAACGATTTTAGAGAAATAATATCAAATTAGTTAATAAAACTACAAGAAAAATGAAAGTATTCAAATTCGGAGGAACTTCAGTTGGTTCAGTTGAAACGATGAGGACAGTAATGAACCTGATTGCTGATGGTGAACAAAAACTGATTGTCTTATCAGCCATGTCGGGAACCACCAATAGCCTGGTTGAGATATCTGATTATCTCTCAAAAAAAAATAAGGAATCTGCTCTGGGCGTGATCAGTGCCCTTGAAAAAAAATATTATAACGTAGTTTTCGATCTTTATCAGACTAAAGAGATGAAAGATCGGGGAAAAAAGATTCTTGAGGAGCGGTTTGAAGTGATTAAATCCTATACTTCAGGGATATTTCCCGAAGAAGGTGCGCGTGCTTTACTTGCCCAGGGGGAGTTAATCTCGACCGCACTTTTCACATTATTAATGCAGGAATCGGGTTATAATGCCACCTTACTCCCTGCACTTGATTTCATGAAAATAGACGGAGACAAATTACCTGACAGCTATTTTATCAGGGAAAAACTGAATAACCTGCTGAAAACGAAGCCAAAAGCTGACTATTATATCACCCAGGGATTTATATGCAGGAATCAGGAGGGAGAAATTGATAACCTGCAACGGGGAGGATCAGATTATACCGCCACGCTTATAGGAGCGGCTATCAATAGTGAAGAGGTTCAAATTTGGACCGATATTGATGGTTTTCACAATAATGATCCCCGGTTCGTTGAAAACACGAAAAAAGTTGATACACTCTCTTTTAATGAAGCCTCAGAGCTCGCATACTTCGGGGCAAAAATTCTTCATCCTCAAACAGTTTTGCCCGCAATGATGAATGATATTCCGGTGAGGTTAAAGAATACCATGAATCCGCCGGATCCCGGAACACTGATAACTTCAGAAAGTCAGACCAATGGTATTAAAGCCGTTGCAGCCAAAGATGGCATTACCGCGATCAAAATAAGATCCGGACGAATGCTTAACGCCTATGGTTTTATTAAAAATATTTTCGAAATCTTCGAGTTCTTTAAGACCTCAATTGATATGATCACAACCTCAGAAGTGGCTGTTTCAGTGACAATTGATGACTCGAAGCACCTTGATGAAATCGTGGCAGAACTCAAAGAATACGGCAAGGTGGAAATAGATCGCAATCAGACGATCGTTTGTATCGTTGGTAACATGATTGCTGAGGAAAAGGGGTTTGCAGCAAAAGTATTTACCTCGTTACAGGATATCCCTATCCGGATGATCTCCTATGGTGGAAGCAGGCATAATATTTCTGTCCTGGTAAGTACGAACGATAAAAAAGCGACTCTTCAGGCATTAAGTGCTAGATTATTAGACTGATAGGCTATTAGGCTGATAGGCTATTAGACTGATAGGTATTAGGCTGTAGGCTATTGGATTGTAGGCTATTAGGCTGCCAGGTAATTTTAAGAAAATTCTATTTCGTCCAGGTTATTCAAAACAATTGCACCCGTATTTAACAGCCGTTTTTTCGACTGGTGTCCATTTGCAATGAGTATGCAGTTGCATCCTATTGCTTGTGCAACCTCGAAATCGTGAATAGTATCTCCGATCAACAGTGTCGATTCGGGGTTTAGTCGTTTGCTAACGATTAGATTCCTGCCGATATCCACCTTGGATGTCGCAAAATGGTCGTTTAATCCGCATAAATCTTCGAAAAAAGTACTGATTTTATTCTGAGCTACTGTTTTTTCAAGCTGTTGCTGCTCCATAGCTGAAAGGATAAACTGCCGGCAACCGAGATTCTGCAACCGTTGAAGTGCCGGGAGAGCTTCAGGGTGAAGTGCACACCATTGAACGGCCTTATTGTAACTGGTTATGAATTGAAATGCCGGAATATCAAAGGGTTCATTTTTCAGGTCAAATCCTATCTGCTCATAGTAATCACGGACAGGGAAGGTAAAGACCTCCAAATAATGGGCCTGCGAAATTGGCTTAAGTGCCCTAACCTCCAATAATTGATTGATAATGGCAACCGCAATATCCACATCACTGAGCAGGGTTCCATTCCAGTCCCAAATTATCGAATCAAATTTCAATCCTTTTTCTCCTCCAGGCAGTTTTCGAAGCTGTAGACTGGTGTTGCGTACATCTTCAGCCACAATTGCATCGCCTCCTCCCGGTCTTCATCAACGAGTTTTAGCCGTTGATGAGTTAATTCAATAAACGATTTCTGCTCCTCAATAGTATACTGGTCAATATAAGTGTTGCAATTATAATACAGGTCGTAGGCAATGTAATTGTTCGGGTAAAGCCGGTAGTTGTTATATATTTGAATATCAATATAATCAGCCAGTCTTTTTAAGCGATCATTGATATTCCCATCTTTGGAAAGAGCTTTAAGTTTACTTTTATCGATCGGTTCTCCAAACTGAATATGCACCCTCCCTTTTTGATTCTTCAGTCCGCTTACCATACTGAGTAAATCATCCTTTTCTGTCTTGTGAAAATCGGGATCAGACTGCCGCTTTAAAAGCTCAGCGACTTTTTCATTTCCGCAGGGTTCGATTTCGTATGAAATTGCCATTGGCACAATGGTTAACTCCTGGAATCCCTTAACAAATTTTCGTTTGTTAGACATGTTCAGCATTTTTAAAAGTGCCGGTGAAGTCTGATCCAGGCCATCTTTAGAACGTCCTTCGCGCTGTGCAATCCAGATTGAACTCCCGTTTGTGGTGACGGTCTGACGGATATATTCAGAAAGGAGGTGGGAAGATTCAAGCATTTGCCGAACCGGGATATTTCGTTTGACAATAAATGAACGGTTAATTCGTGAGACATCTTCAATCCATGGATAGATAAGTAAATTACTTCCTATGGCAATTTCGGTGGGTTTGAAACCATGTTTGTAAACCTCAACATTAAGTAAGGCAGAATCAAGTACTATATCACGGTGATTTGAAATAAACAAATAACTTTTTTCTTTCGAAAGATAATCAAGACCTCCGACAGTTAGTTCGCTGATACTGGATTTAATAATCCGTTCAAGAAAAGGAACCATAAATGTCAGCTGGAAAGACTCTACATTATTAGTTCGAACCATGGAATTCCGAATATCCTGAATTTTGGATTCTTCTATAAAAAGATTTTTCAAAACTCTGGCAAAAACCGGATCAACTAATAATCTGTCCATGATTTCAGGAACCTCCTCATCCCGGTAAGGTCTAATTTCATCGAAATCGTTCGAAGCCAACATAGTTTAGTAATTTTATTGATGTTAAGTAGTCAAAACAAATGTACAAAAATAGCCGTTCAGATGAATATCTTTTAAAAAAATATAAAAATGATTAAAAAAACTCCTAACTCCCTGATTTAATTCATACTTAGATTTTCTGTCGTCCGACGTTAAAATCTCCAGTTAAGTAAACCCCTGAGCTCGGTCCTCTCATTGCCTGCAGTAATATCATTCCCTGATCCCCAGAATGCCTCTCCATTGTGAATGGTACAACCCACTTTCAGATATGCAGTTATCCGCGATGACGGACTCCATTTCAGATTCAGGTAGATTCTTTGTCCGATCCCGTGAAACTCCGGAATTGAAAAAGTATAAAGCAAATCGTTTTCATAAGTGTAAATACGTGAATTGTAACCGTCGGTATTGAACCAGGCATACCTGACCCAGATCTTAAATTTTCGGGATGGCTCATAAACCATATCCTGAAATACCAGAAATCCCTTTTCAATATCTTTTACAAAATCGTAACCTGCATACTCGAACCTGGTATGAAATAAAAATCTTTTGCTGAGGGTATAATCAGTTTGAATTCTCAGCCTGGTCGTCTTTTGGTCATAATCTGCTGCTATCCCTTTAGAAACGGTCACTTTCTGTGGTTTTGATTCGCACTTACCCTTCAGGCTAACTGACCATTTTCTGGAACAGGCAATATCAACCTGAGCCAGATAATCCCTGCCACTTGAAGGTGCCATTGTGCTATAGGTCAGCCAGGGGAAATGGTATATATCAACATAACCAAAGATCTTTACCCTGGGAACCGGACAAACCAATACCCCCGTGTAAAAGCCTGTTTCATTGCAATTTCCTGAACTTTCAGAAAGTGAACTTCCGTAGAAAGCTTGGAATCCGGGATTAAATGATCGCAAATAGGCTGACAAACTTAATTGCGGATTGGCATGCCAGATCAATCCCTGAACTGCGCCCCCCTTTCCGTTTCGGGACAAACCTGCTTCACCAAATAGTTGAAGGTGGGATAGTGCCAGTTGATAATCAATACCAAGGTTGCTATTTTCTCTTCCCGCAAAGCTTTTTGCTTTATAAAGTGAAGTGCCTCTATTCATTGGCAGGTCAAATTGCTGGTAGACCATCAATCCACCAATACGAATTCTTTTCAATTTAAGTTCACCATAACCCCCGGCAACTTGTTCATTGACACTTTTTTCATCCTCGGTTTCGGATAATGTACGGTGATAGCCGGAAGTTTGAAGTGAAGTAAATGAAGAGGAGCCTGTTATCGGGTCCTTTTTAATATTGGCATCCCGGTTCTTATTTGAATAAAACAAGGCCAGTTTAAAAGGGCCACTGCCCAGAATTGCCGAAATTCCCCTGAAAAAACGATTTTCATCGGTTGAAGTGTATGGTCGAATGGTCTGCCCAAATTTCATAATTCCCAACGTATTGGCTGATTTACCCAGCCCGGACCCAGTTCCGAAACTCACTCCCTGCCCGGCTCTGAACAAAAAATCACCAATGGTAACCTGATGTACAAATCCTTTCCATTTGCGGGAAAGGAAGCCTGAATAATAATCGAATCCCCATTTATTGCTGCCACTGAAAAATGACTCCCCTGCATCATTATCAGCAATTAAACCAAATTCAAGCTTTTCCGGTATCTCAAGGTGGAACCGGTCATATAAAGATACCGGTAACCCGGGATAGGCTGCCGCTTTACCTTCAGATACTGAACGATAACCCCTGGCAAGAGGAAATGAGAATTTTGCCCTGGAAATCAGGTTTTCCCTTAACCTCTTCCGTGCTTTAAACAGCGAATCGGATGGCAATTCAAAGGTGACAAATGGAGTCAGCGAATTCACAATTTCAGGTGTAAACCCCTCTACAGCTGTCAATTCATAAACAGAGACAAAGAACCCGTATTTCTTCCGATAGTTGATTATGTTTTGTATCTGGTGGAAATCCAGTAAATTCAATTTTGTCAGCTCATCTTCAGTCGCAAGATTGACATTAACCGGATTTTCAGCATTGGTTGTCATATCTTCAAGCAATGTAGCGTTGTCGATATCTACATCTTCAGACCCGGCAATCGACTCCAGGACTTGTTCCATCTGCTTTTCTTTTACCTCTTCATTGATCTGTGATAAAACATTCAGGGGAAGAAACAGCACCAAAAGAACCATAATTTTAGTCATCAGGCTCATGGTGATAAATTTAGAGTAAGCGAAAATGAAGGAGTATAACCCAGGTTTTCGTGATGCATCATGGCAAAATCGATCGTAAAAGTGTTCCATTTATAGCCAATTCCGGCTGAATGGTGAACCGGTTCCCCTGAAAGTCCGCACCGAAGGAAAAAATGTTCAGAAAACTGATACTCAATACCCAGGCTGATATTCAACAGATTATTAACTGAATATTCCACGCCGTTTGCAATGAGAAAGTGGTCGGAAGGTTTGATAACTAATCCGGCGGTAGCAATAAATGGGAGATGGGATATGAAATTCAGTGATTCAATCGAGGCGTTGGATGGATTGAAAATGTGGAGCCCGAAACTCAGGTTTCGTTTAGGTTGAAAAAGCAGACCAAATTCGATAAAGAAGGTCCCCCGACTTCTGCTCTGTTCCGGAAAATCAATCATAAAATAGTCAAATTGAAGGCCTGCAGAGAATTTATTGTCAAAATTTCTGGCCATCGCAAAGCCCATTCGTGTCTCGTGGTAATTTAGGAAACCACTCTGCTGAATGCCAAATGCAAAGTTGGAGAGGGGGGTGGGAACAACAACTGCAAGGGCTTTATCCGAATATCCTTCAATTAAATAAGGCTGACGGTAATCGATCGCAGCAGATACCCCTTCAATTCTTGCAAGGGATGCCTGGTTATGAAAAACCGAAAAAGTTGAAATAAGGGCTACTGAAGCATTACCCAGAGAAACCTCTCTTGCACCAATCTGAGTATCGTTCCCGATTGGATAACCCTTCAAAAAAGTGGTAAAAAATATTAACAGGGTTAGAAGAGCCGATTTTAACTGAGCTTGCTTCATCCGGTTCCGGCAATCAAATCGCAAATCTTCAGGTAAGATGATTTCCCGGAAGAAAAACCTCAGTAAATAAAAGAGGAGGCTATCGTTCGATCACCTCCTCTAATATACGGAAAATAAAATTTAAAAACTGTTTTTCAATTCGTTTTATACGGAAATTTAACTTTTGATAATTCGGCATTAGCCTCCACAATTTTAGTTTTAAGATTCTCTTTAAACTGAATAAGCTTACTCATGAGCTCCTCATCGCCTGAAGCGATAATCTGTGCCGCAAGAATTGCCGCATTTCCGGAACCATTGAGAGCAACAGTTGCCACCGGAATGCCCGGAGGCATCTGAAGAATTGCGAGGATTGCATCCCAACCATCAAGGCTTGCCTTGATGGGAACCCCTATGACGGGGAGGGGTGTCATCGCTGCAATAACTCCGGGCAAATGAGCTGCCATTCCGGCTGCTGCGATAATTACCTTAATGCCCCGCTCATGAGCTCCGCGGGCAAATTTTTCAACAGCTTCCGGGGTACGATGGGCCGAAAGGGCATTCATTTCAAAAGGGATTTCAAAATCATTGAGGATTCGGGCTGCACCCTCCATTACGGGAAGATCAGAGGTGCTTCCCATTATTATACTTACCTTTGGCTTCATTTTTTGATAATAATTATTCTTTTTTATTGAAATTCTTATTCCTATATTTACAACACAAAATTAAGCTTTTTTAAACAACCGGAGTCAATAGCCCGATCAACTGCGCTTATTTTTGGATGCAGAAAAAAAGAATCCCTATCTTTGCACGCGTAATTCAGGCCTCCTTTAGGCAGTTTGCATTATAATTGTTTCAATATAAGCGACTTGTGATATTTTCCAGGTGGTCTTGAATAAAAGAGAGATAAATGAAACGCATTAAAATTTGGGATAAGGAGTTTGAGATCTCTTTGAATTATTCTGATATTCAACAGGCTATTAAGCAGATAGCCAAAAAAATGAAGGTTGACCTCGAAGGAAAGGAGACTCTTTTTATCTGCATTCTTAATGGGGCATTCATGTTTGCTGCCGATTTAATGAAAGAGGTCGAATTAATTGATTCTGAAATCTCTTTTCTAAAGCTCTCATCTTATTCAGGCACCGGTCCAACGGGTGAAGTCAAAGAGCTAATCGGGATAAATGAAGTGATTGCAGGCCGGACTGTAGTGATTCTGGAAGATATTGTGGATACCGGTCAGACGGTCAGTAAGGTTCATGACCAGCTCATCAGCAAAGGAGCAAGGGAGGTGAGGATTGCCACATTGCTTTTCAAACCCGACGCGTTGAAAGTGAAAATTAACATAGATTACGCAGGCATCGTAATTCCGAATGATTTTATTGTCGGCTTCGGACTTGATTATAACCGGAGAGGACGAAATTTGAAGGACATTTACACACTTGTCAAAAAATAATTCAAGAATTAATTCCTATTTAAATGATTAATTTAGTGCTGTTTGGCCCTCCAGGGGCTGGCAAAGGTACTCAGGCTGTTCTTTTAGCCGAAACGTTCAATTTAGTACACCTTTCAACAGGAGATCTTTTAAGGCATGAAATCGCTGAAAAAACCGATCTTGGTCGCTTAGCCGCAGAACTGATAGACAAGGGTGAGTTGGTTCCTGATGAGATTGTGATTTCCATGATCGAATCAAGACTGAAAAAACCCAGATCTACGGTTGGCTTTATTTTCGACGGATTTCCCAGAACCGTTGCTCAGGCTCAGGCACTTGACAGACTCCTGACAAAGCACCATTCAAAGGTCTCAGTCATGCTTTGTCTGGCTGTGGAAAAAGCAGAACTCATAAACCGTCTGCTCAAACGAGGTTTGACATCAGGCAGGTGTGATGATCTGGAAGCTGCCACCATCGAACACCGGATTGATGTTTATAATGAAAAAACGGCCCCGATCATCAACTATTATGAGAGCCAGGGTAAATATTTTCCCATCCAGGGCGTGGGGACCATTGAAGAGATCGCTGAAAATCTAAAGCAGGCGGTTCTGAGTATGAGCTCCAAACCAATCTCTACCTTAAATCAATAAGCCCGTTTGAGAACCCGTTTTTCGGAGGTAAATTTACCTCCGAGCAGGTTCGATGGACACTTATTTTATATATCGATTTAAGAGCGTACTTTTACTGTTCTATTTAAGATTGTTAAAATGGATTCGAATTTTGTCGATTATGTGAGAATAATGTGTCGGTCTGGCCATGGTGGTCCGGGTTCAAGGCACTTCAGGCGCGAAAAATTCTCTCCTAAAGGAGGTCCTGATGGCGGAGACGGAGGGCGTGGCGGACACATTATCCTTCGCGGGAATAAGCAAATGTGGACGCTGCTTCATCTGAAATACAGGAAACATATCATTGCCGAATACGGCGGATCAGGAGGAAAATCACGAAGCACAGGTAAGGACGGGGAAGATATTTATCTGGATGTTCCCCTTGGAACCATTGCCAAAGATGCAGAGACCGGGGAGGTTCTCTTTGAGATTAATAATGATGGCGAAACAGCTATTCTGGCCAAAGGTGGGAGAGGAGGACTAGGCAATACGAATTTCAAATCTGCAACGATGCAAACTCCCCGCTTTGCCCAACCAGGTGAAGATTTTGAAGAAGGCTGGAAGATACTTGAACTTAAGATCCTCGCGGACGTAGGTCTGGTAGGATTTCCGAATGCCGGAAAATCAACCTTGCTTTCAAAAGTTTCCGCTGCAAAACCCGAGATAGCCGATTACCCTTTTACTACATTGGTTCCAAATCTGGGGATTGTCGCTTACCGTGATAATCAGTCATTTATTATGGCCGATATCCCGGGAATCATCGAAGGTGCTCATGAAGGTAAGGGATTGGGTTTAAGATTCCTGCGTCATATTGAAAGAAACTCAATCCTCCTCTTTCTAATACCGGCAGACAGCGCCAACCATTATAATGAATATCAGATTCTGTTAAATGAACTGAATCAGTTTAATCCTGATCTCCTTGACAAACAGAGGATTGTTGCTATCTCTAAAAGTGATCTGCTTGATCAGGACTTAAAAAATGATATTACTAAAGAAATGAAGGATATTCCACATGTCTTTTTCTCCTCATTCGCAGAGCGGGGACTAATCGAATTGAAAGATTTGATATGGAAATCGCTAAATATTTAAAGATCATGAATCTATGGAATTTATTAATCTGCTAAAAAGTTGGGATAAAGCTCTGTTTCTTTATTTAAACGGTATTCACAGTCCTCTGTGGGACTATACCATGACTTTATTTACACTGACCTCTACCTGGTTGCTGTTTTACGGATTAATTTTCTTTTTTGTCGGAAAAAAATACGATAAAAAATCACTGTTTATTTTTGTATCGCTCGCCTTATTGATTCTTTGTTCAGATCAGCTTGCCGGTTTGCTAAAGCATACCATCCAGCGGTTACGTCCATCCAATGATCCGGCGGTCAGCCCTTTCACCCACGTTTTTTTCAATAAAGGGGGAGAATTCGGCTTTGTCTCAGCTCATGCGGCTAATCTCTTTGCCTTTGCGACCTTTACAATCCGTTTGTTTAAAAATACCCGTTACACCTGGTTTATTCTTTTTTGGGCTTCAATAATTGTTTACAGCCGGATTTACCTGGGGCTGCACTACCCCGGGGACATATTGGGAGGAATCGTTTTAGGAGTCATTGTTGGAAGCCTGATTTATAAATTGCTGAAATACAGCGAGTCAAAATTAAGTCCGGTTAATCTTTTTGCGAGAAACACCATGAAAGACAGGGAAGCAGACCTCATAATTGTAACGGGTCTCTTCATTATGATTATGAGTATCGGGATTGTTGGCATATTGCTTCAGAATGGACTAATTGCAAAATAACTAAACAAGGAGGCTGAAAATCAGTTTTCTTGAGACTCAAACAAAGCCTGTAACCACTTCTCAAAAATTTAACGCAAAATCTTCCTGACCGGCTCAATCTTTTTTTCCATAGGTCCCCGCTTATAAATAATCAGTCCGTTCAGAAAATTACGTAAGAGCTGGTCACCGCATAGCTTGAAATTAGGGTGGTCCTCTGCACGAAAGATTGCCCCCAGTTCACTCTCGGAGATATCAAAATCGACCAGTTTAAGAATGGCTATGATGTCTGTATTTTTAAGACTAAGTGCAACGCGAAGCTTTTTTAAGATATCGTTATTGGTCATCAGAAAAACAGTTTGAATGAATAATCGGGAGTCAACCGGGAGTTCTGCTTAAAACTTCAGGTTCAGATCGGGCTATTTTATTTTCTGCCCCGTGCAAATTTACGAAAAGATGCAAAAAAGCCATCCTTTTTGAGGATGGCTTTTAAATGTTGTACAAATAAACAGCTTATCTTGTGAAAAGCAACTCGCGATATTTTGGTAATGGCCAGTACTCATTGTCAACAACTTCTTCCAGTTTGTCGATATGATAACGAATCGTACTGAGATAAGGGCGAACCGTTAAATCATAAGCGTATGCCTTATCTTTACCATGCTCG
>TBL_comb47_HYPODRAFT_10003566_pt1 | contig 18318 bp, 17 predicted proteins | sample TroBogypolimnion_40_FD_10682 | JGI IMG/M metagenome (IMG submission 10682)
GCTCAAAATATTGATCGCTTCTGTTCAGTTTTCACAGCATGCCTCAAGGCTAACAAGATGCTCATCATTGATGTCTATATGGCATTCGTTCTGGAGATGGTCAGTAAACTGTCTGATAAACTTCCTACTATTGATGCACACAGGGTTCTGGTTTACAATCCTAAGTCTCAGATGGATAAGGTGACTGAAGATGAATTTGAGGATTTTACAACCAGAGTAAATGCAAAAGCCGTTCATGGTGGTATTTTTATCAAACCTGAGAAGTTCGTATATTTTCTTAGGTGTCCGAATGAAAAATTGATTGATAAAATATTCCCAAAGGGTACCATTAACCTGATTTATTCGCAATGGAAAGGTTATCTTGAAGAAGAACACAAGACTTACTGTACGGATATAATCAACAGGCTTAAGGATCAGAAGAAGGTCAAATTTACCCATATTCATACCAGCGGTCATGCTACATTAGAAGAATTAAAAGAATTGACTCAAGCAATCAATCCAAAGAAGATCGTCCCGATACACACTGATTTCCCAGATAAAATGAAGCTGGAATTTGCTGGTGCTGGGCTTACCAATATTGAATTGTGGGATGATGGGAAAGAATATTCAATTTAGGTTACCTTTATCAATAAATAATGAATGATTATGAAACTCCCAAACAAAACAAAACTCAAAGAGCAATACACTAAAGTTGGTCAAAATTGGAGAGATATATACAGAGGATATGGGATTTCAAGCAAAGGTAATACTGATATTATTTCTGCGCATATTTTGAATGAATTTGGAAAAATCAAATGGTCAGAAAATGGCTTGCTTTCAACAGAATTTAAAAGAAAGGGTCATCGTGGTTATTGTGAACTTAAAAATGGTCAGATTGATCCATTTAATGAGAAGAGATTTTGTCGGGCTGTTTATAACGAATACAAAAAAAAAACCCATCCATTGCTTGGGTTGTTTTTAGATTATGAAATACCTATGACTGAACGAGGGCAAGGAAAGGAACAAGGAAAAGAAAAAGTAACTCACGGAGAAATTGATCTTTGTTCTTTCAGGGATAATGAACTATTGTTTATTGAAGCTAAAATTGCAAGTAATAATGATTCACTCCTGAGAGCAATATTGGAAATATTTGTTTATGTTATGAGACTTAAGGTATTTGGTCGATTACCCCAGTTCCTAAACGAGTATTCAAAACCAAAAGATACCAAAATCACCCCTTGTATTCTTACATTTATGAAGGCTGCGAGTTGTGAACAACTGATAAATATTATCAAGTATCCGACTTTGATAAAATTGATCAATAAAATAAACAAAGAATTTAAAAGTAATGGGATCAATGAGTTAGAGTATTATATAGTAGATGATCCTAATCAAGATTCTTCTTCTTGGTTGAGGGCAGAGCTGGTTGCTGGCAAGAATTACAAAATATCCTTTACCAAAGGAATCGAAATAAAACAAATGTTTATTCCAAAGTAAAGACTGCTATTGGTCACCATCATATAAATCAGGAATTTGTTAATTTTTTGGGAAACAAACTTTGTCTATGAAACAATTTATACTTTTAATAATCTTAATTCCTTCCATCTTGTCCACATTCGCTCAGGTCATCACGACCAAAGGTGATAAAATGGAAGTTCGAGATGTCAGTGGCAAGTTCATCGCCATTGCATATTATTCAAATATGGTGGATGCTGTTGCTGGTGATAAAATTGTGGTGATCTGGTATAAAAATGATAAAGTAGAAGTGAGATCACAGGAGTTGAAGTTTATCTCGTCCGGCTACTATTCTGGTCTTAAGAAGGTTGCTGCTTCAGGATCAAATATTGTTTTATACTATACCAACAAAAAAGTGGAAGTGAGAGATATGAAGTTGAAGTTCATCAGTTCTCGTTACCAATAGCCAGCTATTCATGGATATTCTAACGCTAAATGGCATTTAATAGAATTGATAATGAGGAACTTTATCATTCTGCCGTTTTTACTTTTTACTGCCCTCATCTCCATTGCTCAACAGTCAGTAAAAGTCTCTCATCTCGAACTTCCGAAAGCCAAGCCCCACGATCAGATCATCAATCATACTGGCTATACCCTTTCTTACAATGTAACTTACCATATTGCCAACTGGGTTGCTTACGAACTTACTGCTGAAGAAACAACTCCGGTTGTTAAAAGAAACAATCACTTCATTCCCGATCCTTTAATTTCTTCAGGTTCAGTTTCGAATGCAGATTATAAAGGATCAGGCTTCGACAGGGGGCATCTGGCTCCGGCAGCCGATATGTGCTATTCCTATCAGACGATGGTTGAATCCTTTTATCTTTCCAATATGTCACCTCAGGAGCCCAGTTTTAATCGGGGCATCTGGGCAAAACTGGAAAAACAGGTTCGTCAATGGGCTATCGATGATAAGGCAATTTACGTAGTTACAGGGACGGTTCTGACAAAAGGGCTACCGACCATCGGATATGATAAGATCGCTGTGCCACGATACTTTTACAAGGTAATTTTGGACTATACAGAGCATGACATCAAAGGCATTGGGTTCATTATGCCCAACCAAGGGTCACAGGAACCTTTGCAACGATATGCTTTAACCATCGATAGTGTTGAGAAGGTGACGGGTATCGATTTCTTTTACCAGTTGCCAGATGATCAAGAAAAGATCATTGAAAGCACGATTGATCTGAGCAAATGGAGTTGGACGGCAACAAACACTCATTCATCAAAGGAAGGCGCATCCCAGTCGGTGCAGTGCAAGGGAACGACTAAGGCAGGGGCACAATGTAAAAATATGACACTGAATCCCAATGAATACTGCCATGTCCATCAAAGTCAGGCTACAAGTATTGAACCACAGAATAAAAATTCGAGTGAAAGACGGACTGTATCAGTAAGATGCTCGGCTATCACTAAGAAGGGCACCCAATGCACGAGAATGACATACAGCCCTAATGGAAAGTGCTGGCAGCATGGTGGGGATTGATCTAAGCATAGGTAAAAATCACTTTCCACTAAACTGTATTAAAATTTTATTGACTGCATATTTTTGACCATATTTGCATTTACTCTAACACATTAATATACGTGGAAAATAATGGATTCAATAATTACACCAAGGCAAGAATGTCATGAAGCAAAATGATCATAGGCACATTGCATTTAAATGCACATATAATAATGGAGGCGAAGGAAGATATGCTGGATTTAATGGAACTTGTAGCAATGCTATTATAAAATACAACATAGAAAACAATCATGTCTGGTGCAGTGACCAAGATTGCCAATGTTCGAAATTTTATAAAAATAATTTTATAGGTGAGCGACCAATAGAACCATGCTCTGAGAGTCTTATGTTTAGTGATACATATAACTGGCATTTTGCATCAGGATATAAACAAACCATAAGAAGTAAGGGGGAACCATTACATATTCGACAAACGGATGTTGGAAAAATTGTTGTTTTAACAACTCGATTCCCAAATGTAGAAATCAACAATATTGTTAAACAAAACGATATTGAAGAAAAACGGAGAATAATTGGATTTTTCAGAATTGGTGAAATTCAAGAGGAACAAGGTTCTCAGACAATTTTACGCTCTGATGGAGACTTTGATATTAAACTACCTTTAAGAATTGCAAAACAAACATATTTTTGGGATAATTATTCAATAAATAGTGATAAGGAACTATGGGGCACAGGGCTATTCAGATATATGAACTCGTTTGAGATCAATAAAATGCTGAATGACGTTAAAAATTTACTTATTAGAATAACAAATGAAGCAAATCTCATTAGAAGGGTAGGCGAACTAATAGAAACGCTTTAAAAATTTCATAGCTTTTTGTAAACTCAATCATTATGAATACAGAATCAATAAAAATTAAACTTGAAGATGAATTTCAAAAGCAACTTCAGAGTGTTACTAAAAAATATAAACTTGAAAAACATATAAAAGAAAGAGTCCATTCAACTGCGGAAACTTATGATCGTTTCTTAACCTATTTGCTAAAATTTGGCGTTGAATTGACTGCAAAGACGCATTCACCATTATTTAAAATTATTACCGAAGTAAATAGTATTCTTAATATTAAACCATCACTTAGAGTTTTTAAGACAAAACAGGGAGGGGGTGAAAATGCTTCTATCGTGTCGACTGGGAACAAAGCAATTATAGTATTTGAGGAAGATATTTTAAATTTAGTTGGAGATGATCCTAAAGAATTAAAATTCATCATTGGTCATGAATTCGGTCATTTCATCTATAAACATTCTGAAGATTTGTTTTTAGATTATATGTCAGCAATCTATGATTCCCAAACAAAACTCGCAAAAGAAGAGGGACAATTTAAAATTAAGGAAGGCGATCAAAGTTATGATTTAGCTTTCTTAACAAGCCAAATTTCAGAATTAAATGCAGATAGAATTGGGTTAATTGCATGTAAGGATTTTGAGGCAAGTGCTTTAGCAGCAGTAAAGTTAAACGGTGGGGTTCTTGATAAATATGGTTATTATAAGACCGATGTATATTTGAAACAAGCCGAAGAACTTTTAAAGCAAAAGAGTCATTTTACTATCGATGATGTTCGTGATAGACATCCATTCTCCCCTTTGAGAGTATATGCTTTAGAGAAATTCTATTACTCAGATGATTTTAAACTATACGGGCAAGAATTGCGGAAGTCTTCGCAAGACGATGATAACTCAATAAAACTACTAAAGAAAAAAGAAAATTTTGAAATAGCATTACTTCATAAAATCTTACCAATATTTGTATATTATGCAGAATATGATAAGGTTAAGCAGAAGAAGGGTAGTGTAAATATAAACGATATAAAAAGAAAGAAAACTATCAAGGTGAAGGTTGTTGATATGCAATCAGTTGAAAATCAATTTGAATTCAATAGAGATTTTTTTCTATTTATGGCGTCAATGTTTGTTATCAGTTCGGTTGATGGCAGGATTTCTCCAGCAGAAAATAGATTTCTTTTGCATTGCGTAAGGAATAAAGAGAATCTTAAAATTATACTTGATTTTAATGATAACGTCAGTGATAGAGAACTCTTACATAAATATATAGAAATGATTCCTTTTGCAAAAAAATTGCCTGTGAGGTCTAAAGCCTCCATAATGAAAAACTTAATCAAAGCCGCAAAAGCTGATAGAAAAATTGATGACGAAGAAATTGATATGATCTTGAAAATTGCTAAGGAAATTAATGCTAAAGAACAAGCGAAGATTCAATTAAAGCTCATGTTAGGAATTAGGGTTTTTTAATAAAACGATCATACCGTTTTTAATATGTTAAAAGAATATTTAAAATTTTAATCAAATGAATATTACACAAGAAAATGTTGATCTGGTATATAAACAATATCATGATCTTTATGGTGGATTAAAAAATGACTATTTTGGGTTAATCTACTTATCAAAAAAATTTAATACAACTATTGAAGATATTGCGTGTCAAGTGGCTTTTGGAAGCCATGATTATGGTATCGATGGATTCCACATCGCAAGGGAATCTAAAGTCTTGTATTTATTTCAATTCAAATGGAGCGAGAATCATCTATTGTTTAAGGAGTCATATAAACAGCTTATTGAAAATGGTTTTGATAGAATATTTGGAAATCCACTTCAAGATAGTAGACAAAATCCTATTATTCCGAAGTTAAAGCAAATCCTTCTTGAAAATAGGTCAATTATTGAAAATGTTTTAATATGTTTTGTCTTCAATGGTGACGAAAAATTAGCCGAAAAGAGTGCGATTCTTGAAACATTAAGGGAAGATTTAGAAACAAAAAGCTACTTAATAAAACAGTTTTTTGATGATAGACCAATTATTATTGCTCCAATTTATGAATCAAATAATACTAACAAAGTTAGTGAACCAAGATATAATCGAACAATTTATAGTTACGAAATACCTACGAAAATTGGGATTTCTAAAGTTGCGAACAATGGTGCATCTTTGAATATTGGTCTAATAAATCTCATCGATTTGTACAACATTTACAAAGAAATGGGGCATAAACTTTTTGATAGAAATATTCGTTTTGGTCTTTCCTTTGATAATTCACCTAACCGATCCATCAAAAAATCCTTAGAAAGTATAGTTCTAAAGGGAAGTGAATCTTCCGAGGATTTCACTTTTAATCATAATGGTATCACTCTATACGTTGAAAACCTTATTATCCTCGAAGGGAAAATAAAAATTGTTGAACCCAGAATTTTAAATGGTGCTCAAACAATCACTACTTTTTCACGGTTTATTGAATTAAACAAAGACAATAGAACATTAAAGGATAATTTGAATATCCTAAATTCGATTCAAATAATTGCAAAAATAATTACTGAAGCAAAAAAGGATTTTATTGTAAATGTAACGATTTGCAATAATAAACAGAATCCCGTCAAACCTTGGAATTTACGAGCAAATGATGAAATTCAGTTAGAATTCCAAGATAAATTTGCAAATGAACCTGAAAGTGGAATTTACTATGAACGCCAAGAAAATGCATTTGAGGCGTTACAAGATTCTGATCTTGATGATCTTGGTGTCACAGAGAAGTATAAAAAAGTAGAGATGATCAAACTTGCCCAAACATTTCTTGCATTACATGGGGAAGTGGAAAAAATTTCAGCTTATTCGGATGTTTTTGAATCAGAAACGATATATTCAAATACATTTAAAAAATTATATTTGAAAGTCAATGTTAATAAGATAATTCTTCTTTATAAGATACAGAGAGGAATTGGTGGTGTGATTAGGGAAATACAGAACTTTAATTATAATAATTATGGATATTATAGTAAAGCAAAAAATCTAATCTGGTGTTTATTAATTCAAGGAATACTAAATGAAAGAAAAATAGATAAATACATTGAAACCTATGGTACATCATTAATATTTGATAGTGATTTCGCTCAAATATTAAAAAATCTTGGAACCAATAAAATTAGGGTTATTATCAAGGACGTAATTAATTCGTATTACAAAGCACAGGAAGAATCGCAAAAATTTAGTTTTTTAAAATCAAAAGCGATATATCAAAAATGCATGGATTTAGCATTTGAAAAATATGGCTGGACAAAACAAACTTTATAATTAGAAAAGAATTAACTTTTTCAGTCGAGAAGAGACTAAAAGAAGGTCAGCTTGTCTTGGATTAATATCTTTTGCCCTATCAAGAATTCTAAGAACATTATCGCTGTGTAGATAATTAAAACCCTGTTGACCCAATTTTTTAGTATATGGGAGAAATTGATCAATCGTCAGCCTTTCATTACTTATTGGAAGGAAATTTTTAAACAGAACAATATTATCAACTTTAGATTTAACATTTCCCCATTGATAGTCTTGATAAATTGGGTGTTTAGCTTTTCGTACAAAAGAATTTTCAATCTCAGGAAAAGCATACATTCCAACAATATAGTTTTCCTTTGTCCGCCAGTCATTACTTTTAAAAAATACCACTTTGACGTTTTTGCTTGTGTCAAGTGCTGGTAATCGATTGAACATTGGGGTATAAGCAACATAAGTTCCGTCTTCTTCGGCAGGATATTTCTTATGACCGAAATTTATACTTTCATAAGCATCCCAATTCTCTTGTATATATTGAAAATCGGAATGAGAAAGGTCTTCATCATCTGCATAATCTTGCCACCTATTACTGCTCCATGTAATGGAAACTAAAATCCCGAAGTTGTTGATTTGTTTCATATTGCATCAATTTTATATATTGCAAACAATTCGAGTTTTAGCAAAACAAACTTTAAAGCGAAAATACTAAAAAATTTTGCTAACTGATATTATTTCAATGAATTTACGACCTTTATAACCGAAATCAACACTTTAATCATTAAACCTTTATCTCTATGACCAAAGCTGAAATCGTTACTGAAATTATACAAAAAACAGGAATTGAAAAAGATGCAGTAGAAGCCACTGTTGAAGGCATAATGCAAACTATTAAATCTTCAATGGCAGATGGTGAAAATGTATATCTCCGTGGGTTCGGAACATTCCTATTGAAGAAAAGGGCTGCGAAGATCGGAAGGAATATTTCAAAGGGTACATCAGTTAAAATTCCTACACACATGATCCCAGCTTTTAAGCCAGCGAAGGAGCTGATGGCTGAAGTGAAAAACAAGGTGAAAGTCAAATAATCTCACCCAATAATGCTCTCATCAAAAGAAATAAAATCCATCACCCTCAATCTCGGTGCCGATAAATGTGGAATAGCCAGTGTCGATTGGTTTTCTTCTGCTCCAACTGGTTTCCGCCCAACCGATATCTATTCGAAATGCAAGTCGGTAGTGGTTTTCCTAAAGAAACTACCACCAGAAGTGATCATGGTAGAGAACCCAGTACCCTATACCCATACTGCACACATGCTTTACGCTGCTCTGGATCAGATCGGGTTGAATCTTTGTTATGAACTCGAAAAAATAAATATTAAGTCAGTTCCTGTCCCAACTGATAATCCTTACCTATACTGGGATGCAAATAATAAACATGGAATGGCTGTCATCTCCATGCGTCATGCAGCCTACAATGCTGGACTCGGCATTCTTGGAAGAAATACTCTGCTGATTAATCGTGAATATGGGAATTTGGTATATATAGGGGCATTATTAATTGATGCCGAAGTTGAACCTGATCCGATTGAAGTAGATTTTGCCTGTCCGGAAAATTGCAGATTATGTTTGGATGCCTGTCCGGTTAAAGCATTGGATGGCGTGACTGTGAACCAAAAACTGTGCAGAGAAAATTCATGCTTTCAACATCCAAGAGGATGGGATATATACACTTGCAATGCATGTAGGAAGGTTTGTCTTTTTAACATTCAAAAAGAAATACGTAAATAAGCCGAAATGATTTTTTCTTGTAAGATAGGGTTACATAATTGGAAATCAGATTGTGAGAAATGCAGTATTTGCGGGAAAGTACGATCAGATGGACATACATGGAGATACAATTGCGAAAGATGTTCAGAGTGTAATAAAATTCGGGTAAATAAACATGATTGGAGCAAAGATTGCCAAAAATGTTACAATTGTGGATTAACAAGAGTTGCGGAGCACAAGTGGGAAGGTAATTGTGAAAAATGTACTGAGTGTGGGAAAACCGAGTCGAATAAACATAATTGGCAAGAAGACTGTGAGAAATGTTCAATTTGTGGTACAAGACGCTATCAAAAACATAAATGGATGGAAAATCCTGATCAATGTTCCTTTTGTGGTGTCCTACGAGTTGAGACTTTTCAGTGGGATCAGAATTCCGATAAAGTATTGCTATTCCATTGGAAGAAATCGGATTCCGAAGGAATGATATTTTATAAGCGAGTTGATCAAGAAATTTTAATCATTCTTCAGAAGATATACTTTGATTTAACAGAATTGGCGTACCCTACATTAAAAAGAATAACAGAAAGTGACCTTGCTTCATTATCCTCTTTTTTAGAAAAATTTACACAAGATAAGTTCTGGTTTATGACAAGACCAGAATATATTCACAAGAGCATCAAATCGTTTTTTGTTGAACAAATAAAGCAATTAGATGCTGTTATTTTAAGCGAAAGGGACTCAAATTATCTTGAGAAATGGAAAATATTATTGGATTGTTGAAGTCCAATTTATAAATTACATTATCAAGTTAGTTGCTTTCTTTCTAATATATAACGTTGGAAAGTAAATCCCGGCTTTCTAATCATGGGAGTATTCGCTACTGTTTAATCGGATTAATTTCATCAATGTATCTAACAAGAATCCCTAAAGGTGAATCAAGTGGAAGTTTTTTACAATAGTTTGCATTCCCAATTATATACAGAGTGTTTTTTGCTCTTGTAACTGCAACATTCAATAGATAAGGCACTTTCTTGTTTATCCATTCGGCTTTAAATTTTGGACTATTGTCGGTAACAACAAGACTGACAATCATAATATCCTTTTCGTCTCCTTGAAAACTATGTACAGTGTCGGCTTTTATTCTGTCTTTGAATTTAGTAGGTATCGCATTATTGATTTCTTTCGCTTGGTGGGAGAATGGGGTGGTAATACCTATTGAAATCTCACTGTGTTGAGTTGCAAGTGTACAAGCCAATTCAACTGCTTGAGTTTGTTCTTCTGGATTTGAGTTGCGTTGTTGGTGTTGTTTTCCAATGATGTTAATCCAAAATATTCCTTTTGGTTCTATCTTATAGTTGTTGGGGCTTGTAAGAATATCAAGTTCCTGTCCCATTTTTGGACCATAGAAAGCCTTGTTTGAATAGGTGATTATTTGAGGGTGACATCTGAAATGCTCTTTCAGAAAAACACTTTGGCTTTTTGATATTATTGATAAGGTATAGCAATAGTCATAAAGTGACTCATTTACATAATCCAAACGAAGGTTTTTGTCAATCCCCAAAGTATCCAAAATGTATTTTTCTTCGTATTTCTGGACTTTGGTTATATGCTTTAATTGCATAGGGTCTCCAATAACGACAAGTTGTTTTGCTCTTAAAATTAGAGGCAAAGCAGACGCAATATCACATTGTGAGGCTTCGTCAATTACTACCATATCAAATAAATCCTCTGCCACAGGAAATGCATTTTTAACTGAAAGACTTGTGATAACAGTGATGTTGAAAGTGTTAAGGAATTTATTAGTTGATTCTGTAAAGTTTACACTTTCCTGCGGCTTCCAAGGAATGTTGTCAGGAATGTAATCCTTGAAATTATTTAACTCAGCAGGGATTCCATTCCGAAGTCTTTTTTGAATTAATTCATCAAGTAATGATGTACCTAAACTGTCAAGAACTTGTTGGCTTTCTTTCACTGCATTTTGCAAATCAGGTTCTTTAGCCATGATATTCTCAGCCTCGATTTTTGCAGCGTGTAATTGCAATTTTAATGTTTCAATGCCTTTTTCATAGTTTACTTTTTGTCCCTGTAAAAGTATCCCAGTTTCAATGAAATTAACAATTTTACTATGTGTCGAAATAATCACTCCACCATTTTTGAATTCGCTTAACCCGACATTAATTCCTTGTTTTTCTGCCAAACATTTCAAATCGGGAGACCATGATTCAAACGAAGAAGCCAAAGCAATAGCATTCTTCTTTTTTGATGTAAGGTCAAAAATGATTTTCCCTAAACCGGAATATTTTGATGAAATTTCATTTTTTCTTGTATTGTTCTCTAAAATGACTTTTTTTAAATCGTCTTTTGTTTGATTACTAAAAACAGTAATCGTTTCTGTATCATTTGTGGCTAACCAATTTTGCAGTTCTTTATTCTTGTTTTCAATTTCTATTTCAAGGTTTGGAATTTCAATATCAAGTTGTAGTCGTCTTTCAATTCGTGTTTGTGAATTGTAAATAATAGACTTATTGTCTTTAAAAATCTTTTGAAGTTGAGTTAGCTTCTCGGAATTGTCCTTAATTGTATTATTATGAATTCTTGTTATAAAGGAATGGATGATGGGTTTTGTACTCTCTTTTATTTCTTGTTTTGAACCGAAACGTAAAAAAAAGTTTGGCTCTCTAATTAATGTAGTCAGCCTATCTTTGACATTATCAACGGCTTGATTGTTTTTACTTGCTACTAAAACCTTTTTATTTTGCACTATAGCGTTTGCCAAAATATTCAAAACAACTTGTGTTTTACCAGTTCCCGGAGGTCCAGTAACCACAGTCAACGGTTGGTTAAAGGAAAGTCTAATTGCCTCCTTTTGCTTCTCATTGAGTGGCGTGATTTGTATGAATTCGGGTAATGCTATTGGTTGCAAATTGTTTTGAATTGGTTTTTTCGTAATGAACTTCCCCAAGAAACCGTTTGGTGTAACCAAGTTCTCCTGACATATTTTTTTTAATTCTGACTGTAATTGACTTGTAAATGGGTTCTCTTCACTAAAAGCTAATGTCATATTCTCAACCAATTCAACTTCCTTTCCTAAGTATTCTCGAAGAATCTCAATTTTTTCAGTCATCGTAGTTTTTTGATTGACTGTTGAAGAAAGTTCTTGAATTAGTTCATCAGGGTAATTTCGTTCTTCAAGAGGTTTTGTAAACAATATCAAATCTTCAATCAAAGATTCAATATTTGTATGGGAAAGAATATCTCTATTGGGAACAACATTGTAAAGAATTGGAAGTGTCTGTGAGTTCAAACGAATGTTGATTCCAATGAATAGGTTCTTGGGAAATTGCTGATTAGCATTTTGCTGAAATCTTTGGTGAAATTCAGGGTTTTTCTCAAGATTTATATTGATGGCATTTGCAACACATTTCCAATCGATTAGAAATGAATGTTCATCACTAACCGAGGGCTCTTTTTGTCTTTCAAGATATATTAGAGTCTGATAATAAACTATCAGTTTTTCAATTTCAGTAGTTGCCGAAACATTTGCTAAGGACTTTCTGACTAATTCCAATCTCTCAACAGCGTTTGGAATACTATCAGGTTGATGCAGTATATTAGGCTCTAATGCTTCATCATAAAGATTTTCTTCTCTGATATCCAACGTTTTTAGAATATTATCAATTTCAATATCCGAAAGATTTAGTTGAGCAGAGACTCGATCAGAAATTTTTTCGATACAGTTATTATTATCAACAACATCAAAATACATTCTGATGTTCTGAGGAATTTCGTTACTATCAAATGAAACAGGTTGCTGAAACAATACAAAGCCACTTATATGACCCAAATTAAAGTTGTCATGGTTTGGTTCTAATATTTCAGATTGTTTATTGCTCATAAACTGTCTTAAGGAAATCCTGTAAGCGTTTACTTGTTGGTATGGGTTTCTAATTCCACCACCACCTTTTACAAAAACAAAATCCTCACCTTTTGATATCCTCCAAGGATTATTTTCAGAGAATGTCAAAGCCCCTCCGTAATTTTTAAAGTCAATGACTATAATTTTCCCACTTGAAATAATGAGAGCATCAATTTCATGTCCATTACAACAAACATTCCCTATAAGAATATGTAACCCGTCAACATCCCGAAATGTTGTTCTTAGTTGTGTTGAAAAAACCCTGAAAAATGAGTTCTCATGAGTATGCTCATATTGCTTTATTAGATATGATTTATATGCCATCGCTGATTTGTCTCAGATGTGAATAATTAAGCACATATTAATTCTTTTCAGTGAAATCCTTATTTCCAATGCAAGGTATTGAATAAAACTTTTATTTCTACATAAACTGAAAAAATAACCAAAAATGGGATTGAAAGGAAAATGACCAATTATGACCTTAAAAGGTTAATATATACAGAAATAAACTTAGGTCCAAAAAATAATCAAGTAGTATGATAAAGAATATTGAAACAAAGCAGAATTACAAGTCTTTTAAAATGATTCTCGATAAATCACTCAGTGAAAAAGTGATCAATTACGCTAAACAAAATGAAATGAAACTGACAGGAATATTGAGAAGAGCATTGAGGAATTTCTTTGAAACCGAGGAAAAGAAACAATTAAACTAACCGGAAACCGGACTAAAAATAAATATTATGAAATGGCTAAAATTGATATCAACCTATTACAAGAAAACCCTATCAACCATGAAATATATGGAGATGATGATTCTGTCCAGCTTGCCGAACTGGTTGAAAAAATTAAAGTTTCAGGGTATATCAAACCCTTGATAATCAACCGCAGCTACATGATTATAAGCGGTCATAGGCGATATAGAGCTGCCAAAGCTCTTGGCATGACAGAGATCGAAGTCGAAATGATCAATAAAGATGAAAATCAAGAACTGGAAATACTGCTCACAGAAAATGCTTTCCGAGAAAAGACAACCCTTCAAAAAGTTCAAGAAGCAGAGTACTACAGAATTGTTGAAGAAATGAAAGCGAAAGAAAGAATGCTTTCAGGTAGTAACCCTCCCGAAAATTTTCGGCAGGGTGAGACAAATGAGATTGTGGGGGATAAAATTGGCATGTCTGCACGATCATATTCAGATGCCCGAAAAGTCGTTCAAAGAATAGACAATGAAGATGATACAGAAGTAAAGGAGTTCCTTGAAAAAACAGTCAATTCCAGCGTCCATGCTGCCACAAAACTGGTGGAAAAACCTACAGAGTTCATCCATGAGGTGATTGAGAGAACCAGTGGTGATACCAAAAACGTAAGTACGATAGTCCGAGAACTGGAAAGTGCAAACCATGGTCAAGAAGCCCATTTACCCTATGGCAGTATATTCCAAGTGTTTTATCTTGATTTAACGGTACCTTTCGATAATGATCCATCAAAACTGTCACTTGGTAATATAGCTGACAATGATTCAATCCTATTTCTCTGGACACTACCTGAGGATTTGGAAATCGCTCTTTCGCTGATCCGTAAATGGGGTTTTAAATATCGGAGTTGTATGCTATGGAGTACTGATTTCTTCAATGAAGTTGGAACGCATGGACAGATATTATTAATTTCATCGAAGGGAAAAATAAAAATAATTGCTGAATCCAAAGGGAAATGTTCAGGAATTGAGAAACCCGCTTCAATTCGATCCTTGATTGAAACAAACTATTTTGGTGATAAACTGGAAATTTTGCCTGATGGATGGCAGATTTGGGGAAATGGAGAATGAAATGAATGCTGATGAATAATTAGGGCATTCGAAATAATGAATACAGTTCAACAAACCTATCTATTATGAAGTTACTTCGTACAGAGTTAGCATAATTCCTTTAGCACTCTGTTGATCATGGTATTATAATCTCGGAAGTTGCCGTTAATTTGTTTACAGTTTACACCTTGTAGAATAAATTCAGCATTCTGTCTTGTTCTACGATAGACCCGAAGAAAGAAATACCTGAGCAGGCAGTATATGCACTATTTCTGGAGTAATTCTATTATCAGTATTTCTTTCCAGGCGTTGATAGAGAGACCTTGCAATCTAATATACACTCGGAACATTTTCGAATGATAGTACGACTAATTCAATGAAGGCTATGGACACGGTTATCAATTATCCACAGGAGCATCACATTCCGTTCAATTCGGTGATTGTTGGATTTAATAAGTTAACGAAGGTTAGCGGGGAACTTGTGGGAACTGTGAAGGATGGAATGAAGAAAGAAGGGGTACGAGGTTATTTAAGGAAACACGTTAATGTTTTTGCTCCCATTTTCGCTTGTATCTTGCTTTATGGTTGGTGGCTCAGAAAGAAGTAATTAGGATACTAAAGTATGCCAATATGCAATAAATTGTACTATAACGAAGTATTATCCATGTTCTCGTTTATTTTATTGAACTTTTCTAATGACCAAACCAAATTATTAATTTCATCCTTAATTAAATCTATTTTTTTCTGCTTTCTTTTATGTATTTCGGATTCTATCAATTCTCCTCTATGTTCCTTTTCTTCAATTAATTTTTTCTCTAACTCTATTACCCTATTTTCTAAAAATTCTTTTGTTGATACAAAAATGCTTTTTATCTTGTCAGCAGTGAAGTCTTTATAAGTCTGAACTTGTTGTTCTAAGGCTTGAATTTGGGCTTCCTTTGATTCTCTAAATTCATTACTCCACCTTATTTTTGCTACCCAAGCAAATAATCCAGTAATTAAACTAAGAATCGCAATAATACTTGAAACTATGTCTCCAATTGTCATAAATTACGTGATTTAGTGTTAACACTAATAATCAAAAAGGTTATCACATAAGAGTTAATTTATTCTTATCTATATGATAACCTTTCTGATTATTTACAAGGCGAGTGCTCTTAACAGCATATAAACAGTGAATAAAATTTCATGCGATATTGTTAATGTAAGTAATAGCAATTAATCCCAATATTTCAGGATTTAAATCATCTATCCTTTGAGCCTTGATTTGCTGTTTGATATTTTCTTGAATAGTTTGTTCATTCCTTACTACAAAATCCTCAGCATTCTGTGTTAACCCAAGATGATTACAGATAGTATGTAAGATATCAACTTTCGGTAATTCTTTATTGTTCTCAATTTCACTTAAAATGGATGCCGGAATTGAGGTTGATACAGAAAGTTTTTTTAAACTAATACCTTTGATTTGTCTAATCATACGAAGAGTTTCCCCAGATTTCAGGTCGTTTGTAAGTAATTCTGACATTTCGGTTTCCATTTTTGTTTTTTTAAACATTAATGTCGTAAAGATGAAAGGAATTCTTAGAAAAGGCAAGGTGTTCGACTTAAAGAATTTATTTCTTTTAAAAACCTTTCAAAGGATTCCTTATAACCCTGAAAATTACCTTTATCACACCAAAACATGCATTTATCAACCGAATTAGATAACACGAGATTTCTTTGGTCGATAACCCCATTATTTTGCAAGTCAATCAGTTTGATTTTAATTGCTTGTAAAAGTAATTTTGCTATCTCGCATAAAAACTTGTCAACTGTATAGTCAGAATATGGAAAGAAGTAGTATGAATTAATATTATAAATTTCATTAAACTCCTTACATATCCGAGAAATAATACCTATTTGAGTGTTCTCAAGCGAGGGAAATTTCGGATTAAGTATTACGCCATTAATACCATTGACATTTAATAAACTTACCATTTTATCCATTGAACAATTACCAGAACACAATCGAATCCATCTGTAGGCTATATTGGATGGATTTTGTTGTACATCCTCTTTGCTGACATTTCCTCCTGTCGTGTCAAAAACAACCTCAACCCCTAAACTATTCCAAGGGACGTCTTCGAGATTCTGTTCTGAATATTTACGCAAATTTTTACCATTGATGGTGATATTATCACCATCAATGGTATCCTGTTGGGGAAACTTCAACTGGTCTGTTTCAAAACCTTGCTGATGTGCTAAGGTCTTAGATTCGAGATAAAGATTGATTGCAGTTTGTCCTGCATAGACCGTTGAGTAATCTTTACCATTGATGGCAATATTATCACCATCAATGGTATTCTGTTGGGGATACTTCAACTGGTCTGTTTCAAAACCCTGCTGATGTGCTAAGGTCTTAGATTCGAGATAAAGATTGATTGCAGCTTGTCCTGCATAGACCGTTGAGTAATCTTTACCATTGATGGCAATATTATCACCATCAATGGTATTCTGTTGGGGATACTTCAACTGGTCTGTTTCATAGCGCATCAAATACGCTAAAGTCTTGGCGTCTGTCAAGTCGTTTATTGCGACAACCTCGACATTCTTGTTTTTTAGAAGTGCACGGAATGTTAATCTTCCGATACGCCCGAAACCATTAATACCAACTTTTATTGTTCCCATAATGAAACATTGGTTGTGTAGATTGTACCCCTAATATACAATATTTTTTATTATTCTCCGAAATATTTTCGTATTTTAAGAGAATATTTCACTTAACTGTTTGACCAATACTGATAACAGAATGATTATCTGTTAATTAATTACAATTTAATTCACCACATCATAAATATTTTTTAAATCAGTAATCCTTGTGGGAGGAGAAGTTCAAAGGATATGTAAACGGAATTATTCAGTTATCAAGGTTTCAGATTGGTCCTAAAAAACTCCCAAATCAGCACCATTGCCAGTGTGTCGAGTTCACAGTATTTCAGTAAGCCTGTACTCACCAACTTCCTTTCTGCTTCAGACATTTCCATAAACTGCATCTTGGAATAAGCCATCATTGCAGCTCCTCCTTCAGCCAGCATCGGATCAGTAATGTATTCCTCCAGTTGTTCTTCGGTTTCGCCCTCAAACAGGGGTGGGAGTAAGTCATATGGATTGGTCACGTGCCCATCCTTAATTTCGATCCAGACCTTATCCTTGTAATTTAGGCTGGGTATTTTTGAAGTCCCATAGATAGGTTTGGAATATATTTGCTGAAGGTATTTACTCCGATTTAATACTGCCGGAAGGATTTGTTTTATTGAATTGGAACCCCCAGCATACGGATCATAGTAAAACCGTTTGACCATCTCCAGCAAATCAACCATGTTTCTACTACCTTCCCATTCTTCAGCTTGTCTTCCTGTACTATGGGTTATTGTTTTAATCCATGCACAAAGCTGCTCTTTGTCTGGAACTTCTTTTGCAGATGCTTCTATTAACTGGGTATAGATAATATTAAGGTAAGTGTTCTCATGGGCTGCATATCGGAAAATTGTTCCCTGATCTTGATCCAGTTCTTTTTTCAATGCCCTGACAAACTCGAAATTTGGGAATTTACACCTCTCCACATTCAGGTATTCTCCCGCATGTTTGATGTTGCCTTTTGAATCAATAGTATGATGGGAAAACTGGAAGGCAATACCTTCGTAAGGTCTCATATTTTTATGGAAAGGTATGGCTACAGCAGTAGTTTCAAAATCAATCATGTGAAGTGGGTAT
>TBL_comb47_HYPODRAFT_10003567_pt1 | contig 18317 bp, 18 predicted proteins | sample TroBogypolimnion_40_FD_10682 | JGI IMG/M metagenome (IMG submission 10682)
TCTGCGTGACGGACGGCATCTCGCCCTTCAGCGCCTCGAGATTGGCGAGGTAGTCCTCGCGCAACGAAATGAGGATGCGGTAATCCGCCCGGGCAAAGTCGAACCGCGCGGCGTCGGCCTCGTCGCGGTCGATGCGCGCCTCGAGCGACGCCGGCGGACGGTTTTCGACGAGGTCGGCCAGGTCGGCCAGAAATTCCCGGGCGCGCCGGCGGCCGGCGTCATCCGACTGCGCCAGCGTGAAGATTTCCTCGAACTGGTCGAAGATCAGGATCGGGATCAGCGTCCGGCCGGTCGCGTCCTTGAGCACGTCATCGCGATGATGGAGGAATTCCCACAGCGTCTCGCCCGTGACGGCCGAGCCGGTCTGGGTCCAGCTGCCGGCGGCCTCGGTGGCGCGAAACACCGCGCGCTTGATCTGGTCGGCGGGCGGCGGCGCATCCGGGTGGTAGTCGAGGCGCACGTAAACCGGGCAAAAACCGTCGGGCCGCAGCCGCGGCACGAGGCCTGCCTGCAGGATGGACGTCTTGCCCAGGCCGGACTAGCCAAAGAGGACCGTGAGGAGCTTGCGCTGCACGCGCCGCGCGAGCTCGGCGCCCTCCTCTTCCCGGCCGTGAAAGAAGCTCCGCGTCTCCTCGGTGAACGACGTCAAGCCTAACCACGGATTCTGGGCATCCACGGTGGCGCCGTTGAGCGGGGTTGGGTCGGGCTTCATGCGCGTTGCGAATTGAACAAGTCCTGCAGCCGGCGGGTGAACTCCGGGGGCGGCTCACCGGCGGGCAGGCGCGCAAAGTGCATGGCCTTGAACTTCTCCGGCACGACCGCCTCGGCCTCCGTGGTGCCGTCGATGCTGATGGGCAGGATGAACACGGCGCCGTCCGCCATGCCGCGGGTCCGGTCCACGGCGTAATTCCACTCGCGGCGGAAATAGCCTTCGTGCCGCCGCTGCGTGGTGGCCGAGACGATGGGCAGGAAGAACGAGCACCGGGCGATGTTGCCGCGGATCTTGCGGTCGTAGTCGTCGCCGCTTTCGAGGCGGTCGAGGTCGAACCAGGTGGTGAGCCCGGCCGCGTCGAGCGCCGCCTTCAGCTTCTGCACCGCGGGCAAATCCTCGCGGGCGTAGCTGATGAAGATCGCATTTTCGGGCATCTCGCGCGCCGGGGGCATGAAACGCACCGGTGGCGCCGAGGCGCTGCCGGCCGCCGCCGCCTGCTTCGCGTGCCGCGCCATCCACCGCCGGTGCAGCTCGTCCACAAACACGGCCGCGCCGGAGAACATCCGCGTGCGGATGCTCACCTGTTGGAGGAAGGAAACCAGCCGTACGTCGCGCATCGTGTGGTCGTCGGCAAAGATTTCCCCGACATCGCGCGGGTCCGACAACCGCCGGCGCTTCGTCATGCGCAGGAACAGCCGCGCCAGCCAATTGGAGAAATCGCTCCCGATCACGAGCAGGTGGTTGTGCTCCAGCGCGTGGAACAGCTTCTCCGGCGTCAGGTGCTCGCTCTGCAGCGCGCAGATGAACTCGAGCATGTCCTCGTCCGAGATCACGTAGGTCGGCGACGCCGACAACCGGCCGAGCAAATGATAAACCACCGGGCGCTGCAGGTCGTCGCGCGCCACCGGCAGGTCTGCCACGCGGTTGGGCGCGTAGGCGATCACCTCGGTGTTGGCCGTGCCGCCAAAGCGCTCGAGGTTCACGGCCTGCTCCATCAGCGGGTCGAAGGTGGTCGAGACGTAGAGGTTGAAATCCGTGATCTGCGCGAGCTGGCGCAACGGCAGGGGCGGCGCAAAGGCCGCCTCGCGCATGATCGTGCGCAGCCGCGTGTAGGCCTCCTCGCGGCGGCCGTGCGCCGTGAGGTAGCCGCAGACCACGTCGTTCAGCTGCAGTGGCTGCGGCAGCGCGGAAATGTCGACGTTCAGTCGCGCCGCCAGCTTTTCCGCCAGCCATTCGTAGAGCGCCCGGGGGCCCGATTCCGTCTCCACCTTGAGCAACTCGGGCCCGATGATCGGAATCACCCGTTTCTCCTCGATGTAATTGAGCAGGTCCTCCCAGGCATCATCATCAAATGACGTGGCCATGGTTCCAGACGGATCCGGCAGCTCGGTATTCATCAATGTTGTGGGCGGCAAAGACCCGCTAATGGGGGCGATGCCAAATGATTCGCGAAATCAATGCCGGCCCCCTCGCGCGGTGGCCAGCTGATTCTACCGAATAAATTGCGTGTCCTGCCATCCGCCAAGGGCTTAGCGATTGACAGCCGACTCACGAACGACGTCCCATGGCAACCCTCGATGAGCGCTGCATCCGTGCTGCCCCTGTTCCATGTTGTCGGCTTTTCCGGCCACCGACAGCTCGCCGACCCGGCCGCGGCCGCGAAGACCATCGGGGAAGTCCTCGCTTCCCTCCGCCACGAGGCCCCCGGCGAGTGGATCGCCCTCTCCTCCCTCGCCATCGGCAGCGACCAGGTCTTCGTCGAGGCGGCCCGCGAGCTCGGGCTTTCCTGGCACGCCATCCTGCCGCTCCCGCGGGCGGAGTTCGCCAAGGATTTCTCGCCCGCCGAATGGACCACCGTGGAGCAAACCCTCGCCCACGCCGAGCACGTGCGCGTGATCACTGAGAACGGCACGCGGGAGGACGCCTACCTGGATTGCGGCATGGAAACCGTGAACAGCGCCGACGTGCTCCTCGCCATCTGGGACGGCCAGCCCGCGCGCGGCAAGGGCGGCACGGCCGATGTCGTCGAATACGCCAAGTCCACCGGCAAGCCGGTGATCATCATCGACGCCACCACCCTCGCCGTGCGGAAGGAAAACTGGGACCGGCTGATGCTGAAGGACCACAGCCTCGCCTACCTCAACCGGTTGCCCGAATCGTCCGGCGGCTGGGGCGACAACCCGTTCAAGGCGCCGGACCACATCTTCGCCTTCCAGCAAAAATGCGACTTCGCCGCCAGCCACGGTGCGCCGCAATTCCGCCGGCTCATCGTGTCCACCGTGCTCCTGCACGTCGTCGCCACGCTCGTCGCCGCCGCCGGCCTGGCGTTTGGCCTGCACGTCCTGGCGCTCCCGTGGATCAAGTTCCTTTGCCTCGCGAGCGCCCTGGGCGTGGCCGTCGTGCTGCGCCACCACACGCATTCCAACCACAGCTGGGTCCGCAGCCGGCTCGCCGCGGAGTTCTGCCGCTCCGCCCTGGCGACGTGGGGCCTGCCGCGGGCCGCGCCGCTTTTCCAGGACCTCGACCTGCCCGGCGTGTATGGGCTGACGCGCTCCCTGCACATTCTGCACAGCCGCTCGGCGAACGCCCAGCCCGTGCCGATGGAGGAGTTCAAGCGCATCTACCTCGAAAAACGCATCGACGACCAGCTCGCCTACTACCGGCGCCAGGAAGGCCGCGCGCTGCCGCTGTTCAAGCGGCTCAAGCTGGGTTTCTGGATTGCCACGATCCTCGCCCTCGCGAGCACCGCCGCCTACGCCGTGTGCGAGACGTGGCAACTGGGCGCGCCGGAGTGGATTGAGAATTCCGTGTTCTATTTCCTGCCCATCTCGCTGCCGGTTGTGGCGGCGTCGCTCATCTCGCTCATCTCGATCAACGACCTGCAGCGCCGGGTGGCCCGCTACCGGGAGATGCACGCGATGCTCGCCGCCAGCCGCGGCCAGGTCGTGTTCTGCCAAACGTGGAACAGCCTCGAGCGCATCGTGCTCAAGACCGAGCGTGCGCTGCTCCAGGAAGTGCTCGAGTGGCACTCGATCACGAGTTTTGCGGAGTCACACTAGGCGGTTTGGCCCACGGAACACACGGATCACACGGATGGGAAACCATCTCTGATCCCGCAGTCGTGGTTCGGATCCGTGTGTTCCGTGTGTTCCGCGGGCAATCCCGGCAAACAGAACCTTGGGTCACAGATCGCTGAACGCGACAGCGCGGTTGCGGCCGCGGGACTTGGCAGCGTAGAGGGCCTTGTCGGCCGCCGCGACGAGCTCCGCTCCGCTTCCGGCGTGAGTCGGCATCTCGGCGACTCCGGCGCTGACGGTGATGGACAGGGCCTGGTCAGCGCTGATCGTGATTGGCGCGCTGCCCACGGCGACGCACGCGCGTTGCGCCATCTCCAACGCGGCGCGGCGTTCGGCCTGCATGAGGATCAGCGCAAACTCCTCGCCGCCAAAGCGGGCGACGCGGTCCACCGTGCGCATGCCTTCCGACAGGCGGCGCGCCACCGCCTGCAGCACGAGGTCGCCAATCTGGTGGCCATGCGTGTCGTTGACCTTCTTGAAGTGGTCGATGTCCAGCATCACGAGTGAGAACGGGTGACCGAACCGCCGCGACCGCTCCTCTTCCTCCGCGAGGATGCGGTCGAACTCGCGGCGGTTGAGCATGCCCGTGAGCTGGTCGCGCGTCGCCAGCTGGCGGAGCGCCGCGAGGGTCTCGGCGAGCTTCAAGGCATACCGCAGCGAGCGCTCCAGCGAGTGCGAGGAGATCTCGCCCTTCACCAGGAAGTCCAGCGCGCCCGCGTTCATCGCCTCGATGTCGACGCGCTCCGACGATTCCGCCGTAAGAAAGATGATCGGCGTGTGCGAGCCGCCGGCGACGGCCTCGCGGATGAGTTCCAGCCCGTTGCGCTCCCCGAGCTGGTAGTCCAGCAGGCAGGCCACGTGCTTTCCCTCAAGCAGGGTCGCGAGTCCCTCCTCGTAGGTCTCGGCCCAATCGAGGTCGAAGCGCTCGCCGCGAAAATTCTTGAAATGCGCCTGCGTCAGCCGGAATTGCAGCCGGTCGTCGTCGATGAGAATAATGCGTCGGCTCATGAAAGTGCGGGGACCGCGGGTCCGTTGATCAGCTCGTGGAGGCCTTCCGCCACCGTCGCCTGCGCGGTGAAGCCGAGCGCGGCGGTGGCGGCCGCGGGATCGCCCAGCGAATGCACGATGTCGCCCGTGCGGGCGGGACGGTGCGTCGGCGCGGGCGAACCCGGATGGTGCGACGCGAACAGCGCGGCCAGGTCGAGCAGCGAAGTCGCCCGCCCCGTGCAGATGTTGGCGACTCCGGAAGTCACGCCGGGCCGCGTGGCCGCGAGCACGTTGGCGCGGGCCACATCCTTGACCGCGATGAAGTCGCGCGTCTGCCGGCCGTCGCCGAAGATCACCACGGATTTGCCCTCGCGATAACTGCGGGCAAAAATCGAAATCACGCCCGAATACGGCGACGAGGGATCCTGCCGCGGGCCGAAGACATTGAAGTAGCGCTGGCAGCGCACCGTGAAGCCGTAGGTCGCGCCGTGGCCGAGCAGCAACGCTTCCGAGGCGAGCTTCGCCGCGCCGTAGGGACTCACCGGCAACTTTTCGGCCGACTCCCGGATCGGGCGCTCGGCGGCGTCACCGTAAATCGCAGCGGAGGATGCGAATACCACGCGCCCGACGCCGTGCACCCGGGCGGCCTCGGCCACCAGCTGGCTGGCAGCGACGTTGAGCGAAAAATTCAGCGCCGGGTTCGCGATGCTCTCCTGCACGCTGACCAGTGCGGCCAGGTGGATGATCGTCGCGGGTTTCTCCGCCGCGACTAGCTTGTCCAAGGCACCGGGTTCAGCCACGTCAAGTTCGTGCAGGGCGAACGCGGCGGAGCGCAGCGCCGCCGCCAGATTTTCCCGGCGGCCCGTGCGAAAATTGTCCACCCCGACCACGGCATGGCCCTCGCCCAGGAGGCAATCGGCCGTGTGGCTGCCGATAAAGCCGGCGGCGCCCGTGACGAGGATTTTGGCCATGGGTGGGAAGCGTTAGCGTCGGGGTGAAGCGGGGCAAGACCGCGCTAGCGGCGCGTGCCCGCCACCAGGTCGGCGGCGACGGTGGCGAGGCGGGCGGTCATCGTCGCCGGCGCCCCTAGATTTTCGCGGATGCAATTGACCAGTGCGCTGCCGACCACGACGCCGTCGGCGTCCGCCGCCACCTGCGCCACCTGCGCCCGGGTCGAAATGCCAAAGCCCACCGCCACCGGCAGCTTCGTGCGCGCCCGGATGCGCGCCACCGCCGAGGGAATGTTCGCGGCAGAGTCCGCCCGCACGCCCGTGACGCCCTCGCGCGAGACGTAATAAATGAACCCCGTGGTCGCGGCCGCGATGGTCGCGATGCGCGCGTCAGGCGTGGTGGGCGCGACGATGAAAACCGTGTCGAGTCCGTGCTTTTTCGCCGCCACCTGGACCTCGCCGGATTCCTCGGGCGGCAGATCCAGCGTCAGCATGCCATCGACCCCGGCGTCGCGCGCGGCGCGAATGTAGGCGTCGACGCCGTTGGCGAACACCAGGTTGTAATAGGTGTAGAACACGAGCGGAGCCGCGGGAAATTCCGCGCGCAGCCGGCGGACGAGCTCGAAGACCTTTGCGGCGTTCATGCCGCTCTCGAGCGCGCGCTGCGCCGCGAGCTGGTTGGTCAGGCCGTCGGCGAGCGGGTCGGAGAACGGCACGCCGAGTTCCAGGATGTCCACGCCGGCGTTGAGCAGCGTGCGGCCGACGGCCAGCGAGGTGTCAAAATCCGGATCGCCCGCGCAAATATAGCCGATGAAAGCGGCGCGGTTTTGAGCCTTGGCGCGGGCAAATGCGGTGGCGAGGCGGGACATGGGAGCGGTCAACTCAAGGGCAAACCCGCCGCGGTGCAACGGTGGTTTTCAACCGCGAATGGACGCGAATGAACGCGAATTCCGAACCGAAGCTGCGGGAATTTCTCGGATTCGCGTCCATTCGCGGTTGATGCTCGCTCCGCTCACGCCAGGTCGAAATCCACCAGCACCGGACGGTGGTCGGAGAGGATCGCCCGCACGACCTCGCTGTGCACAGATTCGCAGGCCGGCGGGAGCAGCACGAAATCGAGCATGCGCTGCGGCAGTGGCGATGGGAACGTGCGGCCATTCACGGGGTGCAGCGCGTAGTCCGCGTAATCCGAGAGGTGGCTGAGCAGCGCGGCGGTGGCGTCGGGGCTGTGGCCGGGATTGTTAAAGTCGCCGCAGATGATCGGCGGCAGGTCCCAGGAGGCGCCGCGCTCCCGGAGTTTTTCGCGCAACCACGCGAGCAGCCGGCCGATCTGGCGGATGCGGTGTTCGCGCGAGCTGAAATGCAGGTGGAGATTGACGACCGGCACGAGCCGGCCGCCGACGTCGAGCTCGACGAACAGGAAGCCCTTCTCGCCCACGCTGCGCACGCCGAAGACGACGGTTTCCGTCTCCCGGATGGGATGCCGGGACAGCAGGGCATTGCCGTAACAGAGGTTGAGCAGGCCCTTCCGCCGGGTGTTGATGCCGAACACCGCGTGCGGGAAGCCGCAGTGCAGCTGGAGGTATTCGAGATGGTCGAAATTCCCCGCCCAGCGGGAGCACTCGTCAATCTCCTGCAGCGCCACGACGTCCGGCTGCAGCTTCTCGATCAACTGCGCGATCCGGCGGAGGTTGCGGCGCAGCTTTTGGCGCGAGGTGAGTCCTTGAATGGGATTGAGCCCGCGGGCATGCGCGATGTTGAAGGTGACGAGGCGCAGATGCGGCATGGCAGTTTGGACAGCCTAGACTCCCGCCGGAGCGCAGCAACGGCAAAGCCGGGTGATGAGTCGTGGTCCGGCCCGAGAATTGGCCCGGGGGAAGAAGGGATTGACAGCCCGGAGGCGGCTCGCGAACTTGGCCGGCTCTTTACGGCGGTCATAGCTCAGTTGGTTAGAGCACTAGATTGTGAATCTAGGGGTCGCGGGTTCGAGTCCCGTTGGCCGCCCCATTTTTGTCCGTGCCAGGCGTCCCTGTCCTTAGCCCATAATCCCCGCCGTACCTGCCCCTCCCCCGCTGTGCCGGGTTCAGCTTCAGTTACCTAAACTTCGCGTATGCTTGAACTTCTAAACAGTGGCTTCACCCTGGCCGCGCTGCTGGTGCTCATGCTGCTTGCGCTCGACGTCGGGCGCCGCATTGGCCAACGACGCCTGCTGCACGACCCGGCGGGCGCCCAGAGCGGTGTCGGCGCCATCGAGGGCGCGGTCTTCGCGCTGATGGGCCTCATGATTGCGTTCACGTTCTCGGGCGCCTCCGCGCGCTTCGATGCGCGCCGCGACCTGCTGCTCCAGGAGACCAATGCCATCGGGACCGCCTGGCTGCGCCTCGATCTATTGCCGATGGATGTTCGCCTGCGGGAACAGGAAAATCTCCGCCGCTACACCGAGCTGCGGCTGGCGGCGACGCGCGCCAGCGCCACCCAGGCCACGCCAGAGCTGGCCGCGCTCGAGCAGGACATCTGGAATCGCGCGTTGGCGCCGGCGCGGGAGGCTCCGGACCCACGGGTTGCCCAGCTGGTGCTGCCCGCCCTCAACGACATGTTCGACGTCGCGGCGGCCCGTTACCTCGCCGTCCAGACCCATCCCCCGGGTGTCATTTATGGCCTGCTCATCGTCCTCGCGCTGGGCTGTGCCATGCTCGCGGGTCACGGCATGGCCGGCGGCCGGCGATGGAGCCAGCTGCACGTCCTGTGCTTCGCGCTCAGTCTCCTCCTGGCGATCTACGTCAGCATCGAGCTGGAGTTTCCCCGCCACGGGTTGATTCGCATCGACAAATTCGACGAGCTGCTCATCCGCCTGCGCGAAGGCATGCACTGAGCCGGACGGACGCGGCGTCACCGCCACCTTTGCGGAGCTAATGGCAAGGGATGCGCAGACTTCCCCGTGGGTTCTGCGATAGTCGGGCAACGAAAGGAACCCCATGCCCGTCATCAAAATCCATGTGGAGATCGAGGAGCTGGCCGCCATCGAGCGCCGCGCCAAGGAACTCGGAATCAAGGTCGAGGACATGGCTTATGGCGCCCTGAGTTGCTCCATGAGCCACGTGAAGGAACCGTTCTGCCGCGTGCGCATCGACGACGCCGTGCGCGACAAAGGCAAGGACCTGCCGCTCTGGAGCGACAGCGCCCGCAGCGTCAACATCTACGAGGGCAAGGACGACGTCGCCCCGGCTCCCGGCCCCAAGGGCGGACCGCTCTGAGTGACGCCGACGGCGGCGCGCCCCTCGTCCGGTTCTCCGCCGGGCGTCACATGCCCATGCGCTCCCAGCCCTTGCGACCCGGCTGGCGCGGCTCCAGGCCGAGGATCTCGCGGCCGAGGTCGACGTAATACCGGTAATTCTCCAGCGGCGTGCCGTTCGGGATCTGATGATCGAGGCCGAAGGCACAGCCCGAGCGCATCGACGGCTGCAGCTTGTATTCCAATTCGCGGCGGATGGCGGCGCGATCGGTGCGGAGCACGTGCTTGTCGATGCCACCCAGCATCGTGAGCTGTGAGCCGTATTTCCGCCGCACCTCGACCATGTCCATCCCGGCCGCCGGCTCCATCGGGTAAATGCAGTTCGCGCCGCAATCCAGCAGCGCGTGGATCACCGGGTTGATGTTGCCGTCAGTGTCCACCTGGAAAAGCCGCGCCCCCTGTGCGCGCAGCGGCTCCCAGAGCGCCCGATAATACGGCTGGAAATGCTCCGCAATCTGCACCGGCCCGATCAGCGGCCCGGACTTGCCCGCGAAATCCTCGTGCACCGAAAGCTGGTCAATCGTGAGGTGCTCGCAAATCGGCTCCAACACCCGCCGGGTCGTGTCGAGCAACGTGGCGAGAATGTCCGCCATCAGCTCCGGTTGCTCGTAGTAGGCCAGGCAGGCGACCTCCTCGCCCATCAGGTCGCGCGGCATGTCGAATGCCCCCGGCATGTAGGCGCGAATCAACGCACCCTCCTCCCGCGCGCGCTTCGCCGCCTCGACTTCCTGCCAGTTGATGCGCTCGGGTGTGAACGTGTAAAACGGCTTCACTCGCAGCCAGTCGTCCATCGTTTCCACCGGAAAATTCATCGGCAACCCGTGCGTCGCCGTCTTCTTCAGCAGCATCAACGTGCGACCCAAAAAATCCCGCTGCACGAGCTTCTCGTCGGTTTCCTCGATCGTCACCGGTGCCGCCCCGCGTGGAAGCGGATACCCGCCGAAGTCGACGATGGGCACGTAATCCCAGTCGAAGGCCGTCAGGTTCAGTTCGTCCTCCGTCGCGCCCTGCGCCCGCCATTCGTCCTCCAGCCCGATGAGCGGGCCAAACAGCTCGACAAACATTGGCCGCGGCGCGGCCCCGAAGGTCATGAGGTCAAGATACTGTTCGCGATGAAAGCGCATGCGGGAAGTTCACTTGTCTACGGGCGGAACAGTCTCTTCATGGGGTAAGCGCCGTGAGCGAAACCCCGCCGCCTGCCGTTTGAAAGACCCAACATGCTCTTCTGGCTAAAGAAAGCCGTCTCCTACTGGCTGATGCCGTTGCCCTTATGCCTCGCGCTGATGGTCGCGGGGCTGCTGTTGCTGCGGTCAACGCGCTGGCCCAAGGCAGGCCGACGGTTGCTGATCACCGGCGCGCTGCTGCTGCTGGTCCTGAGCAACAAGCAGGTCGGCGTGGCACTGCTTCGCCCCCTGGAAGAACGCTTTGCCGCCTTGCCCGATTTCGGCCCCGCCTCGCCGGTGCCGGCCCGCCTCGCCGCCTGCCAGGCCATCGTCGTGCTCGGCGGGGGCCACTCGGACCAAGCTGGCCTCTCCGCACTTGCTCAACTCAGCCCCTCGGCCCTGTCCCGGCTCGCCGAGGGCGTGCGCCTCGCGCGGGTTTGCCCCAACGCGACCCTGATCGTGTCCGGCCCCGCCATGGGCGACGGCGTCACCCACGCCTCGGTCCTGGCGGCCGCGGCGGTGGCGCTGGGCGTCGACCCGCGACGGATTGTCCAAATCGACACGGCCCGGGACACCGACGACGAGGTGCAGGAGATCCATCGTCGTCTGGGCACTTCGAGGCCCTTCGCGCTGGTCACGTCCGCCTGGCACATGCCCCGCGCCATGGGCCTGATGCGCCGGGCCGGCCTCGACCCCTTGCCCTGTCCCGCGGATTTTGTTTCGCGGTCGAGCACCCACCTGCATCCGGGTGACTGGCTGTGCGATTTATCCGGCCTCCAGCAAAGCACATGGGCGATTTATGAGCGCCTCGGCACTGCGTGGGCGCGACTTCAGGGCAAGATCTAGGCAACACGGTCCCCGCAAGGTTTTTGCCTCGCCAATACCCTCTCCTGCGTTACCCCAATCAACCTTCCCATGATCTCCTGGCTTAAGAAAATTTTCGGCAGAGAGGAAAAGTTTTTCGACCTCCTGGAGGCCGGCGCGCAGGAAGCCAAAACGAGCGTCAACCTGCTCGCCAGCTACCTGCACACCCTCAGCGCGGGTGGCCCCCCGGCCAACTTGGACGACTTCGTCCAATCCCGCCGCAAGGAGAAGCGCATCCGCCACGAGATGACCGAGCAGCTCAGCCGCACGTTCGTCACGCCCCTCGAGCGCGAGGACATCGAGTCGCTGTCGTTTGCGCTCTACCGCATTCCCAAGGCCGTGGAAAAGATCGTCGAGCGGCTGTCGATTTACCCGGGCCGCGTGCCCCACGCCGCGTTCCAGCGCCAGGCCGAATTGCTCAACCTCGCCGCCGATGCTGTCACGTTCATGGTGAAGGAATTGCGGGGCGGCACGCACATCGAGAAGATCCGCGAGGCCAACGACCGCCTGCAGTATGCCGAGGGCGAGGCCGACAAGGTGATGCTCACGCTGCTCAAGGACCTTTACCACGGGCCGTACGACGCCAAGGAACTCGTCATTCTCCAGGAAATCTACGAGATGGTGGAGCAGGCGGTCGACCGCTGCCGCAACGCCGGCAACATCGTCGTCCAGATCGTGCTGAAGAATTCCTGAGCCGGGCGCCGCTGTCATGACGCTCTTCCTGCTGGTACTGCTGGCCGCCTTGGTTTTCGAGTATATCAACGGCTTCCACGACACGGCCAACGCCATCGCGACGGTCGTCTCGACCAAGGTGCTGTCGCCGCGATCCGCCATCCTCTGGGCGGCGACTTGGAATTTGATCGGCGCCCTCGCCGGCACCGCCGTCGCCAAGACGATTAGCGGCGGTCTGGTTGACGCTCATGCCGTCAACATGCTCACAGTCCTAAGCGCCCTGCTTTCCGCCATCATCTGGGGCCTGATTACCTGGTGGCTGGGCCTGCCCTCCAGTTCCAGCCATGCGCTGATCGGTGGCCTGTGCGGCGCCGCCCTGGCCACTGCCGAAGGAAATTGGAGCGTCTTGATCTGGACGGGGCTCGACAAGCATGGCGCCGCCATTGGCCTCTGGCCGAAGGTCGTGCTGCCGATGGTCAGTTCGCCGCTGCTCGGCTTCGTCGGCGGCGCGGTGCTCATGGGCTTCCTCACGCTCGTGCTGCAGAAACTTACGCCGCGGACCGTGAATCTCGTCTTCGGCAAGGCGCAGCTGCTCAGCGCCGGTTTCATGGGCTTTGGCCACGGTTCCAACGACGCCCAGAAGACCATGGGCATCATCACCCTCGCGCTCTTCACCGGCACCGCCTCCGGGGCCTTCAATCATCTGCCCGGTTGGGCGTCCTTCCTCCGCGTCGCGGAATTCAAGGAGATCCCCCTTTGGGTCGTGCTCACCTGCGCGCTGACGATGGCGGCCGGCACCGCTGCCGGCGGCTGGCGCATCATCCGCACCATGGGCCACAAGATGGTCAAAATGCAGCCCGTGCACGGCTTCGCCGCCGAAACCACCGCCGCGATCATCATCCACACGGCCTCCACGTATGGCGTGCCGGTTTCAACGACCCACGTCATCGCCACCTCGATCATGGGCGTCGGCGCCATGAAGCGGTTCAACCTCGTCAAATGGGGCCTCGTCGGCCGCATCGTCTGGGCCTGGGTGCTCACCCTGCCGCTGACCGGCCTGCTCGGCTACGGTCTCGTCCGCCTGCTGCACGCCTGCGGCGTGTAGCCCGCGCGGCGCGCGGGCGGTTGAAAGTTGAATGCTGAAAGTTGAAAGCCTGGGTCGCTCCTGACCGGCAGCCCCGGCAGTCTGCGCCGGGCTTTCAACTCTCAACCGTCAACTTTCAACTGCCGCCAGGCTACGCCGCCTGCAGCGTGAAATAAAACGCCGTGCCCTGGCCCGGCTCGCTCTCCACGCGCACTTCCCCGCCGTGGCCTTGGACGGCGTGCTTCACGATCGCCAAGCCCAGCCCGGTGCCGCCCTGCTCACGGGAACGCGCCTTGTCCACGCGGTAAAACCGCTCGAAGACCCGTGCCAGCGCCTCGCGCGGGATGCCCGGGCCGTCGTCGCGCACGCAGACTTCGATCCGGCCATTGCCGAGGGCGCGCGCGCTGACAGTGAGCACGCCGCCCAACCGGCCGTATTTGATGCCATTGTCGATGAGGTTGGAGAGCACCTGCCGCAGCCGGTCGGGATCGGCCGACGCGACGAGGCCGTCGGCGATCGCGTTTTCGAGGCGGACTTCCCGGGCCGCCGCGCGCTTGGCGAGGTCGTCGTAAACTTCCTGGACCGCCACGCGCAGCGGCGCGGGCTGGAGATGCAACGCGAGCCGGCCGGAATCGAGTTTCGCCAGCAGGAGCAGGTCGTCGATGAGCAGGGTCAGCCGGTCCGCATGGCGGTCGATGATTTGCAGCAGGCGGTCCAGCGCGGCGGGATCGGATTTGGTGCCGTCCAGCAGCGTCTCCGCCGCCCCCTTGATCAATGAGAGCGGCGTGCGCAGTTCGTGACTCACGTTGGCCACGAATTCCTGGCGGGCGCCCTCGAGTTCGCGCATCCGCGTCAGGTCGTGAAACACGAGCATCGCTCCCGTGGTGGCACCCGCGGCGTCGCGCAGGGCGATCGCGTTCACCTGCAGCACGCGGGGTGGAACGCCTTCGAGCTGCAACTCATGGTCCAATATCGCCGGCTCCGTCTGCAGGCGGGCCGCAAGCGCGGCGACTTCGTGATGCCGGATCGCCTCGAGCAAGGAGCCGCCGATCATCTGCCGCGAAAAGCCGAAGAGCGTCTCGGCCGCGCGGTTCGCCAGGGCGATGCGGCCGCTGGCGTCCAACACCACCAGGCCGTCGAGCATGCTGTCCAGCAGCGTTTCCAAGCGGCGCTGGTCCGCCTCAAGCTGCTCCACGTGCCGCTGGCGCAGCGCATCCAGCTCCCGGCGGTGCTGCGCGGCGTCCTCCGTGCGCTGCCGGCGGACATGCCACCAGGCAGCGAGGGCGGCGGCGGCGAACAGGACGAGAAAGAGGGTCACGACAGGCAGCAAGGATGCCCGGCGGTCACGAGTCAGCCTTGAAACGGTAGCCCACGCCGCGGATCGTTTCCAAATATTCCGCCGCGGGACCAATCTTTTCCCGCAGCCGGCGCATGTGGGTATCCACGGTGCGCGTATCGATGGCCGTCTCGTAACCCCACACGTCCTGCAACAGGCGTTCGCGCGACTGCACGCGCCCGCGGCGCCGGGCCAGCAGGGCCAGCAGGTTGAATTCCGTCGCCGTCAGTGTCACCGCCTCGCCCGAGACGTGTGCGGCGTGGCGGGGAATGTCGATCTCGAGCACGCCGATGCGGAGTTGATCACCGGGCTCGTCGCCGCCCTTGGCGCGCTTCAGCAACTTGCGGATGCGCAGCACGAGTTCGCGCGGGCTGTAGGGCTTCGTCACGTAGTCGTCCGCCCCGAGCTCGAGTCCCACGACGCGGTCCATCTCGGCGGCCTTGGCCGTGAGCATGAGCACGGGGATGCTAGCCAGCGCGGGATCGCGGCGCATGAGCTTGCACACCTCGAGGCCGTCCAGTTCGGGCAGCATGAGGTCGAGCACGACGAGGTCGGGCCGCTCCGCGCGGATGGCGGCGAGGGCTTTCAGGCCATCGGACGCAAAGATCGGGGAAAAGCCCGCCTCGCGCAGCTTGAAGCCGAGCACTTCCAGGGCATCCAGTTCATCGTCAACTACGAGGATCTTAGGCTTCATTGGGCTTTTGCTGCGCAGCGTGGCGGATGTCCTTCGCTTCGTACAGGTAGACGACCTCCTCGGCGACGTTGGTCGCGTGGTCTGCGATGCGTTCGAGGCACTTGGAAATCACCATGAGATTGAGGCAGCGGCTGATGGTCGTCGGGCGCTCGACCATGTAACTCGACAGCTCGCGGTGCAACTGGCGGTTGAGGTCGTCCACATCCTTGTCGCGGGGAATGACCGCCCGCGCCTTGTCCGGCTGGCGCTCGATGAACGCCGTCAAAGCGTCGCGCAGCATCTCCAGCGCCATGGTGGTCATGCGCGGCAGATCGATGTAGGGCTTGAGCTGCGGCTCGGCATTGAGGTCGTGCGCGCGGCGGGCGATCGTGCAGGCCTCGTCCCCCACCCGCTCCAGGTTCTGGGAGATCTTCATCGCCACCGTGATCAGCCGCAGCTCGGTGGCGAGCGGGGCCTTGGCCAGCAGGTGGATGGCGATGTCGTCGATCTCGATCTCGAACTGGTCGATGATGTTGTCGTCCGCCTGGACCTTGAGCGCGAGGGCGTCGTCGCGCTCGACGAGCGCGCGCATCGCGCGGGCGACAGCCGACTCGGCGTGGCTCGACATCGCCAGGATGGTCTCCTTGAGCTTGGTCATTTCCTCGGTGAAGTGCGTCATGGTGGCGGGAAGGCTTAGCCGAAGCGGCCGGAGACGTAGGCCTCGGTCTGGGGATTGGCGGGGTTCATGAAGATGTTACGGGTGTCGGCATACTCGATGAGTTTGCCCATGTAGAAGAACGCCGTCTTGTCCGAGCAGCGCGCGGCCTGCTGCATGTTGTGGGTGACAATTACGATGGTGAAGCGGGCGCGCAAGGTCTGGATCAGCTCCTCCACCTTGGCCGTCGCGACGGGGTCGAGCGCGGAGCACGGCTCGTCCATCAGGATGACCTCGGGCTCCACCGCGATCGCGCGTGCGATGCACAGGCGCTGCTGCTGGCCACCCGACAGGCCGAGGCCGCTGGTGTGCAGCCGGTCCTTCACCTCGTCCCACAGCGCGGCGCCACGGAGCGAGGACTCCACCACCTCGTCGAGGCGCGCCTGGTTGCGCACGCCCTGCAGCTTCAGGCCGTAGGTGATGTTTTCGTAGATGGACTTGGGAAACGGGTTGGACTTCTGGAACACCATGCCGACGCGCTTGCGCAGCTCGATGACGTCCACGTCAGGCCGGTGGATGTCGATGCCGCGGATCTTGATCGAGCCCCTGGCCACGCGGGTGCCATCGATCAGGTCGTTCATGCGGTTGAGGCAGCGCAGCAGCGTGGACTTGCCGCAGCCCGAGGGCCCGATGAAGGCGGTGACCTTCTTGTCCTGGATCTGCAGGCTGATGTTATGCAGCGCCTGGGAGGCGCCGTAGAAGAAGTCGACCTGATCGATGTCGATCAGGATTTCACCGGCCGGCGCCGGCACGGTGGCCGGGACGGAGATGGCCGGGGTGGACGCGGCCGGCGGTTGCGGCGAGGGCGCGGGAGCAAGGGTGTCCATGAGAGAGGCGGCGATTACCATTTGTAGCGGTTGCGCAGACGGGAGCGAAGCAGGATCGAGGCCGCGGCGATCAGCGCCACGATGAGCAGGAAGACGAAGGCCGTGCCATACTGCACGCGCTCGGTGTATTCGTTTTGCGGGATCTTCGAGCTGACGACGTAGATGTGGTAGGGCAGCGCCATCACGCCCTGGAAAAAGAAGTCGCTGAAGTGGTCCACCTGCCACGGCAGCTTGTCGCGCACGACGTAGGCCGCGGTGAACATGATCGGCGCCGTCTCCCCCGCCACCCGCGCAATGCCGAGGATCGACGAGGTCAGGATGCCCGGCAGCGCGTAAGGCACGACGTTCTTGCGGATCGTCTGCCACTTGGTCGCGCCCAGCGCGAGCGAACCCTCGCGGAAGCCCTTCGGCACGGCCTTGAGGGACTCCTCGCTGGCCGTGATGACCACCGGCAGCACCATGAACGCGAGGGTGAACCAGCCGGCCAGCAGCGAGACGTTCCAGCCAAAGAAGATCACGAACATGCCGAAGCCGAACAGGCCGAAAACAATCGAGGGCACGCCCGCCAGGTTGAGAATGGCCAGCCGCACAAAGCGGATGAACGTCCCGTCGCGGGCGTATTCGTTGAGATAGACGGCCGCGCACACCCCCAGCGTGAGCGCGATGGTCATCGAGCCCACCACGAGGAGCACGGTGCCCACGATACAGGGAAAAATCCCGCCCGCACAGTAGACGTAGCTCTCGGCCTTCACGTTGGCGGCGGCGGGATGCGTCTCCTTGAAGGCCCGGAATTCCTTGTCGCCCATCTCCCGCTTCTGCCCTTCCCATTGGAAAACATAGAGCGACTCGGGCGAATCGGTGAAGAACGTCGTGTTCACGAACGGTGCCTTGGTCTGGAAGACCGTCCGCGAGCCCTTCACGAAGATGTTGAGAAACACTACGGCGCCGCAGAGCAGCACGAAGTAGGTCGCCCCGCGGAACAGCCAGAAGATCGCCGTTTCCGAGCGGTGCGCGACCGACGCGCGGGTCTGGAAGGGATGCGTGGTCAGGGCGCTCATGGGTCAGCCGATGGCGATCCGGTAGCGGCGCACGATGCGCTGCGCGGCGTAGTTGATGGCGAGCGAGAGGAAGAAGAGCAGCATGCCCACGACGAACAGCGCGCGATAGTGGATGCTGCCGTGCACCACCTCGCCCATTTCCTGCGCGATGATGCCCGTCATCGTGTGCACCGGCTGCGTAATCACGGCCAGGCCCGCGGTGAAATCCGGGATGGCGATGCGGTTGCCCGCGCAGAGCAGCACGACCATCGTTTCACCAATCACCCGGCCGAGGCCGAGCAGGACCGCGGAAATGATGCCGGACAACGACGCCGGCACGATGATGCGGATGACCGTCTGCAGCCGCGTGGCCCCCAGCGCGAACGAGGCTTCCTTGAACGACCGCGGGACGTTGTTGAGCGCGTCCTCCGCCAGCGTGAAAATGGTCGGCACCGCGATCAACGCGAGGAGGCAGCCGGCCGTCAGGATGTTGAGGCGCTCGCTGTAGGGAAAGCCGGGCACCCACGAGAGCGCCTTGACCTGTGACAGCGCCCGCAACGCCTGGCCAAGCACCGCGATGCCGAAGAAGCCGAGGACCACGGATGGGATCGCCGAAATGAACTCGATGCAGGGCTTGATGAACTTCTGCTCGATCGGGGAGGCGATCTGGTTGACGTAGATGGCCGCGCCCACCCCCAGCGGCACGGCGAGGACCAGCGCCACGAGCGAAACCATGATCGAGCCGACGAGGAGCGGCACCACCCCGTACCAATCCTGCCAGAAACTCGCCGTCAGCCACTCGCGGCCGAAGAGAAACGAGGTGAAGGCCTGCGCGGCGGGCACCGGCTTGTGAAAGTCCCACGTTTCCAGGTTGCGCAGCACGGCAGGAAAGCCTGCGAGATACTCTGCGTTGAGCTGCCGGAAGCGC
>TBL_comb47_HYPODRAFT_10003568_pt1 | contig 18311 bp, 13 predicted proteins | sample TroBogypolimnion_40_FD_10682 | JGI IMG/M metagenome (IMG submission 10682)
TTTGGCTTTCCGGTGGATCGTGTTGCGGATAATGGGGTAGATTTGCATTTCGAGTATTAGTGCTGCTGCTGGACTCATCTTACATCTCCTTATTTATGTTGTGGTTGGGTTAAAATGAAGAAGCTCCCAGATAGTGCATTGCGCACTATCTGGGAGCTTGATATGTGATCGGCGATTAAGCCGGAATGATTATTTCTGGTAAATTAGATTAAAGCCTGTTTGGCACATTTAATGTGCTGTAATCCTTGGGGGTTGCAGTGGCGTGGACGATGAAATATTGAGCATCAAGGCAAGGGGATTGATGTCTGGTTTGAGCAGTAATCTTGCTGGATTAACAAGCAAAAAATGCTTCATTCAATAATGTGATATATGCCTGAATTCCATTCATCTACAGTGAATATCTGACTCAATACGTTATGATTTACTTGTTCCGCTGTTGGTCAGCCGTATCCCCGTTACAATCGCAGATGGCCTTTCTGCACTTTCACGTTGTAGTTCATTTGTTACCTCAGATATGATTATTTACTTTTTTATCAATCCGACAGACGTCCATCAATAAATAGGCAACCCAAAATGGTCATTTATAAACTGTACCGGTCAACCGTGTTGTTTTTTCTATACTGCATTGGACTCTGCGTAAACCGGCTTTTAAAGGTTCTGCTAAAATGAAATTGATCGGAATAGCCGGTCTTTTCGGCAATTTGCGCTATATTAAGATCAGAAAAGAGTAGCAATTTTTGTGCTTCCTTGATTTTCAGTCGGAGTTGATATTCCGTTGGAGAAACGTTGAACGCCTGCTTGAAAACCCGATGGAAACGGGATTTCGACAGTCCGACTAGTCTCGCCAGTTTTTCCACTGAAATAATTTCGTTGAAATGTGTCTTGATGTGCTCAAGTGCCGGGGCAAGCCGTTGTGTGGTTCCAATGGAATAAAAACTGTCACTTCTGTCTTTTGATAATTCAAGCACTAGAAAAAGCAGGTCATAAAGTATTTTTTGCATTTTTATGGTTTTTCTTATCAAAGGATATTCGCCGCCATTTTCAAATTCCAGCAGGGAGAAAATCAGATTTTTAAATTCTGTCGCATATTTTATCGGAAAAACACGCGGTATATCAAAGAAACTCAGCAGATCCAGTCCTCCAAAAATAGTGAACGAAACCCTTATCCATATAAACTTAGCACCTTCAGGAGAAAGACCTTCCGCCTTTCTCCATGCGCCTGCCGGAATGTAGGTGGTTTGTCCTTGCTCCCTGAGAATTGCGGTCGCAGGAGATTTGTCAAATTCGATGCGGCTGCGTCCGCGGAGCAGGTGAGTGAATGAAGTGAGCGGCCGGGTGATCCAGCCGCTGGAATATAAGTATTCGTTAAAGGTGCTTCCTCCTGAATGAAATCGGCAATCTACGCCGCTTTTGATAATATCCAGAACGATATTTTCTGCGCTGAATTCAGTTTCAATAGCATTATTATTCATATAATCGGCAGTTTATGGTATTCTTTAAAAAACAAATTGTGTTATAATAAATATAATGCATAATATTTGATTTTGAAAGCATTATTTATGCAGAAAAAATTAACTTTAAGGCAAAGAACAATGATTATTAATAATACGACATTGTCACATCACAAAGTGCAACAACTTTTTGTTGGCGCAGCAAAAGTAGATATTACTCCGAAATATGGAACCCAGATTTCAGGCGATCTTGGCAGGTACAGGCCGGTCGAGGAAATACGTGACAGATTATATGCTCGGATAATAATTATTAAATCGGGCGAGAAAACGGTCTGTATTATTACTTGCGACATGGCGTGCATAAATCGCAATATCGGGCTGGAATTCAGAAGCAGTATTGCTAAAGAACTTGCCACCAGTCTTGAAAATGTTATGATTCACTGCGTTCAGTCCCATTCTGCGGCACGTATTGGGGAGATGTTTGGGAATTATCAGAACATCTTATCCCCGGATTTATGGTGGGTGCGCGGGGAAACTCCGGGATACAACGAATTATTTATCGACAGAGTCATGAAGGGAGTACGCCAAGCCAGAAATGCTTTTCTTCCGGCAAAGATAAAATTTACAAGGGCGATTGATGGGCGTTGTGCTTTTAATCGCAGATTCATCATGCGGGATGGTTCGGTAAAGACTCATCCGACAAACTGTGACGAAAATATCTTATATTGTGAGGGGCCGGTTGATCCGGAAGCCGCGTTGATATTATTTGAAGACTCTGCGTCAAAACCAATAGCCGGACTGCTTCATTTCACGTGTCACCCGATACACGGTTATCCGCATCGTTATATATCCGCAGATTGGCCTGGCCTTTGGAGCGAGATTATCAGTAAAAAACTTGGCGAAAACTGTGTTGTTGGGTGTATTAACGGAGCATGCGGCAATATTAGTCCTTTTGATCATACAAATCCAGATTTTAATCGTGAGAAAAATTTGGATTTGATGCTTAAATATCTTACGCAGACCGGCGCAACCCTTATAAATAATCTTAAAGAGGTTAACGAACTTCCGCTGAAGATTACAAGCAACATTTTAAAAATACCGTGGAACAGGCCGCCTGACGAAGTCATTGCAAAAGCCAGCCAGATGCTCAAAGAGAACCCTGAACCGATTTTTCTTGATGACCAAAAAGAAAGAATTTCGTGGGACTGGATATTTGCGCTAAGGAATATGGATCAGATTGACAAGCTCAAAATTAATCCGGATTGCGACTTCGAAATTCAGGTATTCAGAATTGGCGATACCGTGATTGTCAGCTGGCCCGGCGAACCTTTTGTAGAAGCCCAACTTGCAGTAAAACTCAAGTCCAAGTCCCAATTCACAATAGTGGGACATGAGTGTAATGACGAATGTGGTTATCTGCCTACCATGAATGCAGCATCAAAAGGGGGTTATGAATCCTGGGGCAAGCTGCCTCCCGGAACTTTGGAGAAAATAACAGAACAAACCATAAGAATGATTGATGGTCTTTTTGAATAATAATCGAGAAACATACCCAATCCGGGTTAATTAAATAAAATGAACATACAATGGGGTACTTCTTTATTGAATAATTTAGGACTATTCGATATTCTCTTGATCGCGGTTGTCTCCCTGATGGTTGCTGGAGTCGCTTATTTAAAACAGCCGTACTGGAAAGCGTTCATTTTGCTTTTGCCGTTCCCTGGCACGCTTGCCGTATTATCGATTGATAAGCCGGTAGATATTTCTTTTCTGCTCGGCTTGCCCTTGATGGCATTTTTTTATTATATGATTTATGTTCTATACAATAAACTTGGTATGAATATAGTTCTGGCCATCGCAATATCTGCAATAACGTATTGTTTGATCAGCATGGCGGCACTTCCGTTTTTGCCTGATTCCCCGGAAATATTCTTGATTGTTTTTTGCTTTTTAATCCTGTATGGAATCATCCTGAATCACTCTGCTTCAAATATAAAAGAGGAAGGATATCGGACTTCGCTTCCCATATATGTAAAAGCGCCCATGGTGATGATGGTTGTTTTTCTGCTGGTGGAATTTAAATATTCCATGAGTGGATTTATGGCAGGTTTTCCCATGGTCGGAATCGTCGGGGCCTATGAAATGCGCCACTGCCTTAAGACAGTATTTTCCCAAATACCGTTAGTATTTTTTGCGGTTGGATCAATGGTGACGGTTTGCTTTCTGATACAAAATATTGTCGGTTTGTACGGTGAACTGGGATTAGGCTGGCTGGTTTACATAATAGTCCTTCTATACTTGCGCAAAATGTGGTTTCCTGACCACAGGAAAATGCATGTTACAGACTACTGAAAATAAAATTGTAATATGTAATCTTTAACAACTGGGAAAAATGAATAAAAGGAATTTATGCGGAATAGCGCGGTATCAAACAATCATTAGTTGAGCAAACAATGGCGAAATTTAAGAATGAAAAACAGAAGCGGCAAATACAGCAATTAACATAAATGCAAAGCTGTTTGTGGGAAAAATAGATAACCTTAGCAATAAAGGAAGGATTATGGGAACGATTGTTTTGTCAAATCAGGATGTTGCGGCGTTGCTGCCGCATGAGGAAGTCGTCGGCATGGTGGACACCGTTTTCAAGGAGTGGGGTAACGGCAACGTGGTAATGCCATCCAAAATAAATCTGGATATGTCGAGAAGCGGATTCGACTCCTGGTCCAATGCCATGCCGGCTTATATCGTCTCCTGCAAGATGGGCGGAATCAAATGGATTGGCGGTTATAAAAACAATCCCGGCAAGGGACTACCGTACATCATGGGGATTGTTATCTTAACTGACCCGGAAACCGGGCGAACCTTGTCAATAATGAATGGCATATACATTTCCGACTGGAGAACAGGCGCTTCCGCTGCGATCGCAGCTAAGTATCTGGCAAACGATAATGTTTTAAAAATCGCCATGATCGGTGCAGGAGCCCAAGGCAAAACCGCATCTGCCTGTCTTCATCAGATATTTCCGGCGGCACAGATCGCGGTCGCAGACATTTCTTCAGAAAGACGGCAGGCCTTTATCCATGAAATGCATGATTCTTTCCAGATCAACATCACGAATGTGCCTACGGTCGAGGCTGCTGTTTTCGGAGCTGATGTCGTAGTATTGCTGACGACGGCGAAAGAACCGATAGTAAAAAAGGAATGGATCGCCGAAGGCTGCGTGACTCTGGCTATGGGGTCATATCAGCAGACGGAAGACAGTCTGATTCTTGGTTCAGATAAAATCATTGTCGATTCCTGGGGCCAGGCTGGGCATCGCGGAGAATTAAAGAAACTGGCCGAGTTGGGAAAAATAGCTGAAAAAGATATCTATGCGGAATTGGGTGTTATCGCTGCCGACAAAAAGCCAGCACGAACGAACTCGCGAGAACGTATTTTGGCGGTATTGGTCGGTCTCGGGGCACATGACGTGTTTATTGCCGGACAAGTTTATAAAAAAGCCATTGAAAAAGGGCTTGGGCAGACGATTCGACTCGATTGAAAATAAAAGGGAATTGGGAATCCAAGCTTAAAGATTGGGGCTACCCCGACGTATTTGGGAAGAGCGAGCTATACGAAAACATTTGAGATTGAGCAAGGCGGAATCTATATGCTGGACCTTGCGAGTGGAAGATATCGCGGAAATCGCTGTGGACGATATGGTGACTGTGTTATGGCCGGGTTCCCGTCACCGGCGGAACAGTATGAATTTGAATGAAATAGCGACCCTACCAAGATCCATCCAAATCCGTTTAGTGAACTCGTCTTGATTCACCCGTTTCGCAGTTGGTCAACCGTATCCCCGTTACAATCGCAGAAACAGGAAAGCGCCTCGCGCCGGTGATTATTCATCGAGCAAACGGTGACACGACGGCTATTTATATTCATCCACTTTTAAAATTTATTCTCATTCTTTTTTGTTGTTTATTATTTTTAACTATTGACAAACAGCTGTTACTGATATATACTTAAATAAGAACAAGCGCTTGTTCAATCGGTATGAAATAAGGAATAGAACAGTGAAAGTTACTCTAAAAGACCTTGCAGAAAAAGTTGATTGTGATATATCAACAGTATCTCGGGTTTTAAATGATAAACCCAATCGAATCAGTCAGGTAAAGCGAGATGAAATATTAAAAACAGCTCGTGAAATGGATTATGTTACCAATCGCAACGCCAGTAATCTGGCCAGCGGTAAGACTCGTACTATTGGTATACTAGTGCGGAATATAACGGATAGTGTTTTTGCGGAATACATCGAGAAGATTGACCGTTATATGATGAGTAAAAACTATTCCGTTGTGCAATTTATCACTTATAATAACCTGGAACGGGACCGGCAGTGTCTGATGAACCTGCAAAGTCATCAGGTTGACGCTATGATTTGCCTGCATTACATCCAGGAAAATGAAAATTTTTACAAAATGCTGCAACGGGAAGGATATGTACTCACTTTTCGAGGCGTTGATATAACAAGTGACAATATTGATTTTGACACTACTCTTATTGATATTAGAAGCGCTTATTATTATCTAACAAATCATCTTTTTGATGTACAATGTCGTAATATTGGAGTTGTCGGAGGTTATATTGCCGATGAGATTGCAAGCGGGAAAAATGAATATTCGGCAAGCTTTGAACTGGCTCATAAGGAAGCTGGAGTGGAATTCTCGTCCAGGCAGGGTATTCGTTGTAAGGATTCTCAGGATGATGCTTATGCTGCAATCGTTGAGGTTTTTGGCAAAAATCCAAAATGCTTTGATGGCCTGATTGTTCAGAATGCCCATAAGGTACTGGGAGTATATAAGGCTCTGTGTGATTTGGGTCTGCGGGTACCGGAGGACATAAAGCTATGCACAGTGAGCGATCTTGATATTTGCCGGATGTTACCGGTTCCAATAACTGTATGGGCGCAGCCTGTCGATGATATATGTCTTGCTTTGACTGAATTAACCTTGAATCGCCTTAAATACCCTGAATCGGCTATTACTAAAATTCCATTTAAATCAAGATTGGTGATAAGAAAATCAACAGAATGTTGACTATTAATAAGAATTGCGCTGAATATGTAAATAGATAATCAACAATGCAAGGATAGTCATTAAGACTCAAGGGCATGAAATTGTAGAACGCAACGAAGATTGTAGTAATGATGAGTAGTTTTTGTCAATAGTTTTTTAACAAAAAAATTGAAGGAGGTTCAAAGAAGATGATGAAACATGAACAACAAACCAGTCGGCCCGAAAAAAGTTCAATTTTTTTTTGGGGTAATAACTTTTTGAAACTAAATCTTTATATGAAAAAGCAAAGAGTTTCGATATTTACTATTATTGAGCTTTTGATTGTGATAGCTATAATAGCTATTTTGGCTTCAATGCTGCTTCCTGCGCTTAGCAGGGCTAGAGATTCGGCAAAACAGATTCGCTGTGTAAATAATCTGTCACAGATTGGCAAAGGAGCGTCGATATATGCCAATGATTTTAACGATTATACCATACAATCACAATACGGAACAGGTCAGTGGTGGATAACGGGCTGGGAATATATTTTGGCACAAAAATTCATTGGTTTCGGAGCAAGCACAGACTATATAAACTGCAGGCCGGAAAAAATAAGAAGCACCCCGCTATATTGTCCACAAAGTGCCCAAGGGCAACTAGTACAGGCAACATCTACAGGTACTACATATTATCCCAACGCTGGAATAGTCAGTTATGGGATAAATGAAGCAACCGGAACTTCCACGTCGACTATTGTCGGCAGAAAAATGGGAAACATAAGGTCTCCATCAACTAAAATATATTTCTCTGAAGCCAGCATTACTTACAAGGTTCAGGCTACAGTTTCTGGATATACCTATACGCCAATAAATCGCCATGGAGGTCCTCTGGACGTAGTTATTGATTCAAGCTGGCGTCCGATACACAACTGGACCATTTACAGCAATAAAAAAGGGCAGGCAGTAACTTCCTTTATAGATGGACATGCTAAAGCCATGAGCTATTATGACCTTGGGTTTGAGAACACAACCTTGGCATATAAACTGTTTTATTACAATATGTAAACTAACTCTTAAAAAAATTGAAATTAAAGGATTTACAATGATAGCCTCTTTGTTTCAAAAAGGGAGTCAAGCACTCCCGTTTCTTTTCATAAAATAAGGGAATTTTGCAATGAACTTTGTTTCAAAAAAGTCGGCAAGTATTGTTTGCTCGCTAATTGTATCTATCAGTCTAATGGCAGATCCGGAATTACCCAGCATTAAGGTTCCAGTGATGGATAAAGGTCCTCAGCTTATTGATGGTCTGTTTGCTGATGGACAATGGGAAAAAGCTGCAAAAATAGAAGCATTCAAGAGTGTGGATGGCAATAGTGAAATCAAGGAACAGACTGAATGCGGTATTTTGCAGGATAAAGATAATTTGTATGTTGGTCTTACTTGTTACTTTAAAGATTACCAGAAAACAACCTCAAAATTCAACGAGCAACCGGATAATGTTTTTGCCGGAGATTCTATTGAAGTTTTCATAGACCCGGGCAGAACCGGAAATTATGTGCAAATAGCCATTAATCCTTCTGGTAAAGTGTCTTTTATTGGCAGGAAAGCTGATATTAAAACAGGAGTCCAGGTGCTTAAGGATCGATATCAAGTTGAGATTGAGATACCATTTAAAGCGATTCCTTTTTCTCAGAAAGATATTAAAAATATCTGGGGAATTAATTTTTGTCGAACCAATCGCCAAACCAATGAGTTTTCCTGCTGGTCTCCTACACTCGTCGGGTTTCATAATTCCAGCAGATTTGGTAATGTGGAAGGCATACAAGCTGATGTCGCAAATATATTCAAGCTGCAGAAAGCGCAGGAAGAAGGTAACCTAATTCTGGCAACAGACCATACGTTTTATGATAACCAGAAATATGTGAAGCTAAAGGTGAAAGTTGGAAATGTAAAATCGCTTAAAGGCTATTCTATCAATAGCAAAATATTTGACGACAAGGGCAAGGTTATTTCAGAGGAAACAACCAGTCCAGTATTCTTTTCAAACCTGATAAACCCAGTTATTGGCTCTTTGAAAAATGGGCGTTATCAACTTAAAGTCGCGTTGTCGAACAGTCAGGGGGAAATTATTGAACACGGAAAGACCAGTTTCTGGAAAATAAACCAGGCCCAAGCTCCTGAAAAAAATGTTCAAGTAAAAAACCATGTTATTTATGTAAATGGTAAATTTTTCTTTCCCATAGCCATACACCTTTGGAATTTGAGTTGGGGTGAAATTACTAAATATGCCGGAGACCGGGAAAAACAATTACAGATTTTAGAGTCGCGACTAAAAGATCTGAAAGAACATGGTTTCAATACGGTAGTGTCAAACGTATCTTTCTTTAGAGATGAAATTATGGAGAACGAACAAGCTGTAATGGACAGCGGCTCAAGATGGCCGGCGATAGATATTAAAAATGCTAAAAATTTTAAAATCAGCCTTTCGGATATATTGGAACTTCTCAGAAAATATAATTTTTATTTGATAGCGTCCCCTCCATTTCTCAAAAAAGCGGATTGTTCTGATGATCAGGTTGAAGCTGGAGCCAACTTGTGCTGAAATACCGCAGTTCTCCGGAAATACTATGTTGGATGAATGGAGATGAATTTGATGGATATGTTGACAGAAATAAAAAAGTTTATGAAATGTTAAAAGAATTAGACCCTTATCATCCAACGTTTATCAATGTCATAAATGCGGTTTTTCCAAACAAGAACAGCGGTGATATAATTTCCACTGATCCATATCCTGTTCCGAATGCGCCATTGACCGCGGTTTCCGCGCATGCTGATAGATTGATGAGCGCGGTAGGGGAAAATCCAACGCAATCTTTCTGGTTAATACTCCAATTATATGGATCTGCTCAGGAGAAGAAACGCTGTCCGACTCCGGCAGAAATGAGAAGTATGGCTTATCTGGCGCTTAATCATGGAGTAAAGGGCTTGGACTACTTTGGGTACTATCCAGAAAATGAACGTAATTCAAATGGCGTTCCTCAGTCTGAAGAAACCTGGCGTTACATGAAAGAACTAAATAGTCAAATACAGGCATTAGCTCCGATATATTGCTTTGGCGAACATATTTCCCCAATAACAGTTTCTAACCCGGCAATTGACGCAGTCGCATTAAAATATGAAAAAAACTTGTATCTGATCGCGGTCAATAGCACAGATAAACAAATTAACTGTACGATAAAAGTCCCATGGACTGGAGCTCGCAAGGGCATGGTTATGCTTGAAAACCGGGAAGTCAGTTTCGAAGCTTCCGAACTGAATGATACCTTTAAAGGATACCAGGTTAATGTATATAAATTCTAATAGAGGAATAGCTATGTATTGTCTTCTCAAAAAGAATTTTATCTTTTTAGTTTCGGTTTTTATTGTTGCAAATATTGCTGCGGACGAAAATACCCAGATGAAAATTAATGTTACAGCTGATCCGGCTTTACCTAGCAGGAACCTGTTGGGTGAAAATGCTGATTTTGAAAAAGGAACAGAAGGCTGGGAGCTCAACAATAAAGCTGTTCAAAGTAAAAGTATTGAACCGACTGAAGCTGACGGCAGAAAAGTTATTTCTATAAATTCTTCAGAAGGAGTTATCGGCAGAACAGTAATCCTTACCAAATCTTTTAAGGTTGGTGAAGAATATATTTTAAGTTGTCTGTTAAAAACGGATGAAAAAGTATCCCAGAAAGCGGGATCCTTTAGCGGATGTGGTGCAACTTTTTCATTTTTTCAAAAAGACTGGAAAAAGGCGGAAACGGTTTATGCCAGATCCGCCAGTACCGACGGGAAATGGGTAAAGGCCGTCAGCAAGCCGATTGCATGCCCGGAATGGGCGCATTTATATCGGCTTCATCTTGGAATTATGTATTCTGCTGGCTCCGGTTTTATTGAAAAGGTGGTGCTGACAAAAGCCTATACAACAATACGGATTGAGGTAAAAGCGTCAATTGATATCAGACAGGTTATTGTTGATAATGAAACAGGAGAAAACTTTTTTGACAGCGATTTGCTCGATGAAGGTAAAAAGACTTTTACGAAAACCTTAAAAGTCCTTTCTCCATATCAGTATCACATAAAAGTATTGGATGCAAATGGTGGTATATATACGGCGGTTTATCCTGAGGAGAAATAACTTAAATCATGAATGATAAGATCTATTGTGTTGGTGACAGTATAACCCATAACGGTATTTATATATCTTATATTTATGATTATATGAGTACTCATTACTCTGAACGCAAACTACGGCTTATAAATAAAGGAAAATGCGGAGATACCGCGTTTGATGCCCTGCAGCGGCTTTCCTGGGACATGCTCAAAGAGAATATAAGCGGAAGCGCTGCTATTGTGATGTTTGGAATGAATGATGTCAAGGTGGATTTATATCCGGTGAACAGTCCACAAAAGGAAAAACAGAAAGAGGATCTTTTCATTCAGTACAAAAGAAATATGCACTCTCTTATTGAGTTGCTTTTGCAAAAAGGGCTGATTGTAACATTAGTTTCTCCGTCTCCATATGATCAGACAGCCAAGATTGAATCAGTATCTCATTATGGAGCTAATGACAGTCTTGCTCTTTATTCAGAATATTGTTCGGATCTTGCTACTCAATTCGGAGTGAAATATATTGATATTCACAGCAGAATAACTGAATTAAACAGCAAAATCCAGTCCAGCGCCCCGGATGATTCCCTGATCGACCAGGATCGGGTTCATCCGAAACGAATCGGATCATTGATAATCGCATATTTAATTTTAAAGGGCATGGATTGGATAAAAGCTTCTCCCGAAATCAGAGTAGACCGTAACTCAGGGAAAACCAGTACAACTGAATGTGAGATCATCAAAAAAAATATAGACAAAAGCAAGATACATCTTGCAGTTAAACCAATGGTTATGCCTGGGTATGAGGATGAGATTTTTCTTAAGGCCGCAAATTTAATACCGATAAGGTCATGGAATCGTTTTGAACTCCATCTGGATTATTTTTCGCAAGACAGTTATTCCGTAAAGATTAATGGTACGGATTATCAGAGGAGAGCTGCAGAGACAGTTAATCTTTTTGAGTTCAGTGATGAAATTAAATCTATCGTCGAAAAAAATAACAAATTAAATGATGAAAGACGGCAGCTTGAGGGAATGCTTAGAGATATTGTTATGGTTGATGTAAATTTAAAGAGGCAAGGAATTGCTTACGATGATCAGGATTCTATAAATACATACTTTCAAAATGAATATCTCAAGGCTGCAAATAAAGAATGGTTTGACGGTGTAAGGAAATCCTATGATCACAAAGCCAATATCTCGGATGTTAAACAGGAAATAAACAATAAAATCGATATGATGTACCGGCATTCGATACCAGACATACAAATAGATATACATTAGGCAACCAAGAGTCTACATTGATCAGAGTCTTTACACTGATCTTTTAAGAAAAGTGGTACAAGCTAGGGGCTAAGCTCATAATCAGGAATGAAACGCATATAAATCAGTAAGATAGTTGGTGTACATCGCAATATTATTGTCGAGAGGATTAAGGAAAAATCACGGAGTGCATGCTTTGAAGGTTCAAACAGGAGGACGGCCGATAGGTAATGAAAGAAAATTGATGGCGCATGAGGAAAAATAAATTCAAAAATGCTTGATTGACAAGTGTCATGACCAATTGAAAGAGCCATTTGCTCTATGGACTCGAAAAGCTGTTGATTAAGGAATCATTGAATACTGATATATCCATCAGGACTGATAAATACTAAACGTGAAAGAGAGATATTATATGAATAGAAAATACTGGTTTACGAATGCCCGTTTCGGGCTTTTTATCCATTGGGGACTCTACTCTATTCCGGCAAGCGGAGAATGGATCTATGCCAGGCGAAAATGGGCCTCGGGAGAATATGAGGGATTGATGCATAAATTCAATCCGATTGGATTCAATCCGGCCGAATGGGCGCGTTCGGCCAAGGCCGCCGGCATGAAATATGTGGTATTCACTACCCGGCATCATGACGGGTTCTGCATGTTTGACAGTCATTATACCGATTACAAGATTACAAATTCTGCTTATGGTAAAGATATTACCCGCATGCTGACCGATGCGTTCCGGGCCGAAGGCATGCGGATCGGATTCTACCATTCATTGCCGGACTGGACGCATCCCGGTTGGTCCGATCAGGAGAGTCCGGAATATATTCAATATGGCATACTGCACGAAGTATCGGAAGCTGCCCATCAGGAGTATCTGGATTTGCTCAACAACCATGTCGAGCAACTGATGACTGAATTCGGAAAGATAGATTTACTGTTTCTGGATTATACCAGTCGTTACAAAGCCGGGCAGGATTACTATGACCGTGAGCGTCTACTGGAAATGATCTACCGTCATCAGCCGGATATTCTGGTAGATGATCGTTCGGCATACGACAAGGATGATGTGCGCTATTTTGACTATTATACGCCGGAAATATGCGTTCCCAATCAGCCTCAGACTGTAAAAGGTGAAGAGGTAGCCTGGGAAACTTGTTGCACCATGAACGATCATTGGGGATACTGTGATACAGATTTAAATTATAAACCGGTAATTTCGCTTACTGCCGGCTTGATGGGGTGCGTATCACAAAATGGCAATTTACTGCTTAATATAGGGCCGGATGCGAATGGTAATTTGCCGGAGCTATCTTTAATGAGGCTCAAAGAGCTGGCAGAATGGTTTAATAATAACGGCGAAGCGGTTACTGGAGCCGGAAAAGCGGAGTTCAAACCGCCGTTTGCTGGATGTTATACGCAGAAAGGAAATAATCTCTATTTGTTCTTCATGGTTCAACCTATGGGGGATGTTATCCTGCCGCAGTTAAAAGATAGAATTAAAAAAATAACATTGCTGCGTACCGGCGAGGATATTGCCATGATAAATGACTGGGGCGGTGAACTGCTACTGCCGAATGAACAGCGCATACGACCGCTAGCCGCGCTAGCCGGAGACGTGCTGAAAATAGTTTTGAAATAGAGGTGAAGCGCAATGAAGATCCTGACTGTCATAATGATTCAGATATTAAGTTTGAGCTGCTTGGCAATGTCTAAAGGAGTTGGTGATTTCGTTAAAAGGGCGGAAAAAGGAGAAAACCTTACGGTAGTTTTTCTGGGAGGTTCATTAACTTGGGGAGCCAATGCCAGTGACCCAAATCGGACAAGCTATCGTGGGGTTATTATGAGAAATTTACGGGAACAATACCCCAAAGCTCATTGGAACTTTGTTGATGCCGCAATCGGGGGAATTGGCTCCACCCTTGGGATTTATCGCCTGAAACGTGACGTGATGGCATATAATCCAGATCTGGTGTTTCTTGATTTCACTCTTAATGATAATGCAAAAACAACGGATGATATTGCTCTTGCTGCCTATGAGGGCATAATCAGGCACATCTTGAGTAATGGTCACAGCCTGGTGTTTCCTGTCATTTTGGCATCAAAGGATTATGTAACGCTTAAAGATATCCAAATGCTCAAACGGAGAAGTTCTCATATTGCCATATGCCGGCAATACAATTTACCTTATGCCGATGTAATTGCCGGTATGCGAACAGACTATCGTAATGGGAAATTGGATTTGGACCAAGTGTGGCCTCCTGATTTGTTCAGTGAAATTCATCCTTGCGATTATGGTTATAAGGAATATGCCAGGCATATATGGAATGCGTTCAAGCATGTAGCGTCTGAAAATTTGGTTCCAGTGATACCCGACAAATGGTTAACTGAACCGGTTTACGCGAATATCCAAAGGTTAAAGTTGTCTGATTTACAACGGTTGCCCAAAAACTGGCGGAGAGGAAAGCCTGAAATCCTGGCCGGATCATTTGATTTTCTTTGTTCTCGCTGGCAGGATGATGAAGTTATTGCTGCAAACTGTAAGCGGCTTCGTTTTAATCAATTTGAGTTGACTGGAGGCAATCCTGAGCCATTGGAGGTCAAGTTCTACGGAACGACCGTTGCAATTTTTGGAGAGGCAACGATTTGGAGCGGAAAATACACCGTATCCATAGACGGTAATCCGGTTGGTTCATATGATGATTCTGAATGGGCAAAGCATTTTTCTCCATCTGCATATATGTTTAGGATGCTTGCACATAACCTTGATCAGAACCAAATCCATACTCTGACTGTTAAGCCGGAGTTTTCCAGTAAAGAACCGCAAATTTTAAAACTGGAAAGTATATGCGTAGCCGGGCCGGATAGAGCTGAAATAATTAACTGATTGAAACATAGAACAATAACTATCAGTAGAGTTTTGTACGAAATTTAGGGCTGAAATAATTGATGTGAAACCAAAGGATGAATATGATAATTGAACATTTACCGGTAAGGTCACTGACTGAAGGGCCTAAACACCATTTTTTCGGTTATTTCGACAAATATCCATATGATAAATCTGGACGTTATTTGTTAGCTCATGAAACTGATTTTACCGCGCGTCAGCCGGAGCCGGGCGAAAAAGCCGGAATCTGTCTTATTGATCTCGAAGACAACAACAAATTAACCCGTTTGGTTAACACCGATGCCTGGTGTTGGCAGCAAGGATGCATGCTGCAATGGATCAATGATGCGGAAAATGAAATTATCTACAATGACCGAGAAGGAGAACGCTTTGTTTCAAGAATAGTGGATGTCAAAAGTGGCAATATTCGGACAAGCTGCAGACCAGTTTATGCATTAAGTCCGGATGGCCGCTGGGCATTAAGCCTGAATTTCTCGCGCCTCGACCGTGAGCGTCCAGGCTATGGCTATCCCGGCGTTTTCGATCCGACCGAGAAGGTCAAGTGTCCCGACAGCGACGGCGTTTTTCTGGTGGACCTGAAGAACAACACCTCCAGACTTATCATCAGCGTTGCGCAGGTCACGGAACGGTTTCATCGGTCGGACATGGAAAATACCCCCGGCTGGTTCAATCATCTGCTCTTCAGTCCCGACAGTAAGCGTTTCGCCTTTTTCCACCGCTGGCGACTGTGGTTCGACAATAAAAAATGTCACAAAACCCATATGTTCACGGCCAATATCGACGGAACGGACATCTATCCACTGAACCTGGAGGAAATGAGTTCGCATTATACATGGATCAGCCCGACGCAAATCATCAATTTTTCCAATCGCTATGCTTCCGGCTGGCAATATCATCTGTTCACCGATCGTAGCAACCGAGTGGAAATCATCGGAAAAGATGTATTTCCCGACGATGGGCATTGTTCTTATTCTCCCGACGGCCGGTGGATGCTGACCGATACTTATCCGCTGGAACCGGATAACTGTCATAGACTTTATCTGCATAGGTTGAAAGATAATCAGACTTTTGAAATCGGACGTTTTTACGAGGATAACTCCATGTCGGAACCGACGAGATGCGATCTGCATCCACGCTGGTCACGCGATGGGGGTATGGTTTGTTTTGATTCGACCCATGAAGGAACGCGGCAAATTTATGAAATTGATGTTACCCAAATTACCGGAGTATAAATTCATGGCTTTTCGCTATATTTTGCGTTACTACATTGATCCGGGTTTTCATGAGGATGACCGGATCGGCGAACTGGTGGAATTTTGCCGACGTAGTCGGACGGAAGAGGTCATGTTGTTTTATAATCCCGAAGAACTTTTTCAGGGGTATCCGGGACGGCAAGAACAAGAAAACTGGCTGTTGCTGGCGATAAAGGTCAAAGTAGCCCTGAATTCGCACGGTATCGCGATGAGCGTAAATCCGTGGACCACTATCGTTCATCTTTCGCGCGGCCGGAAGTTTGGACAGGAACAGCAAAAGATGCAGCCGATGGTCGGTGAAAATGGCTATGTGTCGCCCATTACCGCCTGTCCGCTCGATCCCGAGTGGCAATGCCGGTTGGGCGACTGGTTTGCCGAGATCGCCCGGCGGGTCGCCCCTACTGCCATTTGGGTGGAGGACGACTGGCGGCTGCATAATCACGAACCGGAAATGAATTTTGGCGGCTGTTGCTGTCCGCTGCATTTGCAACGCTTCAGTCAACAGGTGGGCCGGGAAGTCGGCCGGGAAGAATTATTGGTCAACATGTTGGCTCCCGGCGAACCGCATCCGTGGCGGCAAATCTGGCTGGATTTGTGGCGCGATACTATGGTCGAACCGGCGCGTCATCTGGAACGGCAGGTTCATGCCGCCAATCCCGACGTTGAACTGGCGCTGATGAGCTCGGTGCCGGATGTACATAGCGCGGAAGGGCGGGACTGGTCGGCGCTGGCGCACGCGTTTTCTCCCGACCGACCGTTGCTGCTGCGACCGCATTTGCCGCCGTATACCGAAACCAGTGCCATGACGGCGTTGCCCTCCGTTACCCGACAGACCATCGCCTATGCGCCGCCGGGAACACTCATTTACCCCGAACTGGAAAATTCGCCGAGGTGCGGCCGTTATTCAAAAAGCGCCAAATTCAGCATATGGGAATGTTGGCACAGCGCATTATTCGGATCGCGCGGGATCACCATTAATCATTTCGATATGATGGGTAACGGCATCGCGTTGGACACTGATTTTGACGTTGTACTCGCTGCAGCCAAGCCACGGCTCGATGCCATTGCGGCGCTGAACCTCGATGATCGCAATGCCGATGGTATTGACATATTAGCTAGTCCCGACCAGGCGCGTTATTTGATTTCGGCGCAACCTGATTCGTTTAACGGTTTGGTTCAACGCAGTCATGGTTGGAGCGACACTCTTTATATGTTGGGAATATCTCATCGTTTCATCACCAAAGCGGACACGGAACGGGTGACTGCGGTAAGCGGACCGACGCTTAATGCGTTGTCCAACGAAGAATTGCAACGGCTGTTGTCCGGCTGGGTGTTGCTGGATGCCTGCTCCGCTGAAATCATCATTAACCGCGGATTGGGGCATCTGATCGGGATAAAAAGCGCCGCATGGCATTCGCTTAACGACTTGGGGTATGCCTATGAGGAGATCAACGAAGCCGACCCGGCAATTTATGGGTTGGCAAAACCCCGGATGAGCGCGCAGCGTTGCAGTCAGCGACTCTGGCGGATGGAGATTAATGAGGACGCCAAGGCGTGGACAACAATCTGCAGTTATGACCGGCAGCCGTTATGTCCTGGTCTGGCGGAATTTACCAACGCGTTGGGCGGCATCGTCCGGACGTTGGCATATCCGTTGGGCGAGGGACAGTTTTTTGTCGGGTTCTTTAACAATTTTCGCCGGATATTGTGGCAACGGTTTTTGGAGACCTCGGCACAACCGCTGGCGATGGGGCGGCAAGGGCCGTTGCAGGTCTATCGCGTCCGGCATGCGCAGGGCGTTTTGCTGGCCATTTTAAACCCGTCTCACGACGACTTGAAAACGGTTGAGTTTTTTGCCTCAGAGGTGAATTTTGACACGGCGCAGGGGTTGGCCACTGACGGCACCTGGCAAGCGGTTGAGTTACAAAAAATCGCGGCCAATATCGCGCGTTATCCGCAGCCGCTGGAGGCGTTGGAAGTGCTAATATTAAATTTTCCATCGTTAAATGATCAGGAATATTAAAATGAATAAACCGTTTTTGTCATATCGCGCCTGGCCGGATCGTAGGCTGGAAGAAGTTCGGCGGCTTGATCGAGAAGATGATTGAATTTCATATTCGGCTCCTTGGGTTGAATGAAAAACATGTGGTATATAGCACACGACGAGTACCGATCTCGCTTTGTATGTGGCTTGTAGTAAATACTTTACAATTTTAAGCATGGAAAACTTAAACGTCGTTTAACGG
>TBL_comb47_HYPODRAFT_10003569_pt1 | contig 18311 bp, 13 predicted proteins | sample TroBogypolimnion_40_FD_10682 | JGI IMG/M metagenome (IMG submission 10682)
CCCGCCGTGATAAAGGCAGCATCCACAATCGTGCGGTTATGCATTTCGGGGGTCAGCAGGCACAGCGGCAGCTTGGCTGCGTCCCTCCAGGGCATGGACCTGGTAATTTGCAGCCCCTTGGCATGGGGCTTGGCGTTGCGGCGCAGCAAAAAATAATGCTCTATGTACTGGGGCCAGACCTGTAGGCGGCGCTCCTGCACCCGCATGCGGTCGCTGTAACCCAGCGCCAGATCCAGCGTCAAATCCTCCAGCCCACGCTCCAGATCGGATGAACTCAGCGACAGCACCACCGGTTGTATGCCATTGTGGCGGGCCTGCAGCATGGCGGCAAAGCGCGCCGCAATCGGCACCGCTGTGGGCACCGCGCCAATGCGGATAGGTCCACGCGGCGCCAGTGTCTCGCTTTGCAGTTCCTGTTGCAGATTGGCGTGCTCGTGCAACATCAGCTTGGCCGAGGCCAGCACCCGCTCGCCCTGCGGGGTGAGGCCGGCAAAGTTGCGGTCACGCTTGACGATCACCACATTGAACTCGCGCTCCAGAGCGCGCATGGCGTTGGACAGCGCCGGTTGCGTGATGTGGCAGGCCTGGGCCGCGCGCCCGAAGTGCTTGTGCTCCTGCAGCGCCACCAGGTAGCGCAAAGAGGGCAGCAGGTTCATGGTGCGGTCCGGCCGGTCACAGCATCAGGTGTTCTTGCTGATGGTGATGCTGGGGAACTTGCTGGAGAAGTCCTTGTTCTTGGCGGCAATGGCCAGAGCCACCTTGCGCGCCACGGCCTTGTAGAGGCCGGCCAACTCGCCATCGGGCTCGGCCACCACGGTGGGCTTGCCGCCATCGGCCTGCACGCGGATCTGCATGGCCAGGGGCAAGGCGCCCAGGTAGTCCATGCCGTATTGCTCGGCCATCTTCTTGCCACCGTCCACGCCAAAGATGTGTTCGATGTGGCCGCAGTTGCTGCACACGTGCACGGCCATGTTTTCCACAATGCCCAGAATCGGCACGCCGACCTTCTCGAACATCTTGATGCCCTTCTTGGCATCCAGCAGGGCGATGTCCTGTGGAGTGGTCACCACCACGGCGCCGGTCAGGGGCACGCGCTGGCTTAAGGTGAGCTGGATGTCGCCAGTGCCGGGCGGCATGTCGACGATCAGATAGTCCAGGTCCTTCCAGGCGGTCTGGCGCAGCAGTTGCTCCAGCGCCTGGGTGGCCATGGGGCCGCGCCAGATCATGGCCTCGTCCTGCGCCACCAGAAAGCCGATCGACATGACCTGGATGCCGTAATTCTCCATCGGCTCCATGGTCTTGCCGTCTTCCGATTCGGGGCGACCTTCGATGCCCATCATCATGGGCTGGCTGGGGCCGTAAATGTCGGCATCGAGCAGGCCCACGCGGGCGCCCTCTGCGGCCAGGGCCAGCGCTAGGTTGGCGGCGGTGGTGCTCTTGCCCACGCCACCCTTGCCGGAGGCCACGGCCACGATGTTCTTCACACCGGGCAAGAGTTGCACACCGCGCTGCACGGCGTGGGCCGTGATGTTCAGCGTGGGGGTGACTTGCACGTCTTGCACGCCCTCCACGGTTTGCGCCGCGGCGGCCAGGGCTTCGGCAAAGGCCTGGTGCTGGCTCAGCGCCGGGTAGCCCAGCTCCAGCGTGAAGGCGACGCGTCCGCCCTCCACTTTGAAGCCTTTGATGCACTTGCTGGAAACGAAGTCCTTGCCGGTGTTGGGGTCGATGACGCTTTGCAAAGCGCCCATGATTACTTGTTCTGAAACTGCCATTGCTAACTCCTGAGTTGGCGATAGTCTAGCGAACCGCGCCTGCCCTTCGGGGGCGCAGGTGCATACGGAGCAGGGACCAGGAGATGGCCGCGGGTTTACCCCATTCATTTCACACCTGCGAGCACAAACCAGCGCTTCATAATCGTTTGCATGGGAAGAACAGAAACTGCAGCCGCCTTAGCCACCCCGGCCAGCCGCGGACCGGTCGGCTTGATGCTTTCCGGCGGCGGTGCCCGCGCCGCCTACCAAGTGGGCGTGCTCGAGGCCATTGCCGATATCCGCCTGGCCTGTGGCGCCGGTGCAGAGCCCAATCCCTTTCCCATCATTACCGGCACCTCGGCCGGCGCCATCAACGCCGCGGCCCTGGCCTGCGGAAGCGACGACTTTGACGCCGCGGTGCGCCTGATTGCCACCACCTGGCGTCACTTTCACGCCGACGACGTCTACCGCGCAGACCACCTGAGCATGCTGCGCTCCGGCGCCAAGTGGATGACGCTGCTGTCGGCCGGTTGGATCCTGGCCAAGTGGCGGCGCATCAAGCCGCGCTCGCTCTTGGACAACAGCCCCTTGCACGATTTGCTGAAGCGGCTGGTGCCGCTGGAGCGCTTGCCCGAGCTGATACGCCTGGGCCATATCCAGGCGCTGGCGGTCACCGCGTCCAGCTACGGCTCGGGCGAGCATGTCACCTTCTTCGAGGGCGACAAGCGCCTCATGCCCTGGGTGCGCTCGCAACGCCTGGCCGTGCGCGACCGCATCACCCATGCGCATCTGCTGGCATCGAGTGCCATCCCGTTTATATTTCCGGCCACCGAGCTGCACATCAACGGCCACACCGAATATTTTGGCGACGGCTCCATGCGACAGAGCGCGCCGGTGGCCCCGGCCATCCACCTGGGTGCCGAGAGGTTGCTGGTAGTGGGCGCCGGGCGCATGAGCGAGCCCAAGGGCGCAGCGCCCTGGGCCAATGGCAACAGCTATCCCAGCATTGCGCAGATCGCAGGCCACGCGCTGTCCAACATCTTTCTGGATGCGCTGGCGGTGGACGTGGAGCGGGTGCGCCGCATCAACCACACCCTGCAACTGGTGCCACCGGAGCTGCGCCAGCAAAGCGCGTTGCGCCCCATTGACCTGCTGGTGATTGCGCCCAGCCAGCGCCTGGATGTGATCGCCTCACGCCACATTGGCGACCTGCCGCATGCGGTGCGCACCATGCTGAACGGCGTAGGCATCTCCTCGGCCAAGGCCGACGTGAAAGGCTCGGCCCTGGCTAGCTACCTGCTGTTCGAGTCCAGCTACACCGGCGAGCTGATGAGCCTGGGCTATGCCGACGCACAAAAACAGCGCGCCGAGGTCTGCGCCTTTTTCGGCTGGACCGACCGGCAGGCAGCAAGTCCCGCAGCCACGCCGGTCAAAGCTTTTGTAGAGCGCCGCGCCGACCCCTTGCGCGTGCGCTAAGGGGAGTGGGCAAACCGGGATCGCGTAGTCACATATAACGCGGCATGGATGCGCAGGGTCTGAAGACAATGGCTCCACTTGGGTCAATCGCGATGGACAGATAGGGGGTCGCGATCGTGTCTATGTCGACATTGCCCACAAGCCCCCCGGGCTCTACCCGAACATTCACCTGTGCAAGCCCTGGCGCCACCTCTGCGTCGAAGGCCGCGGCGCGTGAAATGCGCAGGTCGGTGGTAACGTCCCGCTCCTGGTAAACCTGGTGTGCGCCTATGAAAATGACAACGCTATGGCCATGGAAACCTTCTTCCAAGGAGATGTGCAATGTGCTCACGTAGCCTCCAGGCATGGGTTGAGAGAAGAACCCCGATGACACCGCCGGTACAAAGTAGCTGGGCATGGTGCGATCGGGGTTCGACGGGCTTACTTGGCAGCCCGCATGGCGGCGATATCCTGCGCCAACTTGAGGCTGGACTTGGCCGACTTCTCGTCACCCTTTTCATGGTGCAGCGACGCCAACTTGTTCAGGCCACGCATCCGGGTCAGGTCGTCGATTGTGCCCTTGCCCGAAGCCGCGGCCATCATCAGGCTATGGGCCTCGGTCAAATTGGCGGCCCGCACCAACATGCTACCCGGCTGGTCTTTATGGATGGTCTTGAAGGTGCGCGCCGCATTGACACCCTTGGCAAAACGCACGTAGTCTGCCAGGCGGTGACTGCCGTGCTTTTCAAGCAGGGTGCTAAAGGCAGCGTTGCCCTCGCGCAGCGCTTCCGAGTCCGAGCCCTGGAGGTAAAACAGGGCGCCCTGCTCTTCTCCCAGCAACAGATGCGCAATCTCTTCGTTCTCTGCCGTGGCCGGATTGCGCACACGCAGCTTGAGCACGTTGGACATGACCCTTGAACCGTCCAGCGCGTGGTACACCGCACGCAGGGTGTAGGTTCCCGGCTGCTCGAAATACAAGCCGCCCTTGCCAAAGCCGATATAGGCGACGTCCTCAATCGTTTGCCCCGCAGCCAGGAATTCGGCCTTGCCCGACATCAAATGGTCGATATAGGGTTCATAGACCACGACCTGTCCATTGGGTTTGGCAATCACCACGCTCGCCATGGCCTGACCGGGATGCACATGCGGGTAGACCGACTTGCCACGCAGGTCGCTGGGCGAGAGGGCGAGATGGATGGACACCGGTTCGCCCAGCACAAAGCTGTCGTGGACGCCCGAAATCCGGAATTGCAGGCCCGACTGGTCGCTGACGGGGTCGGCCATGATTTCCGGGTTGCACAGGGAGGAGCCGGTAGCAAACGGGCTGCCGCCCATGATGATGTTGTTGCGAAAGGCGTGGCGCAGATGGACCAACTCCGGATCGTCAAAGACAAAACCGAAGGCGGCCCAAAACGCCGCTTCACCGCCCGGGTAGCGCCAGGGGTAGTTCATATAGGACTTGGCCGAGGGCCTGTCCACACCCGGCGGGTTGCCCAAGGACTTTTGCCATGAATGCAAGAGGTTGAAGCAATGGCCCAGCTCGTGAACATAGCAATACAGTTGCTCACGCAATTGCGTGGGCGCCGTACCCCCCATGCCCGCATGGAACACCGCGCAGCCCTGACGCTGCAGGCCCTGCTGGTCAAACATGATGCCGAGCAGGCCATCTCCCAACTCATGGTGTTGGCAGACCACTTGCCATACCGCCCATTGCGGAGCTTCGCGCCACAAACTGAAGTGGCGCACCATGGAGGCATGCAGCTCTGCGTCCGACCATTTGGCGTCGGCTCCCGCCTCGCCGATATTGATCACGTCAGATCCCGCGGTGACCAGCATCTGAATGCCGGCTTCTGCATAGGCCGATACCACCGACAAGGTGCGTGCGGCACCGCCCGATGGCAGCGTGCCGGTGTTGTAGCTGGAAAACACGGGGGTGGTCACATCCGACACGCGGTCGGTCTCGATCTGGACGGTGCGCAAATAGCGCGAACCAAACGGGCACACATAGCTGGCACCGGGTGCGCCACCGGTGCCAAAGAAGCTTACCGTGGCTGCGGCAGCCGGCTGGAATATCGTGCGNTTGGGGATGGTCACTTGCACCACGGGTGCGCCCGCGCTCCAGGTGAAGCGCCCCAGTCCACGCATGACAACGGCGGTGCTGGTGCTGGTGACGACGGGGCTGTCCACCACAAAGGAGCCGAAATAGCTCAGAGTGGCCCCCGACAAGGAAAAGAAGTCGGCGCTGAACTTGCTCAGAGGGTGACTGCCGTCCACATCCACCCGCAATTCGAGCTGAAATCCAGGGGTGCTGGGGCTGCGGTAACTGCCGCTGACCGTCCGCAAAATCACCGGAATCGGTGTGGGCAAGGGCGACGCGGCTATGGCGCTTCCATGCAGGCTGGTAGGTTCGGCAGCGGGACTCAGATCGGTGTCAAGCGGGTACGCTGCCACGTCCTGCACGCGCGACACGGACTCCTCACGGGCCTCGTCCATCGCGTTGTCGGACGCCAGGTTGGTGGGATCTTCAAAAGCCATTCAGTACTCCTTCGATAACAGATTGCTAACGACTGGCACAGGCGCAGGGCCTGAACGCTCAGCCAAGGGCTGCACCATGTAGCGGAGTCAATGCACGCCCACACAGCACGGACAAATGATCCAAGGCACGGCCCTAGCCCGGCTTGAGAATCCGCAACCTCCACCCCCGGACTAAAATCGCTGTCTGTCCCCGAAAGCCCTCTTCATGCCCGCACACCGCAAGCTCTTCGTCACCACCGCCCTGCCCTACGCCAACGGCAACTTCCACATCGGCCACATCATGGAATACATCCAGGCCGATATCTGGGTGCGATACCAGCGCATGCAGGGCCATGCGGTGAACTTCGTTGGCGCCGACGACACGCATGGCGCGCCCATCATGATTGCCGCCGAGAAGGCCGGCAAAACGCCGCAGCAGTTTGTGGCCGACATTGCCGCCGGTCGCAAGCAATACCTGGACGGCTTTCACATCGGCTTTGACAACTGGCACAGCACCGACGCGCCCGAAAACCACGAGCTGGCGCGTCAGATTTACCGCGACCTGCGCGACCTGCCCGAAAGCGCAGGCGGCACGCTGATAGAGCGCAAGACCATCGAGCAGTTCTTCGACCCCGAAAAGAACATGTTCCTGCCCGACCGCTACATCAAGGGCGAATGCCCCAAGTGCCACGCCAAGGACCAGTACGGCGACAACTGCGAGGTCTGCGGCAGCGTGTACGCGCCCACCGACCTGATCAACCCGTTCTCGGTGCTCTCGGGCGCGCGGCCCGAGCTGAAAGCTTCCGAGCACTTCTTCTTCAAGCTGTCGGATCCGCGCTGCGTGGCCTACCTGGAAAAATGGACGCAGGACGGCCGCCTGCAGCCCGAGGTGGCGAACAAGATCAAGGAATGGTTTTCCGTGCGCACGAATCCGGACGGCACGAAAAGCGAAGGCCTGGGCGACTGGGACATCAGCCGTGACGCGCCCTACTTCGGCATCGAGATTCCGGATGCGCCGGGCAAGTATTTTTATGTCTGGCTGGACGCGCCCATCGGCTACCTGGCCTCTTTGAAGAACCTGTTGGACCAACGCGGCCAGGATTACGAAGCCTATATGGCGTCGCCGAAGCTGGAGCAGTACCACTTCATCGGCAAGGATATCGTCACCTTCCACACCCTGTTCTGGCCCGCCATCCTGCATTTCAGCGGCCGCAAGGCGCCGGACAATGTGTTTGTGCACGGCTTTTTGACCGTGAACAACGGCGAGAAGATGAGCAAGAGCCGCGGCACCGGGCTGGACCCGCTCAAGTACCTGAGCCTGGGCATGAACCCCGAATGGCTGCGCTACTATCTGGCGGCCAAGCTCTCAAGCAGAAACGAGGACATTGACTTCAACGCCGACGACTTCATGGCCCGCGTCAACAGCGACCTGATCGGCAAGTTCGTCAACATCGCATCCCGCGCCGCCGGTTTCCTGAGCAAGCGCTTTGAGGGCAAACTCACGACTGACTTCGGCGCCATGGGTGCGGCCATGCTGGCCGATATCCGCAGCGAATCCGACGCCATCGCCAAGCTCTACGACACGCGCGAATTTGGCAAAGCCACGCGCGAAATCATGTTGCTGGCGGACCGGGTGAACTCCTATGTGGACCAGAACAAGCCCTGGGACCTGGCCAAGGACCCGGCCAATAACGAGGCGCTGCACCAAGTCTGCTCGGTGCTGATCAACTGCTTTGCCGTGCTGACGCGTTACCTGGCGCCCATATTGCCGTCACTGGCCGAAGCTGTGCAGGGCTTTATCGGCCTGGACATGACGAAGTGGAATGTGGATACCAACGTGGCAGCGATCCAGCCATACCAGCATTTGATGCAGCGCGTGGATGTGAAGCAGCTCGACGCCTTGTTTGAAATTCCAGAGCCTGCAGCGCCGGTGATTGAAATCGTGGCACCCGGTGGGGAAGTACGTTCAGCCACCACGCTCCCGGCTGCGCCTGGTTCGCTGCCCCCCGGGGGGGCTGACCCCGCCTTGGGGCGGCCCGGCGGCGAGGTCATCGCCCCGGTCATCAGCATCGACGACTTTGCCAAGATCGATCTGCGCATTGCCAGGATCGTCGCCTGCGCCGCCGTGGAAGGCTCCACCAAGCTCTTGCGCCTGACGCTGGATGCCGGTGAGCAGGACGCCACCGGCGCACCGCGCCTGCGCAATGTCTTCAGCGGCATCGCCAGCATGTACCAACCCGAGCAACTGACCGGCCAACTGACCGTGCTGGTGGCCAATCTGGCACCGCGCAAGATGAAGTTCGGTATCAGCGAAGGCATGGTGCTGGCTGCCAGCCATGGCGACGAGAAGGCGAATCCCGGCATCCACATCCTCAACCCCTGGCCCGGTGCTACGCCCGGCATGCGGATTCATTAAGCCAGCCATGATCCCCCTGCTGCGCGGTTGGACCACGGTACAGCGCACCGCCCAAAACAATTTGCGGCTGGGGGTGACCCTGTGTTTTGTGGCAGGTGCCACCAATGCCGGTGGCTTTCTGGCCGTGGGGCAATACACCTCGCACATGACCGGCATACTGTCTTCGGTAGCAGACAACCTGGTGCTGGGTCAGTTCACATTGGCACTCGCCGGCTTGGCTGCCCTGCTGGCCTTTATCAGCGGCGCCATGACCACCGCCTGGATGGTGAACTGGGGTCTGCGGCGCCAGTTGCAAAGCGCCTATGGCCGGCCGCTGCTGCTGGAGTCGGCTCTGTTGTTGGTGTTCGGGCTGTTTGGTGCAGGCATCAATGTGTGGGCCGGCCTGTTTGCCCCGCTGACCGTGCTGCTGCTGTGCTACCTGATGGGCCTGCAAAATGCGGTCATCACCAAGATATCGCACGCCGAGATTCGCACCACCCACATGACCGGGCTGGTGACCGACTTGGGGATAGAGCTGGGCAAGCTGCTGTATGTCAACCGCCTGACGCGCGAGCATCTGGTGAGCGCAGACCGCCACCGACTGGGCATTCACCTCAAGCTCATAGGCAGCTTTTTTATAGGCGCACTGGCCGGGGCGATTGGCTTCAAATCCATAGGCTACTTCGCTACCATCCCCCTGTCCGCCCTGCTCCTGCTGCTGGTGCTGCGTCCGGTTCTGAACGACGCCAGAAACTGGATTGACCCCCACTGATCGCCATGGCCACAGACCTTCTCACCCTACAAGCCCGCTTCAACCGCTTCTTTCGCCCACGCCTGCTGGATGCCCTGAAGGGCTATAACCAGCAACGCTTTGCCAAGGACGTCGGTGCCGGCCTTACGGTGGGCGTGGTGGCCCTGCCACTGGCCATGGCCTTTGCCATTGCCAGCGGGCTTAAACCCGAGGCCGGGCTGTTCACGGCCATCATCGCCGGCTTTCTGGTGTCGGCATTGGGCGGCAGCCGGGTTCAAATTGGCGGACCGGCAGGCGCCTTTATCGTCATCGTGTACGGCATCCTGGAGCGCTACGGCCTGGCCAATCTGGTGCTTGCCACGGCCATGTCGGGCGTGCTGCTGTTTGCCATGGGGGTGTTCAAGATGGGCACCCTGGTGCGCTTTATCCCCATCTCGGTGATCATCGGCTTTACCAACGGCATTGCGGTGCTGATTGCGCTGTCGCAGGTGAAGGACTTTCTGGGCCTGCAGGTAAGCAACCTTCCGGCCAACTTTTTTGGCATGGCCTCTACGCTGATCCATGCACTCCATACAGCGGACGCTGTCACCACGGCGTTGGCCCTGGCCTCGATGTTGACGATCATCGGCTGGCAATTCGGCATGCCGCGGCTGCTGCCCCCAGGCCCGTGGTCTGAGCGACTGCGCCTGATGCCTGGCTCGGTGCTGGCCCTGGTGCTGGCCACGGCCGTGGTGGCCCTGTTCAAACTGCCGGTAGCCACCATAGGCAGCAAATTTGGCGGCATTCCGTCCTCGCTGCCGGCCCTGACCTGGCCCGATTTTTCCTGGGAAACGGCGCGCTTTCTATTCATCCCCGCCACCACCTTGGCCATGCTGGGCGCGATCGAGTCGCTGCTGTGTGCCCGCGTGGCCGACGGCATGATTGACGACCGCCACAACCCGAACCAGGAGCTGATGGCCCAGGGCATTGCCAACTTCATCACCCCGTTCTTTGGCGGCATGCCTGCTACCGGCACCATTGCGCGCACTGTCACCAACGTCAAGGGCGGCGCAAGCACCCCTATCGCCGGCATCGTGCATTCGCTCACGCTGCTGCTGGTGATGCTGGTGGCGGCCCCGCTGGCGCAGGATATTCCGCTGGCGGCCATGGCGGCCATCCTGATGTTTGTGGCCTGGAACATGGGTGAATGGAATGAATTTGTGCATCTGCGCCAGTACCGCCTGCCCTACCGCGCCACACTGCTGGCGGTGTTCTTTCTGACCGTGGTGTTTGACCTGACGGTGGCGGTAGAGGTCGGCCTGGTGGCCGCCTGTATCACCTTTATTTACCGCATCTCCAGCCTGTCGCGCACCGAAGAGTTGACAGAGGCCGACTACCCCGCCCTGGCCGGTCTGCAGGGCTTGGTGGAGGCACACCGCCTATATGGCGCGCTGTTTTTCGGCGCGGTCAAGCTGATCGAAGATCTGCAGGATCATTTGCCCGAGCGCACCCTGTTGCTGGACCTGAAAAACGTGATCTATGTGGATTCCAGCGGCGCCGACAGCCTGAACGACCTGGCCCGCGCCTGCCATAAGAACCGGGTTCGCCTGGTGATCTGCGGCCTGATGCACCAACCCCTAGACATTGCCAAGCGCTGCGGCTTTGTCGACAGCGTGGGCGCAGACCATATTCACCCGGATGTGGCCAGCGCCATGGAGGCCAGTGCCGGACTGGCGCAACTAGACGCCGCCGCAACGTAAAATAACGCAAAGAGGTTCCCATGAACATATTCCGCCGCCCCGATTACAAGTCTGACGCCACCCAGTTTCTGGACCAACTCAAGACGCAGAAGCCCACACTCGACGCCGACCAGCAGAGGGGCCGCTCCCTGTTGTGGGACAAGGTCATAGACCGCCTGGCCCTGAAGGGCTTTCGCAGCGCGAAGGTCAAGCAAAAGCCCTACGTCTACCAGACCAACCACGACTAAAGCCTTTGGCCGACATGCCCGAGGTGGTGGACCAGGTGGCGCTGGCCCGCCTGTATGGCGAGCCGCTGTTTGCGCTGCCGACCGACCTCTACATCCCGCCCGATGCGCTGGAGGTATTTCTGGAGGCCTTTGAAGGGCCTTTGGATCTGCTGCTGTACCTGATACGCAAGCAGAACTTCAACATCCTCGACATCCCCATGCTCAGCGTGACCAAGCAATACCTGGTCTACGTGGAGCAGATCCGCAAGCGCAATCTGGAGCTGGCGGCCGAGTACCTGCTGATGGCGGCCATGCTTATCGAGATCAAGTCGCGCATGCTGTTGCCGCCCAAAAAGGTGGCAGAGGGCGAAGAGGCAGAAGACCCGCGTGCCGAGCTGGTGCGCCGTCTGCTGGAATACGAGCAGATGAAGCTGGCCGCCGCCCGCCTGAATGCGGTGCCGCAGTACGGGCGCGACTACCTCAAGGCCAGCATCTTTATCGAACAAAGCCTGGTGCCGCGCTTTCCGGATGTGCAGCTGGTCGATCTGCAAGAGGCTTGGCGCGACATTCTCAAGCGCGCCAAGCTGGTCCAGCACCACAGAATCAGCCGCGCCGAACTCTCGGTGCGCGAGCATATGAGCATCATGCTGCGCAGGCTGCAGGGCAAGCGCTTTGTCGGCTTTGAAGACCTGTTTGACCCCGAGCTGGGCACGCCGGTGCTGGTGGTGACCTTTATCGCCATGCTGGAGTTGGCCAAGGAAACCCTGATCGAAATTACCCAGGCCGAGGCCTTTGCACCCATCTATGTGCGCCTAGCCTACTCGCCCACCTGAAGCAGCCGCTTTAAGGGTTAGTATTCGGGCCAATTCGCTGATCCTTGGAGATGCCATGACCGAAACCACCACCGCAGCCGCCCTGCATGCCACGCCCTATGGCACCTTGCCGCCGGCCTCTCCCATGCCAAACCGCAGGCCCATGAGCCTGCCGCGTCTGCAGGAGATGCGCACCCGCGGCGAGAAAATCACCATGCTCACCGCCTACGACGCCACCTTTGCCGCCGTGGCCGATGCCGCCGGGGTGGAAAGCATACTGATCGGGGACTCGCTCGGCATGGTCTGCCAGGGTCTGTCCAGCACCGTGGGCGTCAGCCTGGAGACCATGCGCTACCACACCGAAAGTGTGACGCGCGGCCTCAACCGCTCCCAGGCCACGGCCTGGGTGATTGCCGACCTGCCCTTTGGCAGCTACCACGAGTCCAAGGAGCAGGCGATTCGCAGCGCCTCCGTGCTGATGCAGGCCGGCGCACACATGGTGAAGCTCGAGGGAGGCGGTTGGACCACCGAGACCGTGCGCTTTCTGGTGGAGCGCGGCATTCCGGTGTGCGCCCACTTGGGGCTCACGCCGCAAACCGTGCACGCCCTGGGCGGCTACCGCGTGCAGGGAAAGACCGAGGCCAGCGCCGAGTTGCTGCGCCGCCAATCGCATGAACTGCAGGACGCGGGTGCTGCCATGCTGGTGCTGGAAATGGTGCCGCACCAGATTGCAGCCGAACTCACCTCCGAACTCACCCAGTGCGCCACCATCGGCATTGGTGCCGGCAAGGGCACGGCCGGCCAGGTGCTGGTGCTGCACGACATGCTGGGCATGAACCTGGGCAAGATGCCCAAGTTCGTGCGCAACTTCATGCAGGACGCAGGCTCGGTGCGCGGCGCCATGGAGGCCTATGTGGCCGCCGTCAAGAACGGCAGCTTTCCGGACAATGCGGTCCACGCCTGGTGAAATGACCAACACCCCGAAGCACCTTCGGTGCCTCCCTCAAGGGGGCGATACCAGCCGTCTGGCAAAGCCAGCCCGGCGGTATCCCTGAACAAAACTTCCTCTCACTCCCATGAAGCTCCTACACACGCTCGCCGACCTGCGCTCCACCTTGAGCGCCTATCGCCATCCCGCCGTGGTGCCCACCATGGGCAATCTGCATGATGGCCATATCGCGCTGGTGAATGCCGCCAAGCCGCTGGGCGATGTCACGGTGGCCAGCATTTTTGTGAACCGCCTGCAGTTCGGCCCCAAGGAAGACTTCGCCACCTACCCACGCACGCTGGAGGCCGATTGCGCCCAGCTGGAAGCCGCCGGTTGCGACATCGTGTTTGCGCCTTCGGAGGCCGAGCTGTATCCGCATCCGCAGGGCTTCTTGATCCAGCCGCCACCCGAGCTGGCCAACATCCTGGAAGGCGAATTCCGCCCCGGTTTTTTCACCGGCGTGGCCACCATTGTGATGAAGCTCCTGAGCTGCACGCAGGCGCGCACGGCGGTGTTTGGCAAGAAGGACTACCAGCAGCTGATGGTGGTGCGCCAAATGGTGCAGCAGTTCAATATGCCCATAGCCATCGTCGGGGTGGACACCCTGCGCGCCGAGGACGGTCTGGCCATGTCCTCACGCAACGGTTATCTCAGCGTCACGGAACGCCAGGAGGCGGTGCTTTTGTCGCAGACCCTCAAGGCCTTGGCCGATGCCATCCGGGGCGGGAGCCGCGACTATGCGCTGCTGGAGGCTGCGGCCATGTCATCACTGACTGCCGCCGGATGGAAGCCAGACTACGTCGTGGCGCGCCGCCGCGTGGATCTGCAGGCCCCCCAAACCGGCGATGCGCTGGTGGTGCTGGCAGCGGCCAAGCTGGGTACCACGCGCTTGATTGACAACCTGGAAGTCTGAAGACCTCGCATTCGGCAGCCGGTTCGTTTTACACATTAGAAGTTCAATTTCTATAAACACCCGCTGCTGACAGGCGAAAGGTACCTACAAAAACCGGTCCAGAATTTTCTTGCTGGCCGTATTCAGCGCAAACTGGTCCCGCACCAGATACTGGATGCCGTGCGTGTCGGCAATCAAGAGCGCGTTGTCCTTGCCGATGCGGCGTATGTCTTCATCGCCGCGCAAGACAAAATCCGTGCGACCCCGGTCGGTCTCCACGGTCCAGGTGCAGGGCGTTGAGAAGCTGGATACGGACACGATCTGCGCAATCACCGGCATGAACTCGCGAGCCGCAAGCTCCTGCCGGATCAGTCCTTGTGCCGGTTCCGCCAGATCAGCAAGCTGATCCACCCAACCCACCTCTTCGCTGTCGGTGTTCACAATTGAAATACCCACCTCGGGCGACTGGATCGGGAAGGCGCGCACCGGTACCACCGCCTCAAAGCGCACACCGCTCTCGGTGGTCAGAATGAGCTTGCCAAAGGCATTTCGCTCCAGCGTGAATTGGCTACGGTCTGGCGTGTTGTATGGCGTACTCATCATGCGCCGTCCTTTTCTGCGTTGTCTGAAGCAAGGTTGGCGTCCACATCCATATTCCGGGCCTGCGCCTGGTACAGATTGAAGTAGGCGCCCTCTTGGGCCATCAGCACATCGTGCGTGCCCTCTTCCACCACGCGGCCCCGGTCCAGCACCACCAGACGGTCGGCGCGGTGCAAGGTGGACAGGCGGTGGGCGATGGCGATGGTGGTGCGGCCCTTCACCAGATTCTCCAGCGCCTTCTGGATTTCCTTCTCGGTCTCGGAGTCCACCGACGAGGTGGCTTCGTCCAGAATCAGGATGCGCGGGTCGATCAAAAGGGCACGGGCAATCGAGATGCGCTGGCGCTCGCCACCCGACAGACCCTGGCCGCGCTCGCCGACCATGGAGTCATAGCCCTGCGGCAGGCGCAGAATAAATTCATGGGCATGGGCGGCGCGGGCCGAGGCAATGATCTCCTCGCGCGTGGCGTCCGGCTTGCCGTAGGCGATGTTCTCGGCAATGGTGCCGAAGAATAGAAAGGGTTCCTGCAAAACGAGTCCGATGTTCTGGCGGAAATCGGCAATCGCGTAGGTGCGAATGTCCACGCCGTCGACCAGAATCGCGCCCTCGGACACGTCGTAAAAACGGCAGATCAGATTCACCAGCGTGCTCTTGCCCGAGCCGCTGTGGCCCACCAGACCGATCATCTCGCCCGGCGCGATGTTGAGGGTGATGCCCTTGTTGACCTCGCGGTTGCCGTAGCGGAAGCCCACATCGCGCACCTCAATCCGGCCTTCCATCTTGCCCACATGCACAGGATTCACCGGCTCAGGCACGCTGGAGACATGGTCCAGGATGTCAAAGATGCGCTTGGCGGCCGAGGCGGATTTTTGCGTGACCGACACGATGCGGCTCATGGAATCGAGGCGGCCATAAAAGCGGCCGATGTAGGCAATCGCCGCCAGCAGCATACCGACGGTAATCTCGCCCTTGGACACCTGCCAGATGCCAAAGCCCCAGACCACCAGCAGGCCGATCTCGGTCAGCAGCGAGACACTGGGCGAGAACAGCGACCAGATGCGGTTGATGCGGTCATTGACGATCAGGTTGTGGCGGTTCGCCTCACGGAAGCGCTTGGCCTCGCGCTGCTCCTGGGCAAAGGCCTTGACCACGCGGATGCCGGGGATGGTGTCGGCCAGCACATTGGTCACCTCGCCCCATACGCGGTCAATCTTCTCAAAGCCGGTGCGCAGGCGGTAGCGCACAAAGTGGATCATCCAGCCAATAAAGGGCAGCGGCACCAACGTGATCAGCGCCAGATACGGGTTCATGGAAAAAAGGATGGTGGCGGTCATCACAATCATCACTACGTCGCTGGCAAAGTCGGTCAGGTGCAGCGACAGGTAGACGGCAATGCGGTCGCTCTCGCTGCCCACGCGCGACAACAGGTCGCCGGTGCGTTTGCCACCGAAGTATTCCAGCGACAGGCGCAGCAAATGCTCATAGGTGGTGGTGCGCAGATCGGCGGCAATGCGCTCCGAGGCCAGCGCCAGAATGTAGGTCTTGGCCCAACTCAACCCCCAGGCCAGGATGCCGGAGGCCAGCAGACCCGACAGGTACCAGGCAATGGTGCTGGGTGCTATGTGCTGGCCGTTCTGGAACGGGATCAGCACCTTGTCCACCAGCGGAATGGTCAGGTACGGCGGCACCTGGCTGGCGGCCGTGCCCAAGAGCATCAGAAAGAAGCCCAGCAGCAGTTGGCCGCGATAAGGTTTGGCAAAACGCCAGAGGCGAAACAGCGTCCAGGTGGAGGGCGGCGTGTGGATCACCTTGGTGCAAATGGGGCATTCCTCCTGGGCCGGGTCCAGTGGCGCCTTGCAGCTCGGGCAGACGTTCCTCATCGCCTGCTGCAACGGCTTGCCCGACACCGTGCTTTCCAATTGCAGGGCAAATTGGTCCACCAGGCGGATGGCGTGCAGGTTCTGGCCCAAGGTAAAACGCCAGCTGGCCAACAGGCCGGTAGCGTCCAGCAACTCCAGATGGCCGACACCGGCGTGGTCATGGTGCCGCAAGGATAGGCCCGCAGAATAGCTCCACTCCTGCCAGCCGCCCCCCTCGCGACTCAAGACGCGCTGGTTGGTGACCAGCAGCAGGGCCTTGACAAAGTGCAGGCGCGTGTCCAGGTCAACCTCTAGTGAGGCTAAAACGTTCTCTTGAGGACGGAGATGTGCCTGAACTTCGGAGCGCCAGTGGGCGCCAAGCTCGCCGGGCGCGGAGCTTACAAGTGAAATTTCAGTGGTCATTATGAGCAAGATTCATGTTTTTTTCGGTTCCGCCTACAAGCCAAGACAAGCCCCTCTGCGGGCCATGCTTGACGATACCACCCCACAGGGTATGGCCCCAGTGCGCCTGGCACCACAGTGAGCGAGAATACACAACGCGGACAGCGCCATGTTGGTGGACTGCCCAAGCCACAAAGCCCTATGCAAGACAAGATCAATATAGAGATTCTTCGCGTTACCCATTTGCGCGGCCCCAATATCTGGACCTATAGGCCGGTGATCGAGGCCTGGGTCGACATAGGCAATTTGGAAAACCACCCCTCCAACACCATTCCCGGTTTTTACGAGCGGCTGACTGCCCTGCTGCCCGGCCTGATCGAGCATGAATGCAGCCCCGGCGTGCGTGGCGGCTTCCTGCAGCGGCTGCAGGAAGGCACCTGGGCTGCACACATACTTGAACATGTGTGTCTGGAGATGCAAAACCTGGCCGGCATGCGCACCGGCTTTGGCAAGGCGCGCAGCACCTCCACTCCCGGCATTTACAAGATCGCCTTTCGCACGCGGCATGAAGCCGTCGGTCGCGCGGCCTTGGAAGCCGGTCGCGCCCTGCTGCTCAGCGCGATTCAGGACACCCCGTTTGACATGGCCAAGACGGTGGAAGACCTGACCGACATGGTCGACGACCTGTGCCTGGGCCCGAGCACGGCGCACATTGTGGACGCCGCCACGGCGCGCCGCATTCCTTCCATTCGCCTGACCACTGGCAACCTGGTGCAGCTGGGCTATGGCAATGCCCAGCGCCGCATCTGGACGGCCGAGACCGACCAGACTTCGGCCATCGCCGAAGAAATCGCCAGCGACAAGGACCTGACCAAGGCCCTGCTCAAGTCCTGCGGGGTGCCGGTGCCCGAGGGCGAACTGGTGCGCAGCGCCGAGGCCGCCTGGGAGGCCGCGCAGGAGATTGGTGTGCCGGTGGTGCTCAAGCCCTATGACGGCAACCACGGACGCGGTGTCTCGCTGGACCTGCGTACCGAGGCCGATGTGCACGCCGCCTATGAACTGGCCTTTCGCAAGGGCGATGGCAGCGCCGTGATTGTGGAGAAATACATTCCCGGCAACGAGCATCGCCTGCTGGTGGTGGGCAAGAAAATGGTGGCGGCAGCAGCCGGGGAATCGCTATGGGTCACCGGCGACGGCACACACAGCATTGACGAGCTGACCGACCTGCAAATCAACACCGACCCGCGCCGCGGCTCGGGTGAGGACTCGCCACTCAATGCGTTGATGCCCAGCAAGAGCGGCGAAATCATTCTGGAGCTGGAACGCGCAGGCTTCAAGCCCGAATCGGTTCCGGAAGAGGGCCGCAAGGTGCTGATACAGCGCAACGGCAACGTCAAGTTCGACATCACCGACAAGGTCCACCCCACGATCGCCGCCGCCGCCGCCCTGGCCGCGCGCGTGGTCGGTCTGGACATTGCCGGTGTGGACATGGTGTTGGAGGATTACACGCGGCCCTTGAATAGCCAGCAGGGTTGTGTGATCGAGGTGAATGCCAGCCCCGGTTTACTGGCCCACATCAAACCCGTGAATGGCACCGGACAACCGGTAGGGCGCGCCATCATCGACCATTTGTTTGGTGAGGGCCACGACGGCCGCATCCCCATCGTCGGTATCACCGGCACCCAGCACACCGGCCGCATTGCGCGCCTGGTGTCCTGGCTGGTGCACATCAGCGGCAAGCAAGTGGGCCTGGCCTGCAGCGAAGGCCTGTATCTGGACGGCCGCCAGATCGACGCGGCGGATTGCGCCCATTGGGAGGCTGGCGAACGGGTGCTTATCAACCGTTCGGTGCAGGCGGCGGTGTTCGAAAACCCCGGCACCATGATCCTGGGCGAAGGCCTGGCCTATGACAAATGCACCGTGGGCGTGGTCACCGATGTGAACTGG
>TBL_comb47_HYPODRAFT_10003570_pt1 | contig 18308 bp, 17 predicted proteins | sample TroBogypolimnion_40_FD_10682 | JGI IMG/M metagenome (IMG submission 10682)
TGGGCGAGGTGGTCGTAGCCAGGATGCCGCTGGGGCGCCTCGTGACGCACCGGGTCGTGGCCGTGACCAGTAGCGTCGGGCGCGGCGCTGCTGTCGCAACGCGCGGCGATAACTGCCTCGAGGGCGATGCCGCCGTCGCCGTGAGAGACATCCTCGGCGTCGCGACGCGCGTGGAGCGGCAAGGCCGCATCGTGCGGATAGGTCTGGGGCCCGAGGCCGCACTCCTCGCTGGACTTAGTCAGCACGGGGCATTGCAGCCCCTCATGCGCTGTTCACGAGGGCTTACGCGCCTTGCGAGGATGTTCAGGCGGCCGGTGGTGGTACCGTTCGCGGGTTCCTGGGAGAGCCCGGGCGCTTTCTCTCTCGAAGCGCGGGTCCTTCTCGCCGTGATCCGCGGGGTCGCCGGGTCCGCGGAGCCATCCGGCCTGCATCGCGCTGTACGGGAGGTTGCCGACTGGGACGCACTGGTCGAACTCGCGGGTCGTCATGGACTTCTCGCGCCCTTGCACGGCGGCCTGTCCGGGGCATCGCTGAACACTCAGGCGGTCGTCCCGGAGGAGATCATGACCCGCCTTGCCTCACTTGCCGCATCCGTCGCCGCTCGTTCGCTCTGGATGACACAGCAACTGCTGGTGGTCATGGAGCGACTGGAAACGGCCGGAGTACCGGCCCTCGCCGTCAAAGGCCCGTCGCTCAGTCAACTTGCGTATGGAGATTGTGCGCTGCGCCAGTTCGAAGACCTGGATATCCTGGTCAGGCCGGCCGACGCACGAGCAGCTCGGGCTGAACTCGAGGCGACGGGTCTCATCGTGGAGGGCTTGTCGATCGAGAGGGTGCCCTGGGCGACCGTTGAGGCCAGCGAGCAGGAGATTGCGCTCTTCCATTCCGCGACGAGGCTCATGGTCGAGCTCCACTGGCGCATGGGTCCACGTCTCCCCGAGGAATCTCTGTCGGCCGACTCGCTGTTCGCCGGCGCCGACGTCGTCGACCTGCTCGGGAGACCGACGCCGACTCTGGGCCGTCCTGCGGCCGCGCTGGCCATCGTGGTCCACGCCGCCACGCATGAATGGAATCGCCTCGACGATCTGGCCACGCTCTGCGGCGTGATGCGCACTTTGGGCGAGGACGAGTGGAGCGAGCTTGGGCGATTGGCTGAGGCGCAGAGCTGTCGCCGACGATTGGCAGTCGGGTTGTGTCTGGCTCGTGACCTCGCGGGGCTGTCTATCGGGTGGCCGTACCTGCGTCTCGCCGCGTATCCCGGCGCGCACCAGCTCGCGACGGAAGCTGCAACATTCCTCGCTGGAACGCGGCCGACGTGGTGGCTACTGCTCTGCGGGCTCCGCGATGACGAGAGTAGCACCTCGGTCCCACCCGCTGCTTTGGGCCGCCGCGATCGTGCCTTGGGCATCTTGTGGCAGGCGCGGGCGCTGGACGGCCGGCGCGCCGGCCTGCGTCATCTGTGGCGGCGACTCGTGACGTCAGGCGCTCGGGACTGGGGCGACAGCGACGCTCCCGTGCCTGCCTGGCTGCTTGGTCCGCTGGGGCAGCACGCTCGCCGTCAGCGTCGGCTGTGGCGTCGCTAGTTCGCCTTGGCGAAGCGCCTCGCAGGGAATCTGCGCTGGCTGATGTAGCGTCAGCTCATGTCCACTGCGCACATCGGCTCCTGGAGGTGGGTGAGGTGCCGCATGGCCGAAGGTGACTGTCCCTCGCAACGTCCTAGAGCGCGCCTTGCGCCGTGTCCGCGGCGCGCAGCTCCTACGAACGCCGCCACCGGATGCGCGCTTTGCGTTCGGCAGGTACCATTGGTGCTTGAGGGCACATCCAATCAACGGGTACGCTTGTCCGGGGCGTCTCCTTCGTTGCGCCATCCACGCTCAAGCTCACGTGCGGCGCTGCCGATGAAGTCATGGGCCAGTTGCCTATTCTGTCTACGCACCATGAAGCGAGGCTGGAGTATGGAGAGTCGGGTCATGGCGTGAGCGGTCAGATCGTGGTCACCGGCGCGGCCGGGTTCATCGCGTCGCATCTCACGGACAGGCTGCTCGCCGACGGCCACACTGTGGTCGGCATCGACTCGTTCGAGGACTATTACCCGCGCGCCTACAAGGAAGCCAACATCGCCGGCGCGAGCGCCCATCCGGCCTTCACGCTGCTCGAGCAGAACATCCTCGATGCCGATCTGCAGGCGGTGCTCCACGGCGCCGCCTGCGTCTACCACCTGGCCGCCCAGGCCGGCGTGCGCGCCAGTTGGGGCACCTCCTTTGATGTCTACACGCGCAACAACGTGCTGGCGACCCAGAGGCTGCTCGAGGCCTGCGTCGCCGCCGGCGTGCCCAAGGTTATCTACGCCTCGTCCTCGTCGGTGTACGGCGACCAAGACGAGCTGCCGCTGCGCGAGGACATGGTGCCGCGACCGCGCTCGCCCTACGGCGTCACGAAACTAGCCGGCGAGCACCTCTGCCTGCTCTACCACGCCAACTACGGCCTCGATACCGTGGCGCTGCGCTTCTTCAGCGTCTACGGCCCGCGTCAGCGCCCCGACATGGCGTTCCAGAAGTTCATAGGCGCAATTCTCGAGGGTCGCGAGATCATCGTGTATGGCGATGGCACGCAGACCCGTGACTTCACCTACGTGGGCGACATCGTAGAGGCCCTGGTCAGAGCGAGGACCGCGCCGGCAGGTGTCGTGATGAACATCGGCGGAGGTAATCGGGTGGGCCTGAGCGACGCGATTGCGACTCTCGCGGAGGTGATGGATGCGGAACCGCGCGTTCAGCGCCAGCCTGTAGAAGCCGGCGACGTGCGGGACACGCTAGCCGATGTCAGCCTAGCCATTGACCTCATCGATTACGCACCAGCTACCTTGCTCGCGCCCGGACTCGCTCAGCAGTTCGCATGCTTTGAGCTCCCTCGGGCGACGGTCGGTGACTCCCTGTGAGGGTACTCGTTCTTGGCGGCGAGGGCATGCTGGGCCATCAGGTATGCAGGCGGCTTCAAGACCACTTCGAGGTGTGGGCGAGCTACTTCGCAGACCCAGAGCCCTGGATACGGTTCGGCAACGTACCGGCCGAGCGCGCTGTCGGAGGCGTTGACGTTGCCCAGTTCGACACAGTCGAAGCGAGCCTCGCTCGAATCTGCCCCGACGCCGTGATCAACTGCGTCGGCATCGTGAAGCAGCGAGATGAAGCGACGATGGCGGTGCCGACGATCCGCTTAAACTCGCTCTTCCCGCATCTCCTGGCCGATCTTTGCGAGAAGCGCGGCATTCGCATGGTCCACGTTTCCACTGACTGCGTCTTCTCGGGCCGGCAGGGGCTCTACACGGAGGACGACACCCCTGATCCAGTGGATCTCTATGGCCGCTCGAAGCTGCTTGGCGAGGTCGACCGTGACAGCGCCGTTACGCTGCGCACCTCAATCGTAGGGTGGGAAGTCATGGGCAGCGCGAGCCTCCTCGAGTGGTTCGCGGCGCAGCGGAATCGGACCATCAAGGGCTTTCGCAAGGTTCTCTACTCAGGTCTTTCGACCGCCGCACTGGCGGACGCCATTGATCACGTGCTGATCAAGGCACCGAACCTCAGCGGTCTCTATCACGTGGCTTCCAAGCCAATCAGCAAGTTCGCATTGCTGACACGCCTTGGCGACGCGCTCGACTGGACCGACATTCGGATCGAACCGGACGATGCCGAGGTCTGCGATCGCAGCCTCTCGGCTGCTCGATTCATTGCGGACGCCAACTGGAGTCCGCCTCTGTGGGACGACATGATCACTGAGCTGGCCACAGAGTGGCCCATCTACAGTCGCTGGAAGGGGCTCGCGTGAGCGACACAAGCATTCTCACAGGCAAGCGCGTGCTCATTACGGGGGGGACAGGTTCCCTTGGCCAGGTTCTGGTTCGCCGCCTGCTTGGCGGAGAGCTCGGTCAGCCGGAGAAGATCATCGTCTTCAGCCGTGATGAGGCCAAGCAGCACGCCATGCGCGTCGCATACATGCGAGCGCCTGAGGCCACAGACGAGATCATCTTCCGCAATTTCCGCGAGCTCCTTGAGTTCCGCATCGGCGACGTGCGCGATCTGCACAGCGTGTCGTCGGTCCTCCGTGGCGCTGACGTCGTCTTCAGCGCTGCGGCGCTCAAGCAGGTGCCGACTTGCGAGTACTTTCCTTTCGAGGCTGTACGGACCAACATAGGGGGTCCTGAGAACATCGTCACCGCAATCCAGGAGCACCAGCTTCCGGTCGAGACGGTCGTCGGAATCTCCACCGACAAAGCCTGCAAGCCGGTTAACGTGATGGGGATGACCAAAGCGATTCAGGAGCGCGTCTTCATCCAGGGCAACATGCGGTGCCCATCGACGCGCTTCGTGTGCGTTCGCTACGGGAACGTCCTGGCGTCCCGCGGATCAGTGATCCCGCTCTTCCGAGATCAGATCAGATCCGGCGGGCCGGTCACAATCACGACAGCAGACATGACTCGCTTCCTCCTCAGTCTTGACGATGCGGTGGATACCATTTTTGCCGCGCTTCATACGGGCGCGCCGGGGGAGATGTACATTCCTCGCGTTCCGTCCGCGCGGATGACCGATGTCGCGAAAGTGATGATCGGGGACCGAAGCGTGGAGACGCTGGTGACCGGAATCAGGCCGGGCGAGAAGGTCCACGAGATCTTGGTGAGCGAGGAGGAAGGCTACCGGACCGTCAAGCGCTCTGAGAAGCACTTCGCGGTACTGCCGATGTTGCCCGAGCTGGGTGCCTCTGCGGCATCGGGGCCTTTCCTCGAGCGGGAGTTCAGCTCCGCGGACAACCTCATGACCGAGAGTCAGTTGATGGTGCTGCTTGAGAAGCACCTTCTCACCGACCTGGACATGCGCCGCACCGGGGACATTCTCGCGTGAAAGTCGTCACGGTCCTTGGGACGCGGCCGGAACTGATTCGGCTCAGCGTGGTGATTCCAACCCTGGATAGGCTGTGCGATCACATTCTTGTGCACACCGGCCAGAACTTCGATCCCAACCTCTCCGACCTGTTTCTGCAGGAGCTTGGCATCAGGGCTCCAGACTATGCATTTGACGGGGCGCCCGCGTCCTTTGCGGACCAGCTGGGCCGAATCATGATGAACGTTGGCGCTGTGCTGGCTGAAGAGAAGCCAGACGCGATGCTTGTTCTGGGCGATACGAACAGCGCGCTTTCCGTGATGCTGGCCAGACGCGCCGGCATTCCGGTGTTCCACATGGAGGCCGGCAACCGCTGCTTCGACGATCGGGTTCCGGAAGAGGTCAATCGACGCGTTATCGACCACTGCAGCAGCGTTCTGATGCCGTACACGCAGCGCAGCAAAGAGAACCTCCTGCGTGAGGGCATTCCAGCTGAGCGCGTCTTCGTGACCGGCAACCCCATCTTCGAGGTTCTGAGTCACTTTGCACGAAAGATCGCGGCGAGTGACGTTCTAGACAGGCTTGGACTGATCGCTGGCCAGTATTTCCTTGCGACCATGCACAGGGCGGAGACAGTGGACGATGACGATCGCCTGCTGCAGCTCGTTGAGACACTCAAGGCTGTGGCTTCAGAATACGGACACCCCATCATATGCAGCCTTCATCCCCGGACGCGCGACCGCATGGAGCACATGGGAATCTCGTTCACGGAAGGTGGCATTCGCTATCTCTCGCCCCTTGGCCTATTCGACTTCGTTGCACTTGAGCAGAGAGCTCTGTGCGTGCTCACCGACAGCGGCACGGTGCAAGAGGAGTGCTCCATATTTCGAGTGCCGAGTGTGACGCTTCGTGAGGTCACCGAGCGCCCGGAGACTCTGGAGGCTGGCTCCAACATGCTGGCGGGCGTTTGGCACGAAGATGTCACGCGCGCCACGCGGGTAGTGCTGTGCGAGCAGCCCGCATGGCAGCCACCAGAGGGTTACCTTCACGAGCATGTTGCTCTCAGCGTTGCGAAGATTGTCCTCGCTGGCATCCCGAAATGACGGAGGTCGAGAAAGGATGACAGTCCGCTACAGCGGCCACTCGACAGAACGCGTCGACTCGAGGGAGAAGCGGGGTTGCCACGGGGGCAGTCCGATGCCGACATGAATGACTCCCCGGGCCACCCGAGTGGCTCAGCAGTGCGGCGTCCCGCCTCAGGCAGTCACCGGAGCTTGCCCGCCCTCAATGGCCTTCGAGGTGCCGCTGCACTCTGGGTCGTCGCATCTCACTTGGCTCTGTGCCTACCATCCGTGCTAGCTCCGGGGTGGGTTCGGAGCTTCGTTCATAGCGCAGCGATCCATGGTTACCTGGGCGTCGATATCTTCTTCGTTGTAAGCGGATTCGTCATGTGGTGGAGCTACTCCCAGCGGCTGAAGCGCGTCACGATGCACTCCTACGGCCGGTTCATGCGCGCTCGATTGGCCAGAACATATCCCGTCTACTTCGTCTTTCTCACTGCCCTAGTGGCTGCAGTCGCGATCGTCGCCGGCGGGCCCATGAGGGTGCTTCTGAGGCCTTGGACACTGACGGCTAACTATCTGATGATCCAAGCGTGGGTCGGCGTCGGATCGATTGTCGCGATTGCGTGGGCGCTGAGTGCACTCTTCGGCATGTACTTGATCTTCCCGCTCATGGTGCCTGTGCTGGCCCGTGTCCACGGCATGTGGTTGAGACTGGGCTTGGTGGCCGGTCTCTATTGCGGGCTGGTTGCCGCCGTTCACATCGCGCCGGCGTCTGGACCCATCGCGAGGGTCGCAACGGAATTCACCGCCGGATGCCTGCTTGCGGCCGTCTACATGAGCCTGCCTGAGGATGTGGAACTCGGTTGGATTGCGAACGCTGCGGCCATTGTGATTGCAGGCGCCGTGGCAGCAATTGCTGCTGGAGCGTGGACGCCGTCAGGAGGGCTGCTCCAGACCAACGTGATAGTTGGCCCTGGCATCCTTTTCGGCGTGGCCATTGCTCTACTCGTCTTCGGCCTGGCCGACAGCCGTGGTTCGTTGGCGCGGGTACTGACCATGCGGTCGATGCTTGCGCTCGGTGCGGTGAGCTACTCGCTCTTTGTCGCACAGTGGGACGTATTGGCCTTCTTGAATCTCCTGTTTGGAGAGCGCTGGCCCGGCCAGGGTCTTACCACTCGCCTGGCACTCATTGGCCTGTACGTTGGGTCTTTGGCGGCGGCCACCGTGGTTAGCTATGTCCTTATCGAGAAGCCCGGCCAAGCGCTGCTAGGGGGAAAGAGTAGGGAGACGCAGGTGCCGGCGCCGACTGTTTCGGCTCGCTCCGCCTCGAAAGGGCGATCGTGGTGACGTCCGCGGATGACGGTCGTGGAGGAGAGCTAGCGGCCTACGAGCGCCGCCCTGATTTGTCACCCTTGGTAGCGAACGCCTATGCGCAAGGTGGCGCTGGAGCCGTGAGAGGCGAGCCGAGGAAAGGGCTCTTGTCATCAGAGGCTGCAAAGGAGGCCACGGGCATGAGAAGAGCTTCCTCGGTCACTATCGAAATATCGGGCAGATGCAACGCCAAGTGTCCGTATTGCGCGCAAACGAGGCTGAGAGCAGCAAAGCAGTTCGGGGGCGCAATCTCATCGGAACTCTTTGACAGGATTCTGCGGCATCTCCGTCGACATGGCATTATTGACGACGCTTCTCCTTCTACAGTGAATCTGTACAGTTGGGGGGAGCCATTCTTGCACCCCCAAGTCAACGCCATCCTGGAGGTACTTAGGGCGAACGGTCTTCAAGGCGGGTTGAGTTCGAATCTCATCAAGCGACCAGAACTTGACAGGGCACTCTTGCCGGTGGTTCGTAGCCTGACGTTCAGTCTGTCGGCGTTCGACGCCGCTGGCTATCGTCGGATTCATGGTGCATCGCTCGAAAGCGTCCTCGCGAACTTCGAAAGCCTATATTCGGACATCAGAGCGTACTCCCCCCCAACAGGGATTGGCGTCTCATGGCATCGCTATCGGTTCAATGAAGGGCAGCTTTGGGACGCCTTCAGGTACTTCAATAGACCGGGCATCGGGTTCCATCCTTCAGTCGCCTATTTGAATGACGCCACAGAGATGCTGTCCTTCGCCAGCGGTTCATTGCCGGTTAGTCGCCGGGCAAGCGCCGACAATGATCTCTTCCTGGATCACGTTGCGAACGGCCTTGCTCATTGCAGGACGGCATCCGTCGGCTACCATTGTCCCGCTTGGGACGAGGTCGTTGTGGACGAGATCGGCCAGCTACTCCTTTGTTGCGGTGCAACTAGGTATGACCCGGACTGGGTGCTTGGGAACGTGCTGGAGATGTCTGCGCAAGAGATATGGGAACGGAAGCGCAATCATCCCATCTGCGCTCAATGTGTCTCGTCCGGGGTGGCATTGTGGGTGTACGGGCCAGAACTCCCCAGCAACAAGAAGCCTTTGCCTCCCGGCGGGGGCGTTGACCGTCTGAGATTTTGGTCCCAGCAGAAGTCGCCGCGCTCGATAGCCAGTTCTCTGGTCAAGGCGTTTCCGAAAGGTGAAAAGCTCGCTGAGTTCGTCAAGCAACATCGGCACATCCGATAGGCTGGGCTTGACCTCAGATTGAACGGTGCGTGAATCGCCCTGTGGAGTTGGAGTCGCACCGCTCTCGCTGTCACCTATGGGAAGACCGGCACGGGGCTATGTTGGCACATCGGGAACCCGGATGGTTCGCAATCATCCATTCCGACTTGCTGGATCGGCCCAATGTCTGTATCCGAGCATTCCGCTGCCGCCCTCGTTGTTGAGCCCCTTCTGGATGAAGACGAGGTTGTGGTAGAAGTGCATCGCGACTATGTGCCTATCGTAGTAGGAGGGCTCGTACTCGTCCAAGGGAAATTCCTCGAAGTTCAAGCCGTCCACAAGTGACTTGAAGAAGTTCATGCTTGTGCTCGGGTCGCTCAGATTCGGAGAGCCTCCCCATTGAATCCCGGCAACTTCCGCCCAGTAGGACGTCTGCGTGTCCTCCACCACGTAGATGCCATTTGGGGCGAGGAGGGGGAACAGAACATGGAAGGAGGCGACCACGTGTTCGCTGACGTGGCTGCCGTCGTCGACGACGATGTCGACTCCGCCCATTTCGGCAACGACCCTTTGCAGGAAGCCTGCGTCGGTCTGATCCCCTCGAAAGGTCCTGATGCGTTTCTCGTCGACGTGGGACTTGTCTTGAATGTCAACACCAAAGATTCGGCTGTGGCGGAAATAGCTCTTCCACATGCGTAGCGAGTTGCCGCCAGTGCCATCTTCGGCGTAGCCGCCAACCCCGATCTCGAGCACGCGAAGTCGTCGTCGACGCAAGGCGTTGAAGTGATGCTCATAGTGCCCAGCATAGTGCTGTCCACCGTACTTGTCGGGAACACTCTCCTTGTCGCTTCCGAAGAGGAGTGCCAGCTTGACTAGGTTCCTCCTATGCGCACTGCCGCCAGCGAGAGCGGCACTGCGCTTGAGGGACCGGCGTTGCCCCTCACTGAGGGCCGACCTGAGTATTGCGCGAATCTTCGTCGAGGTGCTCATCTCCAGAGGAATCTCCCTCAGCGTGACAGCTATGCGTGGCCACGCGGCTTGAGGTGTGAGCGTGCACGCGGTTTCCTATTCGACAGCCTAACTCGGAGGAGCGTGTGGTGAAAGGGGCTGCTGCAGGGACCGCCAAGTCAAAGTGCGCCATGGGACATGGAGTGCCCGGGTTCGCTGGGCGTGGCGACCGCCCTGCTTGCTCGCCCTGCGCAGTTGAACTGCCAGACGCACTCCCCTTCGAGCGAGCCGAAGAAGCACTCGATCATGCCGCTCTGCTCCGGCGGGTAGGGCTTGATGTGCACATGTCTGAGGCGCTCGTCACGGCAAGCGTCGAGGAACCGGCGCGCTATGAAGATCAGTCCGTTGTTGCACCTAGGGATGCGGAGTCGGACGGTCGGGCCGAATCATGGCCAAGCGGCCCCAGCCGTCCTCGCCCCACCAGACATGTTCGAGGTCATTCCTTCGACAACATCGCGGCCCCCCATGCGCACCTCACGCAGAGTCTCAATGCCGCAATCGTGGCCGGCGAGGAGTGCCCTCAACTCCGTTTGCCGCGAAGTCGTCGCCGGGAAGGATCCGGGTGCGGCGCAGATCCACTGTGTGAGCACGATCACACCTGTCGCAATGGTGCAACTCGATCTGCCGGAGACCCTCCTCGGCGAGAACGCCTTCCGTGTCGGGCAGTTCCCCGGCGCGGAACAAGCCGAGGGGGAGTTGCTCGTGGTCGTGCCAGTAGAGGCCAGTGCAGACGTGCATTTCCCACACGCCTGGGAACTGGATGGGCTACGCCCGACGCGAATTCTCCGGCACGACATCCTAGCGCCCACCTTGCGCCTAGTCCGCCGGGGGGCAACGGTGGCGAAAGACGCGCGGTCGATGCCGGGCAAGTACAATTGGTATCTCAGTGCGCACCCAATCCGCGGGTACGTGCGTCCACGGCATCTGCCGCATCGAGCCACCTACGCTCAAGCTCGGGTGGGGCGCTGCCGATGTTTCTTGTGTAATAGTTGCCTATTCTGTCTACGCACCGTCTAGTGGGGCCGAAGCATGGCGAGTCAGGTCGTGGCATGAGGGGTCAGTTCGTGGTCACCGGCGCGGCCGGGTCCATCGGCTCTCACCTCCGCGACAGGCTGCTCGCGGACGGCTACAGCTTGGTGGGTCGCCAGATCATCGTGCATGGCGATGGCGCCCCGCTTTCGCCGGGGCGAAGTAGCCGATGACACAGCGCCTCCTGCCGGCATCGTCCGTGCTACAGCTGCCATTTGGCGTAGCCATTCGACAAGGCTTCGGGAGCGCGGCGGCGGTTTGTGTCACCTGTGCGGTGGTCGTAGGCGCAGCGGCCAGTGGCCGGCTCACACAGCTTCTTGCAGCACTCGTGGCCGTTGGGTGCGCCGCCATCCTCGTACGTCGGCCGCTACTGGCAATCTTGCTCTACATGCTCGTGGACATCAACTTCTTCGAACTCGTGTCGGTGCGCAATGTGTTTGCGGTTCGCCTCGCCCCAGGCTTGTCGTTTACGGCTACAGATCTGCTGCTACTAGTGCTGCTCTACGCTGCACTCCAGAGGCTTTCGGCGCGTCGAGAGCGGCCACTCTTCACCGTGTTCGTCGTCATCTGGGTCGGGTACGTGGCCTTGAGGTTCCTTCTGGCAATCGCAACGAAGGAAGCCAGCCTTGATCTGGAGATGTCGTTCATCCAGGTCCAGGTTGGGTGGCTGTTCTACGTGATTCTGGTGGGCGTGATAGAGACGCCTCGCGACCTGAGGCTGTACGTGGCGTTTCTGATAGGCATCGCGATCGTGGCTACTGCGATTCAGCTCATTGAGGCGCGCCTGGGTCACCGAATATCCCTCAACAGCTCCGCGGGGGCCGCCAATCCCTATGAGTATTTTTCCGACACTCACTACATTGAAGTCGCCGGTCAGTCGGTGCCCTACTTGTGGTCGCGGGCTGCCGGACCCACAGTGGCAGCGCTGTTCATCTCGCTGGCCTGCGTCGTCGGCGGATTGCGATGGCGCCTGTACCTCCCGGCTGCGGCTCTCTGCACGTTCAGCATGCTGATTGCCAGCGTTCGGGCTTGGTATGTCGGGCTGGCAGTGGGTTTCTTGTGCGTCCTTCTCATCGAACGCGACCGTCTGCTAGGCGGTGCGCGTCTCGTCGTGTTCATGCTGCTCATGGCAGTGGCTGCTGCGGCGTCAGCCGCCGTGCTGTCGGGTGCGTTTGGTCCCCGCGCTTGGAGCGTGTGGGGGGAGCGAGCGTCCTCGTTGCTGCATTTCAGGAGCGTGTCCACCTTTCAATACAGATTGGCCGAGATTGCCCGCGCGTGGCCGGCCGTGAAGGATTCGCTCTGGGTAGGCCACGGATGGGGCCAGACTTCGATCAAGTACTTCACCCAGACGAGCATGAACACACTTCTGATACATGGGATACTTGGATCGGGCCTTATTCTCGTGATGTACGCCGGCGTGATGGTGGTTGGGATTCGACTACTGAGGCAGCTTGGCAACTCCGAATCTAGGGCCTACGTCGTCGGGGTTCTCGCTGTGATGGTGGTCTATCTGGCCATGCTTCCGACTCAGGAATCGATGACTGCTGGGGGTTTTGCGGTCACTGCCGCTGCGGTGATTGATCGTGTGGCGGCGTTTCGGAGAGAAGGCCTCGCAAATGACACGCGTCGCGCCAAGGTAGGCCGGATCGGCGGGTCGTGGCGATGAGTACGTCTGGCCCCACACTAGGAACACTACTTGCTACGCCGGGGAGGCGCGATGATTCCGGTCTTTCGACCAAGCTATGACGAACGCGAACTCGAGGCGTTGTCGGGGCCCTTCAGCAGCGGCTGGATCGGCTCAGGCCCTAGGGTGCACGAGTTCGAGGAGCGCTTTGCCGAGCGGCTGGGCGTCGCCCATGCGGTAGCAGTCACGTCTGCCACGGCTGCACTTCACTTGGCATACCTCGCCGCTGGGGTCAAGGGCGCCGAGGTCATCACGACGCCGATGACCTTCGTGTCGACCAACCACATGATCGTCCACTCGGGTGGAGTTCCTGTGTTCGCGGACATTGAAGAAGACACGCTGAACATCGACGCGATGGACGTCGAACGGCTGATTGGCCCGCGAACTCGAGCAATCGTTGCGGTGCACTACGGGGGGAACAGCTGCGATCTGGATGCTTTGCGGGGGCTCGCCGTAGAGCACAGCCTTACGCTCATCGAGGACGTGGCTCATGGCTGCGGAGGACAGTTCAGGGGGCACATGCTCGGCTCACTGGGGGATTTCGGTTGCTTCAGCTTCCATGCAGTCAAGAACTTGGCGACTGGTGATGGCGGCATGGTTGTGACATCGAATGGCGACGCGGCCGAGCGGATGAGGCGTCTTGCGTGGATGGGCATCACGAGAGGCACTTGGGATCGGGTCGAGGGCAAGGCCTATTCGTGGGAGTACGACGTGTCCGAGTTCGGTTTCAAGTACCAGATGAACGATATCGTCGCGACTCTCGGTCTGGTGCAACTCGCCAAGCTGGACTCGCTCAACAGAAGTCGCCGTCAACTAGCTGAACGGTACCGGGAGTTGCTGTCAGGAATCTCGTGGCTAGAACTCCCGTCAGAGAACACCTACGCTGAGAGCAGCTGGCACAACTACGTCGTGAAGGTCGATGACCCCGCAGATCGTGACCCGCTCATGGAGTTCTTGCGCGTCCGTGGCATTGCGACGGGAGTGCACTACATCCCGAACCATCTCTACGAGCTCTACAAGCCCTACAGAACGCGGCCTCTCCCTGTGGCAGAACGCGTCTGGCGACGCCTCGTGACTCTCCCTCTCTTCCCGGACTTGACCCATGACGAGCAGGACCACATTGTGGAGAGTATCGGGGCCTATCGCACGTGAGCGTCGCATCATGAGGATCACGAAAGCGGACTTGTCGCGCCCACTGGAACGCGACGAATTGGAGCGATGGATCGAAGACTGCCCGGCGGCCACGCCGTTCCATCTTGTGGCTTGGAATCGGATAGTCAGCGAGGTGTTCGGCACGACGTCTGTCTACCTCGTGGCGCGACGCGCATCTGAAGTGGTCGGCGTGCTGCCATGCCACGTCATTCGCAGCGGGCGGTTTGGCTCGCGCTGCTGGAGTCCGCCACGAGACCTGGAAGTGTCGTACGGTGGTCCCCTCACTGCGCGCGACGATCGGTCCGAAGCATCAACTGCACTGGTATCCGCAGCGTCCAGGCTAGTTCACGGATCCCCCGTGTTCGTCTACAACTCCCCTCTCAACTCCGCGTGGTCCTTTGACCAGGAGTGGCGAGTGCGAGTTGAGCTGGAGACCCCGGTCTTGAGCCTGCTCCCGCCGCTGGAGGAGGTCTGGGCGCACTCGCTCACAGGGAAGCGGCGAAACATGATCCGCAAGGCAGAGAAGCAAGGCGTCACGGTTGCCAGTTCGGGACCTGAGGATCTGAAAGCCCTCTCCGAGTTGCTCAGCGCTGAGTCGCGGATGGCGTTCTCGAGCAAACGGCAAATCGCGTATTACGAGCGGATTCTTGAGTGTTTTGGGTCGTCAGATCTGGCCAGACTCTTCGTCGCACGTCACGAAGGACGGCCGCTTGCTGCTTCGGTCTTTGTGCGTCGCGGAGTGAACGCGTACTACTGGATCAGCACGACATGCAAGGACGTGCCCAGCCTTGGACAGAGCGAAATCCTGCAGTGGAAGGCCATCGAGTGGGCAAAGGGCCATGGATGCGAACGGTACGACATGGTGGGACTTGACAGGGAGCGTCTGCCTAGCCTGGCCAAGTTCAAGCTCGGTTTCACCAATCAGATAGAGACATTCACATATGTCATGCACGTGGGCCTGCGCGGACGAATCGCGTCGCGTGCTGGCAGCGCTCTTGGACGGTCGCAGTGAGTCGGCTGAGGGGTATTGTGGGAACCCGCCTGGTTCCGCTCCTGCACGATGTGGGGCACGCGCTTGGGAAACCAGGCGACGCCTCAGCGCTGCTTCGCGCCAGCGGCTTCCGTGTTGGCGAAGGTGCGATTCTGCGCTGCTATTCGATCGCCGGCGATGTGCATATTGAGTGCAAGGCATCCATATCAGAGGGGGTACGCTTAGGCCACGACGTGGTAATCGGTGTGGCCAGCGTCGTGTACGCGGACAGCTCGCTAGTCTCGAGGGTCTACCTGGGCGAGCACTCAAGAGTCGGACCCAGGAGCGTGTTGGCTCATGTCACTGTCGGAGCTCGCTCTTGGCTAGGGCAGGAAACCCTATGTGTCGGCCGCGGCGACGCGAGCATCGTCGTGGGCGACGATACCTACATAGGCCCACGATGTCTGTTCGATTGGACAGGCTGCATCTCGATCGGGAAGGGAGTGCAGATCTCCGGACCGGGAACCGCGTTCTGGACCCACTCCTCTGTCGAGCAGTTGCGTGCTGGGATTCCCTTCGCAAGTGCATCCCACAGGCAGCAGGCGCCCATCAGCGTCGGCGAGAGCGCCTATGTCGGCGGCAACTGCACGATCTACCCCGGCGTGACTATCGGGGAGCGCAGCGTAGTACTGCCCAACTCTGCGGTCGTCTCGGACGTGCCTGCCGATTCGATGGTCGGCGGCGTGCCGGCAACTCTGGTTGCTCGACTCGACGAGGTGTCAGCATGACCACCGGCGAAGCGTATGCGACTCCGACCACTAGCCGCAGCGACAAGCCGCGCGTCTCCGTCGTGATTGTGAGCTTCAATACTTACGAAGCGCTGCGCGAGTGCATAGGTTCGGTCGACCCAGAGTCGATGCCCTTTCGCGTCGAGATCATCGTGGTCGACAACGGGTCATCGGACGGCAGCGCAGAGATGGTGAGTAGCCTCTTCCCCCACGTGCGCCTTGTACGGAATGCCCACAACAGATTCTTCTCAGCGGCCAACAATCAGGGGCTGCGAATGGCCGGTGGGCAGTACGCGCTGATTCTGAACTCCGACACCAAGGTGTCGCCCGACTTCATTCGGGGTCTGGCCAGCCACCTCGACAGCGAAGTCCATGTCGGAGGTGTGGTTGGGACTCGCGAGGATGAGCGGGGCGAGAGGTGGACGACGTACTGGCGAGAGCACAGACTCGGCGACCTGCTTAGCATCAACTATCCGCTTGTTTGGTGGGTTCCGCATGCAGCGGATCAGATTCCGACAGTAGGCCTAGCCCGTCCCAAGCCGGTGGAGGAGGTCGAAGTCTTCTCCGATGGATGTGCAATGGTTCGCCTGAGTGCGCTGAAGAACATCGGCTACTACGACGAGCGGCTGCGCCTGTACTACACGGAGGACGACATTTGCATCCGGCTTCGCCAAGCTGGGTGGCGGCTTCACTATGTCCGTGACTTCGTTTTCTTCCACGCCGGAGCACAGTCAACTGGAAAACGCCCGCTGACTGTGACGGCCGTCATTGCCTCCGACCGGCTCCGCTTTGTGGCGAAGCACATGGGCGATGGTGCGGCGATGCTGCTCGCGCCGGTACTGGCCTTCGATCTGGCGTGGCGATGGTTCCTCATCCTGCGGCGCAGGGCGCGTGTTCGGTTCGGGGTACGAGCCGATGGTGGCCGGTAGCCATGGTCGCGAGCCAATCTTCCATTGAGGAAACGCCTCCGCGAATGATCCTGCAGCCGTCGCGCGGCTGGCGGTCACTGCGCCTAGGCGAGCTGTGGGAATACCGAGAGCTGCTGTTCTTCTTCACTTGGCGCGATGTCATGATCCGCTACAAGCAGGCGGTTCTTGGAGTCGCCTGGGCGCTGCTGCAGCCATTCCTGACCATGGTCGTGTTCACAGTCATCTTCGGGAATCTGATGGGCGTATCCAGCGGGAGCAGCACGCCCTACGCACTCTTCAGCGTCGCCGGGCTCTTGCCCTGGCAGCTCTTTGCCGGCGGGCTCACCAAGTCTGGGAACAGCGTGGTCGCCAATGCGAATCTGCTGACGAAGGTGTATTTCCCACGACTCATCATGCCCATTTCCGGGGTGTTGGCGGGAGTCGTGGACTTCGCGCTCGGCTCGTTCGTCCTCGCTGGCCTGATGATCTACTACCATGTTGCCCCGACTTGGAACATCTTGTGGCTACCGCTCTTCGTACTGTTGACATTGGCAACTGCGCTCGCCGTTTCTCTGTGGTTCTCTGCCCTCAACGTGCTTTATAGGGACGTCCAGTACCTCATCCCCCTTGTGGTCCAGTTGTGGATGTTCATCTCTCCTGTCATCTACTCCGCGTTGGTCATTCCGGCGGGGCCTTGGCGGATTGTGTACGGTCTCAATCCAATGGCAGGTGTCATCGTGGGATTCCGCTGGGCGCTTCTGGGCGGTCAGCCGCCAAGCGCTTTGATTTTCGTGTCGGTGGCTGTCGTATCCGTCTTGCTTGTAGGAGGATTCTTCTTCTTCAAGCGCGTTGAGAGGACGTTTGCCGATGTTGTCTGAGGCGCCAGATGGGTAGCCCTGCCCTCCGGGTCGAGGGGCTCGGGAAGCGCTACATGATCGGCGGGAAGCGCGAAGCCTATGGCACCCTGCGCGATTCCATCGTTCGAGCGGCCAAGAGGCCAATCGAGCGGATCCGCCATCCTGGATCGTATTCTGCTCGCGTCGAGGCCATGTGGGCTCTCCGCGACACCTCGTTCGAGATGGAGCATGGCGAAGTGCTGGGCATCATCGGCCGGAACGGCGCCGGCAAGAGCACGCTCTTGAAGATCCTGAGTCGAATCACCGAGCCAACCGAGGGCATGGTCGCGTTGTGGGGCCGCGTCGGGGCCTTGCTTGAGGTCGGCACCGGATTCCATCCAGAGCTGACGGGCCGAGAGAACATCCTTCTCAACGGCGCGATCCTTGGCATGAGGCGCGCCGAGGTTCAAGCGAAGTTCGATGAGATCGTAGAGTTCGCCGAGCTGTCGAAGTTCCTTGACACGCCTGTCAAGAAGTACTCGAGCGGCATGTATGTGCGTCTCGCTTTTGCGGTCGCCGCGCATCTGGAACCGGACATCCTCGTAGTTGACGAGGTGTTGGCGGTTGGCGACGCGGCCTTTCAGAAGAAATGCTTGGCGAAGATGAGCGAGGCAAGCCAAGGCGGACGCACAGTCCTGTTTGTTAGCCACAACATGGCGGCCGTGCGCTCTCTCTGTACCCGCTGTGTCGTGCTGACCGACGGTACCGTCACGTTTGATGGGTCACCGACAGACGCTGTTTCCGCATACCTTGGCGGCGCGGGCGAGACCGTCCCGCAGTGCACCTGGGACGATCTCGTTCGCGCGCCCGGCAGCAGCGGAGTCCGCCTGCGCGAAGTCTGCGTGTGCGATTCTGCGGGAGCGGTCACTGCGGATATCGACGAGGGCGATGACTTCGGTGTCGAGGTTGAATACGTGGTGCTCAAGCCGAATCAAAAGGTCGGCATCACCGTTCAGGTGTTCAACGAAGAGGGTCTCATGCTCTTCACGAGTATCAACAACTTGGATCCGGCGTGGCATGGCCGTTCTTTGTCGCCAGGGGTCTATCGATGTCGCTGTAACGTTCCTCCCTACCTACTGAATGACGGCGTTCACACTGTCACAGCGATCGTGTGGAAGGACGGCTATGGCGGTATCGCCAGCGCCAAAGACGTGGTCCGGTTCCGCGTCCACGACACCGGTGGCATGCGGGGCGACTACTTCGACATCTATCCCGGCGCGGTGCGTCCTATGCTGTCGTGGACCACGTGGGCTGTGGAGCCATGACCTTCCCCGGTAGCAAGTGATGCGCGTACTGTACGTCAGTGCGTCTGATATGGCGGGTGGCCGTTTCAACGGGTATTCGATTGTCTGCGCCCAAGACCAGTTC